>Ga0183100_1000270_pt1 | contig 55163 bp, 51 predicted proteins | sample Biomet2_FD_127789 | JGI IMG/M metagenome (GOLD analysis project Ga0183100, IMG submission 127789) | Microbial communities from bioreactor (seeded with anoxic lake sediment) at LBNL, California, USA - Biofuel metagenome 2 | ecosystem: Engineered > Bioreactor > Anaerobic > Unclassified ... | reverse complement strand
GACGACGAACGCTTGTCTTGCAGGCATGTGGGCTTTTCGGTCAAGGCGATAGGTGGGGATGACAAGGACGGCGATCAAAATGGCGATGGCTCCCCCCGCCAGTCGCATAAAGCCAAGAAATCCTGTAAAGCCAAGCATCGCAATCAGGAAAGACGGCAGTGTGGCGATCAGACAGGCAATCCCAAAACGAATCTTCAGCCGATCCACCATGATGTCCGCGCACGCCAGAGCGGTCGCCCAGTAGGAAGTGACCATTGCCAACAAAACAAATACGGAGCCGGCCAGGTTCGCCCAGTCGCCAATGCCCTTGGACCAACCGATTATGGCGACTTCGGTCACAGGATTTGACGCCGCCAAAACGCACAAAGTGATTGCGATTATGATCAACATATTGATCGCAATGCCCAATACCACCGCCTTCGCCACTTTCTTGCCGTCTCTTGAAAGTCCGACAGCCGCCTGTGGCACAGAGAAATAAGCGGAGAAGCTAAACATGATCATTCCATACAAGGCCGCCGCCTTATGACCGACAAATGGTCTGACCGGTAATGAATTCAGCGAAATCATCAAGGTCGCAACAATCAATATCCCAATGATGATCAGGATGCCGGCCACGGCGATTTTTTCGCAAACACCCATGATTTTCAGCCCGAAGAAAATAATCCCTGCGGCTACTGCAAAGAACAGTGCTTCCGCAAGTGAATGAGGCATTCCAGTCAGGGATACGATGATGTCCGCGGCGCCCACCACATAGGCGGACAATGTCGCGACCATGGTCACGGACATGGTTCCAAAAAAGATCCACAGCGCAATTTTTCCGACCGGACCTTTGAATACATATTTACCCAGCACCTCCACCAATTGACTGCTTTCCGTGTTCCTGCAGGACACTTCTGCGATCATCAGATGAAGCGAGACACTGACGATGAACGCCAACACAAATATCAGTGCGGTCGTTCCTATGCCATTTGTCGAAGCCAGATAGGGAACGGCCATGACGCCCCCGCCAATTCCGCAGCCAGCCACGATGCTGGTCGCCTCGAAGAAAGTCAGTTCTTTTTTCGGCTCACCCATAATGTCCTCCTTTGTTTTGAAAATCAAATAAATTCTTATTCAAAAATACTTCTCAACGCAAGCCGCTTTTCTTTCCCCGGGTCTTCTTCCACATGCCATTCCTCATGGATTATCATGGTTTGGCGTTTCTCTTCATCATACTTTGGCCATGGCGGAATGTCATTGTGGGAAGGATTTCCGGTTCGTGCAAAGGCAACCCATGCATCCTGGGTCTGATCCGCAAGACTTTTGGGTAGATCCGCTCCGGCAAACGTAATGAGGTCCGGGTTGTCTTCGTTGTGGAAAACAAATGGCAATTCAATCGCGTGGCATGCGCCGAATCCCTCAATTTTGGATGGCCATGCGAAAATGTACATCCAGGTATCTGCAAATTTGCTTTGGCTTTCCGCCAACTTGATGGATGGAACCCGAAACATGATCTCGCTGAACATCGACAAGTATCGGTCCACCATAGGCAGCTGGGGCTGCATTGCCAGATACGCCTTGATTTCGTTTTCATATTTTCCGATGTCCATGGACAACATGTCGCATTCATCTTCCAAAATCTTTTTGGTTTGATTTTCGATATCATCATAATATAGTTTCCAATAGCAAACTTCATCCGCTGTGGTTCCAATCATCAAATTGATATCTTTGGCCGACCCATTTCGTATGCTGTCATAGGGATCAAAGGGTATCAATTCGCCATCCGCCACCGGTGCGAACATGATTTCACTTTTATACCCATAGTCAGCCATCAACTGAATGCAAGCTTCTCGAATTTCATCTTGATCCAATTGAAGCAATTCTTCCATGGTGTTTTTACCTGTAACTGTCAGAAAATCTCTTGCCTGGTATCTGCCTTTCTCAAGGCTTTTGTGCATGTTGAGGGTCCCGCTTTCCACAATCGCTTTTTGAAACAAGCCCGCAGCTTTCGGCACGGTCAACAACAACGACACACTGATGCCGCCGGCGGATTCTCCAAAAACAGTGATATCATTTGGATTCCCGCCGAATCGGCTGATATTCTCGTTGATCCATTCAAGGGCGGCTATTTGGTCCAATATCCCCAAGTTCTTGCTGCTTTTATATTCAGCCCCGCCAATTTCTTCAAAATCCATAAATCCCAGAACGTTGCATCGGTAGTCGATGGTGACGAACACAATCGGATGTCTTTTGACGAAATTATCCCCATAATACCAAGGATCCCCAGCTCCTGACCCGATATAGGACCCCCCGTGGATATAGACCATGACCGGCTTTTTTTCACTATTTACATCTCTGGTCCAAATATTCAGGTTGAGACAATCTTCTCCTTGCTCCAGCAGGGATGCCGGCGCCAGTTCATTGATCGGTTGCACACAGCTGTGTCCAAACTCCAACGCTTCAAACACATCGTCGTTTTCGTCCGGTTTCATCGGCGATTTCCATCGCAACGATCCGGCAGGATGTTTGGCATATGGAATTCCTTTGAAGGAAAGCACACCATTTTCATCTTCGGCGCCCACATATGATCCATATTTTGTTTTCACTCTTAACTTTTGCATTGTTTCCTCCCTATCGATAGATCCAGTCGAACCGTTTCGAATAAATGTCACTCGGTTTTGTGCCCACAATTTTTGTACTAATAATATATAATATTGCAATTGTTATGCCAGATGTGGATATCCTGGATTAGCGGCATATTGGAACCGTTTTTGCGTTTTTGATTATTTGGGTCATCCTCGTAAGTAAAAAAAATTTTACGGCATGGCGTAAAATTTTTTGTACAATTTGGGTCATGCCGAAGAACGTTTCTCTGGCAGCATCCTTTTCATTTGATCGAATATTTGCTGATTTTGTATTTCAGCAGTTGTTTTGAGATCCCCAATTTTCTGGCAGTATCGGCAAGTCTATGATTGTTGCTTTTCAGCTGACTGGCAATAATCAATTTTTCATAGTCTTCAATGGCATCTTTTAGAGAAAATGCATTCTCGGTCTGGATTTCAGGGAAACCATTTCCATGATAGCTACTGATTCTGGCAGGGAGATCTTTCACTTGAATTTCTGAGGAGGTGACATTATTGTAGGTCGTTTCAATGGCATTCTTTAATTCTCTAATATTTCCCGGCCAGTCATATTTATAAAAACAGTCCAGAACCTGCGGTTGGACGCGATTGATGTAAATGTCCATTTTGTTGTTATATAAGTCAATGAAATAGTCCGTCAGTCCGGGGATATCTTCTTTTCGTTCAGAAAGTGCCGGTATATTCATTTCCACTACACCCAGACGATAAAACAGATCTTTTCGGAGCCGTTTCTCCGACATCAACACTTCGGGCGATTCGTTGGTGGCTGAGATGATGCGAAGATCAAGCTCTATATTCTTGTTTCCGCCAATTCGTCGTATGGTCTTGTCCTCAATGGCTTTGAGTAGCTTCCCCTGCATACTGACATCCAAAGAATTGATCTCATCCAGGAACAGCGTCCCACCGTTGGCCTGTTCAAAAAAACCTTGAGTATCATTGGATCCGGTGAAACTCCCTTTGACGGTTCCAAACAAAATGCTTTCCAAAAGTGTCGCCGGTATGGCTCCGCAGTTCAGGGCCACAAAGGGAGCGTTGTATCTTTTGCTCATGTTGTGGATCGCCTGAGCCACCACTTCCTTGCCGGTTCCGGTCTTTCCATAAATCAAAACGGAAGAGTCGGTTTTGGCCACTCTGGATATTTTGTCCTTGATTTCAAGCATTTTGGGATTGACGGTGATGATATCATCGATTGTGAAAATGGTGTTGTTTTTCCTGTAGATCTTATGATTTGTGTAATGATCCAGCACATTGGAGCTTTCTTTTTTGTAGATGAATTTTGAGAACTCGACAGCGCCAACAATTTTATCTTTTTCGATGATTGGGTATGTGGAATTGATGGAGATGACATGATTCCCGCTGATTGTGACGATCTGCTGTTTATTATTGCAGATGGGGACGCCGGTATTAAGGACATCCATTATCGTACTCGTTTCATTTTCAATATTCTTTAGTAGGGACGCAATATTATATCCAATGTATTTTTCCGGGCGCAATCCGGATTCCAGGATGCCGCTTAAATCCGCACTATCACAAAATATGATGGTGCCTTTTTCGTCTACAACCAGTATGTTTTCGAAATAATCCAGGTTCTGGGCTTGATCAGGTTTCACATTCATCTCTTATTCTCCGCTATGGCGCAACTCCAAACAATTAATACTGCCTTATAGTACCATTATCGCTCAAATGTTGGTACAAGTAGGCTGAGAATTATTATTCATCGAATCGCTTCAACACACGCGCCACCCTCAACGTGATCCACTTGCTTGGCTCACCTTTTTGCCCCATTGGGATAAGCAGTCGGTCCGTGATGGATGTGTTTTCCATCCTCCAGCGGCACATATCATCCCTTTTCTTCAGGATAAGGTCCAAGGCGTCGTCCATTCGGCTGTCGTTGACACCAAGTCCAGTAAGAATATCCATGATTTCAAGTACGTCGGTCTGATACATCAAGGGGAAACTGAATTTGAGCCAACCGGGTTTTGCCGTTTTATTTAAATCACGGCTACGTTTATAAATGTGGTGCACGAGCACAAAATCAACGATTTTGTTTATCGTGTCGTTTGTTTCCTTTGTTCTTTGTTTCTCCGGAATGGCGCTTAATCCTTTGAGCACTTTCACCGCACCCATGAAGCATGTGTGCTTTCCCCAACACATCTCGTATTTGTCATAAGGCGGCATTTGTGGATTTTCTTCCACACCGTCATTGATAGGCATGAAACGGTTGATCCAATTGATTGCCTTTTGCAGCCTTGGATCGTCAAAATAACCGAAACGGATCAGACTCCACACCATATTCCCGGTAAGGCATGGGATGACCTCCATGATTCTCCCGCCGCCCTTCTTGGCCGCCGTATGCATCGCAAAGCCGCCGTCCTCCGTTTCCTGTGAATGGTCAAGCAAGTATTCGCATTGCTCCAAAATTTGTGGATTTGGCCCGGCGCCCAGCTCCGCAAGCACGATCAGCTGCCATACGAGCCCCTCGTATTTATCCGTATAAAACTTGGGGAAGTTTCTTATATAGGAGTCTTCCTGCTGTTTCTGGAGAATTTGAGGCACAATGCCACGTTCCATGATTTCATGCTTCGCTTGCGGCACCTCTGGATCTTGGTCGGATTTGTCCAGCAGATCTTTCAGTGTGAAATAGCGTACAGACGGGTTTTCTTTCTCCAGCAGCCAATCGATGGTGTCTGAGTATAATATTGGCTTCCAATTCGGCACTTCAATCTCTCCTTGTCATCAAGGCCACACACTCAACGTGCAAGGTCCAAGGGAACATGTCCACCGGCGTCGCCTCCACAAACGTGTAGCCCAAATCCGTCAACACTTTGATGTCCCGCGCCAAGGTGGCCGGATCGCAGGAAACATACACAATCCGTGAAGGCGTGACCGACGCCACCGCCTCGAGCAGCGGCGTCGGGCATCCAGACCGGGGTGGATCCAAAATCACCACGTCTGCATTGCGGGCAATCCGCGCTCCTTCTTCATCCAGCTTTTCTTCACTGTCCGGATCCAGAAGTTTGGGTACCAATTCTTCTGCTTTGCCCAACAGGAATCTGGCATTGACAATCCCGTTGATGACCGCATTCCGGTTGGCGTCCAGCACCGCATCCCGCACCGATTCAATTCCAAGCACAGATCCTGCGTTGGAGGCGCAATACAGACCGATGGCGCCCACACCGCAATACAAGTCGAGCACATTTTCGGAGCCGTTGAGTCCGGCGTATTCCAGGATTTTGTCATATAAAGGCACCGTCATGGCCGGGTTTATTTGATAGAAACTCAGTGGAGAAATCTCGATGTCCAAATCGCCGATTTTGTCCAAGATCGTCTTCTTTCCGGCTAAAAGGAGTGTTTCCTTGCCATAAATGGAAGACGTCTTTTCTTTGTTGACGTTGATATAGACGCTTTCCAGGGAGTATCCGGTTTCTTCCACCATTTCATCCATCATTTGCAGCAATTTCTCGGCACCTGGGATGCCTTTTCCGTTGATGACCAGAATCACCATGATTTCTCCGGTGGAAAAAGCTGTTTTGACAATGAGATGCCGTAGCAATCCCTGCCCCCAGGTGTCATCCCAAGCGGTGATGTTGTCTTCTTCCATAAACTGCCTTAGCGCCTTTGTCACCGCCAATGCACCTCGGGTTTGCAGCCTGCAGTCGGAGCAATTGACCACTTCGTGGCTTTTGATTTTATAAAATCCGATCGCGGGTTCGCCCAGGCTTTCAATACTGCCGCCTTTCACTTTGCGGTTTCCGCCGGTGCTGATGGGCAAGGTCACCTTGTTTCGATAGCCATAGGGCTCGTCCATGGCCAAAATCGGTCGTATCACGGGGTTTTCCACCCCACCCAGCCGTTTGATCCGCTCGGCGACCTGGCTTTCTTTCAGGGCGACCTGGCTTTTGTAGTTCATTTCGGACAAGGGGCATCCGCCGCACTCTTCCGCATGGGGGCAGTATTTTTCAATTCTATCCGGAGACGGTGTCAGAATTTCAACGACCTCGCCTTGGGCATATTTCTTTTTGACTTTGGTCAATTGGACTTTCACTTTGTCTCCCACAACAGTGCCCGGGACAAAAACGGCAAGGCCGTCGACTTTACCGATGCCTTGCCCCTCAAAGCTGATATCCACTATGTCCAGCTCCGTGATCATTCCATCTTTGATCATTTCTCTATTCTCCCTTCTCGATTCTCACCATTTCTGAGTTTGCGTAATTCAAGTTGACGTTGCGAATAGGGTATGCGAATGAAATATGTTTCTTTTGGAATTCTTCAACAATTTTTAGGTTTATTTTGTGATGAGTATTCAAATAGTCGTCATAATTATCTCCCTCAATGAAGTAAACGACTTCATAGTCCAGATAATACTCGCGGAATGCCACGAAATGAACCCTGCCAAAACGAGTGCCAGGCATTTCTTCAATGATTCCACGAATCATATCGGGCAATTCAACCAACTTGCTGTGTTCTGTTTCATAGGCCACCGACAAATGGAACAGCACTCGCCGTTCCTTCATGGTTTTGTAATTTTGGATTCGGGACTGTGTGATGTCTGAATTGGCCATGACGATTTGCTCTCCATCCAAGGCTCTGAGGCGGGTCGTTTTGACACCGATGTTCTCCACAGTCCCCGACTGGGCACCAACCACAACAAAATCACCGATTTCAAACGGCTTGTCCAGGAATATCGTGAAAAAGCAAAAGATATCCGCCAGGATGGACTGGGCTGCGAAGGCGATGGCAACGCCGCCCACACCCAATAAAGCGATCAATGAAGTGATTTTCACTCCGATGTTGTCAAGAAATAGAATCAACGCTGCGGTCCAAATAAATATTTTGAGGAAAATGGTCAACCAATGAACCGCATTTTCTTTGGGCTTGTCCTCCACCCCATTGCCGGAATATTTATGAAATATACTGACGAGGAATACGGACAGCCCTGACGCCACAGAGGTCGCGACGGATGCAATCAACAGCAGATTCAATCCTCTCATCACCCAAAGGGGCAGATTCAGGAGGTTCAGGCATATATAGACAAGCACGACGATAAACAGCGGGAATGCGTTTCGATTCAACAGGTTTTCCCAAAACTTCAGTTCCCTGCCACTGTCGGCTTTGCGATATTTTTCGATGAGATGCAAGGCGATTCCCTTCAATATGACAAACGCCAAAATGCCGATGGCGATGACCAACAGTATACGCACAATTTCCCAAATATTATTCTCAAACAGTGTGATATCTTTCCATGTCCCCATGCTTCTCCTCTTTTCCGCCTTATTCCGACTTTATATTTGATTTCTCTTTTGCGATTTCACCGATTCGCGCGAATCGGTTGTTGACTCCCGCCTTTTTTAATGGCGGATCCAACATCGCTCCCAATTCCGACATGCTTGCTTCCGGATTGTCCAGCCGTAAAATGGCGATTTCCCGAAGTTTGGGTGGAAGGGACGACAATCCGCCGTCTTGTGTGGCAGTGCGGATATCAACAATTTGTTTTTCCGATGCCATCACCGTTTTGTCAATATTCGCATTGTCGCAGTTTTGGATACGATTCGCCCGGTTCATCAGGTCTTTTTTCATCCGGATGTCTTCAAAGGCAAAATAGTGTGAATGGGCGCCCATGATGGCCAGCAAATCCAGGATTTGTCCGGCTGCTTTGACATACACGACATACTGTCCCTTTCTGGCTGCGATTTTGCTGTGGATATCAATAAAACCATTGAGAAGACGCTTCACATCGGTGGCCAGCATTTCTGTGTCGCAGACGATTTCAAACTGATAGCCTTTTTCCGGATTGCTCATGGTGCCGGTTCCCAAAAAAAGGCCCCTCAAATACGACTTGCGGCAGCACTTGGTCTTGATCAGATTTTCATAGATACCATCGCTGATATAGTTCATGCCGCCACGGAGCATCAGGATGCCGGTCTCTCTTAGTATTTGTTCACTCAGATCTTCCGGTCCCAACGTCATCAAAAAGACTTTTCCCTTATTGACGGAGTGGCTCCTTCCGATCTCCAAAATCGGATCCACATTGAAATATTCCTTGAGCAACGTTTTGAAGTGCCGTGCCACCGCGTTGTGCTCTGTGGAAAGAACCACTTTAAACTTGCCGCCGCCAACCAGTTTGATGATTCCGCAGACCCGAATGAACCCGGATATTTCCGCCAACATGCAGCAATGCTTCTCGGGTTTCACATGGGCCAACTCGTCTTTGGTGTCTTTGGAAAAAGTCATGGATTTCCGCCTTTACTTTTTTGATTCGCGATGTTCCAGGGTGACGATTCTACCACGCTCCCGGAAAATTCTGGCCACCTCATTGGCAACAACGACGGAGCGATGTTGTCCCCCGGTGCAGCCAAACGCCAGATTCAAATGGTTTTTTCCTTCCCGTTCGAATGATGGGATGATATCCTCGATCATCTCAACGACCCGATCGATATATGTGTGGCTTTCTTCCTGTTTGAGGATGAATTCCTTTACTTTTTTGCTGTTGCCTGTAAGCTTTTTCATACTCTTGATATAAAAAGGATTCGGCAGGAACCGCACATCCATCACCATGTCCGCTGTGATGGGAATACCTTTTTTGTAACCAAAGGATGTAATGTTGATGACGAATGTATTCAAAGTTTCTTCTGTGGAAAAGATCTCAAACAACTTGATTTTGAGGTCCGCCGCCTTCATCTTTGAAGTGTCGATGATATAGTCGGCGCTTCCCTTGATCTCGTCCAGAAGACGCCTTTCTTTGTCCATGGTCTCAAGGGTTGTGGCTTTGCCGGTCATCGGGTGCACTCTTCTAGTCTCGCTATAACGCTGAACCAGCACTTCATTCGTGGCGTCCAAAAATAGCACCCTGTAATCCGTCTGGCTTTCTTTCAATTGCTGGATCGCGCCTTTCAAATCGCCAAAAAACTCTCCGCCGCGGATATCCACAACGAAAGCTGCTTTTTTGATGCCGCTTCTCTCCGATAGCACCAGTTCAATAAAATTTTTGATCAGCGCGGGCGGCATGTTATCGATACAGTAGTATCCAAAATCCTCCAGGAAATTGGCTGCCTGGGTTTTTCCCGCACCGGACAAACCGGTAATGATAATGACTTTCATCTTGCACCCTATCTTCCTATGATACGATTATGTTGACAATTCTAGCCGGATCCAGTCCGGCGTCCATGGCTCGTTTCAGTCCGGTTTCGAATCTTCCGATCCGTTCCGGTCTGTGGGCATCACTGCTGATGACAAATTTTGCTTCAGTTGCGGCGGCAAGTTTGATCTCATCCACCGTCAGGTTGCTGTGAAAATTGCTGATTTCCATCCAGGTGTCCGTTTCCGCGCATACCTTTGCGATGGCGACGATATCCACCGGCGCCTTGTCTCCCGGATGGGTGAGTATCCGCAAGTTGTTCTCGTATAAGGCGCGGATGATCATTTCGGTGTTTCGGATGGTTGCCTTTTGAACCCGTGATTCGGTGGCGAAATACCCCTTCGTCAGGGTGAAATTGGAAATGACATGTGCATTTCGCACAGCCAGATGATATCCGCCAATCAGGAAGTCGAATTTCGAGGCGTCTTCAGGCGACACATCCAATGAGTGGACCCCATCCAAAATGTTGGCCTCCACGCTGAGGAAAATCTCAAGGCCCGGGATCAATGCCCTGACCCGTTCCATTTCTTTTCGAATCTCAGGGATGTTCCTGAGCCGGTTTGCAAAGGTCAAATGGCCCGGCCCATGGTCGCTGATGGCTATGGCATGTAGTCCCGCCGCAGCTGCCGCCCTTGCATTTTCCTCGATGGATCCTTTGCCATGGGGCGTCCAGGGCGTCAGTCCTTTGGAAAATGTGGTATGTGTATGATAATCAAAAATCATCTGGGCATTCATTGGTCTTCTCCGATAATGCGAATCTCCGGTTCCAGCATGACACCAAACTGATCCAATACAGTGGCTTGAACCACATGCATCAGGGTGATGATGTCGGTTGCTGTGGCCCCGCCGGTATTGACGATGAAGCCACTATGCAGGGCGGACACTTGGGCTCCGCCGACGGTGCCCCCCTTAAGGCCTGCATCTTCAATGAGTTTGCCGGCGAAATATCCGGCAGGCCGCTTGAAGAAACTGCCCGCGCTTGGCAAATCCATTGGTTGTTTCTGATTTCGTCTGTCGTTGTATTCTTTCATCAATGCGGTGATGTCATCCCGTTTGCTTTTTTTGAGCTTGAATGTGGCGGCAAGAACAATTTCACCTGTATCCATCAGCCGGCTGTGCCGGTAGCCAAATTCCATTTGGTCCGTCGGTATTGTCTTTTCAGAGAATCCATCAGGGGAAAGGATATGGACCTGCGCCACCACGTCTTTCATTTCGCCACCGTAGGCTCCCGCATTCATGAACACCCCTCCGCCAAGGGATCCTGGAATGCCGGATGCAAATTCAAGGCCTGAAAGTCCGTTGCTTGCGGCTACCCTGGAAACCGCCGCCAAAGACGCCCCTGCGCCCGCAGTTATTGTATCTTCATGCACGTCAATATGTGCGAAACGCTGGTCCAGCCGAAGAATGACACCCCTGTATCCTCCATCTCTTATGAGTAAATTTGAGCCCTTTCCCATAATGGTAAAGGATATCCCCTTTTGATCGATTTGTCGCAAGATGAGGGACAATTCCTGAACAGTGCTTGGAATCACCAGCAAGTCAGCCTTTCCACCTGCCTTGAAGGAGGTATATTCGGCCATATTGGCATTTTCAATCAAAATGGAATCAAGTCCCATGCTTTGAAATTGTTGAATTAAATGATTCATGGTCAAACACCCTTTTGAATTGTCGAAAATAGCCTCTTTTGCATATTTTACAACAAAAAAGTGGTAAAGTCTTTATATTTTTTGTGATTTGCACTTGAAAAGCCAACTGTAATATGTATAATTAGTACTAATGATTTATATTTATGCATAGGAGAAAACACCATGATACCCAACGAAAAAGTAGTGTTGGCATACTCAGGCGGATTGGACACGTCCGTCATCATCCCTTGGCTTAAGGAAGTATATCACTGTGATGTGATTGCGGTATGCTGCAACGCAGGTCAAATAGAAGATTTTAAAGCCATTGAAAAAAAGGCCTATGCCACAGGTGCTGTCAAGGCATACATTGTGGACATCCAGGATGAATTCATCACAGATTTCATCTGGCCCACCCTCAAAGCCGGTGCCATATATGAGGATGAATATATGCTTGGCACCTCCATGGCCAGACCGCTGATGGCCAAAAAATTGGTTGAAATCGCCCAAAAAGAAGGGGCTTATTATATTTGCCACGGTTGCACCGGCAAGGGCAACGATCAGGTCCGGTTTGAGACCACCATCAAGGCCCTGGATCCCGCCATCAAAATCATCGCTCCCTGGAGAGATCCAGCCTGGACTTTCTCCTCCAGAGAAGAGATGGTGGAATATGCCGGCAAACACAACATTCCCATCGCCCAAACCGCCGAACAGATCTACAGCCGGGATGAAAACATCTGGCATATCAGCCATGAAGGCGGAAATCTGGAAAATCCGTGGAACCAGCATTTGGATGACATACATGTGCTGAGCTGCACTCCCGAAAACGCGCCGGATCTACCCACCTATATCGAAGTAGGTTTTAAAAAAGGCATTCCTGTGTCCGTCAACGGCAAAAAAATGTCACCACAGGAACTGATGCGCACTTTAAACAAATTGGGTGGAGACAATGGGGTGGGCACCATCGACATCATCGAAAACCGTCTTGTCGGCATGAAATCCAGAGGCGTGTATGAGACCCCGGGAGGCACAATTTTATTCAATGCCCATCGTGCGTTGGAAAAGCTGATACTTGACAGGGATACACTCCACTATAAAAAGATTGTTGCGGAGAAATTCGCCCAACTGGTCTACGATGGTTTGTGGTATACTCCTCTCAGAACGGCAATCTCCGCCTTTGTTGACGACACACAGGACCTGGTCACAGGGAAAGTGAAGTTGAAGCTTTACAAGGGCACAGCGACACCGGTGGCTTCCCAGTCCCCCAATTCCCTTTACATGGAGGAATTCGCCACCTTCAGCAAAGACGAAGTATATACCCAAAGCGATGCGACGGGTTTCATCAACCTATTCTCATTGCCCCTCAAAATACGCGCGATTCAAAAGCAAAACAGAGAAGGAGGACCCACCAAAGATGAAACTTTGGAAAGGAAGGTTTACAAAAGCAGCGACTTCATCCAGTGACGAATTCAATGCGTCCATCACCTTTGATCAAAGGCTGTACAGTGAAGACATCAGCGGCAGTATCGCCCATGCGAACATGCTCGCGAAACAACACATATTATCCCAAAGCGAGGCAGAAACCATTGTTTCTGCCTTGACTGGGATTTTGAATGATATTGAAGACGGCAAAGTGACGTTTTCCATTGAGATGGAAGACATCCATATGAACATTGAATCACTGCTGACCCAACGTATCGGGGACTTGGGCAAGAAACTTCATACCGCCCGAAGCCGTAACGACCAGGTCGCAGTGGATTTCAGACTGTATGTCATCAAGGAAATCCATGCCATCATTCATCTCATTTCGGATCTGAAACTTCTGTTGGTGGATCTTGCCGAGGAGCATATCGAAACCATTATGCCGGGTTACACCCACTTGCAAAGGGCCCAGCCGGTGACGTTGGGATATCATTTGCTGGCCTACCACCAGATGTTCAAAAGGGATGGGGAACGGTTTCTGGACTGCAAAAATCGAGCGGATTCGCTCCCCTTGGGGTCCGGTGCGTTGGCCGGAACGACCTATGCCACCGATCGCGATTATCTGGCGGCGCAGCTTGGGTTTTCAAGCATATCAGAAAACGCCATGGATGCGGTGAGCGACAGGGATTTCGCCATCGAGTTTCTCAATTGTTGCGCAATCTCCATGATGCATCTGTCCAGGTTTTGTGAGGAATTGATTTTGTGGAACTCATCGGAGTTCGACTTTGTGGAAATGGATGATGCCTATGCCACCGGCAGCAGCATTATGCCGCAAAAAAAGAATCCGGACATGGCGGAGTTGATCCGGGGCAAAACCGGACGGGTCTACGGCGATTTAATGGGGCTGTTGACAGTGATGAAAGGGTTGCCTTTGGCGTACAACAAGGATATGCAGGAAGACAAGCTCCCTGTTTTTGATGGAGCGGACACATTGAAGCAGTCTCTGGGCATTTTTACCGAAATGCTTTCCACCGTCACCTTCCACAAAGACCGGATGCGCCAAGCCGCAGGGACCGGATTTCTCAATGCGACCGACGCGGCGGATTATCTTGTGTCGAAGGGGATTCCCTTCCGTGACTGCCACGAAATCATCGGCAAACTGGTCCTGCACTGCATCAAATCCAACAAAGCCATCGAAGACTTGACCTTGGACGAACTCAAGGAATTTTCACCGGTTTTTGAGCAGGACTTATATGATAAAATCACGTTGGAAAGTTGTATCAACAACAAGCTTTCCTACGGTTCCACTTCTTTGGACAGCGTCAAAAAACAAATCATCAACATCAGAAAAGATATGGTATAATGAACACAATTACCATGTTCAAAGGAGCCTTCTGATGCAGCCCAAAAACCCACGTGACAAATGGAGCTTCCGCACCCACCTTGCCGGTGCGTTTTTGTCGTTGGCCGGCACCTTTTATTTGGTCGGAACCCACCTGTCGAATTTTTGGCCCTTTCTCATTTTTGGCCTTTCCGCCGTTGCATTATATGGTTGCAGCGCCTTATACCACTATATGCCCGGTCCGCCTGAGCGGATTTTCAAGCTACGCAAGCTGGATCATTGCATGATTTTTGTGCTGATCGCCGGCACCTATACGCCTGTGATCCTCGCATTTTTTACCGGTGTCAAAGCGCTGGTGTTCCTTCTGGTCATGTGGGGGATCACCCTGTTGGGATCCGCCATGAAATTGGTTTGGATGAATGCGCCCCGTTGGCTCTATACCCTATTGTATTTGATAATGGGTTGGGCCGCTGTGGGCGAAATCCCCTATTTTTTCCAGATTTCTCCAGGCTTTGCCTTCTGGCTGATCGCCGGTGGTGTTTCCTATTCGGTGGGCGCTGTCATGTATGCCTTCAAAAAGCCCAACCCCAGCCCTGAATTTGGATTTCATGAACTGTTTCACGTTTTTATTATTGCAGGCACTGTCTGTCACTTTGTGGCAATTTCATATTATCTGCCTTAGCTTGTGAGGAGGTGAGTCGATGCATTTGATATCATTACCCGCTTTTATGTATGACTTGAACGTCTATTCCATCTGTATCCGTCTTCTTTTGGCGATACTGCTGGGAGGCATTATCGGTCTTGAAAGAGGCGCATCCAGACATGCTGCGGGTTTTCGGACCCATATTCTGGTTTGTGTCGGCGCGGCGCTGGCAATGCTGACCAATCAGTTCATCATGATTTCATTCGACGGTTCCATCGATCCCGCGCGTTTGGGCGCGCAGGTCATCACCGGTGTCGGATTTCTTGGTGTCGGGACCATTTTGGTCACCGGAAGCAAAAAAATCAAAGGTCTGACCACAGCGGCCGGTCTTTGGGCATCGGCCTGTTTGGGTCTTGCCGCCGGCATTGGCTTTTACGACGGAGCGGTTCTTGCCGGCATCGCCATTTTTGTCAGTCTGGCCATGTTGCCAAAACTTGAAAACATTGTTTACCTACGGTCAGGCACGATCAACATCTATGTTGAAGTCACAACCTTCGAGGCTTTCAAAGCGTTTATGGAGTCCCTTGTGGCTCTGGGGATCACCGTTGTCGAGACCGATCTCAACCAGCCTCAATCCTTGACGCCGGGAGGCATTGCTTTTGTGTTGTCCCTAAAACTTCCCAAGGGGAAGCACGCCCAGGAAATCATCGAAGTGCTCAGCCAGCCGGAAGAAGTCACGTTTATCGAAGAGCAATGACCGTTTATCGAAGAGCAACGACCGTTTATAACAGAGCAGTAATAGGAGCACCAAGTGAAGATACTAGTAATAAGTGATACCCATGGCCACATTGAGAAAGCCGCCAAACTTTTGCCCGTTTTGACCAATCTGGATTTGATCATCCATTTAGGCGACTATATGAAGGACGCCTCCCGGCTGCAAAGTCAGACGAACATCAAAGTGCTTTCCGTGGGAGGCACTTGTGACGGTGTTCTTTCCAAGATCGAAGGGATGGTTACCCTTTCAACGCCCTACGGGCCGATCCTCCTGACCCATGGTCATCTTCATGGGGTCAAAAATGGGGTGGATCGCCTGTTGTTTCAGGCGGAAGAAATCGGTGCGAAGGCTGTCCTGTTCGGTCATACCCATTCCCCTTATTTCCAAATCATCGATGGCGTCGCGTTGATCAACCCGGGCAGTCTGACCCATCCTGACAAATCCGGATCCATGGTGCAGCAAGGTTTGGGATGCAACGACGGGAACGGCACCTATGCCATTTTGAACATCGATCCGGATGGCATCAACTGTTCCATCGTCAACTACCGGGAGCCAATTGTGAAATCCGAAACACCTCCATCAGATTCAGGTTCCGGACAAAAAAATCCCCGGAACAAAAATCATCCCGGGGGGTTTTTAAGAGGTCTGATGAATCACAGCGACCGCTTTTAGATATCTTCTGTCTTCAGCACCGGAATGCCTTGTGCCTCAAGGGTTTTGGCTGCTGCAGCCGGATCTTCCACTTTAAAGATCAGGTCCGCGCAACCGTCTGCGGAGCGCACCAGAGAATAGATATAATCCACTCCAATCTCCGCTTTTGTCAGTATGTCCAGCACATGATGGAGTCCACCGGACACATCGCAGACGCTGACGCCCAACACTTTTGTGATGCTTGCGGTAAAACCTTTCTTTTTCAAGACATCCACCGCCACTTCCGGCTTGTCCACAATACACCTCAATATGCCAAAATCCGTCGTGTCCGCAATACATATGGCCTTGATGTTGATTTTGTTGTCCGCCAGGGTTTCGGAAAATGCCGATAGCCTCCCCACTTCGTTCTCCAGAAAAACGGAAATTTGGTCGATCATAATGGGTACCTCCTTATACTCTTATGGAAAGATTTCTCGTATCTTCAACTCTAACTGCTTTGCCTTCACTTCTGGGCAGTGTGCCTGCGTTGAGGAATTTGATGGCGCAACCGATTCCCAGGATGTTTCGCATCTCGTGCTCCACCTTGCGTTTCAGTTCTTCCACAAACCTGATGTTGTCGATGGCAAGGCCTTCCGCCAATTCCACCAAAACCTCGAAGGTGTCGGTGTTGTTTTCCCTTCCAACCAAAATCTTGTAATTGATGGTCAGTTCGTCAAACATGGCGATGACGGTCTCGATTTGGGATGGGAACACATTGACGCCCCTGATGATCAGCATGTCGTCGGATCTGCCCAGAACACGGCTCATCCGCACTGTTGTTCTGCCGCAACTGCATTTTTCGGGCATCAAAATACATATATCCCTTGTTCTGTATCGAATCAGAGGAATCCCTTCTTTGCCGATGGTGGTGAACACCAACTCACCCTGTTGCCCATAGGGCAATGGCTTTTCAGTTTTAGGATCGATGATTTCAGGAATGAAATAGTCCTCCATGATGTGCATGCCGTTTTGGGCTTCACAGCTGCAAGACACACCCGGGCCCATGACTTCAGACAATCCATAGATGTCAAATGCTTTCAACCCCAGTCCTTTTTCAATTTCCTCCCGCATGCCGCTGGTCCAAGGCTCCGCCCCAAAGATTCCTGCTTTCAATGAAAGTTCGGTGGGGTCGATTCCCGCGTGGGCCACCGCTTCCGACAAAGTCAACGCATAGGATGGAGTGCAACAAAGCACTGTACTTTTAAAGTCTTTCATCAGCAGAATTTGTCGTTGGGAGTTCCCACTGCTGATGGGAATCACCGATGCCCCCAAATATTCGGCTCCGCCGTGGATGCCCAGTCCACCGGTGAACAATCCATATCCATAAGCGACCTGAATCACCGATGTCTTGTCCGCGCCGGCCATGGTCAGGCAACGGGCGACACACTCCGCCCAGTTCTCCAGGTCTTTTCGGGTATATCCCACCACGGTCGGTTGACCAGTGGTGCCTGAAGACGCATGAATGCGGACGATTTCGCTTAAGGGCGACGAAAACATGCCATATGGATAATTGTCCCTTAAATCGGCTTTTGTCGTAAATGGAAGGTGTTTCAGGTCATCCAGGGATTGTATGTCTCCCGGCGCGATGCCCCGTTCCTGCATCTTGTAACGGTATGATTCCACATTCTGATATAATCTGGCCACCGTTCCCTTCAATTTTTTGAGCTGAGTCTGATCCATCGTCTCCCGGTCAGCGCATTCCACCGCCTTATTCCAAATCATGCATTCTCCTCCCTACCCAACAAAAATGCTTTTTTGTTCAGATCTATAAACTTGGGTTTCACATTCTTTTCAATTTGGTTCAACCACATTTCCATGTCAAATGGCAAAGCGTTGGACAACGCACCCATCAGGACCGTATTGACAGCCTTGATGCTTCCCGCTTCAAGTGCCAATGCATCCGCATCCAGAAGATGAAGATGTTCGACGTGTTCCTGCAAATATCCGGGAATGTCGTCAGGATATTCCGCCGCTCCGATGATGACGGGCATCGGGTTGATCTTTTGATTGTTGATATACAGGGTGCCCCCTTCTTTTAAATAGGAGATCCATCGAATCCCTTCCAAAAGTTCAAACGCGACAATAATATCGGCGCCGCCTTCTTCGATCAACGGAGAGTGGACTGGTTTTTCGCTGATTCGCACATGCGTGACAACGCTGCCGCCACGCTGGGCCATGCCATGGACTTCAGCCAGCTTCACGTCGCAACCGTGTTCCATGGCCAGATTGCCCAAGAGGACGCTGGCAAGCAAGGTTCCCTGACCGCCCACGCCAACGATTAAAATGTTTGTGTCCTGCATCTAGCGCACCTCCTCAATGGCCCCAAACGGGCAAACACGGACGCACAGACCGCATCCGACACAGCGCTCTTTGATTATGACCACACCGTCACCCTGCTTTTCAATGGCGGGGCAACCGATACGCATGCAGGTTTTGCATTTTTTGCATTTTTCGGTGATGCCGAAAACCCGATCCGGTTGTTTGATGATCAACGCACAGGGGCGCTTGGATATGATCACGGACAATAAATCCTTCCCGCATTCCTCCTGGATGATTTTTTCAAGATCCTTCAGGTCAAAGGGGTCCACTTCCCGGATGCTTTGTGCGCCGCAGGCGGCAACCAGTTTTGGGATGTCCACAGCCGGCGCCGGTTCGCCCTTGGCGTCTCTGCCGGTGGATGGATTGTCCTGATGGCCGGTCATGCCGGTAATACGGTTGTCCAGTATCAGAACAGTACCGGGGCATTTGTTGTAGCTCATATTGATGAGACCGGTGATGCCGGAGTGAAAGAAAGTGGAGTCGCCAATTACGGCAACCACATTCTTGCCCCATTCCTTTCCTCTAGCTTTTTCGAAACCGTGGGCCATGCTGATGGACGCGCCCATACAAAGGCACGTGTCCATGGCGGAAGTCGGCGGCAATGATCCAAGCGTATAGCATCCGATATCGCCGATAACGGTTTTTTTCAATTTTGACAGGAGATAAAATACGGCTCTATGGGGACAACCCGCGCACAGCAACGGCGGCCTGCCCGGTGCGTCCTCCTGGTCAAGATGTGTGGGGACGGGCAAGCCAAAAGCCTTTCTGATTCCTGCAACCGAGTACTCTCCTTGGATGGAGAACCTTTCTTTTCCGGACGCGGGAATGCCCATGGATCGGATGTATTCTTCAATGATGGGTTGTCCTTCTTCCATGACGATGAGTGTTTCCACCTTTTCGGCGAATTCTTTGATCAACGCCTTCGGCAATGGGAAAATGGAGCCCAGCTTGAGCACGCTGGCTTCAGGCAACGCTTCTTTGGCATATTGGTAACAAATGCCGGAAGTGACAATGCCCAGTGAAAGGTCGGCATACTCGGCACGGTTGATCCCGAATGTATTGCTGTCGCTTTCAAATTTGTCCAATCTTTTTTCTTGTGCGATATGGAGCATTTTTGCCATCGTCGGCATTGCCACATATTTTTTGATGTCTTTGGTGTATGCTCGAAGGGGCACTTCCTGCCGGTGTTCAAGCTTTACAATGCCACGGGAATGGGATATTCGCGTGTTGGAGCGAATCAGGATCGGTGTGTCGTACATTTCACTGAGATCAAAGGCCAATTTCACGAAATCCTTGCACTCCTGAGCGGAAGCAGGCTCCAGCATTGGAACCCCCGCGCTTCTGGCGTAAAATCTTGAGTCCTGTTCGTTTTGGCTGGAATGGCAACCATTGTCATCGGCCACGATAAAGACAACGCCTCCGTTGACCCCGGTATACGCCGCTGTGAAAAACGGATCCGCCGCCACATTAAGACCTACGTGCTTCATGGCAGACAGACTTCTGGCGCCGCCGATGCCGGCACCGATGACCACTTCAGCCGCGACCTTTTCGTTGGGTGCCCATTCGCCATAAATTTCCGGATACTTCACCGCATATTCTGTGATTTCTGTGCTGGGTGTCCCCGGATAGGAGGAAACCACCGTCACACCTGCCTCATATGCCCCACGGGCAAAGGCTTCGTTTCCTAGCATAATTTTTGTCGTCATACTTTAGTCCTCTTGTCTATCACTCGCTTGCCCTTTCCTTCGAACCGGGGTAGAGTCCCGGATGAAACCAAGGTCACTTTTGCGTCGATGCTTAAAATTGTACGCAAGTTGTGGGCGATTCTATTTCGCAGCTCTTCGAGTTTTTTGTAATTGTCCAGCATCGCCGCGTCTGCAAATTCCACACGGACTTCGATCTTGTCCATGTACCCTTCATTGTATACGATAATCTCATAAAATGGTTCAATTTCTTTCATGGACATGACCACTGATTCAATCTGAGAGGGAAAGACGTTGACTCCACGAATGACCAACATGTCATCGGATCTCCCCTGGACTTTGGCCATTCGGAGGGATGTTCTCCCACAACGGCACGGTGTGTCATCCAACCAAGTGATATCACGGGTTCTATATCGAAGCACCGGAGACCCCTCTTTGGTCAGGGTCGTCATGATCAGCTCGCCCTTTTCTCCCATCTCAAGAGGTTCCAGGGTATCAGGATCGACAATCTCCGAAAGGAAGTGGTCCTCGGCGATATGCATGCCGTTTTGATAAATGCACTCTCCCGAAACGCCCGGACCGATAATTTCGGAAAGTCCATAGTTTTCGGTGGCAAGGATGCCCAGTTGCTTTTCGATTTTGACACGCATGGCCTCAGTGTGCCCTTCTCCGCCGAACAAGGCCAGGCGAAGCTTCAATTTGCTTCTGTCTATGCCCTTTTTTTCAATCTCGTCCGCCAGATAAAGTCCATAGGACGGTGTCGCGATCAGAATGGTCGTACCGAAGTCTTCCATGAGCATGAGTTGACGCTCCGTATTGCCGCTGGACAAAGGCACCACCATGGCGCCTATTTTTTCCATCCCATAGTGAAGCCCGAATCCGCCGGTGAACAGTCCGTAGCCAAAAGCGATTTGAACCACATCCTCCGCCAATCCCCCTGCCGCGCTGATGACTCTGGCGACCACCTCAGACCACATATCCAAGTCATTTTTGGTATAGCCGACGATTTTCGGTTTTCCGGTGGTTCCCGATGAGCCATGGAGCCGCACAATCCTCTTTTTGTCCACGGCAAACATTCCGAATGGATAATTTTGTTTCAGATCCTCCGCTGTGGTGTACGGAATATGTCTGATGTCCGACAAGCTTCGGATATGGTCGGGTTTGAGCCCGATTTCATCAAATTTTTGTTTATAAAATGGGATATTCCCGTAGCAGAGTTCTACGGTCTTTTTGAGCCGGTCCAGCTGGATCTCTTGGATTTCCTGGCGATCGGCGCATTCCATTTGGGGGTTCCATATGACATGTTTCATAATATACTTCCTATTCAAAGATTAATGAATCCATTTTATCTGATAAAGCGCTAAATTACAATATTTGCATACGAAGTTGTTTACTTTTATGGGCATTCAAGCTATCATGTTCTAGTATCACTTTATCAAAGGAGATTTCAATGGGTAATTTTAGAAATTCACTATCCAGGTTCATGATGGGTCGTTATGGGGTGGATCAAATGTATATCGGACTCTTTGTCCTATATTTCCTGATCATATTGGTCAACTCTTTCCTCAGATGGCCTTGGCTGGTATACGGCGACAACGTCATTTTAGTGATTATGGTATTCAGGTTCCTGTCCCGAAACATATACAAACGCAGACGTGAAAATGAAATTTTCATGCAGCTGATCCGGCCTTTCAAAGGTGGTTTCACCTATCGGATCCGCCAAATCAAGGAGCTGAGAACCCATGCCTATCACAGATGCCCCCAATGCAAAGCCGTTTTGCGTTTTCCCCGAAAGGCTGGCAAATTCCCTGTGACCTGCCCCCAGTGCAACCGCAAATTCAACATCCGAAACTGGTTCTAGCCGATATCGAAAACTGAACTAAAAAAGGCGTCTGAATTTTACAGATGCCTTTTTTGCGGTAAATGGATCGTCAACGGACGAAACTTGTGGATATTTTGGATTCCTTTTCGGGAGGAGTGACTTTGCCTTTTCCATTTTCAATCAGCTGCAGCATCCAAGCCATATTCTTGCCGAGAATACGCATCGCCTGCAATCCTTCCCCATCCTGCTGGGCATCACCGGGAATTCTACCATAGAGAACATCCCAGTAATTTGAAGTGGCAACGGGCATTTCCGCGTAGAAAAGGTATTTGTTCAGTTGGTCAAGGGTGGCCGTTCCGCCTGCTCTCCGAACAGCGGTGAGCGATGCGCCGACTTTATGTCTAAACATGGAACCGTTGGCCGAGTGCACATAAAACGCCCGATCCAAAAATCCCTTGAATGTGCCGTTCACCCCGGCATAATATGTGGGAGAGGCGAGGATGATTCCATCCGCTTCTTTCATTTTTCCAATCAATTCATTGGCGATGTCATCGTCAAAGACGCATTTTTCATTACGATTTTTGAAACAGGTTCCGCATCCGATACATCCACGGATTGGGTCTTTGCCAATATGAAGCACTTCCACTTCAATCCCCGCATCCTCCAATTCTTTCGCCACGACACTGATACCATATGCGGTATTCCCATTGGTTTTTGGGCTTCCATTAATAGCAACGACTTTCATTTTGCACCTCCATTGTTGTTGGGTAGATATTATCTATATTTGCTGAGTTCCATTTCCAACATGGAAATTCTCGTCTCGGCTTCGCTGAGCTTTTTCATGGTGGAGAGTTTTTCGATGAACACATCTGATTTTTCGTTGATCAAGGTTGTGGTTCTTCGGCATTCCTCCTCCATACGGGTACACATTGTACTGTTGGCCAGAAGCAGTTTTTCATTCTGTAAGGTCAGGTTTTCAATGGTTGTCTTGAAAGTGGCGGAATCGACCTTCAAGGCTTCTATTTGGGCTGTGAGCGACCGGATTGTCTCTTCCCGTATGGTTCTCTCGGTGTTTTCGCTGGCGACCAAGTCAGTTTGCAGCGCCAACTGTTCCGTCAACTCATTCACTCGCATCAGCAAATCGATATCCTGCGTGGAACGCTGCTTCATACCTGCGTTGGCATTGGTTTGTTTTGCCAATATGATTTCTTCTTCCAATTTTAGCTTTTCGTTTTCAAGGGTGGCTCTCTCGTTTTGCCACTTTACCCGTTCTTCTTGCAACGTCTGGGAGGCGGCCTCAAGCCTTTCTGTCAGTTCTTCGACTCTCGCGTGCTGGGCAAGGCTCTCCGCATCGTTGGAAATCAAAAGGGTCTTTCTGGTTTCAGCTTCCTGTAGGGAAAGTTCCAGTTTTGATTTCAGGTCTTCATTTTCATTGGTCAATGTCTCAAGAAAGGCTACGCCTTCTTGTAACTCCAATTCCAACGAAACCACCTGTTGTTTCATCTGCAGCAATTCATCGGCGGAAGCGTCCTGAGAAATGGCAGGCTGGGCCACCGCTTCTTTGAGTGTTTCAATTTCTTTATTCAGCGCCGCATTTTGGCCGTTGAGGTCGCTGATTTTCCCCTGAAGCTCGGCAATGGTCTCGGCGGACTTGTCGTTGCTCTCTGCCGGAGGTTGGTTGACTTGGGTCGTCAAATCAAGATACTTGGTATCCAACTCGCTCAGTTTGATCTGAAGCTTTTCATTGTCCTTGCGCAGCTTTTCTTTTTCAACATAAAGCAATTGCTGATTCTCATAGAATGTTTCAGCCATGGTCTGCTGGTTTTTTCGAAGCATGGCAAGATAATCCAGGACGGATTGCTTTGTATATCCACCCATGGAGCTTTTTAGAAAGTGTTTCATATCACTTTCTTCAGTTTTTGAACGAAGGAGCTGGACCAAATCCAATTCCTCGCCGTTTTCTTTTTTTGCCGGTTCGTTTGTCATATCAAGCTGTCTCCTTCTCTGATCCCAATTTATAGTCTGTCATTTAATTGAATGACGTCCCCTTTTTTAAGTAGTCCCATTGCAACACCTTCACCCAACTCCAGGGTATGGGCCGTGCCCCACACCAGTTTTCCAATTCGCCAGGGGCGGATGGTCTCCATCCCCATAACTGTCATATCTTTTGACAAATACACCACATCAATGGTGAATTTCATAAACAGACAGTGAACTGAAGAGCATTTGGTCAAGAGCAACCCTTCTCCCGGTTCAAGGTGCGTTTTGCCAAGCAGCCCCCTGAGCCGCTTGAAATAGGTATCGGCAACATCCACGTTGTCAGCGATGATGTTGCCGTTTGCTTTTACTATAAACTTCAAATGCTGTGCTCCTTTACAGTAGCGTATCAAATATTTTCACTAATGCCGGCCCTAACAATACAATGAAGATGACAGGCAGGATGAAGAATGCCATGGGCAAAAGTATTTTGACAGAAACTTTCATGGCCTTCTCTTCCACTTTATTTTTGTGGGTTTGCCGCATATACTCTGCTTGAGCTCTCAACACATTCTTGATGGCGATACCCATCTGGGTGGCCTGAATGATGGCTCTTGTGAAGGTCTGCATCTCTTCAAAATCACATCGCTCTCCCAAGAGCAGCAATGCATCGTTTCTGGATCGGCCCATGGCCATCTCCCGGTTGCTGATGGCGATTTCATCAATCAATGGGCCATCGAAGTTTTTGACCACCTCGATCATGGCTTGTTCCAGACCCAGACCGGCTTCCACACTGACACTGATCATGTCCAGCACTTCAGGCAGCTGGGACTGCATGGAATGTTTACGTGAAGTAACCTTTGATGTCAACTGAAAGCGGAGAATCACATACGCAAAATATACACCAACCGCAGCGGCCAACAGCCCATACAATATGTTGCGGCTGACTATATAGACGATAATCGCCAATAGCAGCGCCGTAGCCAATAAAACCACCATGCGAAAAACCTGATATTCCGAAACGGTGAACTTCACTCCCGCTTGACGCAGCAGTTTTTTCATTTTTGCCGTCCGTTCATCCCCAGGGTCGGCATCCGATGAAGCCTGAGGGGAAAGTTTTCGAATGCCTTCGACAAATTTGTTTGTGATGGGTTTGATGACACGCTCCGACAAGGGTTTGTTCATGTCCTCGTCCAAATAAATGTTCTTGCTGGCTTTACCGCCGATTTTATCCAGCCGGTTCTGAAAGGCATCCTTTTCTTCACCGGAATGCTTCAGCAGCATGAGGACAATGGCGAACACAAATATCCCAAAGGATATCGCAGCCAGACCTAAAAAAATCATTCCGAATTTATCCATATCCCCCTCCTTAATATTTTACATTGGAAATTTTACGAATCAATGCAAAGCCAATGACTTCCATAATAACTCCAACAACAGCCAAAATCATTCCAAGGGTTGATTGAAAAAATCCGCCAAAATAGGTTGGATTCATAAACATCAACACAAGAACAAGAAATACCGGAAGCAAACCTATGATCAGCGCGGACATTCTCCCTGAAGCGGTCAGCACTTTGACCTCTTGCTTGATGCGGATTCGATCCCTGATGGTCGATGCGATAATATCCAAAATATCGGATAAGTTGCCGCCCACCTGGGCTGATATAGAAACGGCGCATACCAACAAGTCCAAATCTGGATTTTTCATTCGCTCGGTTAAATGATCCAAGGCCTCCTGTTGGCTGACGCCATAGTTGATTTCTCTGATGGTTTTGGCAAATTCGCTGGAAATGGGCGGTTGCATATCACGTGCGATACTATCCATGGCCTGTCTGAAGGAAAATCCTCCGCGCACCGCATTGCCCATAATGACCAAGGCTTCGCCCAATTGCTTCGTGAACAATTCCTGAATCTTTTTTCTTGAACGTTGAAGCAGGAAGGGTGGAATCACAAATCCCACAATGGCCGCCGCTACGATTGTTATCGGATTGGCGCCGACCAAGGCAAGAACCAACAGTGGTATAAACACCAAACCCAGCCAGATATAGATGAATTCCGCCGGAGTGAATTTTATGCCCGAAGATAAAATGTAATCGGAAAAATCTTTGCTGACGAAAATCTGTCCGGTTTTTTTGGATTCCTTTTTGCCATGGCGCTCTTTGATGACTTGATCCGCGATGTCTTCCAACTCTTTCCCTACGAAATATTTGGACACTCTTTCATCAACAATTTCCTTTTCGGATTTTGGAACCACCATTTTTACCACCAGGAAGGCCGTCAGCCCGCCAAAAAAGGCAATAAGTAACAGTTGTAAGTAGTCCATGATTTCACCTCAATTCGAAAACCAGTCATCCCGGACCAGGATTCCTGATGCTGCAAGTTTGTCCAAAAATGCTGGACGAACGCCGGTGGCGACAAAACTTCCAGACAGTTTACCGCTGGCATCCAGTCCTTCCTGTTTGTAAACATAGATATCCTGTAGGGTGATGGTATCCCCTTCCATCCCCACAATTTCACTGACGTTGACAACTTTTCTGGAACCGTCCTTCAACCTTGATTGGTGCACCACAATGTTCAGGGCAGCGGATATTTGTTCCCGGATCGCCTTGACCGGCAAATCCATTCCTGCCATCAATACCATGGTTTCCAATCGGGACATCAGCTCTCTTGGGGAATTGGCATGGGCCGTGGTCAAAGACCCGTCATGTCCGGTGTTCATCGCCTGCAGCATGTCCAGCGTTTCCGCGGAACGAACTTCACCGACGATGATACGGTCGGGACGCATACGAAGGGAGTTTCTGACCAAATCACGGATGGTGACCTGCCCTGCCCCCTCCAGGTTTGGGGGCCTGCTTTCCAAGGTCACCACATGATCCTGACGCAGTTGAATCTCGGCTGCATCTTCAATGGTGACAATGCGTTCATCATTTGGGATATATCCGGACAATACATTGAGCAAGGTGGTTTTACCACTGCCGGTACCACCTGATACGATGATATTCATCTTTCCTTTGACACAAGCGTCTAAAAATGACATCATCTTCGGTGAAACCGATGAAAAACGAACCAAATCGCTTACAGTGAAAGGCTTTTTGGAAAACTTTCGGATGGTCATGGTTGGACCATTCAAGGCCAACGGCGGTATGATCGCATTGAAACGGGATCCGTCAGACAGACGGGCATCCACCATAGGACTTGACTCATCGATACGCCTTCCCACGGAAGATACAATCCGATTGATGACCTGCATCACATGGGCGTCATCCCGAAACTGTGTTTTTGATAATTCCAACTTGCCATGCCGTTCCACATAAACCTGATAGGCATTGTTGACCATGATTTCTGTAATATCCCCGTCTTCCAACAGGGGTTCCAATGGACCCAGGCCGACTACATTATCATAAACTTCCCGGACCAGCCGGCTCCGGTCTGCCCGCGGCATATTGACGGAATTGGCATCTATCAGACTTTCCAGGGTCTTTCGAAGATACTCTTCCTGGTTTTCCATGACTTCAGCATTTTCACTGAATTCATTGTTGATGATGTCGATTATTTCTTTGTGAACTTTATCCTTCAGCTCGGCGTACTGGTCAAAATGAGCGGATGGGAATTTCCCCATCTCTTTATTCTCTATTACAGTGCTCTGGGCTGTTTTCTGTTGTTCCAATCTTTCCAATAAACTCATAGCTACTCCCTCTTTCCCGCTCTTCAACGACAATTTGCTGTTTTAATGTCATTTTTTTCTTTTGAAGATGCCTTCTTTCGGTTTAGCCGTTTCTATTTTTTGAACTTCTCCGCCCTGAAGCATGGTTGATATTTGCTCGATGGACAGGGCCAACTTGCTGGTCGGTGAGCTGTTGACAAAAGGAACGCCTCTGTTCAGGGCGGTGACCGCGACTTTGTAGTCGCTAGGAATCTTAGCCCAAATTGGGAATCCCAAAATCTTCTGGACATCTTCCACTGAGATGGAGCTCATGTCCACCGCACGGTTGACAACCAAACGTGTTTTATCCGACATCTGAAGAGAATCCAGCAATGCCAAGCTGACCTTGGAATTCTTTAAGATGGAGATATCCAGTCCTGTCACGAACAGAATGGTGGAGGAACTTTCCAGCGCGGTGATGACCACATCTGTAAAGAACGGAGGGGTATCGATAATCACATAGTCGTAATAGGTTCTCAACAAGCTGAGCAAACTCTGAACCTTTTCTGCCGAGATTGTCTCCGCATATTCCGGGCTCTTTGGAGAGCAAAGAACATGTACCCCGGAGGAATGCACTGTCATGAAGCTGCGCACCGCATCGATGTTGGACCCAAAAAACTCCTGAACCAACTCGGCGATGGTGTCGGTTGGATCGATATCAAGGAAAATATGGACATCTCCGAATTGGAGGTCTAAATCGATCAATGCGACTTTTTTGCCCTCCTCTGCCAGGCGAGCAGCCAGATTGACCGCGATGGTCGTCTTGCCCAACCCGCCTTTTGGACCGAAAATCGTCACGACTCGGGACATCCAGGACAGGTTCTTTTTCCCTTCGCTCAATGAATTGATTTTGGCCATTTCCGTATGATAGACTGATTTGATGTATTCACCAAAATCTTTCGCATTTCTGGGGAACTCCACCACATTATGGGCGCCGATTTTAATTGCGCTTTGAAGAACGTCCACATCCATATGTTCCGCCAGCAGAATGACTTGAATTCGTGGGCGATCCAGGATGATGCGTTCCGCCAGACTCAGCACATCGGTATCTCCGGCACCCAGAGGCATAATCACAAGGTCCGGCGAAACATTTTCTATCTTGTCCAAAGCGACGGACCCGGTGGAAGACTCACCGATGACCTGCAGCTCTTCGTCTTGAATCATATCCTTAATCTGTGTAAGTGTACGATCAACTTTGCTAATTAGCATAATTCTAATTTTCATTGCAGTCTCCCTTCCTCTACTTCACAGTCAGAACATTTTTAAGCGTGATGTTCTTGATTTTGTTTATTTTATCGTCAACCGGAGAGCGCAAGATTGCTCTTAATGTTCCACTATAAGTGGCCATGCTCAACTCCATGGCTTGTTTCGGCGTCACTTCCAATGTCAACGTGGTATATCCGGGGGTCGTGCCGTCGCCGTTTTTTCCCGTTGATGAAAGCACCGCATCCACAGCCAGAACTTTAATGTCCTCGGCAATTATTGAGGTATACACTTTGCCATTGTAGTCGTATTCGCCCAACAAGTCTATTTTGTTTGTTGGGGTGATCATGCCGGCGATACCCGTTGTGGCATCCACGGCAATGGTAATCGCCCGCATTCCCGGTTTGATTGCATAAGCCAGCGTTGTGCTGGTCGTATCCCCTGCGGCAATCAACTTGGCGCTGATGATCTGCTCACCCGCATAGATGTTGGACTGAATGGTTTTACCCACCACATCGGACAGTTTTGTAATGGCGCCCGCCAGAACATTGTCCGTCGGAATATCCGAAACGGCCAACATCTGTTCTGTTATTACGGTATTTGCAGGAATATCCTGCGCCGCCGTCACGACCTTGGTTGTATCTGCTCCCCCAAATTTGATCACTGAGCTGAGAAATACAAAAAGCAACACAGCGGTTACGATTGCAGCCAGCAAAGCCAGTAGTTTCACTTTTTTCACGATCATTTACCTCCACATAATTCATATATATAAGTACAAGAAAATAAAACTGCGGTGAGCGGGATAACATCAAAATTATCCATCACTCAATCCGCATGGTTGTCGTCGATGATAGGTTCATTACCGTCCTATGCAGCACCGTGGATAGCAACGGTGTCAGAAACGGCAATGGATAAGTCGCTGTGACGCTGACAGTATCCCCGGTTTTGGTGGAATTGACGTTGAGGTTGGTGTTGTTCATATAGTTGCCCGTCCCCAGCCGATTGCGTAATGTGGTATTCGCTGTGGCATCCGCTTGTGTGTCAGTTGATGTGCCATAGTTGATCGCCATAAATCTGGCGGTATCCCTGCTGGCGTTGTTCAGTTGAATTTGATTTCCATAAATCCATCCAAAATCAATGATTCCGCAAAGCAACAGAATCAATAGAGGCAAAATCAAGGCAAACTCCACCATTGCCTGCCCGCCCTCTTTTTTTGAAAATGATTTGCGCATTCCTATTCACCACCCTATGTGTGTTTGATAAAAAATCGGCCCCGGCCAAAATAGCCGAGGCCTTTTTTTCTCTGTTGAATTCGCTCCAGCAGCTTTTAGCTGTTTGCGTTGTTCATTGCATTTCCGGCTTTGTTGAACAAAGGACCGATCTTTCCGCCCAAGAAAATCAAAGCGGCGATGGCAACGATGGATACTAATGCGATGATCAGTGCATATTCAACCATGCCCTGGCCACTTTCCTCGTTTTTGAACCAATTAACCAAATTCTTCATAATCTTCCATCCTTTCTTTATGTATGGTTCCCCCATAGACATAAAACTATTATTAATGCAAAACTAGTATAGCATGTAAGTACTTTATTGTAAATATGAGTCCAATTAATTTTCAGTAATTTTTCTTTATTCTGAATTGTTTCCTTCTATACCAAAACGATTCCAACAATCCCCGGAAAAAGCACCAATATCAGCCCGGAAACCAAACCCAACATGAGAAACGGCGCAAAAGCGAACATGCTGACATGGGTGAGTTTTCCAATGGCCATTCCGACCAAACTATACCCAATGAGCGCGATACTCATAATCAATAGTGCATATAGGATATGTGGATATCCTAGGGCCAGGCCCATAAGTCCGGCTAGCTTCACATCTCCGGCACCGATTTTGTTGAGCCCGATGATCAGTCCCAACACGGTGAACACAATGATGATGGAGGCCATGCAAGCGAACGCAATCCACAAATGTTTCAAATCGAATGAGGTCAGTTGAAACAGCACGGCAATGGGAAGACCAATAAGAATCAATTCGTTTGGTATGATATGAATCAACCCGTCAATTACGGTGAACATCACCGCCATGGTGATCAAAACGCCCATCAAGAGTCCGGCAGGAACACTGGAAGCGAAATAACCTATGACGCCCCATGCAAGCCCATTTCCCAATGCGAACCAAATAGGTGTTGCTTTTTTGTCCAGGAAATTCATTTCCCTCTGTCTTTGCCGTTGGGCCAACTTTCGCTCAATGATTTGATTGGAGATGCGCGGTAAAACGTACCCAATTGCCAAACCTGCGATTCCAAAAATGATAGCCACTACTATTCCCATTCACAACTCCCATGTCCAGTTATTATTCCCAAAAATGCCACCCGATTCATCGAATGGCACTATCTGTTCACAAAGCGGGAATTCGCGTCCAACGGACGTTGCAACCGGCTGACATACCTTTCGGTTTAGTCCCTTGGCTTTGCGTCACAGCCTTTCGGCTGCTTTGCCATTTTGATTCCTCGTGTACCCCGATATTATTACATAATTTTACAGAAGTCAAGTTATATTTTGTTTTTTTTTGGAATTATTTTCTATTTATGATAGATTGTCACTTTTTTTACATTTTAATCTCAGCCATGGCATGCTTTCAAATCAATTTTCTAAACAGCATAAAATCCTTGTCGTGGTAAACCAAAGCGTAATCAGGATCTTCCGCCAAATATACGGCCAGCAAATCCTTGTGTGCAACAATGAAAGTGTTCAATTTATACTTCTTAATAAAAGTCTGATATGGCAATTCACCGGCATCCAACGCAACCAAATCATTTAGTATGTCGGCTTTCTTATTATTCTCTTTGATGAATACTTCCGCCCTTGCGTCGATGAAAGGTTTGATTCCCCGAAACTCCGCATATCCGCCCCAATTATAACCGGCGAACAGTCGAACCTTGGTCAAGTCATAATGCTGCAGGATATATGTCACAGCCTTATCGGGTACGGACGTATCCTGCCAATTGCGGCTTTGATAGAGCCGACCGGACGCTGTGACCACCACGACGACAAGAAACAGAACAAGCAATATATATTGGCGTTTCGGATTGATTCTATTTGTTGTTTTTATTTTCGGTATGACATTCCGCAAGGTGTATGCCAGCATTGGGATGCCGCAGATGGCAAAAAGACTGAGATTTCGATAGGAAGACAGCGCCATATAACATGTGCCCAGCAGCAATAATGCATATCGTAATTTGGATTTCGGCGGTTTGGCCAAAATGAAAACAAGAATCACAACCAATAGAATTGCAAAAACATAAATTCCACTGAAGTTTTGGAAGTTTGGTGATCCCATTTCAGAAACATAACCGGAAATATTCTCATTGCCATAGGATCGGAAGAGATAGGTCATTAATTCCCAGCCATAGGGATTGGCGTACCCCGCCAAAAACGCCAGACCAAATGCCACAAGAAGTTTTTTCCTCGGGTATCCCTCTCCTTTTATAAATGTAATTTTAAAACGGAAGCTGTCCAACAAATATGGTACAAAGATGATAAAGAAGAAAGGCCAGATGGCTCCATGTAAATTAATGAGGCACAGGGACAACACAGGAATGGCAATGAGATATCGCCAATTGGTTGTATGCACATATTTTTCCAAAATGAAAATTTCAAGGAGAAAGATCAACATTGAGATGGGGTACGGTCTGGTTGTCATATAGATAAAGAGGATAATGACGTCAGAAATGGTCACAATATAAGAGATAAACATATTATTGTCGCTTAGAAGCATACAAAGTCTGAATAGTATCAGAACGATTGCCACAAAAATTCCCATCACCAACAGGAACAATCCAATGACACCGAACGTGTCATACAGGTAGGCATAGGTCACTGCCGTCAACCATTGCTGCATCACATAATGCAACCCGATATGAAAGGATAACGGGTCAACTGTGGGAATGCCATGGTGAAGCACGTAGCGACCGCTTTGAATAATCCAATACGCATCGTTGTCCATGGAAAGCCGCATGAAAAAGCAAGGAGCAATCATGATGAGCTGCATCATGACCATGTCTTTTTTTGAGACAACATCCAAGTGTTGTCCCAGCTTTTCTGTTGTTTTATGCTTGGATTCATCCATTATTGTTGTTCCTTCCCCCACTCTGTAAACAAGGTCAGCTTCCTTGCGGCAAAGTTCCATGCCAGGACTACCACCTGGGTCAAGAGTTTCGAGTATTCAACTGGAATCAAAAGTTTACCTGTCAGCAGGTACAGCATACTGTCGTTGATGCCCAGCCCAATCAACCCGATCGCGAGGAATAAAACTCGTTCAACGTGCACATTGCGAAGGCTTCGAACCTGGAAAACGAAATGGATTGATCCCAAATAATTGACCAAAATGCCGATGCAAAACGCGATGGATGCGGCCCAAAGATAATTGATCCCAAACGCTTTGTTGAGAAGCAGCAATGTGCCATAGTCGGCGATGAAAGCGACACCACCAACCATCAGATATCGGATGATCTCGCCCCAAATATTTTTTTGTGTGAGCAAAAGTTGAACTTTTTCCGGCGGTTTCATCTAGTTGCCACCGTCCTTCTGTTCATGATAGCTTTCCTCGCTGTTGACCGCCCAGATGGATGATTTGTCAGGAATGTTCCCGAGGTGAAGGCGCACCGCCTCCTTGGCGGTCAGCATGGAATGGTCCATATTGTTGTAGCGATGTTGCCCGTTTCGTCCGATGCAGTATAGATTCGGTATAGGGTCCAGCCATTCACGTACCCGGTCGAATTGGTCGTAGGAGCCAAAATATCCCGGATATGCCTTCCTGACCTTGACTTGCGTGGCATCCAGCACGTCCTTTTGATCGATGATGTCCAGTTTCACCATTTCACCAATGGCGAAGTCGATGAAGGATTTTTGGTCCATGTTCCAAAATGCGTCCCCTTCGTTGCAAAAATATTCCAGTCCCATCCAAACGGTATTTTGCGGATCTTTCACCAAATAGGGGGACCAATTGTTGAATATCTGCAAACGGCCTACGCTCACATCACGCTCCTGAATATAAATCCAACAATCCGGGATCAATTTGGCGGATCGTTCTTTTTTGTCCTGCAATTTTATTTTACTCACCAACAGGCCAACGGTTATGAAATCCCGATATGGCAAATCTCCGGCAATTTGAGCAACGTCTTTTGGGACGCCTGTTCCATTCACAGCACCAATCAGGTCTTTGATTGGCATTGATGAAAAAATGACATCTCCCAGGATTATATCCCGCTTTCCCTGACGGTCCACGATTTCCACACCATAAGGCTGACCGTCACCAAAGAGGACTTTGTCCACCGTTGTGTCAAGGTGGAGTTCACCGCCCCGGCGAACCGCTTCATCCGCCACGGTTTCCCAAAATTGACCAGGGCCCAGCTTGGGATAAAGGAACTGCTCGATAAGGGATGTTTCGGTATTTTTTTGTCCGATATCACCTGGTTTTTGCCAGATGCTCTTAATGGCTTGCAACACAACGCCAAACAAGGACAGCCCCTTGATGCGTTGCGCACCCCAATCCGGAGAAAGATCCCGGGGATGAATGCCCCATACTTTTTTTGTGTAGTCCTCAAAGAACATATGGTACAAAGGCGCTCCGAATCGGTTGATCATAAAATCTTCCAGGTTGTTTTCTTTTCTTTTGAATATTTTTGCGCCAATATATCCAAAGCCGGCGACAATCGTACGGCGAAGACCCATATTGGAAAAGGTGGACCATTTGATTGTAATCGGATAGTCAAAAAACTTACGCAAATAAAAAATCCTGGACACTCTTTTGCGAAGGAGCATCACACGATCTTTTGTTGTTTCGTCGGAAGACGAAGCAATGGGCATCCTGGCTGTCCACCATTGCATCACCTCATCCGATTTTGAAAAAAACCGATGACCGCCCAGGTCCATTCGGTTTCCATGATATTCGATGGTGGCGGAAATGCCGCCCACGTGATTGTCAGTTTCTATTATTATCGGCTTTAGATCGCTGTGGTCCAAAATCTCGATGGCCGCTGTCAGCCCAGCCGGGCCGCCCCCAATTATTATTGCTCTTTTTTCAGCCGGATTGTTCAGTTTCAAGAGACCCTCCCTATCATAAAATGCAAAAAAACTTCTCCCGGTCTATTGAGGCATCGTATTGTTGATTGTGGAATATTTTTCTGCCGCACCACTCCCCAATGCTCCTAAAACCAAGATAAAGGCCAAAGAAATGATTACTAGAATCAGACTGTACTCTAACATTCCCTGACCTTGTTCATTCGCCATCAGCCAATGTATTGTTTTTTTCATCATAGACACCTATTCTCCTCTGATACCCTATTCTTATATTATACCGCTTAGTAATGAAAAATCAACACTTGACGCTTGATTTTATATATTTGAAACCCCTTATAAATGATTTATCGGCATTTTATGGCATGGCCGAAATTGCGGCGAATAGCAGACTATTGATAACACCTGTGAGTAATCCATAGGAAATCGCCGCCACAACAGAGACGCAGCACAGTATCAGCGAATAGCCGACGAACCCTTGTCCGGATCCATTTCTGGCAATCCATCTTTTGACTTCATGGCCTTCATGATGAACCCACTGGCTTTGTTGGATGCCATTTTCGTCAATCCAAAATGCTTGTTCTCTCATGACTTTTCCCTCCTTATCATCGGGATACCTCATCGTATTGACCTACTTGACCAGTTTGGTTTGCGATAAAGTACTCAAGCTGTTCAAATCCCCTGATTGCGCATAAACACTGCCTTTTGATCCGTTAAAAGATATATATTTTGCTATTAGGCGGCCGTAAGTGACACTGTTCGGCGAGCCGTTGACTGTTATGGTTCCATTGGGCGCATACAAAATGCCCACATTCACGCCGTTGCCGCCGTTGAAGGTCATATCTCCGGTTGCCGCATAAAACAGGATGTGGTCGGATGCGGTCTGCAAAATCGTATCATTGGCAAAGGTGATGGTGCCGCTGGCATAAATGACGCCACTGCCCTGAATCCTGCCATTTACAGTAATATTCCCGTTGACGTATATGGGGCCATCCACGGTCTTTCCGGTAACTACTGCGTTAAAATCATTTTGGCCGTTGCAGACAATGCCCTCTTGTTTGACCAGATCCGAAAAGTCGGGCATGGGAATGGCCGGGCTATTGCTTATAGATGCCCCATTCACAACACTACCGTTGCCTGCCACAATCGTACCACTGGCTGTGCATACGACATCCCCATTGACGGTGGCCTGATTGCCAAGGTTAACGCCATCCCGGCCATAGATGCTGCCGCCAACAACGTGGCTGCTCCCTCCAAGTGTTACTGTTCCGGCACCGGCGAACAGCGCATATCCAAACGCCGCGCCTCCCGCGTTGGTGACCCGAACCACTGCTCTGGCTGTTACATCTTTGCTGTTCAATCCCAAAACTCTGGCAAAAGTATAGTCAACGGTGCGCTTGCAGACAACTTCTATTTCCTTGACGTCACCTGCATAAGGAGTGGTGACAGTGATGGTATCCCCATTTTTGGCGATGCCGTTTTCCACACCTTTCAGTCCGTTGGTATCCGCATAGGTTATGGCAGTGGCAATCGACGTGGTTGCGGTCGGCAAGTCCTGCGCGCCGGCCAACGCCGCGGCATCAGCGATATTTTGAAGGGATGACTGTTGTACAGCAACCCTCCCAAGGTCAATGCCAAATGCGCCGAATCCCATTATTGCCACAAGGGCAAACGCCATGATGACCATGGCTTGACCATCTTCTCGTTTCAAAAATCTCTTCATTTCACTACCTCATACACTCTTTTTGAAACCAGTCATCCCTCCAGACTTGTGCGGCGAACAATGCGAGGGGGTTTCAATGCAATAAAAATGCGGCTTCCTTAAGTCACAGATGCCGCTTCATTTCCGATCAAAATTTTTGATTGGGCAACCGGCTGTCATTCCCGAAGGATTAGACCCTGTGGCTTTGCGTCCATGCCTTTCGGCATGTTTGCCAATATTCATATTTGTAGGTTTATATTACTATTGTTTCCACATATTGTCAATTACATTTTTTGTATTTTTTTGTATTTATTTTTTGCAAAAAAAACCTGCAATCCATAAGATTGCAGGGTCTGTGGTGCGCCACAAGGGATTCGAACCCCTGACCTTCGCATTCGTAGTGCGCGACTCTATCCAGCTGAGCTAGTGGCGCAGGATAAAGGCAGTGCCAATGGCACTGCATGAAATTATATCCTGTTGCGGGCCCTTTGTCAATTTATCTTGGGCAAAACAAATGGACAAAAATGATATTTTCCGGAATTTTTCAAAGGTGCCATGGACTGTATGTTTGCCGGCAAGTAATCAATTGAATTCGATGTCTTCCTTGATGTCACCGGTCCGGTAAGCTTCAATCAAGGCTTCCAGTTCAGCGATTTCACCCAGCAGTTTTTTGCCGTCATCCGTATCACGGATATAAATCCGGTCCTTCAAGACCTGAACAGTTTTGATTTCAGGTGTCGTGAACACCTGTGTCCCGTCAGGACGGAGTGGCTGATACGGTTTATGCTCCGATAGGGCCATGAATCGAGAATTGTAAATAAATGTGTAGCCGGCGATGCCGGTGGTCTTTTGATATGCTTTGGATATGCCGCCATCAATGATATATAAAAGGCCCTCGCCCCGCATGGGGCTTTCCCCATCCTTTATTTTGACCGGGACATGGCCGTTGAGTATTTTGGCGGTGTTCGGGTCCAACCCGAACTCACGGATGATCATTTCGCATATCCGTCTTTCCTTGATGAGTTTATAGTACGGAACGGTGTTTTCTTTGTGGGTTGCCTTATCGGCAATGAACAGTCGCTCAAATGTGGTCATCTGGTCTTTGCCGAACAGCGGGGATTTGCTTCCCAGCCATAGATACCACATCAGATCGCCGGCATGCATGCCATCTTTTAGTTTGGCGTTGCCAAAGTAAGCCTTCCTGATTTCATCATCCAGGTAATCCATGTATGCCCGCCCTTTGTGTGTGGCGCCGTGAACCGTGCACTCTTCGAACTCACCTTTACTGGTCATTGGTATGCACCCGTGGTAGAGCAAGTTGCCGTTGACGATTTTGTATAGGGATCCATGGCTGTAAAGAAATCGAATATGCTCCTGCAGGCAGGTGCTGTTCAATATCGAGGCCTCCAGTGTGTTCATCAACAGCAGCTCTTCATCTGTGAGTTTGTAGGGATCGTTGGGATCGATGGTGGGGAAATTTTTGTCCCGAAGCTGATGCTCCACACCGGCTATTGTAACCGTGCCCTTCTCAAAATCGATTTTGTCAAGCAACAATCGCTTTTCCAATTTATATTCCGGATGGGCCTTGATTGTGGCTCCTTCCACCTTGAACTGGCAGATGGCGATGGCTTTGTGCATCTTAGCCGCCAATTCTTCATCCACAGGGTCATACTGGTTGCTGTCCAGCATTTTGACCTTGAAATATTCACAGGGATCATAAGCGTAGACTTTTGCGGCAAAAGTTGCCAGTGCGCGGAGATTGATGCCATATCCGATTTCCAGCATGTCAAAGTTGTTGTAGCTGATGTTCATGCGCAATACATTGGTAAGGCATGACCAGTTTCCGGTTGCTGCGCCCATCCAAACGATATCATGATTGCCCCATTGGAAATCCACGTTGTGGTAATCCAAAAGGTCGTTCATGATTCTATCCGGGTGCGCGCCTCTGTCAAAAATATCACCTATAATATGAAGTCTGTCCACGGCCAGCTTGCTGATAGATTCCGCCAGGGAAATGATATAGTCCGACGCCATGCCGCTTTCAATGACCGATGTGATGATTTGGCTGTAGTATCTGGAACGGTTTGTCTCTTCGTCGGCATGAAGCAACTCGTCCATACTGTAGCCCCAATGTTCCGGCAACCTTTTACGCACTTTGGAACGGGTATATTTGGTGGATACCGCTTTGCAAACCTGTATCATGTTGTAGATGGCTTGGTAACACCACCTGTCGAAGGCAGGTTCGGACGCTTTCCTTCTGGCGATTTCCGCTGGCGCGTTGTAGATCAATGAAGCCAAGGACTCCCTTTCCTTAAAAGACAAATCGTCATCAAAGACTTCCTCGATTTTTTCCCGAATCACCCCGGAAGCGCTTTTCAACATATATATAAAGGCCTCGTGCTCCCCGTGCAGGTCGCTGAGAAAATACTCTGTGCCCTTTGGCAGTGCAAGAATTGCTTTCAGGTTGATGATTTCAGCGGACGCCGCTTTGATATTGGGATATTGGTTGGACAAAAGCTTAAGAAATCGAGTGTTGATCATTTCTTTTCTCCATTTCATATAAATCGTTTCCTTTACAGTCGATTGCGACCAGTGCTGGAAAGTTTTCAACGGTCAACTTGGTGATGGCCTCGGTTCCCAGGTCTTCATATGCAATCAACTCGACCTTTTTGATGGACTTCGCTATCAACGCGCCGGCACCGCCGATCGCAGCGAAGTATAATCCGCAGTTTCTTTGGATGGCCTCCTTCACTTCCGCATTTCTGGGGCCTTTGCCAATCATGCCGACTAGTCCAAGGTCCAACAATTTTGGGGCATATGGGTCCATCCTGTACGAAGTGGTGGGGCCAGCCGCACCGATGGGATTTCCCGGCTTTGCAGGAGACGGCCCTGTATAGTAAATGATGGCTCCTTCAATTGGAAAGGGCAAAGGCTGCCCATTGTCAAGCGCCTCAATCATCCGTTTGTGTGCCGCATCACGGGCTGTATAAATGGTACCGGAAATAGATACCCGGTCCCCCGCCTTGAGCAGCGACGCCTGCTGTTTTGAGATTGGAAGTTCTATGGAAATGGTCATAAGATGCTCCATTGACAAATTCTTGAAAATATCGATTGTTATGGTCTGTTGTGTGTTCTATAAAATGACTTCTTTGTGTCTTGATACATGGCAATTGATGTTCACCGCCACAGGAAGTCCCGCAATATGGGTTGGCGCTGCGAGAATCCTAACAGCCAATGCCGTGGTGTCCCCACCGAATCCTTGTGGCCCGATTCCCGTTTTGTTGATTTGATCAAGCAGGTCTTCTTCCATTTGCCGATAAAAGGGATCTTCGTTTGGTTTGTCCAATGGCAGCAACAAAGCTCGCTTGGCAAGCAGTGTCACCTGGTCAAAGGTCCCACCAATCCCTACGCCCACCACAATCGGCGGGCATGGATTGCCGCCTGCGGACTTCACTGTCTGAAGAACGAAGTCCATGACACCGTTTTTGCCTTGGGATGGCGCCAGCATGGCGACGCGGCTCATGTTTTCCGATCCGAAACCCTTGGGTGCAAAAATGATTTTGACTTTATCACCAGGTACAATATCCACATGCAGCGACGCCGGTGTGTTGTCTCCGGTGTTTGTGCGTCGCAATGGGTCCGCTACCATTGACTTTCGCAGATAACCATCCTTGTATCCCCTGCGCACGCCTTCATTGACCGCATCGGTGAGCCATCCACCCTCCAGATACACCTCCTGCCCGATTTCCAAAAAAACACAGGCGACTCCGGTATCCTGACACAATGGGATTCCTTCCTGGCCTGCGATGACAATATTTTGTTCTATCATGGAAAGTATATCTTTCGCCAAATCGGATGATTCGGACTCCTTGCGTTTTGAAAGTATGCGGCAAACGTCTCCGCCCAGAAAATAGTTGGTTTCCTGGGCGAGACGGGCGATGGCGTCTGTTATTTGATCGACATTAATCCTTCGCATTCCGGTGCCTTTCGGTTAATAGTTTTCTGCTTTGATTTGGAAGTAAGCCTTGGGGTGGTTGCATACAGGGCAAGTATCCAGCGCTTCTTTGCCATAATATTGATGGCCGCAATTGGAACATTGCCACAATACAGGCTCTTCCCGAGCGAATACTTTGCCTGCGCTGACGTTCTCGGCCAAACGTCTGTATCTTTCTTCATGTTTCTTTTCGATTCCTGCCACGCCTTCCATCTGCGCCGCTATTTCAGGGAACCCTTCTTCCCTGGCTGTCGCAGCCATTTGTTTGTACATTTCTGTCCACTCGTAATGTTCGCCGGCCGCGGCAGCCAGCAGATTGGCCTCTGTGTTTCCAATGCCGATGGCATGCTTGTACCAAAGTTTGGCATGCTCCCTTTCGTTACCGGATGTTTCTTCAAAGATTTTTTGGATCTGTACAAATCCTTCTTTTTTTGCTTGCGAAGCAAAATAGGAATATTTGTTTGTTGCCTGGGATTCCCCGGCGAATGCAGCCAATAAGTTGTCCAACGTTTTGGTTCCTTTTAGATCTTTCATTCTTGTTCCTCCTTCACTATTGAGATATTGCCTCCCAGACGATTGAGCTTCTCCACAAAATGCTCATATCCTCTTTCTATATGGTAAATTTCACACACTTCAGTGGTCCCCTCGGCAACCAAGCCTGCCAAAACGACAGCGGCCCCCGCCCTTAAATCTGTTGCGGCGACCTTGGCCCCTCTCAGATTTTTTTTGCCGGTGATGATGGCACAACGGTCCTCTGTCTTGATGCTGGCCCCCATTCGATTCAATTCAGAGACATGCATATATCTGTTCTCGAAAACTGTTTCGATCACCACACTTGATCCTTCGGCAGTGCATAGCATCGACATGAACTGAGGTTGCATGTCCGTGGGAAATCCCGGATAGGGCAACGTCTTGATGTCCGTCGAGTTCAAGATGGAATTATCCGCCGATACCAGGATATCATCCTCTATCAATTCCACAACGACACCGCATTCCCTGAGTTTGGCGATGATCGGTTTGAGGTGGTCAGGCAAAACATTTTTGACGAGGACTTTTCCTCTGGTGATTGCCGCCGCCACCATAAATGTCCCCGCTTCAATACGATCGGGAATCACATTATGCTCAGCGCCATGAAGTGCTAAGACCCCGTCAATCTTGATGGTGTCTGTGCCCGCCCCCTTGATTCTTGCCCCCATTTTATTTAAAAAATTGGCCAAATCCACAATTTCCGGCTCTTGGGCGGCATTTTCCAAAATAGTGGTTCCTTCTGCCAGCGAAGCTGCCATCATGAGATTTTCTGTTGCCCCAACGCTGGGAAAGTCCAAATAAATATTGGCACCCACCAATTTGTCTGCGAACGCATGAACCGTGCCTTCTTCATCAACGGATATGTCGGCGCCCAAAGCACGTAAACACTTGAAGTGAAGTTCAACAGGTCTGTCGCCAATGGCGCATCCACCAGGCAAAGTGATCTGCGCCTTGCCAATTCTTGCAAGCAACGGTCCCATCACTAAAATGGATGCCCGCATTTTTTTGACCAACTCGGAAGATGCCACATGAGTCACAATGGCACCGGTTTCAATGACGACATGATTTTTTGCCAGATCCTCCATGACTTCAGACCCAAGTTCTCTCAGCATGTCACACATAATATCGACGTCCTTTAATGCCGGGACATCATATATCTCACATCTTTGCGAAGTCAGCAGTGCGGCTGCAAGTATGGGCAAAACAGCATTTTTGGAGCCGCTGATCACGACTTCTCCTCGCAAAGGATCACTTTTTTTTACTAAATATTTTGTCAAAGGCCCCTCCTATCATAATTACTCTCCTCCTACATATTAAACTATACAGCCTCTTTTTTCAAGGACAATCCGAGTTCTCTCAATCGGGAAATCCCAAACAAAAAAATAAAAAAGGCAGGTTGCCCTGCCCTTTGGTGCATTACAGTTGTTTCATTTCTTCAATGCAATCGCTGCAAACATTTTTGCCGTTTATATTATGTATATTCTTCGCGTTTCCACAAAAGATACATGCCGGCTCATATTTTTTGAGGATGATGTAGTTTTCATCCACAAAAATCTCGATGGGGTCCTTGATCTCGATGTCCAAAGTCCTTCTCAATTCAATGGGTAGAACAATACGCCCCAATTCATCGACCTTTCGAACGATTCCTGTTGCTTTCATAGGTAATAATCTCCTTTCCCTGAGTCCCAATACATTTGTAAGTATCTTAAATTATTACCTAAATATGTAAATTTGTCAAGTCACTTTTTTTTGAATATGTTCACCAGAGAAGTGATTGCCGAGGCAATTGATGACAAAGAGCGGATGATTGACTCTTTTCCTTTGAGGGCAGTAGCCACGCCGGTGACGGATTCCACAACATCATCCAGTACGCCGTTTACTTCTTCAGTACGTTCCCTGGCTATTTTTGTGATCACTTCCGCGTCAGCCATGATTTGATTGGTATGCTTCACTGTGACAACAACATTTTTGATCAATACAATCAAATAGACTATTAAAACAATGGCGCCACCCATAATCAGGAATAATAAAGCATCTTTGACTTGAATCGTTGCATCCATTCTATTACCCTCCTTTAAACCAATTGTATGCTATTGATACCATACTTGTGATGATTGCTTTCTAAAACATTATCCCCTACAAAAGTGGATAATTCAACTCATTTCTCATAGATTTTTAATATTTCACCCGTGAATTCGCCGCTTGAACTGTAAATATACAAGGGCGGCAGAATTTTTAATTCATTTCCGCCTGATTTGATGCAGTGTATCAGCACAATGTTGGGTTTTTCCCCCTCCTTTGGGCTAACCATCCTGATTTCCTTGGGTTCCAGCCCACAGTCTCTGGCTGTGCAAAACAAATCAACCAGCCTTGACGGGCGGTGAACCATAAAAAGATGCCCTCTCCCCTTTAGAAGACGGGATGCCGCCCTCATAAAATCAGTCAGGTCTCCCACCGTTTCATGCCGGGCGATGGTCTTCGCCGGATTGTTATTCTTTATACCTCCGTTGCTTTTCATATATGGCGGGTTGGACACCACCACATCCATTTTGCCCAAAAGCGCAGGTTGAAGCTCCAATCCGATTTCCTTCACATTGCCGCATAATATGTGAACTCTTTCAGTCAGCTTATTCTGCGATATATTGCGCAAGGCAAGTCGGTAAGACTCTTCCTGAACTTCCAGTCCGTAGATCGTTGATTGCGGTGATTTATAACTTAATATCAGTGGTATCACGCCGGTCCCTGTTCCAAGGTCCATGATCAAATTGCCGTCTTTGCAAAACTCCGCTGCAAAATCAGCCAATATGACCGCGTCCACCCCATAGCAAAAATCCTCAGGCTGTTGATCCAGCCTGAGGTTTCCAAATCCGATGTTGTCCGTGCGTTCCGCTTTCATCAGTCTTTAAGCAGCTCCTTGATTTCTTCAGGAATTTCTTCCTCTTTGGCTTCCGGTTCTTCCAATTTGATTTTATTGCCCTTGCCGAGCCTTCTGATGTCATCTTTGTGGTAAACAAATAAATCCGTGCTCAGTTTGCCCTGAATATCATTTTCTTTGTCCGCCTCCTCCAGAATCAGTCTTGCCTTCACTTTGTTCTCCAGTATATTGGATTCCCAAACAATGGCCAGCCCTTCTGGAATTCTTATTTTTTCGCCGACATCCGGCATTCCTTTTCTCATTTCAAGGTAAACTGAATTCTCGTAATTCAAACAACACATCAGTCTTCCGCAGATACCTGAAATTTTGGTGGGATTCAAAGACAGGTTCTGGACTTTTGCCATTTTGATGGAAACAGGTTGAAAATCCGACAACCATTCGTGGCAGCAAAGACCTTTGCCGCAATGCCCGATTCCACCCATCATTTTTGCTTCGTCCCGGACACCGATCTGGCGCAGTTCAATCCGCATACGGAATACGCTTGCCAGGTCCTTGACCAAATCCCGAAAGTCGACTCTTCCTTCTGAAGTGAAATAGAAAATCACCTTTGTGTTGTCAAACGTATATTCCACATCCACCAGTTTCATTTCCATATTATGCTTGTCGATTTTTTCCTGACAAAGCTGCATGGCTTTTTGTTTCTTTTTTTGGTTGTCCTCGTTGCGCTGTATATCTTTTTCGTCTGCCTTGCGGACTATCTTTTTGAGGGGTTGAACAATTTCAGAAGGGCTTACCTGAGTTGTGTTCATCGCAACGATGCCATATTCGAGGCCCCTTGCGGTCTCCACGATGACAGGGTCGCCCGCCTCAACAGCATATCCGGCTGGATCAAAATAATATATTTTCCCAGCCGATCTGAATTTTACCCCAACAACATCTATCATTTCTTATCCTCCGATTCTTAAGATCAAGTTCATCATTACATATCTGACACCAATATTATTTTTGATGTCATTTTTGGCGGTTTCAATGGCGTCGATTGCCGCAAAAACGTATTCTTTACGGAACAGCTGAACTTTTTCACCTTTTCCCCGCATGATTTCGCCATAAACGCCTTCCAGACAATCCAGAAAAAGCAGCATTTGATCCTTTTCCTGGCTGAGTTGCTCAATGTATTTTTTAATTTTATAAAACGGCGCTTTTTCGAGAAGCAAATAGACCAGTTCTTCGGCTTTTTCAACTATTTGTTGGTCGACGCCGGATGATGGATTCTGCACCCGCACCAGCACACATCTGGAAACGATGGTCTTTGGCAGCATATTGGCATTCTCGCAAAGCAACATGATAACCGTTCCGATTGGCGGTTCTTCTAGGGTTTTGAGCAGCCTGTTGGCAGCTCTAGGCGTTATTGTCTCAACCGATTCCACAATGCCTATGTTGCGTTCACCCTCGAAAGGTTTCTTTTGGAGGCGACGGATCAGGTTTTCGATATCTCCGTCCTTCACACTGTAAACCTTGCTGGTTTCAGCTTTCGAAGGCCGTATTATCGTCAGATCGATGTGATTCTCCGTATCGATTTTTTGACAAATGTCACAGACACCGCACCCCTCCCCCGGCATCTCACGGCACAAAAGGGCCTGCGCGAAAGCCTTGGCAATGCTTGTTTTATCTGTGGACAAAGGTCCTTCGAAGATATAGCCGTGGTGGATTTTCCCACCTTTTGCAACCTGTCGAAGATTGTCTATCAATCTATTGTTGTTTTGAATGTCTCCAAAAGTCATTTCGAAATACATTCCCTTTCGTTCAGCAGCCGATCCAAATATGTGCCGATTTCAGCGCTGATGGCCTCGATATCTCCGCTGGCGTCAATGCCGACAATCCGGTCGGGATATTTCTGCTCCAATGCCAAATAGCCTTGGTACACATCTGTATGAAATTCATCCGCTTCAAGCTCGAGACGATCCTGATCTTCGGATTTGATGCGGTTCTTGGCGATGGACGGGGAGATTTTCAGCAAAAAAGTAATGTCCGGTATGCAGCCACCGATGGCATAATCGTTGATGATGGAAACACATTCGCCAAGATGTCTCCCATACCCTTGATATGCGATGCTGGAATCCACGTAACGGTCGCAAACCACTGTTTTCCCCCTATTTAGTGTTGGACGAATCACCTGTTCCACATGTTGGGCTCTTGCGGCCGCGTAAAGCAGAGCTTCTGTCATCGGCGCCATTTCGATATTTTTTTTGTCCAAAATGATCCGTCTGATTTTTTCACTGATGGGCGTGCCTCCCGGCTCTCGGGTAAACAGAGCATCAATTCCTCTTGAGAGAAGAAATTTGCGAATATATTCCAGTTGTGTCGACTTACCTGCGCCGTCCGGACCTTCCATTGTTATAAATAACCCGTTGTTCATTCTGTTTCCTCATCTGCTGTTTTTGTCTAACGTTTTGGGCTTGTTGCATGTTCAGCTTTCTGATAAAAAAGAGGGCAAGGTACATGACCGGAACACAAAGTAAAACAATAAATACGATTTGCAGGACAGTCATGAATTCCATTGGTATCTCCTTACTTTTGTTCATACTTAACGTTAATTATAACACATCTCCATCTTCTTTGTGATACAAATATCCGTTAAAAAGTCAGACAATTCAAATACAGTTTCTCCCTTGATATCACTACTTATGAGTGATAGTATGGAAATATAGAAGCTACTGCATACTGTATACATATATTCTAAGAATCATAAAAGGAGGAATAAAATGGTTATCGGATGTGTCAAAGAAATTAAAAACAACGAATTTCGCGTAGGCATGACCCCAATGAATGTCAATGACTATGTGAAAGCCGGTCATAAGGTGCTGATTGAGGCCAGCGCCGGTGTCGGTTCTGGTTTCTCTGACTTGGAATACAAAAATGCCGGTGCACAAATCATCGATTCTGCAAAAGAGGTCTGGGATAGCTGTGAGATGATGATCAAAGTCAAAGAGCCCCTGCCCTCCGAGTACACATATTTCAGAAAAGACCTGTTGCTGTTCACCTATCTGCATCTGGCTGCGGAAAAAACATTGACAGATGCGATGCTTGGATCAGGAATCAAAGGTTTCGCTTATGAAACCCTGATTGAAAAAAACAATTCCATCCCGATGCTGGCTCCGATGAGCCAGATTGCCGGTCGCCTGTCCATTCAGGAAGGCGCAAAATATATGGAAAAAACCTTCGGCGGCTCCGGCCTGCTGCTTTCCGGCGTGCCTGGCACCCCTCGTGCCAATGTTCTGATACTCGGTGGCGGCACCGTTGGAACCCATGCATGCAAAATAGCGACAGGTATGGGCGCGAATGTCACCATTATGGATATCAACCTCGAAAGGCTTGGATATCTTGACGATATCTTCGGTTCAACCATCCAGACACTTTATAGCTCCGATGCGGCCATCGAGGAAGCAACTAAAGTTGCCGATTTGGTTGTTGGCGCCGTCCTGATTCCGGGGAAAGCCGCTCCCAAAGTGATGAAAGAAGCCTATCTTAAAAAAATGAAGCCAGGCAGTGTGCTGGTCGATGTGGCGGTGGATCAAGGCGGATGCTGTGAGACTACGAAAGTGACCAGCCATACCGATCCCATTTATGAAAAGGATGGCGTCATCCACTATTGCGTCGGCAATATGCCCGGTGCCGTTCCTCGAACGTCCACCATCGCTTTGACAAACGCTACATTGAAATATGGCATCCAACTGGCCAATCTTGGTTTGGAAGAAGCCTGCAAGGTGAACCCTGTCATGGCATCCGGCGTCAATACCTATCATGGAAAACTTACCTGTAAAGCCGTTGCCGAATCGTTTGGCATGACTTATACGGATATAATGTCCTTGGTCTAGAAAAACCTCTCCAAAATATAGAAATGATCTTTGGTAGAAAAGACGGTTTCCGTCTTTTTTACTTTCTCCACAGTTTCCGTCTTTTTACTTTTCCAGAAGAAAAACCCCCGACCGCTCAATGCATTTCGGGGGTTTTGTCAATATTCAAATATCCATTAAATCCAGCTGTTTTAGAATGGTTGTAATGTGCCGTTGGCAATCAACACGATCGATGCGACAAATGCCACAAGGATCACAACGAACAATCCAATTTCAAATACATTGTCAAATGCCTTCAAGCCTCTTTGTTTTCTGGCAACGATGTGAATGATCACGCCAGGTGCATAAAGAAGTGCGGTGATCAATGCATAATCCAACCCCGCGGCATACAGCATCCAAACGCCATACAGGGATGCGAAGATGGTGACGATCATGAAGAACAATTTGCTTCCGCCGCTTTTCTGTGCCCAAAGGTTCTCGCCCTTTGCAGTGACTTTGACACTATAGAGGGCTGACACAAAGTACGGGAACATGATCATACTTGCTGAAATACTCAGCATCGCATAATATCCTGAAGACCAAACCAATGTGATGATCAAGAACAGTTGCACAACCGCCATGGTGAAGATCAGGGATGCGATGGGTGCATCGTGTTTGTTGGTCTTTGCCAGAGCTTTGGGGAAAGTGCCATCTTTCGCGGGCATGTAGCAACACTCAGCGCACAGCAGTGTGTAGTTGTACATTGCGCCGCCTACTGAAATAATAACGGCGATGGCGACAAATGTCATGCCCCATCCACCCAGGATTTCAGCCATTACGTGGCCTACGGACAGCTCTCCGTTTTCGCCTAATTTATACAAATCCGCCTGGCTCATGACACCCATGGATAGCAGTGAAATCGAAACATAGATGACCAACAGACAGATGAATGAAACCAAGGTTCCCTTTCCTGCCGTCTTGGCGTCTTTGCTTCTGCCGGAAGCAACAATTGCAGCCTCAAATCCAACAAATACCCAAACGGTGAACATCATGGTTGCTTTGACTTGATCGAACAAAGGTGCGGCATTGCTGCCTCCAGTGAAATTGTCCATGAAAATCGATAATTTGAAATGCATGCCAAAGATAATAACCACAATCAAGGTGAAAATTGGAATGACCTTAGCGATGACAACCGCAAGGTTGACGCCCAAGGCTTCTTTGACGCCTCTTGAAATCAAGAGTACAAACAGCCAAATCAAGATTGAGGCGCAGATGATAGCGGGTGCTGTCGCTCCGCCTTCAAAGGCTGGTATGAACTGTCCCAATCCGGTGAAAAGTGCAATGCAGAATGATACTTGAGCCAGCAATGCGCTTGCCCAATAACCCCAAGCCACGTTGAAACCTACGTATTCGCCAAATCCGGCTTTTGAATAGGTATAAAGTCCGCTTTTCATTTCAGGTTTTGAAACGCTCAAAGCGTAATAAGCCAGTACCAGGGAGAAGATCCCCAATCCGCATACAATCCAGCCAATGAGCATTCCAAGGCCGAATACACCACCCTCAATGCCGCCGCCGTAAGCCATGTTACCGGGGAGATAGAATACGCCACTGGCCAATGTTCCGCCAATCGCGAACGCTGCCATCATGATGACGCCAACACCTTGTTTATTTAGTGTGTCGCCCTCGGCAGCTTTTTTTACTTTTGTTTCAGACATACTTGACTCCTTTACCATAAAGAACTAACAGATATCATAGTAAATATACCAAGGTAAAGGCTATCATTCTTTTTCTATTCTGTCAAACCTTTAACGCGATAAAGTCGTCATGTTTATTTTTTTAAACAACTTGACATAAAAAAAAGAACTGCATTTCTGCAGTTCTTTCAAATCCGGCAACGTCCTACTTTTCCAGGCAGTCGCCCACCAAGTATCATCGGCGCAAAGGAGCTTAACTACTGTGTTCGGTATGGGAACAGGTGTGACCTCCCCGCTATAGTCACCGGATTATGAAGGTTGGTACCTTCAAAACCAAATAGTAAAATCTGTGCGTCCAAATCTGCATTGTCCTTACTTGAAACCATTGGTCAAGCGTTCGACCTATTAGTATCGGTCAGCTAAATACATTACTGCACTTACACCTCCGACCTATCAACGTGATAGTCTCTCACGGGTCTTACCCAATTAAGGGAGGAAATCTCTTCTTGTGGGGGGCTTCGCACTTAGATGCTTTCAGCGCTTATCCCGTCCGTACGTAGCTACCCGGCTATGCCCTTGGCAGAACAACCGGTACACCAGCGGTACGTCCATTCCGGTCCTCTCGTACTAGGAACAGCTCCACTCAAATTTCCAACGCCCACAGCGGATAGGGACCGAACTGTCTCACGACGTTCTGAACCCAGCTCGCGTACCTCTTTAATGGGCGAACAGCCCAACCCTTGGGACCTACTTCAGCCCCAGGATGAGACGAGCCGACATCGAGGTGCCAAACACCCCCGTCGATGTGGACTCTTGGGGGGTATCAGCCTGTTATCCCCGGGGTAGCTTTTATCCGTTGAGCGATGGCCCTTCCACTCGGAACCACCGGATCACTAAGCCCGACTTTCGTCCCTGCTCGAGATGTATCTCTCGCAGTCAAGCTCCCTTCTGCCTTTACACTCTGCGTGCGATTTCCGACCGCACTGAGGGAACCTTTGGGCGCCTCCGTTACTCTTTAGGAGGCGACCGCCCCAGTCAAACTGCCCACCAGACACTGTCCCGATACCGGATCACGGTACACGGTTAGAACTTCAACATTACAAGAGTGGTATCCCAACGGTGACTCCACCAAAACTGGCGTCCTGGTTTCATAGTCTCCCACCTATCCTGTACATGCAATGCCGAAGTCCAATATCAAGCTGCAGTAAAGCTCCACGGGGTCTTTCCGTCCTGCTGCGGGTAACCGGCATCTTTACCGGTACTACAATTTCACCGAGTCTATTGTTGAGACAGTGCCCAGATCGTTACGCCTTTCGTGCGGGTCAGAACTTACCTGACAAGGAATTTCGCTACCTTAGGACCGTTATAGTTACGGCCGCCGTTTACCGGGGCTTAAATTCATGCCTTCTCTTGCGATGAGCATTCCTCTTAACCTTCCGGCACCGGGCAGGCGTCAGCCCCTATACTTCAGTTTTCACTTTAGCAGAGACCTGTGTTTTTGGTAAACAGTCGCCTGGGCCTTTTCACTGCGGCCAGCTTTCGCTGGCACCCCTTCTCCCGAAGTTACGGGGTTATTTTGCCGAGTTCCTTAACAATAGTTCTCTCGCTCACCTTAGGATTCTCTCCTCATCTACCTGTGTCGGTTTACGGTACGGGTACCTTGAATCTCGCTAGCGGCTTTTCTTGACAGCGTGAAATCAGCAGCTTCCGGTACTTAAATTCCCACCCCATCACGCCTCAGAATTGACCAGGGGGATTTGCCTCCCTGTTCTCCCTTGACGCTTGGACATGCTCAACCAACGGCATGCTCTGCTTATCCTTCTGTGTCCCCACATTGCTCAAACGATTCTCGGTAGTACTGGAATTTCTACCAGTTGTCCATCGCCTACGGCTTTCGCCCTCGGCTTAGGCCCCGACTAACCCTGAGTGGACGAACCTTCCTCAGGAAACCTTGGATTTTCGGTGGCCGTGATTCTCACACGGCTCTCGCTACTCATGCCAACATTCTCTCTCGTATGAAGTCCAGCATACCTTACAGTACACCTTCTGCCCGCATACGATGCTCCTCTACCACGTATCTTGCGATACATCCTAAGCTTCGGTAGTAAGTTTTAGCCCCGTTTATCTTCGGCGCGAAGTCACTCGACTAGTGAGCTGTTACGCACTCTTTAAATGAATGGCTGCTTCTGAGCCAACATCCTAGCTGTTTGTGCGACTTCACATCCTTTTCCACTTAACTTACATTTTGGGACCTTAGCTGTAGATCTGGGCTGTTTCCCTTTCGACCATGAAACTTATCTCCCATAGTCTGACTCCCAATTATGATTGCACGGCATTCGGAGTTTGATAGTTTTCGGTAACCGGTGAAGGCCCCTAGAACATTCAGTGCTCTACCTCCGTGTATCTAAAAATTGAGGCTAGCCCTAAAGCTATTTCGAGGAGAACCAGCTATCTCCGGGTTCGATTGGAATTTCACCGCTATCCACACGTCATCCCAACCTTTTTCAACAGATATGGGTTCGGTCCTCCATAACCTTTTACGGTTACTTCAACCTGCACATGGATAGGTCACCCGGTTTCGGGTCTACAGCATGTAACTAAACGCCCTATTAAGACTCGGTTTCCCTACGGCTCCGTTGCTCCAGCAACTTAACCTTGCTACATACCATAACTCGTTGGCCCGTTCTACAAAAAGTACAAGGTCACTTGCGCTCCCTTTGCTTGTAAGCATAAGGTTTCAGGTTCTATTTCACTCCCCTCCCGGGGTTCTTTTCACCTTTCCCTCACGGTACTGTACACTATCGGTCACTAGGTAGTATTTAGCCTTGGGGGGTGGGCCCCCCTGCTTCAGACCGGGTTTCACGTGTCCGGTCCTACTCTGGTGCCACTCTGCATCTTATCCATTTCGTCTACGGGGATTTCACCCTCTGCGTCGTCCCTTTCCAGAGGACTTCGACTATAGATGCCATGCGTGATGAGTGGTCCACAACCCCAACAGTAAACTGCTGGTTTGGGCTCTTTCCCGTTCGCTCGCCGCTACTTGGGAAATCGATGTTTCTTTCTTTTCCTCCGGGTACTTAGATGTTTCAGTTCCCCGGGTTGCCCTCTCGCAAGCTATGTATTCACTTGCGGATAACTGCACATTACTGCAGCTGAGTTTCCTCATTCGGAAATCTGCGGATCAACGGTTATTTGCACCTGCCCGCAGCTTATCGCAGCTTGTCGCGTCCTTCTTCGGCTCCTAGTGCCAAGGCATTCACCTTATGCTCTTATTCACTTGACCAGTGATTGCTCATCCCTAGCGTGGGATGAGACTTTGGCTTTTTTACAATTGTTAATTACACTCTTGTGAAAAAGTTTAATTTTTCTGGTTTCTCGGTTTAAAATCGTAATATTTACCCGCAAATCTTTCTTACAGAAAAACTTGCTTAGTCTAAATATTGTTGAATGCTTGCGCATTCCTCGATTTCGTTTCGTTGTAAATTTGTTATTACACATTTTTTACTATTCAGTTTTCAAGGTACATGGTGGAGAATAAGGGGTTCGAACCCTTGACCCCCTGCGTGCAAGGCAGGTGCTCTCCCAGCTGAGCTAATTCCCCATGAAACCTTGAGTAACCCATAATGCAGAAACTTATGTCTCCCTAGAAAGGAGGTGATCCAGCCGCACCTTCCGATACGGCTACCTTGTTACGACTTCACCCTAGTCACTGATTTCGCCTTAGGTAATCTATTTCTCGACCAACTTCGGGCGCCCCCAGCTTCCATGGTGTGACGGGCGGTGTGTACAAGACCCGGGAACGCATTCACCGTGACATTCTGATTCACGATTACTAGCAACTCCGACTTCATGCAGGCGAGTTTCAGCCTACAATCCGAACTGGGACTGGTTTTGAAGATTTGCTCCACCTCGCGGTCTTGCGTCTCTTTGTACCAGCCATTGTAGCACGTGTGTAGCCCAGGACATAAGGGGCATGATGATTTGACGTCATCCCCACCTTCCTCCGAGTTATCCCCGGCAGTCTCACTAGAGTGCCCAACTAAATGATGGCAACTAATGACAAGGGTTGCGCTCGTTGCGGGACTTAACCCAACATCTCACGACACGAGCTGACGACAACCATGCACCACCTGTCTCTTCTGCCCGAAGGAGGGACCGGTTAAGGTCCTGTCAGAAGGATGTCAAGTCCTGGTAAGGTTCTTCGCGTTGCTTCGAATTAAACCACATGCTCCGCTGCTTGTGCGGGTCCCCGTCAATTCCTTTGAGTTTCATTCTTGCGAACGTACTCCCCAGGCGGAGCACTTAATGCGTTAACTGCGGCACCGAAGTCTTGCGACCCCGACACCTAGTGCTCATCGTTTACGGCGTGGACTACCAGGGTATCTAATCCTGTTTGCTCCCCACGCTTTCGTACCTCAGTGTCAGTAACAGTCCAGAAAGCCGCCTTCGCCACTGGTGTTCCTCCTAATATCTACGCATTTCACCGCTACACTAGGAATTCCGCTTTCCTCTCCTGCACTCAAGTCTCCCAGTTCACAGGGCGAACAATAGTTAAGCCATTGCCTTAAACCCTGCGCTTAAAAGACCACCTACGTACTCTTTACGCCCAATAATTCCGGATAACGCTTGCCCCCTACGTATTACCGCGGCTGCTGGCACGTAGTTAGCCGGGGCTTCCTCCATGGGTACCGTCATTTTTTTCTTCCCCAAGGACAGAGCTTTACGACCCAAAGGCCTTCATCGCTCACGCGGCGTTGCTGCATCAGGCTTTCGCCCATTGTGCAATATTCCCCACTGCTGCCTCCCGTAGGAGTTTGGACCGTGTCTCAGTTCCAATGTGGCCGATCACCCTCTCAGGTCGGCTACTGATCGTAGTCTTGGTAGGCCGTTACCCCACCAACAAACTAATCAGACGCAGGCCCATCCTTAACCGATAAATCTTTGGCCAAACAGCCATGTGACTATTTGGCATTATCAGGTTTTAATCCCGGTTTCCCGAGGCTATCCCTGTGTTAAGGGCAGGTTGCCTACGCGTTACTCACCCGTCCGCCGCTATCAATATATTTCCTAGACCGAAGTTTCGTCCATATACATCCCGCTCGACTTGCATGTGTTAGGCACGCCGCCAGCGTTCATCCTGAGCCAGGATCAAACTCTTAATAAAATGGTATTTCAGCTTTCCGAAGAAAGCGTAAAACCTGTTTGATTTCCTAAACTCAAAACGCTTGCTTTGTTTGCTTTGCGTTTCGCTAATTCATTTCCGAATTATTGTTTTTTTTAAGAAATTGTCGAAAACCTTCACACTTTTGTTTTACCAATTGTGCTTAAGTTTCGTTTAGTTTTTGAGCCATGGTTGGCTCTTTGACTAAATTTCTACATTATGAAGTTTTCAAGGTTCACCGCTGCTTCCCCCTGGCTTTTGGCCCCGGTTTCACAGCTGTCGGCTTTTGCGAGCCGTATGTTATTCTACTATCCTCGTCCT
>Ga0183100_1000269_pt1 | contig 55269 bp, 64 predicted proteins | sample Biomet2_FD_127789 | JGI IMG/M metagenome (GOLD analysis project Ga0183100, IMG submission 127789) | Microbial communities from bioreactor (seeded with anoxic lake sediment) at LBNL, California, USA - Biofuel metagenome 2 | ecosystem: Engineered > Bioreactor > Anaerobic > Unclassified ... | reverse complement strand
CATGCCGAAGTGGCGGAATTGGCAGACGCACTTGACTCAAAATCAAGCGCCTACAAGCGTGCCGGTTCGAGTCCGGCCTTCGGCACCACAAAACCGACAACACTGTTGAAATTCATGTGTATCTCTACTTTAGTTTCAGATACAATTATTGATTGAACGAATGTTGTTAAGAAGGCACGCAGCTCTTGCGTGTCTTTTTTGTTTGCAAGAACATCTTTGTATATTTCCAAACTTTTCATGATTTCTTCAAAAGAGGGGGGTGTCAATTCGACACTTTCCCTCTCTTTTTCTATATCTGAGTCCAGTATATTCAATTCCTCTTTAAGTGAGTTAAAACGTTTTAAATCTCTGTTGTCAGCATTTCCTAGTTCTATAATGTTGTATAGATTATCCAGGCGAACTTCGGCACCTCTACGCCTATTTATAAGAGCATTCAGGTTGCTTTTGTCTGCGGCATCAGCCTTTTTTTGTTCTTCTATTAACAGTTGTTTAATTTTATTTTTATCAGAGGAACCAAATACAGATTCAATAATTTTATTTATAACTATACCCTCTAATACTTCGCATCTAATTTGTTTAGATGTGCATTGTAGTTTGCGTTCTTTACTGCTGCATACATAGTAATAGTAATATTTGCCACGTGCGGAGTGTCTATGGCCGGTCATGGAGCTACCACATTCGCCACAAGATAATAATCCTGATAACAAATATGGGTGTATAGCTTTTGAACTTGCCTTTGTTCTAGATCTAAAATTCATAATTTCCTGCACCTTCTCAAAAATGTGTTTGTCTATTATAGCCGGTATAGCATTTTCCTTAACAATTAGTTGAGCTGAAGGGGTATTTTTATGTGTGTTACGCTTGCCACCGTAGCTTTTGAGCGTTTTATTGTAAGAATAGGTGCCAATATATTTCTCATTACGTAAAAGGTCATATAGGGAGTTTTTACCGAAAGTACTTCCTCTTTTTGTTTTATAACCACGTTCGTTTAATTCTGCAATAATTTGGTTGTAGCCAACGCCACGGTAAAATCTATCGAAAATGATTTTGACGATATTAGCTTCAAGTTCGTTTATAACATAATGTTTTTCTTCATCAACATTATAGCCGAGAGGGGGAGTTCCACCGTTAAATTGAGCCTTATGGGCATTTAGGTTTAAACCCTTTTTTGTTTCTTCAGCTAAGTTACGTAAGTAATTGGCGGCACAGGCAACCAATACGCCTTCGACAAGTTGCCCTGAAGGGGAACTATCTATGTTTTGTGCTGCGTATTCATATTTTATGCCGGTACGGTTTAGAAGGTCTTTGGTAATGTAATAATCAAGTTCATTTCTTGAATTTCTGTCAATTTTATGAAAGACGATAACGTCGAATATGTCCTTTTTAGCATCAGCAAGCATGGCTTTGTATTGCACTCTTTTAACAGTGCTTTTGCCAGATATTGCTTCATCAGCGTATTCCCTAACAACGGTGTAACCCTTATTGGCACAATAATTACGAGTTATCATAAATTGTGCATCTATGCTTTCTTCTCTTTGTTTATCGCTTGAATATCTTGCGTATATGGCTGCTCTCATTGTACTACTCCTCGTATTTTTGGTATTTAAGTTTCAGTAGTCAAATATTTGCGGTTTTGCTTGACTATAAAACATCTTAGTCTAACTTTTGCGATTTTTTTTGACTATAAACCGTTAACTTATTATGAAAAAGCCCTACATCAAGTAGATGCAGGGGATAGTTTAGGTTGCGAGAATTCGCATGCCCCAAAGATAGTGTGCGAAACATCCGTTTTCACATCCAATACTGCTCAAAAAACTTTTTAGCTTCTTCCAGAGTGGTGAGTGTGACTGATGAGTTGGTAGTATCGTTCAATAGTATCTTCATTTTACCGCCTTGCTTAATTGTATCTTTGGTAATTTCATAAAGTTCCATCATTCCTAGCTCTTTGCCTTGAGCCATATATTCATCCAAAATAGAATCTTTTTTTGATAATGTAGCCATTATTTTCAACCTTCTTGTAAAAAAATAATTATTATACTAAAGATCAACTTACGGGGTTTAAGGTTAGTATGTATATAGTTATTTTTAATCTATTTTATATGTTTTAAGTCTGTCCAATTTGGCACAAGACCCATTATTTTTTTTACTTCTGAGATACTTATTGTGTGTAGCTTTGAATCTAGCTTAGTAATTTGACTATCAATTTGAGCAATTAAAAGCGGGTAATGTTTGTGAGATACAAAATATTTTAAAACTATTAATAGCGCGAGTAAATCTTCCCTGCCATAATGTTCTTTGCTCTCATCAGATATGCCAAGCGTAGCGTGGTAAGGAAGTATTGGAATATATTTTGAACGCAAAACATCTTTTTTATAAGAATAAATTCTTTCTCCATGAGCACATTTGTTTCTAAAACCACATAAAATTGACAATACTGATTCGAATGACTTAGGGGTCATTCTAAATTCATTTGCAATTTCAGTTTTATCTGAAAGGGTTAATCTTGAAAAGAAAAAATTCATGGTTCCGAAACTCATTATTGTTGACAATACCCACAAAGGAACATAATGATGAGTATTACAATAATAACTAATAGCTTTATGCGTTGTTGAATATTTGGCAATTTTGTCATTTAACTCTGATATTAATTTTTCTGCTTTTGCTTTATTTGCGCTGTTGCTTGTATTAAAAGAATTTGTGGTTAGATATTTGTGATTATCGTAACCATAGTGGCTAGAAAAAATATATGTAATTGTAGTTTTTATATACTTTTCCACTCTCAGTAATTCTAGCAATAAAATCTCTCTAAGATGTCGATCAAAATTGTACAATTCTATTATTTCGTAAAAATTGGTGCCAGGTTTATAGCAATCATCTGAATTCCCTGGAGTTTTTGGCATAAGAAATAAATCTTTATAGCCGTTAATTACGCTATAATAATTTTCTTCTTTTAAGATGTTAATTACACATTGCCTGTTATCTATCACTATACCTCTGTGAATTAGAGTATCTATTTGTTCATCATATGTTCTAAATATTTTCTCTGACATATATTTCCTCTCTAAAAGACGAATAACCGCCATACCTAATTTAGGTACAGCGGTTATCGTTGGCCTGGGGGTGTGAGTTTCCTCATTCCCAGATCTCTCTGATAAAATAGTACCATTTGTATTATAAATTTGCAAAGTCTAAAAATGACTAAAAACAGTGAAAAATGCCCATATATGTCCACATATGTCCACATATGTCCACATATGTCCATATTTCTCAATATTTTAACAAAAAGTTAAAACTATAAAAGCTTATCAATCATAAAAATTAAGACTTCGAAAATATTTTTAGTTATTCATTATAAAATGTTTTAGTTGCACGATTATTATATAGATGCTCAGCGTAAGTCTATTTATTAGTTGTTGCGATGGCCTCTTTGACCAGTGTAAGGGTTAACGTTTCCTTGGTGACTGTAATTATCTGCTGTGGTACCGTTCGGATCAGATCTATGGTACCCTTGAACATATGTTCCGTCACTGCGGTGGTAGCCATTAACGTAAGTGTCGGCAAAGCAGATACTGCTAATTGCCATGGTTGCAAATAATGCTAAAACTAGAATTTTTTTCATTAGGACATCTCTTTTCTTGATTTACGCTGAACAGTTCTATTTGGAAAGGCGAAACGTACTAAAGGGTTTGAGTTTCACGCTTTGTCTTATCTATGTAATAACGGGATATTGTTTTGTATAATGTTTCAGCATAGCTTCCAGGTACAATTTCAACCCATTTTGTCGCACCAGTATTTTTATTAATCTGATTTCCATTTTTATCATACGTATAAATATTAAGCAACCTAAATTTTCTTACTACTACGTCGTATTCTTGATGGATAATCTGATTTTCCCTATTAGGATTTTTAGTTTTTGAAAATATACAATTTACCCATACGTCAAGACATCCATTTTGATTAATATTAATAGTGTCTCCATCAAAAAATATATATGTGCCATTATCGGTGGTAATGCCATATTGCCAATTGGCAGCTGTTGCAGTGTTGCCAAAAGTGAGAAGTAAAAGTAAGCATAAAAATACGACTTTTTTCATAATAGTATCGCCTCAATTTAATAGTTTTATTCAAAGCATGGTCATTCAATTATGAATGGCTATATTTTTTTGTTTTTAAACATACTTATTACGGTAAAGCACGCCTTATCTCAACAACACGACCAACGATAACGATAGGCAGAGAGAGGACTTCTGCATTGGTATAGAAGTGAGGTTCATAAACGGAAGTGTTTAAGCCTATTAAAGTTATACCAGTCTCTTGTTTTCTGATTTTTTTTACAGTAGCTTCATCACCGTTGACAAGGATAATGGCGATTGCATTGTTTTCAACGTCATTTTGTTTTTTAACTATAACGGTGTCATTTTCAAGCAAGTAGGGTTCCATAGACTTGCCTTTTACTCGTAGAGCGAAAAATTCGCCTCGAACTGCCATAGCAGGGGATATTTCTTCATATCCTTCTATGTTTTCGATAGCTTCAAGTGGTATGCCGGCGACTACACGGCCGAGAACAGGGATTTTTATGCCCTTCTGGTTGGCAGGATTGTTTTTTGCATTTTCGTCACGTCCTAGCAAATAATCTATTGTGACATTGAAGTAATCTGCCAGTTTAGCGAGCGTAGCATTGTCTATTTTTGTTTTTTCGTTCTCCCAATATGAATAAGTATTTTGGTTTACTCCAATTATTTTAGCTATTTCAGCTTGGGTGAGCCTATTGTTTTTTCTCAATTCTTTAAGTCGCATAAAGCATAACTCCTTTTATATCACAGTGCTTCATATCAATTATATTGATATGAAACATAATAATCAATAATTATTAATTTATTTTGATGAAATATTGATAAAAGGCTTGACTTATCAATCATATTGATATAATATATCATTGTAGTTGATAAAAATGGGTAAGAAGGGTGGTGCCAAAATGAATAAGCTAAAAGAGTTACGTGAAAAAAACTGCCTAAAACAAGAGGATTTAGCAGGAATGTTAGGAGTTGCTCAATCGACTGTTTCTATGTGGGAAACTGGTTACGCATTCCCAAGAGCAGATAAGCTACCGGCATTAGCAAAAATATTGAAATGTACAGTTGATGAGTTGCTGTGCAAAGACACCGCCTAATGCTGAGGAGAGATTAAAAGTGAGCAAAAAAGGAGTTGAGGAGAAATGAGCACTGTGCAGGAAACTAAAGAGCTAGAAAAGGCTGCTCGACCTTTAGTTGAGTATATTAGAAAACATTGTACGCCCATGACTACGGCAATAATCACAGGCGTAAGTGTAGAGATTTTAAGCACAGAAACGCATATTCCTTTTGAAGTAATCATCATGGAAGACATAGGGAAGGGTATATAGGGGCGTAATGAATATGCAGACAGAATACGTCATATATCTTTCCATTACTGCGGTCTTGATTTGCGCAGTTCACTCATTGATTCGCGATAGTTTGTTAAAAGTTGTCCTGTTAGTCTTGGCAATGACAGTTCATCTTCTAATTTGGTTGCTTCTTCTAAGATTGATAGGGTTATTTTGTTCATAACAAAATGAAACTCATCAGGGGCAGCAACAAAATCTTCATTCCCGTCCATATGTTCAAGCATATCCAGATAACCGACATAAAAATCATGATAAATAGACAGTGTATTATTTCCCCAATACTGAAGATTGTCATTTATTAATTCGAAGAAAATAGTTCGGTAGTCAAATTTTTCTAAAGAATTTTTATTGAGTTGGTCAAAAGCAAAACCTTTGTATAGCCGTGTAATATAAGGTACATATGCTTTCACATATCGTTCTTTCTGGATTTTTCTTGAAAATCCTTTCTTTTGACTTATAACACCAAGGTAATAACTAAAAAGTATGGATATGACAGGAACGACAAAGCTTGATAATTGGGCAATATTAGAATCCATATAATCACCCCCCTTCTTAACCAAATTATAGCATATGGGAAAGGGCGCAAAAGAAAGGTCTTGTTTTATAGCTTAATTATCTCATGAAAGGAGAGTGAGCGCATGAGGAAAGGCCCACGAAATTGTTATTTAACCGCACGAGTTTTAAGCGATTTGTCACAATTAACGGCGGCTGAGGAGTTGGGAGTAGACTCTGCAACACTGAGGGAGTATGAATCGGGCAGGCGTAAAGTTCCTGACGATATTGCGAATGGCATGATGGATTTGTACCATGCCGAATGGCTAGGATACAAACATTTGCGAAATAGCGTAGTAGGAAAAAGGCTTTTGCCTGATGTTGATTGTGAAAGAGGGATCGCAGCTTGTGCAATTAATGCCTTGCTAGTGTCTAACGTGTTTTCAAGCACAGTTAATAAATTGCTTGAAATAGCTGATGATGATTGCATTGACCAACAAGAAGAAGCTTTGTTCGGTGATATTTGCGTGAAGATGAAATTAATCATCGGGGCTTGCATGGCCGTAGCTGTAAGAGGACATAAAAAAAGAACCGCACGTGTTGGCACACGAACGGTTTATGTGTGTAAATGACTTCCACCAAAGAAATATTTAGCACATTTTCATTGTAACACATTATTAAAGCCAAGAAAAGAGGGCGAAAGCAATAATGGAACGTTCCAAAGAAGATTATACAGTAACGATTCACTTCGATGGAAAAATGAGCCAAGACCAATTAAACCAAGCCTTGGCATCAAGAATATTTAGCTACAATATGAAAAATTGTAATGAAGAAAAAACGGATAAAACAGAGGTAGCTCTTTAAAAAGGGGTGAGGGTATGAAGAGGTTTTTAGGAATAGCACTTTGTTTAGTAGCTTTGTTTAGCGTTATTCGCAGTACAAATGCTGATGATAGAGATAGAAAATATGTAACTACTCATACCGTAAGGTGTGGTGAGACATTGTGGGATATCGCTAGTAAGTATCAGCGCAATGACCAAGACACAAGGGAACTTATTTACTATATCAACAAAGATAATGAATTAAATTGTAAAAAGTTTATCCAACCTGGGCAAAAATTAATAATTAAAAATTAAAGGAGCTAAAAACAATGGAAAATATTGAGAAAGCACAAAGAACAGAAACTATAAAAACTATGGAAGCTGAGCTAGGCGCAATCGTTGATAAATATAAGGCTAAAACAATCGTCTTTTATATGGAATGTGAAGATAGTAATCCTGAAGTTACTATGATTGCAGGAAGTACCAGTAATATTGGTTTTGGTATTTTGAGAATTTTGGAGCATATGGAAAAAGCATCTCCTGAAAAGTTTGACGCAGATAGTTTTCTTAATCAAGTAGCAAATAACCTAAAAAAAATAAAAATCGCACGGCAATTAAGAACCATGTTTGGTGCAGTTGTAGACAAGGGGGCCAATTAAAATGCGTTTAATAGGGATGAACTTAATCTATTTTAAGGGTATAAAGTCGTTTTCCCTGAAGATTGATGGTAATAATGTGAGTATTTATGGGGATAATGCCACTGGAAAAACGACAATAAAAGATGCTATGCACTGGCTGCTATTTGGCAAAAATAGTGAAAATAAGCAAGATTTTGGCATTAAGACTCGTGTTGATGGAAAGGAAATAGAAAGAGTAGGACATGAAGTAGAAGGCACTTTTGAAGTTAACGGTAAGACTGTGGTACTTAAAAAAGTTTACCACGAAACATGGACTAGGCCTAAAGGTATGCTTAATGAAATATGTACCGGTAATACCACAGATTGTTTTATCAATCAAGAGCCTATGCCTATAACAAAATACAAGAAATATATCAGTAGTTTGACAGACGAAGATGTTTTTAGGTTATTAACTGATCCTACTTGGTTTAGTGAGAAGTTGAAATGGCAGGAACGGAGAAGCATTATTACTAAAACCTGCGGTGAGGTTTCAGATGAGGAAGTTATTAATAGCAGTGAGGAGTTAGCCGGTTTAGCTAAACTTCTAAACGATAAAAGCGTTGACAGTGCTAAAAAGACTTGGAAATACCAAGCTTTGGAGTTAGATAAAAAAATCAAGAGTTTCCCTACAAGAATTGATGAGTGCAACCGTTCTATTGTTGACGAAGGGACCATGACGGCCGAGATAGTTAATAGTGATATAGGGAAATTGAGGGCGGAACTTACTGCTAAAAATGACAAGATAGCTAATCTAAAGGCTAATGGACAAAAGCAGCAATTAGCAATTGAGGTTAGTGAGTTAAAGGCTAAGTTTTTTAGTGATAAACAAGTTTTGTCCAACCAACTACTTGATTTAAGAAGCAAGGCCTACAGCGATATTCAGGCAATAAAAAATCTAGAAAGTGATGTTGATAGGGAAAAACGCAGCATTGAGAATACGATTGCTTATGAGAAAAAACTAATTGCGGAATGTACTGCGACACGTGATGAATTAGCCAAACAGTTTAACGAGGAAAAAGAAAAGCAATTTATACGTGGCGAAGTGGAAACGGTTTGTCCTGTATGTGGGCAATCTTTACCTGTCGGAGAAGTAGAGAACGCAAAAGCTAAGTTAGCAGAATTAGAGGCTAAATTTAATACTGAACGAGCTTATATGCTCACTAAGCTAAGGGATAAAGGGCACGCCAATAATGTAGTGAAAGAAGGCCATTTGGCTAGCATTGAAAGACATGAAAAGGAGCTTGAGTCAAAAAAAAGAGAGCTATCTGAAATTGATAGCAAATTAGAAATCGCCGAGGCATCTTTAAAAGCACTTCCACAAGAACCAGTTTTAACTGATAGCTTAATTTCAATGTCTGAGAAAATTTCTTTACTAGAAGATAAGCTGAAAGAACCGGATAAAAACATGGAAGAAGCTCTTGCTTTACTGGTTAAGGCACGAGATGAGGTGCAGCTTAAAATTGATGAACGCGAAAAAATGCGTGCCATTCTTAGTAAAAATCAAGCTGCAAAAAAGCGCATTGCTGATTTACTGAAAGAGCAAAAAGAAACTATGAAAATGTATGAGGGTCTGCAGAGCAATATTTATTTGGTGGATCAATTTACACGAGTAAAGACTCAGTTGGTAAACGAGCGTGTATCTAGCAAATTTAAGCTTGCACGGTTCGTTATGTTTAAAGAAAATGTTTCAAACGATGGTATTGAGGAGTGCTGTGAGGTAATGCTTAACGGTGTACCTTACTGTGATTTAAACAATGCGGCACGGATAAATGTTGGCTTAGATATTATTAATACTTTGATTGATTTTTATGGGTTTAGCGCACCTGTAATGATAGACAATGCTGAGTCGGTAACGCAGTTTATAGAGGTGCCTAATGCGCAGGTCATTAAATTGGTAGTTAGTGAAGTAGACAAAGAGTTAAGCCTAGAGGATGCTCATAGTCAACACGTTTTAGAGTTTGAACAGAAAAAAGCTGAGGAAAGAGCAAGAATGTTAGAAGAGTTTGATGCAATGAACGCAAGTTGTGATGATTGTTATTGTAAGCGAGTAGGGTAAAAATTTTAGAAGACATAAAGGAGAGAAAGATTATGGCAGACACAAGTAAAGATACTAGAAAAAATGAAACCGTTGCTGAGCGGTTTACGAATATAGTTATGAAACAGTTTACAAGTAATATAGGGGAATTTAAGACTACTGAGGCTCAACGAGGTATTATACAGGGTTATTTTATGGGGTGTAATAATGCCTTAGCGACTGCGGAAGCAAAAAGAATCAAAGACGGAAAAACGGATCAAGCATCATTCACGTGGAACAACGTGGTTATAGATGAGATATTAGCTCAAAAAATAGTCGTTTATTCTAAAATCGGGCTTGATATGAATATTCCCAATCATTTATCAGCTATCCCACGTTGGAACAGTAATTACAAAAAATACACTTTAACATTTCAAGAAGGGTATACGGGTTATGAAATAAAGGTAAGAAAGTATGCCTATGATGTTATTGAAGATATAGCTAAGGACTTGATACACGCAAATGACAAATTCACTGTACATAAAAAAGACTCTGCGCATGAATATGACAGTTATGAATTTGAAATAACCAGTCCTTTTGATAGAGGGGCGGTTGTTGGTGGGTTCTGTTATATAGCGTATGGTAATAAAACCAAGAATACGTTAACTTACATGAATATGGAACAGATTAATAAACGAAAGGCTTGTGCGACCTCAAAAGTTTTTTGGGATAAATGGCCGGATGAAATGGCGTTAAAGACAGTAATCATAAACGGTTGTAAAGGCGTGCTCATTGATCCCAAAAAGATTGATGATAATTATAGGGCTTTAGTGAGTTATGAGAATGAGGGAGCGGAGTTAGAACTTACTGAAGCTGTAAATGATCATGAAAATGGCCCTGTTATTGATATTATTCCAGAAGAGCCAAAGAAGGAAGAGCCAAAGAAAATTGAGCAGCAACCTAGCATGCCCCAAGTACAGGGAGTAAGTATTGCACAAGGGGAAGCAGTAGCGGTTAGGGTTAAAGAACCAAAGATGGATTTTTAATTATGGAAATTAAGACAATAGCGTCCGGTAGCAGTGGTAATTGCTACCGGATAACTGCTAATAACAATTCACCACTATTACTAGAGTGCGGAATACCAATTAAAGAGATTGTAAAAGCCTTGAAATTTAGTTTAAGCAGTACGCTTGGGTGTTTGATAACACACGAGCATAAAGACCATGCTAAAGCGATTTTAGAGGTCATGGACTGGGGCGTAGATTGTTATTGCTCTAAAGGAACGGCCGAGGCTTTAGGAATTTTTGACAAGGGTATTAGTGTAGGAAGATTGCATATAATAAAAGCTTTGCAGAAATTCGATATAGGAGATTGGACGGTACTGCCTTTTGAGGCACTGCATGATGCTGAGGAGCCGTTATCTTTTCTTATTTTTAATCGTGTTACAAGAGAGAAGCTGCTCTTTGCAACGGATACATATTACATCCCATACCGTTTTCGAGGTTTGACTCACATTATGATCGAGTGCAACTACGCTATGGACGTTTTAAACGAAATGATTGACAGGGGCGTAGTTGATAGCAAGCGAAAGAACAGAATATTAAAAAGCCACATGAATTTAGAAAATTGCATGAGGTTTTTGCGCTCTAATGACCTGTCTAATGTAGATGAAATAATACTTATACATTTGTCAAAAAATAACGGTGACGGTGAACGGTTCAAACGTGAAGTAATAGCCGCAACCGGTTGCCCTGTTTCTTTGGCATAGGGGGAATAACATGAGCGATAAAAAACATTATTATTATCTAAAGCTTAAAGAAGGTTTCTTTGATTCAGATCCAATGATTTTGTTGGAGAGTATGCCGGACGGATATATATATTCAAATATTCTACTTAAACTTTATTTACGAAGTTTAAAGAGCAATGGCAAATTAATGCTGAATAATAGAATTCCTTATAGTCCACAAATGATAGCAAACGTTGCTAGGGTGAGCGTTGGTGTGGTGGAAAAGTCTTTGAAGATATTCGAGGAGTTAGGCCTAATTGAGATTTTGGATAATGGTGCTATGTACATGGCGGACATTCAAAGTTTTATTGGCGAAAGTAGCACTGAGGCAGATAGAAAGAGAGTTTATAGGAGCAAGATACAAGAAGAAAAGAAGTTGATGTTAGGTCAAACAGTGGGACAAATGTCCGACGAATGTCCGCAAAATGTACCGACAAATCTCCACCAGAGTATAGAGATTAAAGATATAGAGTTAAATAATAAAAACATATCAGTCAACGATTTTCCTGCCGAGAACCTACCGGTTGAAACGGCCCAAGGATCTGAACCTGCAAGCAAGCAGGTAAGTAACCATTCCACGACACAGGACGACGTTAATTTTAATACTTTCTGGGAAGCGTATCCCAAGAGAGTGGCTAGGATTGCAGCAGTAAAGGCCTTTAAAAAACTTAAAATGACTGATGAGTTATTACAAGAAATTTTGAAAAATATTGAATACATGAAACGCACAAGAGGGTGGAAAGATGGCTTTCTTCCCAACCCTGCTAGTTACTTAAACGGTGAGCGTTGGAAAGACGAGGTTGTTCATGACAAAGCTAGCGGTATTACTGAGCAAAGTGGGGAGAATGAATTTACCGGGATTATGTCGCACATCACAAGGGTTTAATAGTGCTGAGACAGCTAAATACGAGGCTGAAAAGTTTAACAGTTGCAATGGTGACCTAAAAGGTTATGACTGTCACATCTGCAAGAACAGAGGGTGGAACTGTGTGGTGGTTGATAGCGGTAACGGAAGATATTCAATCGCTGTACAAGAGTGTGGTTGTCAAGCTGTTCGCAGGTCATTAAGGCAAATGTCCGAAAGCGGTGTGGATTGTGATATTAGACTTACAGATTTTGTTCCTTCTGAGCCTTGGCAAAAGAGAATGCTTTTAACAGCAAAAAACTACATAGCAGACCATAATAAAAAATGGCTTTATGTGGGCGGACAGGTAGGCTGTGGCAAGACTTTATTGTGCTCAGGAGTATTTGTGGAGCTGATTAAGAAGACGAACTTACAAGGCAAATACATGCTGTGGCGTGATGAGGTTGTAAAGATTAAGGCTTGCGTAAATAGCGAGCAGGAATACACGGCTTTGATAGAGCCTTTGAAGGAAGTCCCAATCCTATATGTGGATGATTTTTTCAAGGTTGAACGTGGGAAGAGGCCGACTGCTGCCGATATTAACGTGGCTTTTGAAATTCTTAATTACAGGTATAACAAGAAGCTTGCGACAATAATTAGCAGCGAATTATTTTTAAAAGATATTGTTGCTTGTGATGAAGCCGTAGGCAGCAGAATATATCAGTTGGCTAAGCTCAGCTCTATTGAGGTTGGTAAGGACATTAAAAAAAATATGAGACTTAGGGATATTGCCATATAAAAGTGAGGAGATTTTAACGTGGGATTATCAGAAAACCAAAAAAGATTAATTCAATCAGTATCGCAAAATGACATTATGTCGGCTAAAAAATGTGCCATTGCTTGCATTACCGAAGATACTACTACTAAAAACAAATGTTTTTGTACTAAGTATAAAAACATTTTAGAATCGTCAGGAAGCAACATGATGGAACTGCCTTACGATTTGAAAAATATTCTATGCGTAGAAGATGTTTCAAATTCATTTAAAGAAGGTAGATATTTTCTTTCTGTTCGAGAGAAGAAAGTTTTTGAGAATATAATCCGTATGAAAAAGGTTAGTGAAAAGTTGATGGAAATGAGCATCCCTTATTTAAATTCAACTCTTTTATACGGAGAAAGCGGCACCGGGAAAACTACTTTTGGGAGATATATTGCGTATAAAATGGGGCTTTCGTTTTGTTATTTGAATTTTTCTAACTTGGTTGATTCGTATATGGGAAATACATCGAAAAACATTAGCAAAGCGTTTGCATATGCAATATCTAATCCGTGTGTGCTTATGTTGGATGAAATAGATTGTATCAGCATAAGACGTTCATCTTCGGCTTCAAGCAATGTTGACGGAGAAATGGCACGTATAACTATCACTATGATGCAAGAGTTCGACAAACTTACCAACGATATCATCGTAATAGGAGCTACTAATAGAAAAGACAGAATAGATGAGGCTCTACTTCGCAGATTTTCATTAAAACATGAAGTGAAGGTTCTTGATAACGAAGAAAAGTTTGAGATGGTGCGTAAGTATCTTTCGGATATACGCATGAGTCTCTCAGAGATTGAAATTGGGAAATTAGTTACTAACGTTGAGCTTAAATATGGTGGTAATCAATCAATTCTCATCAATGAATTAATTCGTACGATTGCATTAAAAGTAGCAGAACAAGTTGTATAAAAGTTGGAAGATAAATATGAAAAGGGGCATTGAAATGCCGGAACCAATTTTAAGGTGGCCGGGTGCAAAGTGGCGTTTAGCAGATTGGATAGTTAGCATGTTGCAACGTCAGCAGGTGGCAGTAGTGAGGAAACGATTTACCTTAGTCCAAGTTGCACACTGGAAATGAATCTATTTGCGGAAGGGAAGGAGTTGAGTGTGAATGATTGACCGAGAAAAACTAAAGAAATTTTTAATTAAACATGACCGTGAAGCTCATATGAATTCAATCAGTGTCCATGCTGATAGTGCTGAGTATTATTATGAGCTTGGTAGAGCCCATGCTCTGCATGAAATAATCCGCAAGTTTAACAAGGGAGACTTTGACAATGAGGAATAAAAAGATAGAGAAACGCCGAGAATGGCTCAAGAGAAACGGCTTTGAATATTATAAACCAGACCATACGTGGATTAAGCATGACGTGGGCTATTTCGCCGCTGACTTATATAGTATGTCGAATGAAGAGTTTGCTTCCATTCAAGAACTCCATGCACAAATAGATGAAATGAATACAGATCTACAGGCAAAGAAGGAATTTAAATAAAATGATAGACGAAAAAAAACTTTTAATTGAACAGTATTATAAAGCCTATGAACATACATCGGTTTTAAAAATTTATAAACATTACGGAAAAGAGAAACAGTTAAGGCAAACTCAAGAGGAGTGCGCCGAACTAATCGTAGCAATTAATAAACTATTTAGGAATAATCAAGATAGCATAAGTTCCAATAAAGCAAGCAATAACTTTTTAGAGGAAGTTGCTGATGTAGAAATCATGCTATTGCAATGCAAAATTGTGTTGCAAGAAGAAGGGAAAAGTGAAGAGTACAGGGATGCCTTAGTCAAGAAGTTAGAACGGCAACTTGAACGCATGAGGGGGCGGGAAAATGAGACGAAAGGCCTACGCAGTGGTGACTAACGATAAGTACGAACTGCCACTTGGTATTTTTGATACCAGGGATGCCGCTGCTGTTTATCTTGGAGTTACAAGTAATAGCATTAGTACCCGTATTCGCAGAGCACCAAAAGGCACTAAGGCTAAGGTGAAAATATTAAAACTTTTAATTTGAATGGGAGTGAGGATGTGAGCACTCAAAATATAACTGCAGATGATATACGCAAGGCATTGTCTAAATTTTATCAACCTCCGGAGTGGTGTTTAGGGTTCGAGGTTGGTAACGGTACCGGTGGTAATTGTACTCGTCATGCAGACGCTGTTGCTCTTAATATGTATCCATCAAGGGGTAATGAACTCAGAGGCTTTGAAATAAAGATTTCTAGGAGCGATTTAAAACATGAATTAGATAATGGGGCCAAAGCAGAGGCCGTTTGCAAGTTTTGTGATACATGGTTCTTGGTCGTGCCGAAAGGATTAACTAAAGACATGCAGATACCATTGCCTTGGGGAATAATCGAGTATAATGTCGAGTCCGGATCCCTGAGAATAAAAAAACAAGCTGAGAAATTGGAGAAAACTTCTATAACAATGAATTTTGTGGCTGCACTTTTGAGAGCACAAGAGAGAGCTTACCTGCAAAACGCAGGCGAAATAATTGATGAAGGTGTTAAAAACGGAGTAGCTAGGGCGCTGGCAAACGAAAGGTGGGAACGAGGCCTTACAGCCACGAAAGATGCCAAGGCAGAACTGGATAATATTAAGGAAACCCTTGCCAAAGTGAGAAGTGAAACAGGTATTGACTTATTAGGTTGGGCGCCTACTGATAGGCAGATAAAAAAACTAAAGCTATTGGAGCGGATACGTGATTTTAGTGGTTTTTTTGGAGTCATGGATAGAACTTCCGAGAATATGAAGGGTGTTTTAAAAGACATAAAATCTTTAAAAGAGGAAATCGAACGGGAGTGAAAATGTGGAAAATAAAACAATTAATATTTTGGGCGAAGAGTGGAAAATAGAATTTAGAAAAGAATCAGAGGATGATAAGCTTACCGAAGTTGATGGCTATTGCGATTGTACTATTAGAACCATTGTATGTGGCAAATTTGTTAAAGATAGCAAAATGTCACTAAGTGATTTGAATAATATTACGATGCGAATTCTGAGACATGAAATAATTCATGCCATGCTTTATGAAAGCGGGCTAAAAGCAAATTGTAATTGGGCAAAAAATGAAGAATGCGTTGACTGGATTGCTTTACAATTCCCTAAGCTGCTAGAAATTTTCAAAAAGGAAGGCATAGATAAATAAGGAGGCGCAGTGGAGTGAGAAAGAAAAGAGAGTTTTGCCCTGCACCGGCAAGCTACTTGGCTTGTAAAGACAGTGCAAACAACAATAAATGTTGTTATGAGTGTGATAAACGTGAAACGTGTCCTAACGTCTGCCTTAATGTGCCGTGGAAGTGTGGTAGGCATACTAAAGAATATGATGAGTTTCGCAGGAACGTAATGATAGATAAAAACGGTGTTGAGTGGGTTGAGCTATCACAGGTTTTAAAAGTAATATTCCATATGAATTATCCCCAAAAGGACAGGGAGAAAAAATAGATGATAGTTATAGAGACACAAGACGGTGAGGTTTTATGGAGCAATGCTAGTGGCAGATTATTTACTCGTGATAAGGAAGTTGTACTATCTTTAACAGGGTTTCAGAAAGATGCTATTGTTCTTGGTCAATACACGGACAGTGCAAGAGCCTGTGAAGTTGTAAAAGAATTTTCAAACAAAGTAAACACTCGGTTAGGCTATAAATGTGATGTAACGGCGAATAACGTTTTTTATAGTATGCCTAAGGAGTGAGTATAGATGAGGAGAATTTTAAATGAATAAAATAATATTGTTTGGGCGGTTAACTCGTGATCCGGAAGTTCGCGTGACTCCGAGTGATAAGACCGTGTGCACGTTTACTTTGGCAGTAGATAGACAGTTTGCTAGTCAAAATGGCACAAAAGAAGCTGATTTTATTAACATAGTGGTATGGGGTAAAGCTGCTGAATTGTGTGGGAATAGTCTGGCCAAGGGTCATAGACTTCTTGTTGAAGGCCGTTTGCAGATACGCAGTTACACAGCTAAAAACGGCGAAAAGAAATACGTTACCGAGGTAATTGCTAACAGCGTTAAGTTTATCGAGCGTAGAGATAGCAATTTGCAAAAAACGCAAAATGCAAGTGAGCAAAACGAAAGTGCTATGGACGCATTCGGGCAGACGAGATTTGATGAAGAAATTCCGTTTTAGGGGAGATAACAATAACAGCTGTCAAGGAATACTTGATAACTGCGTGCTAAGGAGTGGTAAGCATGGATAAATTACCTGAAAACGTTTTACAGATAACAACTTTTTTAAGGAGCAAAAGACCTAAAAAGTGTCAGTGCTATGAGTATAGCTACGAAGGTAGAAAGAAACCAAATTTTAGTATTGATTTTGAAAATAGAGAAGTGTTTTGTGAGCATTGCGGCAATCCTGTAGATTCGTTTGAAGTATTGGAAATATTAATGAAAATTCAAGAAGAACGGAATGCAGAAATAAGGGCTTTGAAAAAGCAAGCGCAAGAACTAGCTAATTATAAGCCGTGGCTTAAATCAATAAAACGCTTAGAAAGCGAAATAAGAAGTGGTAAGTATTCCCCGGTGTGTCCAAATTGCAAAAAAGCATTTAACGTGGAAGATATAGTAACCTTTGTACCCAAAATATTGAGATGAGAGTATAGTGAACAAATGAAGCTAATAAAAACTGGACTTAAAGATAAAAATAAAGATGATATATGTATCAATCATTTAGTTGGTCTTAAACTATCCGATGGAAGTTACAGAAGATTTCTTGTACAAAAGAAAACTGTACTTAGGAAGGTGAAAAATTATCTTGGTTTTGATGGTGAATACTCAAGAGTTGCAATAACGGGAATTGTCTTTGTTTGGAATGGTTTTGAACTATTTCCTTGCGTTGATGTAAATGGAATACCTGATAATGAGAAAATGGAAATTATCGGAATGGCTAAATTTAGCAAAAACGGTTTGTTAAAAGGGTACATAAATAAAGAAAAGATAAAAGAAATTAAAAAGGAGAATGGTAAAAATGAAATATCGCAAAAAGCCAGTGGTAATTGAAGCATTTAAATATGATGGGCCAAAATGCCTAATTACAATGATTAAGGGTAATAAACTACCTTGCTTTATATCCAAGGCACTTGAAAGTGGAGATTTGAAACTTATTGTGGAAACTGAAACTTCTGATTTGAAATTTACTGTAAGGGAGAAACTGATTATTGAAACGCTAGAAGGAGTAATGGCGGCATCTGTTGGTGATTATATTATTCAGGGTGTTAACGGTGAACTGTATCCTTGTAAACCTGATATCTTTGAAAAGACCTATGAAAAAGTAGAAGTTGAGGAAGAAACTAATTGATTTCTCTGATAGCATTCATTGTTGCATTGCTGATATTAGTTTCACCATTACTCCTGCAGTACTTGTCTGAAAGGAAAAGTTGGAACAATGGTAAATGTCCTGTTTGTGGAGAACCTTGGGAAAAATTTGATGCTACATCGCAAGGAGACCAAGGGTATAAATGTAAAAATTGGCATTTTATGTGGCTATCTTATAATTTTGAAAAAACGCATTTCCAACATAAAATAAAGGATTGATGTAGTTGACACACTGGAATTGTGAAGAGTCGGAGCTGCAGGATTTAATAAATAGGGGCAGAGTGCATTCGATAAATGGGACTGTAATTAAAAAGCATGTCTTTGCAATTACGGTCCCTGTTCTTGCTCCTGAAAAGAAAAAGACCAAATATAACAACAAAAAGACCATAGTAGATGATATAACTTTCGATAGTCAGGACGAAGCTAATTATTACTTAACACTAAAGTTGCTGCAAAGGGCCGGCGCAATAAAAAGCTTTGAGTTGCAGCCAAAATTTGTTTTACAGCCAAAGTTTAAAAGAGAAGGTAAAACCATAAGGGCTATAAGCTATAAAGCTGATTTTAGGGTACGAGAAGCTAGTGGCCACGAATATATTGTTGACGTAAAGAGTGAGGCAACAAAGAAAGACGCTGTTTATTGTATTAAAAAGAAGTTGTTACTGTGTAAGTACCCAGGCATTGATTTTAGGGAGATATTGTGGTAATCGAGGTGTTGAGTTTTGCTAAATGATGAACTAATAGAATTTGTTTTTAATCAGTATGACGATATAAAAAGGGCAATAGTAGCTAAACGGCTTGATCCAGGTGGTGCAGTTAAGACTGGTGGTAATGGAAGTGGGCATAGCCTTGTGAGCGATACAACGGCCATAAGGGCAATCAGAAATGCTTGTGAGCTGAATAGGGTATATGTTGAATATTGGACTTTTACAAACAATAAACGCACTTGCCACGGAAGAGTTATATCTCGTCCGGAAGCGTGGATAATGGTAGTAGATACGGTTAGAGAGCACTATAAAGGAGTACCAAAGGGTGAGATAATTACAAGAAAGTATGATTTAAAAGAGGATTTTCATAAGACGTGCAAGGCCATGAACATAAGCAAGACGGCTTACTATATGATGTGCAAGGATATTTTACATTTCGCAGAGCTTTGTGCTGTAGGATATGGTGTTTTATCGCCGTTTAGTAATATGAGAAAAGGGCTTAAATAAGGTTAATTATTACACAAATAGATGGAAGTATTGTTGCTAAGTAACCTGTTTTGACCGTAGAACCATCCATATAGGAAATAGGCTTGGTCCTTGCCAAAAACTTAGGCGAAATGTAGGATTCAAGGTTCTTGGCAGCAATAAAAGACGGTAGTTTGGTCCCATCAATTTCCAAAAATATTCCATATTTTCATTCCTGGAATAGACAACCATTTTTAGCTATGTTATAATCAAACTGTAAAATTATATATAAAACAAATTAGCAACGGGACTTTTCAGTCTTGTTGCTTTTTTATTATCGATGTAACGGTAAATGTCGCCGTTTACATACATGTATTTCCTCCTGCCTAATTAAGTAAGGCAGAATACTTATTGAGGGTTATTCTGCCTTGTTAGTTAGGTTTTACAGGTACAAACATAAAGGCCGTCTTTTTAAAAACGCTTATACAGCGAATTTAAAGACGGCTTTTTTAATGCATAATCGATTTGAGAGAGAAGGCAACATAAAATGATATTACAGTATAAAGGCAATAACGGTGAGTGGGTATTTGTCGAGGGTAAAAAAATATCGTCTAAGGTATTAACAATAACTAACTTAGATGAGTTGTTTAACGAATGTGGAATTACAGAACATCATGTTATTACTTGTGCACTTAATGATGAGTTAGGTAATAGCGATTCTGATAAAGAGATCAGAGTTAAGGTTATCATCATAGACGATAAGGCGGTCTACATTTTAGATAAGGAAGTATATTTACTTGAAAATGGGAAGACGGTACAGCGGATCGGTTGAGGTATCGGCGCCCATGTTTAAGTAGAGAATTGTTTATTTCCCACGTGTATAGAGAACCAAAAATCAAAACAGCAAAGTTGCATAATAATATATATAATACAACTTTGTAGGTCAATTTTTTAAAAATGGCTTAACGGTGCGTGTTTGAGCCTATTTTTGGTGTGACAAAAGGGTACAAAAAAAGGCCAAAAAGTGTATAGTTTTGTCACCTTAAAAGAAGGTGTGTTTTATGAGCAATAAGTATTCGGTTGAGAACGTAAAAATTATAGTGGATAAGAGCACCGGTGAAGTCGTAAGCAAGTTTACTAGCTGCAATGATTTTCACAGCAGAGGCTATTTTGATGAACAGAAGGGTTATCGTTTTAGGGCAAGGAGCAAGAAGCTGATTCGTCTTGACGTTGATATTGACCTATTGCAACAGCTAAACAATTCGGAGTTGGGAAGGGTTTATCGGTTAACGAGATTGATATGGCAAGATACAGGAGTTTTGGCTAAAGTGGTTAACCGAGCAGTTTTGCCTTTGCAAAGAAATGATTTGTATGAATACATGGGTTTTGATAGTAGTAGAAGAGGAAGAGAATTTTTGGACAAGCTTTTGTCGCTGTCTCTTATCAGATATGTGGTTGTTAATTTAGACGATAAAGGAACAACGGAAGAACAGTGGTATCTAAATCCTCTTTATGCTGCTACAAATTATATAAATCGAAATCAATATTTATTATGGCGTGACCAGATAGATAAATTCATTCCTGACTACATAAAAGACAAGTTTTTATCAGTTAAAAGTGAGAATATTGAAAACTCAAAAAAGACCTGCTAAACCACAGGTACAAACATAAGCACCGCCTTTTTAAATCGTCTCAGAAGCGAAATATGAAGGCGGTTTTTTCACGAATTTATCAGAAGAAAGGGAGTGAGAGCCATGACAGAGGCAACCACCGAGAAAACAGTGAAAAAAGCAAAAAAAGCAGTTTCAGCAAAAAGTACTAAGAAAATTACCAAGGTTTCCACAAAGAAACCTGTTGTAGAAAAAGAAGAAAAGCGTCCGAAGATAAATGAGCAGCAAGATATGTTTTGCCGTGAATTCATTATTGACTTGTGTGCAAAAAACGCTGCTATTCGTGCCGGTTATAGTCCTTTTACTGCTGAAAAAATTGGGTATAGACTTCATAAACAATTTCAGTGGCGCATTGATGAACTAATGGCCAGAAGAATTATGAGGACTGATATTGATAGCGATTGGGTAATACGAGAACTAGTTGACGTTGTTAGATGTAGCAAAGAGGGAACTCCTGTCCTTGATATTAGGGGCGAAAAGGTTACTACATCCGTGAGAAAAGCTGTAGATAAAACAGAAGTAGCGGCTGTTTATCAGTTCAATGCTAAGGGAGCAACTGGGGCTTTGGAACTGCTAGGGAAACATCTTGGTATGTTTACTGAGAAAGTTGAACTCACCGGCAATATTGGTATTGCTGATGCGTTAAAGGCAGCTAGGGAGCGTGTAAAAAATGGCAAGGAAAAGCAGCAACATTCAGAATGAGGAGTATAAGGCAAAGATTGCTATTATAGAATTTTTAGCTGAATTCACGCATGATCCAGTAGGTTTTGTGTGGGCAGCATATCCTTGGGGTGAAGGTGAGCTAGAGGGACAGGAACCTCAAGAGTGGCAATTAGAGGAACTAGGTTACATAAGAGATGGATTAAAAACACCTAACCAGGTAATACAAGAAGTTGTTGCTTCCGGACATGGCATTGGTAAGTCTGCATTAGTTGCTTGGATTATTCATTGGGCAATATCTACTTTTGAAGATACCAAAGGTGTCGTTACGGCAAATACTGAAAAGCAGCTTATGACTAAGACGTGGGCCGAATTAGCAAAATGGCATCGCTTATTCATTGGCAAGGATTTATTCGTTTATACGGCAACGGCTTACTATTCTAGCGATAAAGAGCATGAGAAAACTTGGCGCATAGATGCTATTGCGTGGTCAGAAGCTAATCCAGAGGCATTTGCCGGCTTGCACAATCAAAAAAAGAGAATTCTTATCATATTTGATGAGGCATCAGCAATTGCTAATTGTATTTGGGAAGTTGTAGAAGGTGCTACTACAGATAAGGACACCGAGATTATATGGTGTTGCTTTGGTAATGGGACTAGAAATAGTGGGTGGTTTTATGATTGCTTTCACAAGTTAAGGAATATATGGCATGGACGACAGATAGATAGCCGTGCAGTCGCCATAAGTAACAAGACAACTATTCAAAAGTGGATTGAGACCTATGGCGAAGATAGCGACTTCGTTAAGGTTCGTGTTCGTGGCATGTTTCCCTCTGCAGGTGACCACCAATTAATTTCTACAGAAATTGCAACAGCAGCACAGGAAAGATACAAGCTACTTGCTTTGACTAGTTATAATTTTGCGCCGATTTTATTCGGTGTAGATCCTGCTTGGAAGGGTGCTGATATGTTAGTAGTTTATATGCGACAGGGAAACTACAGTAAGGTTTTAATGGCTATTCCTAAAAATGATAATGATGTTTTGATTGCCGGTAAGTTGGCGGCTTTTGAAGATAAATATGGCATGAACACAGGCTTTATTGACCAAGGCTACGGTACAGGTATTTATTCTGCCCTAAAGACTATGGGCCGTGGCGATAATTGGGTTCTAATACCATTTAATAGTTCTCCGGAAGATGATTATTATCAAAATATTCGTGCTGAAATGTGGAGCAAGATGCGTGATTGGTTAAAAGAAGGTGGGGCAATTGAAGACAATCAGGTTATTTACAATGACTTGATAGCTCCTGAAGCATACATAAACACTCGCGGTAAGTTCCAATTGGAAAGTAAGGACGATATGAAGGCTAGAGGTATTCCGTCACCTAACTACGGCGATGCATTAGCATTAACTTTTGCACATCCGGTTAGGCTCAACAAGAATTCAAAATACAAAACGGCAAAGGCTGCCGGAAGAATAAAGAAGGTTGGTGCCATGTAATGAGAATAGTCAGGTGGTTTGAAGACCTTTGGTGGTACGTTAAATTTAAATTATTCTTGAAATGGAAGGAGTGATAAGTATGTTTTTAAATGACATTGGATGTATTAAAACAACTAAGCTTAATATTGCAGCTAATTCACCTATTGTTTTGGCAAGTGAAAGGGTATTAGCTAATCAACGTGTGGGAAGGACAGCTATTGAGGTTTCTAACACTTCTGACCAGCCTATTTATTTAGGCGATAAGGATGTTAATGTAGAAAATGGATTGCCAATTAAAGCAGGAGACAGTAAGATTTTGCCTGTACTTTCGTTATCGACAGATAACATCTATGTGACTGCTGCCGCTGATGTTTCCGTTATTCTAGCAGAATACTTCGACTAAGGTGTGATAACATGGAAAACTCAAATATAAATCAACAATTGGGAGCAGCACAGGCAACTATGGCAGGTGGACAGGCAAATACAATGCAACCTCAGCAAACTGGAATGCCTGGACAGACACAACCACAAGCACCGCCTATGACACCACTCGATTTGCTTTTAAAAAATGCGAAAAGTGTTGAGAATGAAGATACTAAAGAAATAAGTCTAAAGACTTTGAAAAGTTCTGAAAAAGCTAAAATAATGCAGGTCTTTACTAAATGCAAGGACGTTGCCGACCAGTATTATAAAAATACTATAGAACCTAAACTGAAAGAACGTTTAGATGAGTATCTTGCCACAGAGGAATATTACAAGAAACGTTTTCCTGTGTTATCTGAAACGTCTAAGTTTTGTAGCCGGGATATATTAACGACTATTGATTGTCTTATTCCTTCGTATATGGAAGTGTTTTGCGGTAGTGATGATCCAATGGATGTGCAAGGAGTAAACATTGAAGATGATGAGCGTGCTGCCAAGATACAGCAGCTAGTGAAATATCAATTACAGCGCAAAAACAATTACACTTCTTTCGTTGAGTTTATCATGAGGGACGCTCTTATTCTTAACTACGCAGTAGCAAAGGTTTCTTGGAAACGAGAAGAAAAAAGAGAACGTTATGAGCTTTTAGTTAGTCAAGACAATGCTGATTTGCTTACTTTTATGTATCAAGAAGAACAGCAAGGACATATTGAGGTTATCAGTTCTAAACCTTTAAAGGATGCTCCCGATTTGGCAGTAGTAACCTTTGAAAAGATTGTTGTTACTGCTGATTTTCCTGTAGTTGCCTATATGCCACCTTCTGAGCTTAGATATACACCTGATTCCAATACGATACAGAGCGTAAAGTTTAAGGCGCATCGTAAAATCGTTACAGGAGACTATTTAAAACGCAAAGAGCGTGAAGGCACATACAGTAATATTGACGAGGCTATAGAAAATGGTAAGGGCGATACTAAAGCTACGAACTTTGATACTGATAAGAACAAAGAACTTGAAACTATTGGCGATAAAATTAGCGACCACGATAATGCTTCCAGTGAAATTGAACTTTATGAGGCCTATCTTGATGTTGATTACAACAATGACGGCATAATGGAGAGCGTTATTGTTCACGCTATTGGCAATACTCCAATTAGGATTGCAAAAAATGATTTGGAACTAGCACCCTTCTTTATTTGCCAAAGCAAGCCTTCACCACATACTGTTTTCAATGAAAAAGAAGGCCTTTGTGATAATTTAATACAGCAACAGGATCTAAAAACAGCTATATTCCGTCAGCTTATAGTTAATTTAGCAAAAAACAATACCCCTAGAACGTTCCTAAATCCCAAAGGGGTTGATATGGACGCTGTTATTGACGGGGACGAATTCGTTATGGTTGATGCGGAAAATGTCTCAAATGCTGTTTATACACCGCCGCAATTACCATTTAACAACCTTGCAATGACAGTTGTGCAATACGCTCAAAATGAAATAGAGAGCCAGAGTGGAAGTACGAAGTATAACCAAGGGTTAGATAGTAACAGCCTTAATAAGACTGCGACAGGTATAACTGCTATTATGGGGGCTTCGGAAAAACGTCATAAGAATACGGCCCGCAGCATGGTTGATAGTTTCTTTGTACCTATGATGAAGTATTTGATACTTTTAAACCAAAAATATTTGGACGGCGAGACTATAGTTCGTCTCACTAATGAGCAAGTAACAATTAAAAAAGAAGATTTGGATATTGATTATGACCTTATTATCAATATTGGACAGGGAGCCGGCACGAAGGAAGCTCAAATACAATACCTCATGCTGCTTATCAATCAGATTTACCCGCAATTAGCTGCAACAGGAATAGTAAATGCTAATAGTTGGTATGAAATTGTGAAGGATTTGCTTGAAAAGATGGGCATAAGAAATGTTCAAAATTATCTCATTGATCCAAATAGTGAGCAAGCAAAACAAATGCAACAACAAGCTCAGCAAGCCCAACAGCAAGCCAAGCAAGAGCAGGTGCAGTTAATACAGGCCAAGTTGCAAGCCGATGTTGAGAAGGCAAGGCAGCCTCATATGTCTGTAAATTACCGTGACTTACCTGTAGATGCAAAGCAAAAGGCACTAGCGGCCAATGGGATTCCATCATCTGCAAATGCTATAGCAACAAAGGAGATTATGAACCATGCATAGGCTAAGACAACCGAATATGAGAAGAAAGATACGCTCTATAGACAATGATTATGCTAAGTCTAAAGAGCGTATTTCTGATTTACAAGTGCCTATCAATATAGGTATTAAGGCAGAAAGTATTATAGAGTTTGTGGAAGCTTTTATGGACGACACCGAAGAACTGGTACTTGAGAAGTTAAGAAACCAAGAAATTGCGGCCGATGATGTGAGACTCTATTACATGGCGGCTATTAATTTCACTTCTAAGGTTAGAAATGCAGTAAGCGAAGGTAAGCGCGCCAAGGAAAAGCAAGCCAAACTAATAGATGAAAGACAAAAAAGGAGAGAGAAAGCATGAAAAAGTATTTCAGAAGTAATGTTGTAATGGCAGAACCCATGAATCTTGGTGCGTACAACGCATATCGTGGTTGGAAGTTACCGGAAAATGAAACCGGTAAAGAGGAAGGTTATCACCTAGTTTATGCTGACGGTTATGAGTCTTGGTGCCCTAAAGTTGCCTTTGAAAAAGTTAGCCGTGAAATTAATTGTATGACGTTTGGACAAGCTGTTGAGGCAGCTAAAGCAGGCCATCGTATTACTCGTAAAGGGTGGAATGGTAAAGGGATGTTTGTTGTATATCAAAAAGGCTATCCACAAGGTATTCCTTGTAATGCTCAAACTGCAAAAGCATATGGTTACAAAGAAGGAGATTTATTCAAATGCCGGCCATATCTTCAAATGCGTTGCGCTGATGGTTCACATCAAATGTGGCTTGCTTCTCAAAGCGATATTCTCGAAGAGGATTGGGGGATTGTTGAATAATGAAAAAGTTCCAAGTGTTTTATGAAGGTGACGGCGTAAATGTTGGTGGTGCAACAGGAGAAACGCAAACAGTTGTAACCGAACCAAGTACAAGTAATGGTGCAGATAATAATACTAGTGGCACTGATACCAATAATAATACTGGCAATCCTGATACTAATAGTGCAACAGGTGACAGAGGTTCTGAAGAACAAGGTGGGTTTGCTATTGTTGTAGATCCTAGGACCGGAATTAGAGAATTAAAACCAGTTAATAGTAAAAAAGTAGAAGATGTTGCTGATAAACCAAAAGATTATGTTGTCCCTACAACGCCTACAACACCAGTTCAGGTACCAAATGAAAATAAAATACCAGGGCAAGAGGCTAATGCTAACAACAATTTGGGTTTAGTAGCACCGGTTGTTAATCCACAGCAACCACAAGCACCTGCTGAATATACACCACAAGATTTTGCTATTGCTATGCAAATGAATATGGTAGATGAGAGTCGTATACCTGCTGCCTATCGACAACAGTATGCAGAGTTAAAGGTGCGTAAGGAAATGGTGGCGGCACAAAGTAATCCTAATGTAAATGGAGAGCAACAGTTGCCACAGGGACAACAACCTGTAAATAAACAACAGGATATGACCACTTTTTATGAGAAAGTTGACGGCCTTGCGAAAGAGAAGGCTTTAAAGGATGTTGGACTTACTGCAGAGGAATTGGCGGCTGGTGAATATACTGACGATGAAACTATTGCAGAAAAGCTTAACAACTATAAAACAGCGGTTCAATGGCATAAGAACGATATTATTATTCAAGTTCAAAACTCTATTAGAGCTAAAGAGCAGCAAGCAACTCAACAAAAAAATATGCAAGAGACTATTTATCGTGATATTAGTAATTACGTTAAAGATTTGAGTGCGAAAGAACCTAATTTTGAAAAAATAGATGTTTATATGGCTAGTCGCTACAAGTCGTTGCCCTATGAACAGGCAAAAAGAATAGCAGATACTATTGCTGCTTATCAAAATAAAACTATTACTCCGGAAGGTTGCGAAATCCTCAAAAAATATTATGAAGATACACGGCTTGACTTTTATGCTCAAAACAATAATTTGAAAACAGCACCGACACCTGCTGCTAAGCCACAAGTAGTGGAGCAACCTGGTACCGGAGCAACAAGCGTTCCCGAAAAAATCGACTTTTCAGAACTTGCAAAAGCAGATAACAGAGGTAAGGACGCTTTCTTAGCCAAGATTTTTGGCAATAGGAAATAACAAGGAACATAGCATTGAATTGCTATTGTTCTTTTTTATTTAATAAAATTTTTTACGAGAGGTGATTTTTATGGCAAGAGATTTAAACCCTAGTGCTTCACAGTCTGCGACCTACGAAGCCTACGGAAACGCTGAGGACTATTCCAAGCTTATTATCAATATTGAACCTGAACAGACTAAGTTTTTGTCCAGTTTCAAAGAAGCTCCGGATGCCAAAGCTACAGAGTTTAGTTGGACGACAGAGGGATTGCGCCCACCGCAAGACAATGCACATTTGGAAAAAGAGGATTACGTTTCTCAAAAAGTTGGTTCTATGGAAGGGCTTTCCAACTGCGTGCAAAACTTCCAAAACACAGGTTATGTAACCGATACGCAACGTAAGGTTAACAAAATCTACAACGAACAAGATGAGTTCGTTCGTCAAGTCAAAAATGCCATGATTGGGCAAGCACGAGATATGGAGTATATGCTTGTTAATGGCAAAGTTAAACAGCTTGGCAGTGAAAATGTAAAACCACGTTCAGGTGGTATTCCATATTTCATGAGCATGCAAAACATTGCTTGCACTTTAACTGTTGCTGACGGTATTGTAAGCACTGGTGCAGTAAAACACAACTTAACTACAGGCGATTTTGTATATTTTATTGCTGATACAATGCCTACTGGTTTAAAACAGGGTTTATTGTACTATGTAAGAGTGGACGCAACAACTCCGGAGACTAAGTTCGCATTATATGATGCCTTAGCTGATGCAGTTGAGGGCAATACTAGCGTACAGGTAAAACCAACCACAACTGGAACTGGGTTAAAAATTGTTAAGAACAATATCATTGACCTTGGCGGCGCAGATGATTTATCTACCGATAATATGAATGATGTTATGCAAATGTGCTATAACCGTGGTGGTAATCCAACAAAGGCTATCATGTCCGGTGCCAAGAAACGCCGTTTCTCTAGTATCGTATCAGCTATTGGACAAACCAAACGCAAATCCGGTGAGCATAAAATGGATATTGTGGTTGACACTTTCCAATCTGACTTTGGTACTATTACGGCAGAAGCGCATCGTATGTATCCTGATAACCGCATTGACTTTATGGATATGCAATATTGGGAAACAAAATATTTAACTCGACCACATGAAGTAAAAGACCTTGCAAAGAAAGGTAGTTATACTGAATTCGTTTTGGAAGCTCAACTTGGTTTGCAAGGAACACAACCAAAGGCTAGCGGCTCTTTGATTAATATCAAACGCTAATTCTAGCTTAAACACTAAAGGCACATCTATGCAGGTGTGCCTTTTTATTTTTAATAAGTTAAAAGGGGAGAAAGACATGTTAACAAGACAGCAGATAGAAGTTTTGGACAAAAAAAAGAAACTAATACGTATCAGAAATACGTTTGATATAGGGCAAGCAATGGAAGCAGCACAAGAAGCTACAGAGAATGGTGGCAGAACAGGAAATGGAAGCTCAGAAATTATACAAATGGGGTTTATCCCTGAAGAAATGTGGCTATATGATCCTTGGCTCATGGAAGCTAACAAGGCAAGAAATCACGGCGATATGGGTGAATACCATAAAATGATTGTTAAGTTTTTTAAGGTTCACCCTGAATTTGCAGTATTACATACAAGAAAATATTTTCAAGGAGCGAGGTAATAATAATGATTTCCGTAAAAAAAGCATTGAAAATGGTCCGAAGCAAGTTGAAAGATAATAGTGAGATTTTGTTCAGTGACTACGACATTATTAATGCGCTTAGTGAGTGTATTCGTTATATTAATAATTCTTTTGCCATGAAAAACTCTGATTTTCTTGAAAAGATACATGAGTACCGGGTAAATGAAATCAATGCTGAGATAGATAAGTATAACAGTACCCTAGCAGAGGGAGAAACGCCCAAGGAATACGTTAACTTTGCAACTACAGGTGTTTCCCTTCCCGATGATTTTATTTCTCTTGTGAGCGTAGTTAGGGCAAAGGATGGGTATCATTTGTCACCAATTCCAGCGGTGGAAAAGGTACATTGGAATGGTTATAAAATTTTCGCAAATAAGCTGTACTGTGGTGTTGATGTAGATTTGTTGTACAGAGCAAAGATTGCTGATGTTAAGTTTAGCGATATTCAAAATGGTGGCACAATAGACCTTCCGGACATATTTCTAGACAGTGTGGTAAAGATTACCTGCATGATTTTAAACAATACTGATACGGACATACTGGGTGAAGCTGTCAAGGGATTGATGGATAACCTAGTTCCAAATCGAAGGTACAGCAGAATCAAACAACGTATGCCATTTATTGTATAAGAGGAGTGATTTTACATGAGTATGACAGTACAAAGAGCCATTGCAAGGATAAAGGCAGCAGGACATGACATATCGGATGAATATGCCACCGATAGTTGCATTGAATTTATTAATACCGCTATGCAACAGGTAGCGGCCTTACTAATTTCGGCACGGTTTCCCTCTCTAATTAAGGAAATGACGGTGCATAATGGTGATTCTTTGCCACAAAACTTTATGATAGCTGCCGGCAGTTATCCTTTGAGAATGACTAATGGCAGGGTTGATATTATAGATGATGATATAGAGTCTGTTCGTTTTAGGTATTTTGCAACGCCTGACATGATAACGGCTGAAACAACGAATTTACCGATTAATCATGATGCAATTAATGAGGTAATAGTAAAGCTAGCCATTATGCTAGCTTTAAACGAGAATGAGTATGATATCTCTCAAGATACTACGCTAACAACGGCTTTACAACAAGCTATTGCCAGTGGGATGCAATAATAAATGGCATTATTTTACGGACGGTGATTCAAATGAGCGATGAGGTTGCTAAAAAAATAATAGATGTGCCTAGTATTCCTAGCACGGTACAAGGTGACGGAAGGTATGTTATGAGCTTACTCAAGGCATATCTTGCAACTGCTACTGAACAAATAAACCTTGCTAACGGTTTCACAGCAGAAGAAATAAGTCAGGATAGCGATGGAGATGTTCCTACTCCTAAAAATTTCAGCCTTACATTCAATAGATATGGTGCAGAGCTTACCTGGGATTATCCTACGGATATATCAAAATTAAAGTGTTATGAGCTACGTGTCAATACGGATGTAGGAAGCAATACAGGACTGTTAGATAGGACTATTGACAACACTTCTACTAAAATGCCGCCTCAGTATGTTGGAACGCTTTATCTATATGCAATTAGTACAGATGATGAGTATTCCAATGCTTCAATATTGAACTACAATAAGGCACGTCCGGAAGCTCCGCAAGACATTGCGTTAACGAAAAATAATGAAGGAACGCTAATAACTTTCCTTGAGATTCCTTATAACTGCATAGGTGCCAGTATTTATATAAATGGAGTTAAAAAGGCTCAGACAACTGATAATGTCTACTTGTATAAGCATGAAACTACAGAAATCATAAAGAAGGTTGCCGTTGCGTACTATGATTGTTTCGGTGACGGTGAAAAAGGAATTATTAACTGCATTATTCCGGACATTACAGGGTTCATAGTAGAGCGTAATGCTGCCAATCTTGATTTTTATTGGGATGCTATTAGTATTTATGGGGTTAAGTACGTAATAAAAGTGGGGCAAACTACCGATTGGGACAAGTCCATAGAGCTATTTACAACAAAGATTAATAAACACCGGTTGGCTTACCCTAATACCGGACAATATTATCTGCTTATAAAAGCGGTTGACGAACATAATAATTATTCTCAAAATACAGCATACTTTAGAATGGATAATGCCGAGGATAGCTCCAAAAATGTTATTTTAGATTTTAAGCAAGCAGATATGTCCTACAGTGGAAATAAAATTAATCTATATTATGATGTTGCTTCCAATGGCCTAAAGCTAGAAAAGTCTGCTACAGTCGGTGAGTATATTGCAAGTGTAGAACTTCCTCAAAAATATCGTGCTAGAAATTGGAGCGAATATAAGGTTATTGGAGCAACAAACAGTAACTTGTTGTGGATTGATATGGACTTTCCTATTGATAGTGATCAGGCTAGAAATACCCTAGTTTTGGGTGGCGTTATGGGAGATATTAACGGAACTACTGTTAAACAACAAATAGCTAGATATATAGGACCTAATACATCTGAAATTTTCGGAGTTGAACTTAATAACAGTCTTAAAACTAGTGCTGATATAGAGCCAAAGGTAGCAAAGAAAGCTACTGATTTTCGTACTAGCCGTTGGGCACAAGGATTATATGTAGGCGATACTACCCAGGTTGAGTACGATTTGCCGGATACTATGCTACGGGAATTTAACATGGTGTTTTGGTTAAAAAAAATACAACAATTAAATGATTGCGTTTTGCTGACACTTCGTAATGAAGTGTCTTTTTTATGCATTGGGTTTGATAGTAGGCGTAGCTGTTTTTACATGGCCGATAGCTTTGGCAATCGCACAGATATTAGTTTAATAGTTCCAGAGCGTGAGTGGTTGATGTTTGGGTTGTCACAAGGAGCAACAAACAGAGAACTATTTATTTACTTGGAAAGCAGCCAAAAGATTCAAAGTATGGAACAAGCTTTACCGCCGTTAGGCGTTTTTAATAAATTATATCTTTATCCAAAAATTATTTTACAAGGGAGCTGATTTTAATGAATTTAGCAGAATTTTTACAAAAAATGTTCGGTCATGGCATTAAAAAAACGAGAAAAGAGGATGAGTTTTTAAAATGTAAAGGCAGTATGATTTTGACGCTGAAGAAAGCAAACGGTGATATTTCCGTTACTAGAAAGGATAATCTTATTTTAAATGTCGGGTTCGACCACATCTGCAATTCTATTGGGGCTACGGCTAGTCGTCCTGCAGTCATGGGATTTACGGCACTTGGGACAGGGACAACGGCGGCTGCAGCAAGTCAAACCACGCTTGTAACTGAACTAGCAAGGAAAGCAGCTGCTTATAGCCATGCTGCAGGAACTAAGGTTATGACCTTTACAACTAATTTCGCCGCAGGAGAAGCTACAGGGGCTATTACTGAGGCCGGTATTTGTAATGCAAGTACAGGTGGAATATTTTTAGATCGTGTAACTTTTGCCGTAATTAATAAAGCTGCAGACGATGAAGTAACTACTACATTCCAATTCACACTTTCCTAATAGGAGCTGAGACACTATGACAACGGCGGTTAGCAAAAAAATAATTGAATATTATACCGTCGAAGGTTGTGATTTTAATCTTAGCGATGAAAGAGCTAGCAGAGCTGTTGAGGAATTTGGCAAGTATCTTTTTACTGCTGAGACAACCGAAGGCCTAGAGGTAAGTGGCATTGCAAAAAAAGCAATTGGCAAAGCTCTAAAAGAGCATGTTTTAGTTTATGAAACGTATCATAATGTTCTTCGATTCGTTTTACATATCCTTGAAAATATTTCTATAGCAGATAGGACAAATAAGAGAGTTTTTACTAAGCTTTCAGAGAACATTGCTATATCAGAAGTCTACATTGACTATATAAAATATATGCTTCGCTTTATGGAAAGCTTTTGCCTAGAGGAATATAACGATAAGCATATTGTTCAAAACTTTTATGATAATTTCTTGCTAAATGATACGAGCAGAAAATTCATAGTTAAAAACAGCAACGAAAATATCTCAATAGTAGAGGATAGTCTGAAACGTACAAACAAGGTTTTGTCTGAAAGCTTTGACCTTGTAGATGGTGTTCGCAAGTGTATGGCAAAACTCTACCAAGAAAATGTTGAAATCCTTGAAACAAACAAATACTTTTACAACTTAAACAAAGCTACCGGTATTGCCATAACAGACAGTACCGGTAAAAGTTTTAGTAAGAATTTATTTGAGCTTGCCAATATTGCTGAGAAGGCAGTAAAGGGTATGCGGATAAACAAATCTGAAAAAGCACTGGTTATTGAAAATATAACACGTAGTGCTAAGTTTGTTAGAAGTGTAAGTGAGGTTATGCTTTTAAAGGAAGCTAATAGCAACAGTTATAGCCTTAGCAAATCAGAAGTAATAAGCCTAACAGATAATACTAGCAAGGCAATAAAAACGCTTTACAACGCAAATATAAAGACAGTTGAAACTCAAAATAATAAAATTGATAAGCTAAGCTTAGAAACCATTGCTTTTTCGGAAGTTTATTTTGATTATATCAGCTATATGCTAAATTTCATTGAAAGTTTTGCTTTAAAAGACGCTGTTAGCAAAGACCTTTCGCGAGGTATAAAAGAAACAATTGCTGTTGCGGATCAGGCTAAAAAGCGCATATGCAAAATGAATAATGAGGCAGCTATCATCCTAACTGACAAAACAGGCAAGGCTATTAGTAAAAGCGTAGTAGAGCTCAGTCAGATAGTAGAAACTGTGGCCAAGCAAATAAAAGTTAACCAAAGCGAAGTAGTCACAATGGTTGACGGTATAAAAAATTGCACCAAGTTTATTCGGGATATAGTAGAAGATATTTCTGTGGCAGAGAGCAATAGTAAACTTTATGGAATCAATAAGTCCTATAGGGTGGACATAAACGAAGTAGTGAAGAAAAATATACATACTGTATCATCGGAAAGTTTTTCTTTGAACGATGAATTTGTTAGAAAGTTTTTGGCGAAACTTAGGTTTGATGAAAACATATCTTTCGCTGATAATATCAGCAAACAATATGGAATAAATAAAAACGAGTTAATTGAAGTATCTGAAGCTTTTATCCGTGCATGTAACGCTATTTTAAGTAATATAGCCATAAAATCAGGAGAGATGTCACTTGCTGAATTCATAAAGGCTATTGATACACCACCGGAATATGATAATTTTGTTGACTATAAGGTGGGAGATTATGAGTATCAGCGTGCGCTAGTACGTTTTATTATAGAAAGCGTGGCTGCACAAGCGGAGCCTATATTGTATGATGCGGCAATCCATGTTGATATTGATGACATAAACGACAAGGGAACAGTAATAATAACTGATACTGAAGCTGTAACCAAGGTGTATTACAATAAAAACTATTATACGGCACCTGAAGTGCAAATTACTCTTAGAGGCGGTAATACAGGGACAGGAGCTTTAACTCCTATTCTGATTAGTACGGATTTGTCGGATGCTAAAGGACGATATTTTGAAGTAGAAATAAGGGATAGCAGTTGGAATAGGGCACAAGGCACTATTTCATGGACTTCCAAAGGTTATTAAAGGATGGTGATAATATGTCACAAGAGTTTAGTCAATTAGATGTTGCCGATTACGTGAATGTAGCACTTCCCAAAATGCAGAAAAGCATTGAAGCGGCAGTTTCTAATTTCAGTGGGACTTCTTTTCCCACAGAAAACTTATTTACAGGGCAACTATGTTTTAATACATCAACAAATTGTTTATATGCACTCGTTGATGCAACGGCAGCTACTAAGAACTGGGTTTGTATAGCGGATTTAACTAGGAATATAGCCAATGCTGACACTGCTAAAAAACTTGCAAAGACATTTAATATAAAGTTAACAGGGGCTGTTACCGGCAACGTAGATGTGGATGGTTCAGAGGCTGTTACGTTGGAGACTACTGCCAATAATGCAACGACATTAGAGGCTAAAGCAGGAACTAATACAGAAAAAACAATGACTCCTGCGACTACCAAGGCTGTAGTAGAAGCTATGAAAACTTCTATTGATGAGGAGATAGAGTCTATACCGTCTGCATCTTCTACGGTTAAAGGGTTGGTGAAGGTGGGGGATGGTCTTACAATGACGGACGATGTTTTAAGTGCTAATGATCAAACTGGTAATTGTATAAAGAAAAATGCTTCAGCACACTTAGTGCTTCCGGACGGATCAGAATTGTGGGTGGAATAAATGGCAGAGTTAAATAAGAAACTTCATTTATTGAAACTTGATTCAACGCAAGAAGCTATTAAGTTATATTCAGCTCTAGCTGAGGTTGGGGATAATCATTTGAATGTAAAGGTACCTGCATATACAGAGTATTATAAATGGACTCCTTGGGCGCAGCCAGTGTTGAATAGCAATGGCGCATTGGGTGGAACTGATTTTGCTGTATGGGGAACTGTAGGTAGTATTTCAGGCAAAGAGCCTTACTACATGTTTGATAATAATAGTTCTACATACTATAGAGGGAAATCTACTGCATCGATAATCATTTATAATCCTATTGCGTTAAAAATTACCAATATATTGTGGGAGAAGTATTATTCTTATCCAAAATCAGGCAATGTTCAAGGTTCAAATGATGGTATTACATACACGACAATAGTTAATTTTACGAATGCTACTAATGGTAATTTTGATATTGTTTTAAGTGGAAATAACACTGCATATAACTATTACAAGATAAATATAACATCAGTTAATGATGATGTTGTGCATTGTTCAGGACTAACTATTACTGCTACTTACGCTGCAATAGCTACTGTTTCCGATTATGATTATGTGGTAGAAGTTCCTGCCATTCAGTCCTATGCAAAATTAGCTAAAATTACTTATTACAAATGGCAAGACTGGACACAGCCTATTTTAACGAGTAATACAAGTTTTGGTGTAGTAACTGCTAGTAATTATGCACCAGATTGTTTCCCATATCTGGCAATGGACGGAATCTTGACTGCAAATGCTGATGGGCATGCTTGGAATACAGATGATTCATATACAGGTTGGTGGCAAATAAAGCTACCATATAGTATTCGTATATATGGTATTACATTCACTAACGGCGGTTCTCCCACAAGTAATGTTAGAAATATATCAGGTAGATTTTATGCAGATTCCGCAAAAACAATACCTATAGGAGATGCTATATCTACTCCTTCTACTAATGGGTATGTTACTCAAATAATTGGAATACCAGCAGAAGGAATAATTACTGATACGATTTATTTTGAAAAAACAGGTGGTAGAACATATGCTGGTATAGGTGAACTTGATATAACTGCTAAGTACGCAGTAGAATCTACTGCCGATGATTATGATTATGTAGTTAATCCTGTAAATGCATCTTCGCTTAGTATGGTTGTTTCAGGAGTCAAGTATAAGGTTTTAACTAAGGCTAATCTTGCATATTAATGTTAAAAAAATTAGGCTTGCAATGGTGGGGGGAGGAGCAGGTTGTTCATCATCATCAAACGATAATGGCTCTGACTCTTATTACTATTCCGATATAACATATTCTTCTTTTGGAAGCTATGCAACATCAACATCACGAATAACTCATTCTGCTAGTGGATACGCTTTAGGGTTTAATACTACATTAGGCAGTGGTTCATTTGGTTGCGGGGCACCTTCAGTTGGTGAATCAGCTGGTTATACAGGTAATACTTATAACGGATACATAGACGTTGTTGCAGGGCAGAGCTATAACATTAAAGTTGGGGCAGCCAATCAGGGTGGTACAAGTGGTTTTGTAAAGATAGCCTATGGGGGCGATATTTAATGAAAAGAATTGCTAAACATGCAACAACAAATATAACGTTTTCTGGACTAACAGGCGGTATAAACATAGCACAAAGTCCGGAGCAAATAGGTGAAACCGAGATGCAAGAGTGTGAAAACTTTATATATGATCAAAACAGCAAAAGACTTGTAGGGCGTGGCGGATTATCTCCGGACACGCTCTATTCTTTTGACAGCGATATTAAAGAGTTAAGTTATGATGTTGGAACTAATACGGTTATGTCTTTTTTAGAAGATAAGAGCACATTTTCTATTATTGACGGTGCGAAAGCTGTTAATATTGGTAGCATGACAGGGGACAGCATACCTACAACTGCTAAGTTTCAAAATAAGCTATGGATTGCAAGCGGGGCAAAGCTTCAGTTTTATGCTTTTGACGATAAGGGTATTCAAACAGTAACGGACAGTCCATTATGTGATATTTGTTTCCAAAGGTTTGCGAGGTTATTTTTAACTAAGACTGGTGATGATAACGCCTATTTCTCAGGTATTGGCGATGGTGCTTACTGGAAAGAAGATACTAATGACGCAAGTACTAAACAGTGGACAGAAATTGGGTATGGCGATGACGGTGATATTATAGGCGTTGTACCTCTAGCTACTGACTTAATGTTCTTAAAATCCAGTGGTAAAATTTACCAATTGGTGGGTGATGCCACACCGGATTCATGGCAAATAAATATGATAGCAAGCGACGTTGACCCTATAGGATTGCAATGTGCAACCAATATAGGGAGCAGCGTTGTTTTTTTATCTATGCAAGGGTTGCGGGGCCTAGCTACTGTACAAGATTATGGAAATATTGCTGCGCAAGATATAGGAGACAATTTCAATTCGCTTATAACAACGTCCATGGTTTCTAATCCGAGAGTATTTAAACTTAAAAGACACAGAATGATTCTAATCAGGCCAACAAGTGATTATAGGTTTTTTATTGCATACAACTACTTGCTTGGAGTTGCTACAGTTTTGAGGTTTGGCGTACCGATTACAAGCATTATTGAAACAGCGAATGAGATATGGGTGGCAAGCGGAAAGAATATCTACAAATGGGATAAGGCTTATACAAAAGATGTTGATATGGCTATTAATTACAAGATGAAACCTAGAGATGTTATAGGAAGTAATGAGCTGCTTGTAAAAGCATTAGATACCAAATTCACATCTGACCATGCAGGTATAGCGACAGTAAGCACCGGCAAGCTAAGTGTGAATGTGCCAACAAATAGCAGAAAAAAATTAAGGTGTAATCATTCTACTGACTGTATAAGTTTAGAAGTTACCAGTAATAACCGGTTTGAGTTAGACCATATTGCGATAGAGGTGGCAGACTTATGATAAACAATGAGCCTATGTATAAAGCTAGAACATTACAAGAATGGATTGATATGTATGAGAAGAAAACAGGCGATAAAGCTGTACTGCCTGAAGGCTTTTCCTTGTACTGGCTTCCTAATCGTGGGTTTGCTGAGTACAAAATAGATGAAAATAGCGGAATTCTTATGATTTATGCAGTTTGCGGAGATGGCAAGTTTTGGCGAGATTTAGGTGAATTAATATGCCGTTTAAACAAGTTAAAGTGTATTTCTACTATTTGCACAAGAAATGTTGAAGCTTATATAAGGTTTTGGCGTTGGAAAATAGTTGAGGGACAGAATAAAGAGGGGAAAAAACGCTTTATATGTCGGGATGAACTTAATCGACCTGTAATAATTACGTATAAAGGAGCAGACGACAATGGTTTTCCTGCATATTGGGTAACACAATTTATTAATGAAAACGAGGTGATGTGAGATGGGTAAAAAAAGTACGACTACCGAAAATACTTATACACCAACGGCAGAAGAAAAAGCCTTGCAAGGGATTGAAGTGGATTATGCTAACGCAGTTTCACCAAATGCTAAAGCCTTAAACGACTATGCTATGAATAGCATTATTAACAGCATGGGTACAAATAAGGTCGACTATTCGGGATTGAATGATACCGCTCAGCAGAAAATAGCACAGGCACAGTCAGGTGTTAATGATTTAACAAAGGGTGTTTTGCCGCAAGCTTACCAAGACAATATGGAAGCTTCTATCAAAAACGGCGTTACTAATTCTATGGGGAATTTAATGCAAGATTATGGTTCAAGAGGTGTATTAAATAGTTCTGTTACTAGCAAGGGTATTCAGGGTATTAATGATTCGGCGGCACAGGCAATGAGTGATGCATATACAAAAAATGTTAGTGCGCTGTCAGGATTGTATGGACAAATGAATGATACGGCTACTAGTGGTATTACAGCCGGTGCGGCCGCACAAGAGGCTGCTCTTGCTCCTGCGACTAACCTATGGAATATGTCAACGGGACTTAATTCAACAACGACAGGGGCTTTATCTGCACTGGGTGGCAAAGGTACTACAACTTCTACGGCAACAGGAAGTAGTAGTGGTTTGTTTGGTGGTTTACTTACTGGACTGGCAAGTAACGCAGGGCTATTCTGTTTTACAGAGGAAACTAAGGTTAAAACCCCGGATGGTGATAAAGAGATTAAGCGTATTAACGTTGGTGACAAGGTTATTTGTCCTAATGTGGACGGAACAGAAACAATAGAAACGGTTATAGAGGTTATGAAACCACATTATAGTGATATTTATACGCCAATTTGCCAAGGCGCAAGCAATAGCAGAAACTTTGTGAACACAACTCTAACACAGCCAATTTTAACTTCTGACAATGCTTTTGTTATGGTTGGTAATCTAGTCATAGGGACGATGATAAAAGGCATAGGAAAGCTTGTTAGCATTGTCAACAGTGGTGAGCGCAAGGTATATGACCTAAAACTTACCGGTGAGAACAACTATTATGCAAATGGGTTTATTGCTAAAGGTGCTACTACAGAATGGAGCAATCCTGCTAAGGAGAGTGACGAATAATGGTTAATAATAAATATGCCAATGGTAATAGGGGATATTATACAGACGTTAACAGTGCTTCAGTTAATGACCCATTGTTTGCTCTTGGACAGTTGATAGCAGCGAGTTACAACAAAAATTATGAGGATAGGGGAATTAGAAAAGCTCAGCAGGGTATTGACTCGGCACTATCCGGCAATCCTAATACTGATGAACTAAATGCGGCGTTAGATGAGGTCGCAAAACAAAAGCAAGCACAAAACTATGCGACTGTTGGCACGAATTCTCCTTTGGATATTTCTAAAATGGTTGATGAACAGGGACTGAATACTCCTATGGGAAGGGCCATGTATGATAATAGCTATCTAAATGATCCTAATAATTTTCTAGGTAATGATGAATTTAGTCAAAGGCGTAGAGTTGCAGCATCCACAGTTCAAGATAGAATGCAAGCATTGAAGGACTTGGGATATATACCACAAACTTTTGAGGAAAAAGGCAGGCAAGCATTGAATGAAGGACTAGGGAAGCTTTCATTAGACAGGACAATTGGACAAGGGGCAACTTATGGAAACATTGACACTAATCAACAACCGGTGGTAACGAACCCCGATGGTTCGGTGTCTACAGTGCGCTCTATGTCATTTGATGACGATGGCAAGGAAACTCTTATACCGACTGTATCACAAGACGGCAGGATATTAAGTAATAAAGATGCTATTGACGAATACAGGAGAACGGGTCGGAACCTAGGCGTTTTTGATAGTATAGACCAAGCTAATGCGGCAGCTGAGAAAATTCATGATGATGAAGAAAAAAGATTTGGATATAACATGAATTTATCTCCTAATGCGAATGATGTTGCGCAACAAACTGCTAACAAACGTCTTGATAATTTCAATGCAGATGTATTCTTGGCTGACCAACAAAAGAAGCTTATGGGGCAAGGTTATACTTCCGAGCAAATAGATAGAATATTAGCACCATATAAGGCAAAAGCTGCTGAGATACAAAAGGAGCAGTATAAAACAAAGGCTGCTGAATACATTAAGATTTTGGAAAATACGGACTTTAGCAAAGGCTATGATCCAAAGGCCTTGACCGCTTTAATTGGATTAAAAGAATATGATCCGGAAGCTGCGAACATGTATGCGAAGAATCTTGTTACAGGTAAGGATCAATGGAATCTTAAAGTTGATGATCATAAGGCTGATAGAAACTTTAATTATCAGCAAAAAGGCGCTGATAATCAGTTGGGCAGAGGAATGAAGCTATCAAGTTACAATGCTAATCAACAAGTTGCCATGAAACAAGCAGAAATTGATCAAAAAGTAAAAATGTTAGTTGCGGCAGGAGTAGACCCCAAAGAAGCTATGCTTGCTGCTTCGGGTTATCTAGGTAAGAGCGGCATGGACAATGGACAGAAACAGGCAACCGAAGGTTTCAAGGTGGCTAGCAATTTTGTTAAGAGTATAGATGAAAAACTAGAAGGAGGCCAGATGACATTTGACCAACTGTCACCACAAGAAAAAACTGCGTACAATCAAGCTAAAGCATTTCAGTCTGCTTATATAAATACGGTATTTGGCGGAAATCAAGGCAAGCCTCAAACACCCACGGTTAATTTGAACGACTACGAAACAGCAATACCATTCTTCCAAAGAATAATAGCAAGCGGTAAATACAGTAATCAAGATATTGTGGGTGGGATTAGAGAAAATTATGGCTTGCAGCCAAGTGATGATAGTAACGACTTCGTAGAAAAAATAATAAGTGACCTTGGCCTAAAGCGTAGTGAAAAAAGCGTGAAAAATGATCCTGCAGAGGAGCAACAAGCTCAAGGTGACGAAGAAGAGGAAACAGCACAGGAAGAGTTAAAAAAAGAACGTGAAAATGCAGCTTGGGTTAATCCCTACACTGGAACTCCTTACGCAAGCAATCCTTGGACTGGAAGGAAAAATGGTTAATATTACTGAAAGAGAGGTCTGTAATAATGCCTAATGAATTTTTGAAAGAAGTGCAAAGGCAAGCGGCTGAAAACTTTAATGCGCAACAGCATGATGGCGATTTTAGCGATGTTGAGCAATTCATGGGACAATTTGGCTATAAGCCTAAAGAAAATATTCAAAATGAAGAAACGGCTAATAATGGCTTTTTGGGTTGGGCTAAAGATGCTGTTGATAGTGGTATTGCCGGTGTTCTAGGGGGACAGGCAAAATTAGCTGATACTTTTCTTGGAGTAGGTGGCGATGTTGCTAACTATTTTGGAGATGTTGCTAAACGAAATGCTAGAACGAAAGAATACAACTCAGGAGATATAGTTCCGTTTGCAAGTGATTATTACACAAATCCGCAGGGTTTTACCTATGATGCAGGTAATTTAATAGGTTCTATGTTAGCTCTTGGCGGTGAAACGGCAGCAGTTGCACAAGCTGCAGCTCCTGTATTGTCAGGGCTTGGATATGAAGGATTGTCAGCTGCGGCAGGTGCATTGGCAGGACGTGCTGCTTCAGCAGGAATGCCGGCACTGGCAAACGCACTAAGAAGCAAATTTGGAACACTTATTCTTGCGAATGTTGCCAAAACTCCTTTTGAAGTAGCAAGTGAAATGGGTAATAGCGCCGAAGATGTAGAAAACAAAGGCGGTTCTCTAGATGAACAAAAGAAGGCTGCACTAATAAATGGGCTTGTTCAAATGCCTTTGTTAACACTTTCTAATACTGTTGAAGGTATGGGGCTTGGTTCTTTGATTGGTGGTTCAGCTAAAACTGCGTTTGGAAAAGCAGCTAAAGCAGCAGCAGGTATTGCGGGCGGTGCAGCTCAGCAGTCATGGGAAGAAGGTATGCAGGCTGCTTCTTCTAACTATGCATCAGGGGATAGGGAGAACCCATGGGGTATAGTTAATCCTACAGACTGGAAAGAAGATGAAATGCAACAAGCTGCCGCTGCTTTTGCACCAGGTATGTTATTTGGTGGTCTTGGCGTTGGAGCCGGACATGTGGCACGCAAAATGGGTGCAATTTCGGATTTGTCTGATGGCGTTAAAGGCAATGGTGGTGGAAGTCCTCCTGATGGATATCCTAAAGATGACGGTAGTGTTGGTGATGATAATAATAGCGTTGGGGGTAGTTCAATAGTAGAAAATATGGCAGCACTAGAAGGCGTTATGCCTTACCATGTTCCGGAAGGTACTACCTGTATGCGATCAGTTTCTACAGCGGTAAGAAATGCTACGGGCGGAGCATGGCCACAAATTGACTATGTACCAACCGCTATTGAAAAGGCGCAAGAAATGGGATTATGGCATGATGCTGATTATCAACCAAAAGCCGGCGATATTGCTATAGTAAATGGCGATAATCATGCAGTTATGTATGATGGAGAAGGTGGGACTTGGCAAAGCGGAGAAAGCCATAACGGCATATATCACAGTACGCAAAGCCCTACAGAGATGTTTGGTAAAGTTACAGGTTGGATTTCGACAAGTGACTTGGCAAATGAAAAAGGTACAAATTCCACTTATTCTTCGCAAAATGCACAAAACAATATGCCATCCGTTATGGACTTTCTAAAAGAAAATCAATTCACAAATGATACCGATGCAAATAACGACATTACAGACGCCTTGGAAAGCGGTAATGACGAAAAGATGTTCAAAGTGGCAGAAAAATTAGGTTATAAGCCATTAATAGACAAAGTTAATCAAGCTAATGAATCAGAAGATGCTAATAACTTTGATGAAAGGGTTGAACCTAATAAATACGTAGAAACACCATTGCAAAATATCCCAAATCAAACTCAACTAAGAACACAATATCCAAAATATAGCACTAAAAATCAAGGCTATATAGGGAGATATTCACCACAAAAGTTAAAACAAATTTCCAAATTAAGTAATAGAGCGTTATTAGATACAGCAAGAAATATCAATGGTTTTTCCAATGAAGACCTTCTTAAACAAACAGTTGCAGCAGAAGCACGTAAACGTGGAATTATTGTTGGTGATGGATTTGAAATAAGAAAGAACTCTAATATTGCCACTATACCAAATGGCCCAAAAGACGTTGGTTTGTCTGGAAATCAAGGGGAAGTGCAGTTTAAAGCACAATTCCCATCTAAAAACACAAACGTGGCTGCGAATTTGCAAAAGATTGTGGACAAGTATATAGGAAATACTCAGTCTTTCCAACATGATTATCAAAAAGCTCTACAGGATGTTAGGCAAATGGTAGAAGTAGGTCGTGTTAATCAGCAACAAGCTAGGACTTATTTGCAAAATCTTAGAGCGGTATATGATCAAGTTATGCCGGCCATTCAGGATGGAGCAATTAGAATGGGGAAAGAAGACTATTCTAATCATGGCGAAAACTTTAGCTTTCATAGTGCTGATGATACAAAAAAGGGTGCCGACTATAAAGAAGTGAGTCCGGAAAGCGCGCGAAATGATGTTGGCAAATGGCAGCAAATACCATCTCCGCAATCATTACAACGACTAGACGATTTTAAAAATAAAGTTGCAAAAAGTCACTCCGGCAAGTCCACGCAAGTGGTTACTGATGATGGTACAGAATTTAATGCTCAGTATAAAGTTATAGATGCTGACAATATAATAGCTTCAAATAAGGCTGATAATAGTTTTGCACCAAATAAGCTGTATCCTTCTGAATTGCAACCGAGAAACAGAGCAAGTGTAGCTATGCAAGGGCAAGTAAGGCAAATGGCGGCTAATCTACGCCCTGCTGACCTTGGCGAAAGCAGAAATCTTAATACTGGTGCTCCGCTTATTAATGATAATGGCGTAGTTGAAAATGGGAACGGCCGTGTCATGGCTATTACTAGGGCACTCAAAGGTGGCAATGAAGCAGGCAAGAATTATAAGCAGTACCTTGTAGATAACGCAGACAAATATGGACTAGATGCCGCAATTATTCAAGGAATGAAATCACCTGTATTGGTTAGACAACGGTTAGATGATGTAGATACTAATAAAATCATTACATCAACAGCAGGTGGAGCAGTTATGGGGGCAACTGAACAAGGGCTTTCTGATGCTAAAAGACTTGACACAAATACACTGCGAAAATATGTTGCGAATGATAATGGAGATTTAACTACTGGTGGCAATCGTAATTTTGTTATAAGTGCGCTAAAAGATATTGTTGGGAAAGATATGGGCAAATTCAACGCTCTACTTACTGCAGATGGGGACGTATCACAACAAGGAATTACAAGAGTACGCAATGCTTTGTTTGCAAAAGCATATAAAGATAACGGACTACTTGCAATTATGAGCGAATCTACGGATAATAATATTAGAAATATTACTAATGCTATGTTAAATGCAGCACCTTATATTGCCGAAATTCAGGCAAGAATGAGCAATGGCAGCTTATATGACTATAATTTATCAGGAGAGGTTACTGCTGCTTGTAAGAAACTTGTAAAATTAAGAGACGAGGGAAAACCTGTAAGCACATACCTTGTAGAACAATCTATGTTTGGTGAAGAACTGTCGGATACGGCAAAAGACATTATCAGCTTTTTGGATAGGAATAAAAACAGTGCGAAAAAGATTAATACAATGTTACAAAGAGCTTCCAAGCTTGTAGAAGATTTAGGAGATCCAAACCAAGGCCGACTCTATGGCGAAGTAAAAATGCCTACAGTGAGTGAAATATATAACAAGTCGATAGGAGATGTTGAGGGTGAAGAAAGTAACAGCCAAGGGGAGCTTTTCAATGCCGGAACCAAATCTGGAACAGGAAAAGCAAGCTCAGAAGAAAACCAAATGGGTAACGGGGTACTCGAAGGTAAGTACGGAAGCAATGAAACTTCTCAACAAGACAAGCAAACCATTCAAGATGAGCGACCTTCCGTACAACAAAAAGAAGTAACTGAAAAAAATAGCACAAAAAATAACCGCTCCGAGAAAAACGAGAGCGGTATTTCTATGCCACAAAAGGCAGCAGAACGTATTGAGGACTTTGGCGAAAAAATCGGTGGGGCTAAAAAGGATTTGTGGAAATTATACCGTCAATCAATGGATGCTATACCGGATGCAGATGTTGCAAACTCTAGCTTAGCCAAGGTATTTCCAGAACTGAATTATAAGAAGGCATTGGAAAATGGAATGCCAAAGGATACTGTGTCAATGATCCGTTCGCTAAGAGATATCATTCCCAATAAACCTAGAGGGACAAAATATAGTGCGCAAAGAAGCTTGGAAATTTGGGCAGAAGCGACAACTTTTATGCGGGAAGAAGCTCGCCAACTGATGAATGGAGAAATATCTCCTAGTGATATTTTAGAAAATTTGAATTTAGATACCGCATTAGGCAGGGAAATGCGTTTTCAGTATGATTTATATACTGAATTAGGGCATGATAATTCTTTGAAAAAATTTGGCATCCGAAAACATAATAATGGGGTAAGTGTTATTGCCGGGCAAAAGTGGAATCCTGAAAAGCCTGTTTGGGAAGTATATTATTCTCCTAAGGGAAAAGACGGCAAGATATTTAGCTATGCTAGCAAAACAGTTTCTTTTGCAGCGGATTATGAGACTGCATTAAAAAAGGCAATTCCCAAAATACCGCTGTTTTTAGAATATGAAGGTGTGGCCAGTGCTAAAAAAAATAATTATATTGCCTATTCTTCTGTCCGTGGTGGCAAAAAAGGGTTTTATGTTGGGAAAAAGATAGGTGGTAAGACCGTGGATTTGGCAGGGCCATTTACTACGGCCCAAGAAGCGTTGAGTTATAGGACTAACAATACATCTGAGCTAGAGAAAAAAGTAGATGAATATAAATATGTTCCTAGTGAACGAAAAGCAGAAAATGCTCCAAGAATAGGTAATGATTGGCGAAAAGGGAAAGATATATCACCCAAGATGTTATCTGATACTTTTGGGTTTAGAGGTATTGAGTTTGGAAACTATGTCGAAAATGCACGTAGGCAAAATGATTTAAACAGGGCATTTGATTCTTTAATGGATTTGGCAAATATTATTGGTGTTGATACCAGAGCTTTATCATTGAATGGTTCATTAGGCTTGGCATTTGGTGCTCGTGGGAGTGGCAGTGCAGCCGCTCATTATGAACCTACAAAAGTTGTTATCAACCTAACGAAAAATAATGGAGCAGGCAGCCTTGCACACGAGTGGTGGCATGCGTTTGATAATGCTATAGCTCAACAGGAGCGGCATAATCCAACCAATTTTGTAACTGGTATGGTTAACAGTAAAAAGATGTTTGAAAAAATAAGGAAGCCTGTTGTTCTTGCCTTTGAAGAATTAGAAAAGGAAATCAGATATTCTGGTATGTACAATCGTTCAAAAAATATGACTTCTGCTTATTGGATAACGCCGACAGAATTGGGAGCAAGAGCTTTTGAAAAGTTCGTAAATGATAAAATGAATGAAACAGGCTACTCAAACGACTACTTGGCCAACATCCAAGATTTGGAAGCTTTTGAAGTAGTAGGAAAAGATGATAGATATCCATATCCAACAAAAGAAGAATCTGTAAAAATTAATGATAAATTCCAAAAACTATTTGATGTTATTGAACAAAAAGAAACGGATAAAGGGATTGAACTATATTCTGTAAAACAGCCTGGGTCTAACAGTATTATTATGACGGATAATGAACTTGTTCAAGCAGCTAAGGAGAGTTTTCCTACAGCAAAAAACATTGTTTCAAATGGTAATAGCGTAAGTTTTGAATTGCCAAATGGTTCTAAAATGACTATTGACCTTGTAAACGGAATAGTTGCTACTGCAGAGGACAGAGAAAGAGCAAGCAAAGAACATGGTATACCTGTTACAAGCAATGAACAGTTGCAGGGGAGCATGCGGACTATAGGTATTGATGGACTAATGCAGCTTACTAGAGATAGCGAAAAGGGCACTATTGACCATGAGGTTATGGAATTTGCTAAAAAAATAGCCTTCACGCCAAAAGAAAATGCCGATATGGATAGACTTTTACCCGGGAAAGAAGCTCAATGCAATGCTTATCGTGACTGGCAAAAACAAGGTAAAGGTCGTTTAGGTAAGCTATGGCGTAAGATTCAAGACATTATTAATCAAGTAAAAACTTATTTTGGTAGTGCAGAAGCTAAGAGCAGGCTTGAACTTGAAAAGTACTATAAACAAGTTGCAAGTGGAGAAGTATTTAATATTGAACATAGGCTTGGTGCTGAGCAATTGCATGTGGACATGGGTAAGTGGAAAAAACTTATTCACGAATATGATATTTCTGATAAGAATTTGTGGAAAAAAGAAAATGATGGTAAACTTTATGATTTCATGAAAATGCCATTAGTATTGAATTTAATTGGAGCAAATCAACTCAATTTACAAGTCTATGGTAGTTTTTTTAATCACGTACTGGCACCTAAGCATGGTGGAATGAGTATAAACATATTAAATAAATTACCAAAGGCAATGACAGAGCCTCTTATGATATTTAAAACTAATAAGTCAAATAAATTTATGTTTGTGTTAGAACTAACAGATGATAATGGTGCTACGGTCGTTGTGCCTGTAGAATTGGAAAAGATTGATAAAAAACATGGAATTATAAACATCATCAATAGTGCTTACGGAAGAACAGATATTAAAAATAAAACTATGCCATTTTATAAGTGGTTTACAGCACAATTCGATAATGGCAATCTTTTATATGCGGACAAAGAAAAAAGCACTACATGGGCACAAGCCATCAGAGGAGATACCTCTGTGGGACTTGCACTCAAGAGTGCTTTATCTAAGAAAAGTATACTAAGTGAAAGTGATCTTGTCAAGTTGCAGTTAAAATATCCAGAGAAGTATTCTGTTGTTCCAAAAAGTAATGATTCTGCAAATGAAAAATTTTATCACACATTATCGGATGAAAATGGTAAGCCTTTAATATTCTTCCACGGTACTCCTAAGTCTTTCGATAGCTACGATATTAATGAAAAAGAGCGTACTAATAATGGGGAACAAGGTCTTGTATGGTTTACGGATAGTAAAAAGGCTGCCGATAGTTTCAGTTATGAGAAGTTGGACAGTAAAAAATCGTCTTTTATTCAAGAAAAAGGACAAAAAGGCGTTGTAAAGCAGGCTAATCTGATAATGCAACAGCCCTTAGACTTGCGTAATTTGTCTGATAAAGACATGCAAAACCTTTGGACATTGCCAGGTTTAAAGAAAGAATTTGCTTCTTATAACGAGTTTACGGATAAGATGAGGCATTGGAGTGAAATTGGGAATAGTCGCTTGATGAAAGTTACCATTCTAAGCTCTGTTGAAAATCCGGTAAAAGAATATAACAAACATATAAGGGCTTTGCAACAAATGGGATATGACGGCATTATAGCTGACATGGGCAAAGAATATGATCATGCAAGTGAGTATGGAGTATTTGATACACAGCAAATCAAAGAGATATCTACTGCAGACAAAGGTCAGGAAAATAAAAACATTAAAAAACCAAGAGATACAGTTGTTGCAAAATTTGCAACAACTGCTACTGATGCTAGACCCTATTATGACGAAAATAGTGGACCCAAATTCAATGTTAGTAAGAAGAGTATTGCTGATTATGTGAACGTGGTATTAGCAAATCCTGGTAAGAAATTAAGATTAAAATTAGGAAAAGTTAGTGTTAGTGAGGCAAAAGTAATTAGGACTTCTACTGGACTTGATGTAGAAGGTTATGAACATGTTTGGAAAAGTAATGATGTAAGGCATATTGAAAAAAGACATGGGATTGGCAATGAAAAACAGGCTGGTCAAATAGGCCTTAGTAAAGAGGAAATAGTTGAAGCTATTTATGCCATTAAAAATCCTAATAAAATCGAAAAAGGCACGCCGACAAATAACGGCGAGCCTTCTATAAGATTTGTGCAAAATACAGGCAATAATTATTACACGGCGGTTGAGGTTGTTAGAGATGCAAGTAAGACTTTATCTATAAAAACAATCTGGAAGAAGGCCATCAATAAACATCATGACGACAATGATGTCGCCCTTCTGGATACGTCTAAAACCGCTATTGATAGTCCTTCTTCCGTTGAGCAAAGATTACCACAAAAAAATCAGGCTGTCAATTATGAGGAGAAGAAGGATTCCGCTACTGATGTTTCCTATTCTGTTAAATCTGCTGCTGGTGAGTTCATCAAAAAGCTCTCAACTGGTGATACAGGTAAAGATAAAGAAGAAAAACTTGATACACCGGAAGCTAGAGGAAATGCTGCTGTTTCTCATAATCCTAAGGCACCCATTAAACAACGAATTATGGACGTGAAAAAAGATTTTTATAAAAATTGGATAGATAGCTTAGAACCTATTAATAAGTTGCAGAAACAAATTGAAATTATTGCCGGTGAAAAACTTGATTATGAGCATGATGTTTATAAGCAGGCTAGGATGGCTAATAGCTTTGCCATAGGCCGCGCAAACATGCTTGTTTCGGGCGAAAATCCCAAAGAGGTTATTAAGGCTATAAATCAGACAATGAAAACTGATGCAAAGTTGAAAAATGACGTTACGTTACAGTCTGTTTTTGAGATTATTCCGGACAAGGAAATGAAAAGTAAATATGCTGAATATTTCAAACGTGGCGGCTTTAAGAATTCTCATGATGTGCTTTCTACTTACCTAATGTCAGCTAGATTGCTAGAACTTCAAGATGCCAAACGGCAAAATATTAACCGCTTAGTCAAGGAAATGTCTGCAACTAGAAAAGATTTGAGGTCCACAGAAAAAGAACGAGAAAGTAAATTAGAAGCTTTGGAAAAGGAGCTAAAGGAATGGAATAGTGTTCCGGAATATAAGGGGCCAATATCTAATTCTGATGCTAGAGCAATCGTAGAGAATGCTCCTGAAGAGTTCCAAAGGGCAGCAGATGCTTATTATAAGTTCAATGATAACATGTTGGTCATTGCAGAAGATGCAGGTCTTATAAGCCATGAAACGCATACTATGCTGAACGAAAAATATAGCCATTATGCTCCGATGCTTCGTGATTTTAGTGACACTGCAGCCTTTGATAAGTTCATGGGGGCACTGGGTGGCAAAGGAGTCGTGAATGTCACTACTTTTCTCAAACGTATTACAAAATTTGGTAGTGAGAGAAAGGTAATAGATCCTCTGGAATCAACGATTAAAAATTTGTTCGCAATATGCGATAAGGCAGAACGTAATAAAGTAGCACAGATTTTTGTTGACCTATCTGAAGATAATAAGGCAGGAAAGTTTGCTATGAGGGTAGAGGCGACAAGTTCTGATCCTAATAATAGTATTTTTACTGTTATGGTTAATGGAGAAAAACAAGCTTTTAAGACAGATCCGGAATTTTACGGAGCGTTAGCCGGGTATACAGAGGCACCGGCAACAATTGTTAGTAGTTTATTTAAGTCTACAGCACAAGCATTGCGAACAGGGGCAACGATTTCGCCTGATTTTATTGTTCGCAATCTAGTGCGTGATACTATTTTTGCCGGTATAAGTAGCAAGACTGGGTTTGTCCCAGTAATTGATAGTGCAAAAGGTATGTGGGCGTTAAAACATGATAAACAGCTCGTGGAAGAATTTAAAGCCGCAGGTGTGCCTATGTCAAACTTTGTTGGTTCAAATCGCAGAAGTGCAGCTTTGACTCTTGATAAAATGGCAGGTGGAGATAAGAGCTGGCGTGCAGTGCCTATAAAAAAGCTTGTAAGTACTCTGTATGAGGCAGTTCAAGATGCTTCGGAACTAGCTGAAAGTGGGACTCGTATGGGCGAATTTATGAGGGCAAGAAAGCAAGGTTTATCTATAGAGGAAGCAGGTTTCCTTGCCAAAGAACTTACTCTTGATTTTGGACGGTCTGGTATATATGGGCGCAAAGTTAATTCTGCGGTACCATTTTTTAACGCATGTATTCAGGGCAGTGACAAAATGTACCGGTTGCTACGCTACAATCCAAGAAAAACTACCATAGCTCTTGCTAAATACATTATGCTTCCAAGCCTTATGTTGTGGGCTATGAACTATGATAAAGATTGGTATAAAGAGTTACCGGATGATGTAAAGAATGGCTCTTGGGTGTGGAAGGTAGGAGATACTATATTTAGGCTGCCTAAACCACAAGAGGCAGGAGTTCTTTTTGGAAGTGGAATGGAACGCTTTTTGGATGCTTGTGCAAACAATGATCCTAAAGCAGTAGCAGATTGGGCTAAGTATATGCTTGATGTACTATCCCCAAATGTTCTGCCAACACTTGTATTGCCTCTGCTTGAATGGAAAACAAACTACAGTTTCTTTACAGGGAAGGCAGTTGTTGGGCGAAGAGAGCAAAATCTTCCTGATGATAAGCAATACAATATTTACACTACTGAGTTTGCTAAATTCTTGGGAAGAAACACGAATACTTCACCGGAAAAATGGGACAATACAATAAAAGGGTATTTTGGTACTGCAGGTGCGTTTGTGGCTCAGTCAATGGATAATTTGTTTGGTACTGAATATACAAAAGCAGAAAAATTATGGAGTGAGCAACCAGGTATAAAGGGCTTTACTTTCACCGAAGGCAAACGTTCTAAGAGTGTTGAAGAATGGTATGCAATTTACAACGAGATTTCCAAAGAACATTCAGCTAATGGTATAAAAGGTCATCCTGCTTTTTATGTTAAACAGGCAAATAGTCTTAATAAAAAGCTAGGAGAGCTAAACAAAGCTTCCACAACGGTAATTATGAATAAAAATTTATCTCCTGAACAAAAAAGACAGTATTTAGATAATATAGACAGCAAAAAGGTGCAGCTTGCCAAATTAGGGGTACAAAGATATAGAAAGTATGTAAAAGACTGATGTTATAACTAGTGTTGGCAGGAAAAATAAAAGACAGAAGGCATAAATAACAAATTTCTAAATATGATTTGCCGGTGGCTAAAAGCTGCCGGCTATTTTGTTGGGGGTGCTGCGGTGGACAGCTTAATGGATAATGCAATAAAAGTTTTATTTGGTATGATAGTGTCATTTTTAGTAGGTTATTATGCCAAACAAAGTAAAGAAAAAGATGCTTTAAGGGCAGGTTTACAGGCTGTTTTGCGTGACAGAATGATACAGCAATACAGTCAATACTACGAAGAGAAACATTATATGCCGATTTATGCAAAAGATAGTTTTGAAGCATGTTATCAATCGTATCATAACCTCGGTCAAAACGGAGTTATGGACGATATTTATAAAAAGGTTAAGGCTTTACCTACAAAGCCAATAGAAAACTAATGAAAGGTTGTGATGTTCATGAATTTTGAATTATTGGAAAGAAAAGATGCGTATTTATTGTTTTTAGCAGTTGGTGGTGATGTAGAAAAGTTACCAAAACCATTAAATGCAGTAGAGGTAAAACTCTATGATTTATGTGTAGACAAGGCCAATACAAATGCTTATGAGGAAGAGGCAAATGTTGATAGTCCAGTAGAGGTACCGACTATAGATATTGGTACAGAAGATACGGCTATGGATTTGGTTACAAAGCTCATGGCAGCGTTAGAAAAGAATAGTGTTATAAGAATTTTTAAGAAACCACCTGATGTGACAGAGACTAAAGCTGAGGAAGAACAAGAACCGGTTAAGCAAGAATAATAGGGGGGGGGATTAATATGCTTGACGTTTTAAAAGAAGGAGGAAGGTATTCACTTACACGGCTTTTCGCCTTAGTTGGATTTATAGCTTTTTTAATTGGTAGCGTCTACTTGATATATAAGGGACAGACATGGGGAAACTATGAAACATTTGCCACTATGACTGGTGGCGGTAGTGCAGCTACGCAAATAGCAAATAAGTTGATTAATAGTAAATACAATACGCCGGATAAAGAGGCTGGAAAGCCATTGGGGAGTGATATAAAATGAACGAAATAACTTTGGATGGTATTAGAAATATGGCCAGAGATGCTAAAGGAGAAATAGATAAGATTTATCTGCATTGGACTGCAGGATACTACAATCAAACGTTTGACGATTACCACATAAATATTACAGGTGATGGTTTGATTTATGCTAGTGTAGATGATTTGACTACAAAGTTAACACATACTTGGCACAGAAATAGTCGTGCAATTGGAATAGCTATTTGTTGTTGCGTAGGAGCACAAGCAAATAGCGGCTATGATACTGATTTTGGGGATGAACCACCGACCGAAGAACAAATTGAAACTCTTGCTAAAGTTGTTAAGACTTTATGTGAAGGTTTGGAGCTGGACATTAACAAAGATGTTGTTATGACACATTGCGAAGCAGCGTGGTTGGATGGATATGGGCCATGTTCGGGTGATCCAGAAACTAGATGGGATTTGTGGTACTTGCCTGATTCTGATGGAGAAATGAAATCCGGTGGTGATGTAATACGTGGAAAGGCTTTATGGTATTTGGAGAATCAATGATTTTTGTATAATGTACGTTTTAAAATGTTATTGAAAGGTGGGTATAAAGTGAATGAAGACAAAAAAACTATGCTTATTGCTATTGGTTGTACCATTATTGCTGTTTTGCTTGCCTGGTATGTGCTCAGCGGAAATGAATCAGGCGGAAAAGCAGAATTTACAAACGTTGAAAATCGAATTAACAGAGCTGCAGAAGAACAACGAGCAACTAGCGACGAACTCGGAAGAATCGGACAGGGCGTTAACGATAGCGCAGGAACAGCTGACAACATCTCAAGAGCAAACGCAAGTGCTGAAAACGCAATTAGCGACGCTCAAAGAGCAAACGCAAGAAGCAATGACATCATCCAAGACAGCCGAGAAAGACTTGCAAGATGCCAATCAATTATTGCTAACATGGAAAAAGGAGCAGGATCAAAAGATAGCGGAGATGAAAAAGCAGAATAAGGAGCTCAAAATATTACTTGTCGGACTTGGAGTATTTATGGCTTTCAAATAAGTTAAAAAGCTAGGTATAAATATAAGGCCCTCGTGAGAGGGCCTATTTTTTTGTACATGAATAAAAAAACATAGTATAAACATATAAAAAACTGCCGCTAAAATTTACCTTATTTTATACCAAAATGTAAAA
>Ga0183100_1000268_pt1 | contig 55303 bp, 47 predicted proteins | sample Biomet2_FD_127789 | JGI IMG/M metagenome (GOLD analysis project Ga0183100, IMG submission 127789) | Microbial communities from bioreactor (seeded with anoxic lake sediment) at LBNL, California, USA - Biofuel metagenome 2 | ecosystem: Engineered > Bioreactor > Anaerobic > Unclassified ... | reverse complement strand
GAGGCTGTGTCGGATGAAGTATCGGAAACCGTGCCGGAAGCTGCCGCTCCGGACGCTGTGACGGAAGCTGACATGCCGGAATCTGCCGTGCCGGCAGACGGCCCGCCTTTCATATTCCCGCCCATGCCCTGCATGTCATTTCCGGATTTGCTGACTGCATTGGCACTTCCGCCGCCGGTTGTTATTGTTATATCTCCGCCGCTGACAAGAATCCCGGTTTCCGCCTGGATTCCGTCATTTGCGGCGGTAATGACAAAAGTGCCTGAGTCAATTGCAATATATCCTTTTGCCGGATCTTCATCATTATTGGACTGCATTCCGTCAGACCCGGCATTGATCGTGATGGATGCATTCTTAACATCAATGCAGTCCCTGCCGCGGATTCCGTCTGAAACGGCGTCTACTGTAATCGTGCCGCTGACGATCTTCAGTTCGTCTTTACTGTTGATGCCGTGTTTGAAGCTGCCGTCAACCGTAAGCGAGCCGGTTCCGTTAATCGTAAGGTCCGATTTACTGAAAATGGCCGCATTCGGTTCCTTTTCTTCTTCATCGTCATAGTCATAATCTGAGCCGTCTGCAATCTTGTTATCCGTTCCGTCGGCCAGGATGATAACCGCCTTCTCTGCTTTCTTAACATAAATGGCGGCACTGTCCGAGCATGAAATGTCGGCGCCGTTCAGCACGAGCCGGACGAGCTGCTTTTTGGCACTGACGATAATCTGTCCGTCGGTGAGGGTCCCGCTGATGCAGTATGTTCCGCCTTCATAGATGGTTACCGTGCTGCCTTCCACCGAGACTCCGCTGCCATCAACTTTTACGGAGTTTCCGTTCAGTTCGATAGCGGCTGCTTTGCCCGCATCCCATCCGGCGTCTTCGTCGTCGCTGTCATATACCGCGGATACGGAAGATGTATAGTTCGTATCCGCTTCATCTGATGCGGCGGCCGAGGAATCGGATTCAGCCGAGACGATGGATTTTACAGCGGCGCAGGATGTAAGAAGGGTGAGCGAGAGAAGCACGGAAAGCGCCATTTGGATTCTCTTATTCCGGAACGAAAGAAGCTTCTTATTCACAGCTGCATTTTCCTCACATGTTAAATTTAGGTTCTGTCTATATTATGAAAAAGTTTGGAAAGCAGAATCCGTGAAAAGTTAGTGATTTGTTGGGTTGAACTGCGGGGATTCCGGTACGAATGTTTTCGAACGGCCAAATTCCGCCGTAAAAACAAGGATTCCCCGAAATCCTTATGCGGTCTGCTCTGTTTGCTTAGGCTGTCGGATTTGTCCGTGATGCTTTGGCAAATTTGCGGCTGACAGCAAAAACGCTCCGCCTCAGCGTGCAGCCGGGGCGAAGCGTCTTGGATTTCGTGCAAAATGAGAGAGGAGGTCAATACCGGTTATCGTAAATCCTTGTGGACTTCTTTTCACTTCGTGGAAGATCTCCGATTCCTACCGGCTTTACGATTACCGAAATGCCGATCTTCATCTTGAATAGATGTTCAATGATGCGGGCGAGCTCCTCGGTATCGGCATCCGCTTCTTTCTCGACAAAAAGGGTTACGATATCGCGGCCGTTCATGTGGTCAATCATGACCTGGTATTCGCTGGAGGCGCCGTCGATGCCGTGCAGAAGTTCATCGATCTGGCTCGGGAAAATATTGACGCCCTTGACCTTTACCATGTCGTCGGTGCGCCCGAGGATTGTATCGATCCTCGGATACGGGGAGCCGCATCTGCAGCTGCCGGGGATCATGCGGGACAGGTCGTGCGTGCGGTAGCGGATGAGAGGGGCGCCTTCCTTGCGGAGCGTCGTAATGACGATTTCGCCGACTTCGCCGTCCGGGACAGCTTCACCGGTCTGCGGATTGATGATTTCCAGGTAGATATAGTCATCCCAGATGTGCATGCCGCATTCATAGTCGCAGCTGATGCCGATGCCGGGACCGTAAATTTCGGTGAGTCCGTAGATGTCATAAAGCCTTACGCCCAGTTCTTCGGCGATGCGTCTGCGCATTTTTTCGCCCCACCGCTCCGAGCCTATGATGCCTTTTTTCAGGCAGAGGCTGCCGCGGATACCGCGTTTGGTGATTTCCTCCGTAAGGAGAAGTGCATAGGAGGAAGTTGCACACAGGACGGTTGCTTTCAGGTCTTCCATCATGCGGAGCTGTTTGTCGGTATTGCCGGGGCCCATGGGGATGACCATTGCGCCGAGGCGCTCGGCGCCGGCCTGGAAACCGATGCCTGCGGTCCAGAGTCCATAACCGGGTGTGACCTGGACGCGGTCCAGGTTTGTCAGGCCGGCGGTCTCATAGCAGCGGGCAAACATGATCGCCCAGTCTTCCACGTCCTTTTTCGTATAGGGAATGATGACAGGAGTGCCCGTGGTACCGGAAGAAGAGTGTATGCGGACGATTTCTTCGTCGGGGACGGCCTGAAGGCCAAGCGGGTAGGCATCACGGAGATCGCCTTTCCACGTAAACGGCAGTTTCTCAAAATCTTCCTGGGACTGTATTGCGTCAACATCAATGCCGGCCAGCTTCCTGCTGTAAAATCCTCCGGCTGCTGTCAGTTTTTTGAGCTGGACCTTAATCAGGTCAAATTGTTCCTGCTTCATCTTCATGGAAAAATCCTGCCTTTCCTTATTATTGGCTGATTGCTCTGCTTTCTGCGGATCTGGCACCTGCGGCCAGAGCTTTTTCATTCATTTCTATAAACCGCGGAGCGACTCGCTCTGAAATGGCTTCCCGGATTTCAGAAAGGGTGAGGCCGAGGCGGCCGGAGGAACAGGCCGCACCGAGAAGCGCGACATTCAGGGCCTTGGACGAACCGCATTCCCCGCAGATTTTTTCGCCGTCAACGAGGATCAGTGTTCCGGCGTTTTCCTTAAGGAAGGAAAGTACCTCGGAAACCACATATCTGCCGTTGCCGAGGGATGCCGTTACCGGCATGATCTCCTTTGTGCTGACAACGACAACTCCGTCTTTTTTCAGATACGGAAGGCAGCGTGCAGCTTCTGCCGGTTCAAATCCGATGATTATATCGGCGGAATGCTTCGGTACCATGGGGGAATGGATCTCTGTCCCGATGCGGACGTGGCTTACCACACCGCCGCCGCGCTGTGCCATGCCGATTGTTTCCCCGGTGCGGACCATGAGGCCTTTATTCATGGCGGCCTGTGAAATCAATTTGGAAGCGAGGATGGTGCCCTGACCGCCGACACCGCATAATATACAATTCATCGTCATGACTTTGCCCCTCCTTTTATGGCACCGCACGGGCAGACCTGCCCGCAGATGGAACAGCCGTAGCAGAGGGACGGCTCGATATAGGCATGCTGCCCTTTCATGGTGACAGCCGGGCAGCCCAGCTCCCGGATGCACTTTCTGCAGCCGGTGCAGGCGTCTGTATTTACATGAAAAGCGGGAAGCGGTTTGGCGATGGAGATGCAGGGGTATTCGAAAATGACTGCAGATACACCTGTAAAATCCGCCGCTCTTTTTACGGCATCCTCTGCTTCCGCAAGGTGCATGGGGTTCAGAACCTGTACGTCCTTCACACCGACGGCCCGAAGGACAGCGGGAATACTGATTTTTTCCGTAATATCGCCCATCATGGTTCTTCCGGTCCCGGGATGCGGCTGGTGGCCTGTCATGGCCGTTGTGGAGTTATCGAGGATAACGATCGTGATATCTGCATGGTTGTATACCGCGTTGACAACGCCGGTGATACCGGCCGCGAAGAACGTGGAGTCACCGATAAAGGAAAAATGCTTCACATCGGGCTCGACATGCTGCATGCCCTGGGCGATTGTAATACCGGCGCCCATGCAGAGGCAGGTGTCGCACATGTCCAGCGGCTGCGCATTTCCCAGCGTATAGCAGCCGATATCGCCAGAAAACACCGATTTCCGTCCCTTCATGGCCTGTTTGACAGCATAAAAGGAAGCGCGGTGCGGACAGCCGGCACAGAGGACGGGAGGGCGGACCGGGAGTTCGGGCAGAGGCGTATCAATTTCCGGAGCCGGCAGCCCGATATAGGTATGAAGGGCCGTACGGACCGATTCCACGGTGTTCTCGCCTGCGCACCGGATGTCGCCCGTAAGTTTGCCTTTGATCTGCACACGGAGATGATATTTTCCGCAGATCCGGAGGAGCTCCTCTTCAATAACGGGATCGAGCTCTTCAATGACGAGCACTTCGGTCAGTCCTTCCAGAAACTCCAGAGCGAGCTTTTCCGGGAAAGGATGGGGCGTTGCGACTTTCATAAGCCTGACGCCTGCGCCGCCTAAAGCCTCGCAGGTATATTGGTAACTGATGCCGCCCGACGCAATGCCCTTTGATCCGCTGCCGGTAACGGTGTTGAAGCGGTAATCGGAAAGTTTTTCACCGAGAACCGGGTTGCGGGCCTCGATTTCAAGATGCCGGTTATAGGAAAGTTTCGGAAATATAACCCAGTTCGGATCCTTCTCAAACCCGTCAATTTTATGCTCTGTCTTCTTGTCGGCGATCTCCATCGAAGCGCATCCGTGGCATACGCGTGTAGTCGGCCGCAGAAAAACCGGCGTATGGTATTTTTCGGAAAGCTCGAAAGCATCTTCCATCATGGCATACGCTTCCTCGGGAGACGAGGGATCAAAAACCGGCAGCTTGGCAAACTGCGCGAAGTGCCGCGTATCCTGCTCCGTCTGCGAAGAGATCGGACCCGGATCGTCAGCCGAAACAACGACCATTCCGCCTTTGACGCCTACATATGCAAGACTCATCAGGGGATCGGAGGCCACGTTCAGGCCTACCTGCTTCATGGTCACCATTGTCCTCGCTCCGGCATAGGAAGCGCCGGCGGCAACTTCCATTGCGGCTTTTTCGTTAACGGACCATTCTACATAGATGCTGCCGTCGTTGTTCTTTGCGACGGTTTCAAGGATTTCGGATGAAGGGGTGCCCGGATAACCGCAGACCAGGTTAACACCCGCCTGTATCGCGCCCCAGGCAATTGCTTCGTTGCCCATTAGAAATTTCTTCATTGTATTACCTCTTTTCAGCCCATTATGTATAAAAAAATCTGCCCTCTTTATACAAAAAGGACAGACTCAAAAATCTGCGGTACCACCTTACTTGATTTGCTCCCAAAGGCAAATCCACTTTTACGAAAATGCAGTCACATTTTCTGCCGGTAACGCAGGCCTGCGTCTTGGATACTTGGCCAAAAGCCTTTCCCCTCGCCCTCGGTGACCCATTTACCATACAGCTTCTCCGCGGAATTCACAGCACCGTCCGCTCTCTGTGGGCGCCTGTAATGGTTTTACTTTCACCTCGATGGTTTCTCTATATGAATCTAATTTATGTTAAAGCCGGGGAAAGAAAATGTCAACGCATCAGACCGCGGGAAATGAGGATATTTATCGAAGTCACCCCTGTGGACGGCACAGCGGATGTTCCCTGCAGGATTCTTCCGTATGGCCGTGTGTGTCGGGAATTTCTCCTAATTGTAGGGCAGAATGCCGGGTCTCTTCTGGGCGAGTTTATCTGCTTCGGCCATCCGGTCATACGCTGTCTTGTATTGCGCGTAGTACTCTTCGGGAGTCAGCTTGCCTGCATCGACATTCGCTTTCATCCAAAGGATGGAAAGATCATGAAGTTTCTGATTCAGGGACGGATATATATTGATGGAACCGACGATGGATGTTTCAGGCATAAGAACACCTCCGTATCCGGTGCAGGCAGTAAGTCGGCGGTTAAAATTGTAAATATATTTTAACATGTCCGCCCTGTTTTTCCAATGCTTTTGCATATACGGACCGCGACAGGCAACCCGGCACGGACCGGCCGCGAAACCGCAGACTGTCTCACTTTTTTGCGTGCTATTTTCAAAAAACACATTGATATGTATAGTACTTATGAATTATAATTAAAAAATAATGCCAAAATATAGATATCATGATGTAGTTAAATATTGATAAGATTGGAAGGAGTAATTTATGAAGCGTTCCATTTCCTTAAGAAGGTTCACAGCACTGCTGTTGGGTCTTCTTATCCTTACAGGTTCGATTTTTTCTTTTGGGGCTCCCGAAAAAGTGAGTGCGGCGGCTGCGGATTTCACCGTCACTCTTGGCGGAAGTCAGCTGTGGATGAGACCATATTGGACAGATTATCTCTCTGGCAGCGAATCATTTGTAACAGTTGAAGCGAATACCGACAATTATCATTATTACTATGCCGTCACACCGATCATCTGCGATACGACAGGGCAGTATTCCGTCATATGCAATGACGAAGGAACGGATGATATAGACGCAATGTTTTATATCTATTCCGGGTCTTTTGATCCTGCTTCGCCCGTTGATAACTTCCTGATCGGCAACGATGATTACACAGGTTTGCTGCCGGGTATCCCGGAAGCCGATCTCACTTTGACAGCCGGCAACGTGTATTTAATTGTTACGACCAGCTATAATGCAATCGATGAGGGATTATCCGAAGGGGGAGATATCGATTTGAGTGAAGGTGCCGGTGCGGTTGCTTTCACAGTCTCGGGCCCGGGCAGCGTTACGGTCCCATACTCACTGACGTATGCCGCCGGAACCGGCGGATCCCTTACGGGCAGCACGACACAGTATGTCCTTCCCGGCGGAACCGGTACAGCTGTCACGGCAGCCGCCGACCCGGACTATGTATTCACAGGCTGGAGCGACGGTATTACTTCGAATTCCCGTACGGATGCAGCGGTCGCTTCCGATCTCTCTTTTACTGCAGAATTTGCACAGCTTTTTGACGTCACGTTTGACAGCCAGGGAGGATCTTCCGCAGCCGGCATTACCGCTGCAGACGGATCCCTGATTACTGCGCCTGCCGCACCGGTCATGGCCGGATATGCGTTCGGCGGCTGGTACAAGGAAGCCGCATGTACGAATGCCTGGGATTTTGCAGCGGATACCATCACGGCGGACACGACGCTTTTTGCAAAGTGGACGATCGCTTATACTGTTACCTTTGACAGCCAGGGAGGATCTTCCGTAACCGGCATTGCCGCTGCAGACGGATCCTTGATTGCGGCGCCTGCCGCTCCGACCCGCGAAGGATATACATTCGGCGGCTGGTACAAGGAAGCCGCATGCACGAACGCCTGGGATTTTGCAGCGGACAAGGTGACGGGCAATACGACGCTTTTTGCGAAGTGGACGATCAATACTTATACGGTCACATTCAAGGACTGGGACGGCAAGGTGCTCGGTACACAGTCTGTGCCGTACGGTTCGGGCGCAGCTGCTCCGGCTAACCCGACGCGCAGCGGGTATAGTTTCACCGGATGGAGTGCACCGTATACAAATGTGTTGGGTGATGTGGTATCGACAGCCCAGTACACTGCCAATATCGTGAAGACGGGCGAGTCCGGCAGCCCGATGATGCTGGCCGCAGGGCTGATGCTTCTCGGCGCATCGGGCGCGTCGGCTGCCTTCCTGATACTCCGCAGAAGGAAAGCGGAAAAATAATCGGAAATTACGGTTTTTGGAGAATAACCGTTTCTGATCCATGCAAGGAGGAGCATCCCGTCCCGGGTTATCGGGTGCGGGATGTTTCTTTTCCATGATCGTAATAGGAAATCCGGCCGTATATCTGCAGATGCAGCGAAACGCGGAAATCGTGTAGAATAGATGCATCATCTATGGCTGCTGTCACAACAGCAGGGAGGTTAGAAACGTGCCGGAAGATCAAAGCATGCAAGTCTATAACGAATGCCCGGTGTACGGGAACGGAACAGTCTCACTGAAAAGAACGGCTATGACTGACGCAGCGGAACTGCTGAAATGTTATTCCGATGAAACAGCCGTTCCTTTTTTCAATTCGGATAACTGTGACGGCGATACTTTTTACTATTCCACACGCGAACGGATGGAACAGGCTATTCGCTTCTGGGACATGAGCTATGACAATAAATATTTTGTCAGGTGGACTGTCACCTTGAACAGCACGGGAGAGAAGATTGGAACCGTAGAAATGTTCCGGAGAGAAGCCGACGATGCATACAATCTATACGGTCTGCTCAGGATTGACCTGCAGGGAAAGTACGAGACCCGGGAGGTAATCGAACCGATCCTGGAAATCGCGAATCATAATTTTTGTACGTGCTTTGGCGTGAAGCATATACTGACCAAGGCTGTTCCCGCAGCACGAGAGCGCATTCTTGCCCTCGAGAAAACAGGATACAGACCCCTGGGGGAAAAGATTATGGGATACGGCAGCTACTTCTGCCGAAAAGGTACGTGAACACGGCAGCTCCCATTATGTGAATCGATGGCGGCGGACAGAAAAAGTCCGCCGTTTTGGTTTGTAAAATTACATCTTGACGTTACACAGAATGTAATGTTACAATTTGTGTATAGATTAAACCTGCATAATCAGATGTGCGGAGGGCTTATACATGAAAAACAAGGATGCAAACAGGAAAATGATCAGTCTTATTACAAAAGACCAGCTTAATATATACATGAATCCGACGCGCCAGCAGCTCCTCCGCGAACTTACCATAGCCGGATGTCCGCTGACAGCCAAGGCACTGTCAGACCGGCTTTCAATTTCTGCTTCATCGGTGCAGCACCATATCAGAAAACTTCTGTCCATCGGTCTTGTGGAGATGGATCATACCGGGATTATTAACGGAATTACGGCAACATACTATAAAGCGGTACCGGCAACGGTTCAGATCGGCGTCTCGCAGGGATACCCCAATGAAAAGCGTGCATTGGTGATGCAGCTTGTCAATAACGTCCTGTCCGGATATATGCGTATGGCTGAACGATTTACAGAGGCGCAGATAACCTCGGAATCCGCCAAAAAATACGGGGATGTCATGACCGGCGTCGCATTCATAACAGATCAGGAGCGGGATGAGCTGAATGAACGGATAGGCGGCTATCTCCTGGAACATGAACACGCAGAACCCGGCGCTAAGGCGTGGGAATATGCGCTTATCATGTACGATGCGGCAGGGGAGACGAAGAAATGACAGCCCTGCAGAAAATGACCGTATTCATAACATGGCTTTCCGTCGGAATTGTACAGCCGATTTTCAGCCTGCTGCTGCTCGGAAAGGGAGCCATACTGACAACTCTTCCTGCCGCGATAGGAGTCTATTCGATAACGGTGCTGACTGCGGAATTTCCGAGCGGTGTCTTTGCGGATATTTTTGGCCGCAAAGCGGCATTCATGCTGTCCGTACTGCTGAATATCTGTGCCGCACTGATCCTTCTCTTTTCCCATACCTTTCCCTTTGTTATTGCCGTTATGTTCCTGCTGGGACTGGGGCGCGCATTCTCTTCCGGAAGTCTGGATGCACTGATTATCGATGACTGCCTTGCAAAATTCGGGAAGGACTATACCGTAAAAGTTACATCCCAGCTCGCAGTCTGTCAGGGTCTGGGGGTTTCCATCGGCGCCCTTGCGGGAGGGTTTCTGCCTGTGTGGAACGGATACGGTCTGCATCTCGGCGTGAAAATTCTGTTGCTGACTGCCGCAGGCATCTTATGTCTTATATTCGTGAAAGAAAAGTCTGTGACGAAATCGGAACGCGTTCCCGTCACGGAACATCTGCGCGGGTGTTTTGCCGTTGTGAAGGTATCCGATCTCATCAAGGTTATGCTTCCCTGCGTTTTTGCAGCAGGATTTCTTCTGATAAGCGTGGAAACCTATTGGCAGCCGGTGTTTGCCTCACTGGTTGATACACGGCAAACACCGCTTCTGGGCGTCATCTGCTTTATCGGTTTCGGCGCTTCCACTGCGGGGAATTTCCTTATGCAGAAGCTGCGGATACGGCCGGATAACCTGCAGCGGCACTATTTCCGGTTCAAGCTGCTGATCGGTGCATTTGCAGTTGTGCTTGCCGCGCAGACATCCGCTTCTGGTTTTATTGTCTGCTACGGTATACTGTATTTTGTCCTCGGCCTTTCCGATATTACGGAGCAGACCCTTCTGAATAACCGGATTCCGTCTGATAAGCGCGCAAGCCTCATGAGCCTTCTGTCACTTCTGACACAAAGCGGAGGGTTTGCCGCAAGCGGTGCGGCCTTCATTTTTATCGGGTTCGTCGGTTACGGAGGCATCTGGGTGATCTGCGGAATTTTTGTTCTCCTCGTGTCTCTCGCGGGGATGATTCTGCTCAGGCACGCAGCGAACGGCGCGGAGATCGAAAACACAGCCATTCACAAACAGCAGGAGACCGGGCTTGCCGGAATGCATATGCATGATTTGAAGTGATGCCAGGGAAAAGCAAGCCGGATAGACAGACGAAAAGCATTATTCTTCCGTAAGCTTTTTCATCATCAGGTGTTCGGACGCATATGTGCCGTCTTTGAATTTGAAGCCCCTTTCCCTCGTACCGTATACGGCAAACCCGAATTTTCGATACATGCGGAAGGCCTTTTCATTTCCGTCTGCGACCTCGAGTTCGATTTGCTCGTATCCGGTTTTCCGGGCCCAGAGAATGCCTTCGGACATCAGCATGGTACCGATGCCGAGACCCCAGAACTCTTTTTCAATGGCAATTCCGAGCGAAGCCCTGTGCTTCAGTTTCTGCCGGCTGCTGATGCAGGAAATGCCCAAATTGCCGATCACGCGGCCGTCAATGACAGCTGCGATCATGATGCTGCCGGGTGCTTCCAGATTCGAATAAAGGAACTTCTCTTCGTCTTCGACGGACATTGTGACTTCTTCGGGGTATCGGACCATAAAAGGTGTTTCCGCGGATGTCTGCCGCAGATAGGAAATCATGTCCAGAGCGTCTGACGGCCGCGGGCTCCTCAGGATACATTCTTTCCCGTTTCTTAAGACAACTCTCTTCTCTTCGAAAACCATATTCGTCTGCCCCCCGTATAATTCTTTGCGGATAGGGAAAAGCCCTCTGATCCGGAATGATTTTATCAGAAAATATTTTAAACCATACATATTGCAAATACAATCAGCGGGAAAATTCAGGTCAGGCGGCTTCTATTAAACAGGCCGGCGATTCTCATTCTGATCAGCATCAATGGAAATAGAAAAAGGAAAATACAGATAAAAAATCCCAGGTCACCCCAGAAAGGCATGGACAGCAGCCGTGCTGTCTGTATCCAGAACGGATTCAGCATATAAGGAACAGATTCATAAAAGGCAAGCAGCTTTGCCCGGCAGGCGAACAGCATACCCTGCCCAATGTAAACGAACAGCGAATTGGCACCCCAGAAAGCGAAGAAGGAATATAGATATTTTGTCTTTTTTGTTATCCATTTCGACAGGAGCAGAAGAAGAAATATGAAGTAAAACGCGACGGCAAAGAACAGAATGTAGTTCCTGCCGTACGCATGGTTACAGATATTTACATACGAATTAAAGTACGTATACATGAGACAGGCTGCTCCGGCGGCTCCGAATACTGCGACTGCCGCTGCAGTCGGCTTCAGTCTGAACGACGTTATTTCCGGCAGCCTGTTTCTTGCCCAATAGCCCGAAGACTGAAAACAGAAGCAGATGAGCGCCTGATCGAAGCGAAACGGCAGATACGGATGAAAAATATCAAAAAATTGCGATACAATTCCGGCCTCGGCCAAAAACATGGCAAGTACGAAGGAAAACAACCAGAACAAGGTTTTGGCCCGGGCTGAGCCGGCATGTTTTTCCGCATGTGAGAAGACCCAGAGAAAAATACTTGACAGAAAAAGGGCCGGTAAAAACCATTCATTTACCGGAATGATATTGAAAAGCGGGTTTGCAGAGATCCGGGTAATAAACTCCGAAGGTCCTGCTGTAATAAGGAAAAGGACGTTCGTGTATATCCAGCACGGAATCAGAAGCGTCCATGTTTTGCGCCACAAAAACGGCAGAAATCTCCTGCCGGCCAGGCTCTCCCCTGTGCAGTAGCCGGAAACAAAAAAGAACAGGGGCATATGGAATGCAAAAATGAAGCGGAACGCAAACGTATTGAGTCCGATCATATGCCCATACACGACAAGTATGATGGCAATGCCGCGTGCCGTATCTATCCACGTAAGATGCTCCCGGGTTACATCCATATCCTTCTCCAGTACCGCAGCTGCGGATTTGCCGCGGCTGGTTCTCATGCCTGATTATATACTTAATAAGGCATATTTGGATGTATGTTCCCGGCAGACTGAAATGCGGAGAAATAACCGGTGCATGCCTGACTTCCTTTCAGTGAAGTCCGACATTTCATTAAAATATAGCGGGCAGGAAATCATTTGCTTTTGGCGCGGTTGTCATTGGCTGTAAAGGTGGCCTGGAGGATCGTATTGCGCACGGGAAGGCCCGGATTTGCGATTAATTCCAGAATCTGCTGTCCCGCCGTACGTCCTAAATCCAATGCCGGCTGCGTAATATAGTGAATATTGCGCATATTGTATTGCAGGTGGGCGCTGTCGTTATACCCGAGAAGGGCAATATCGATACCCGGGCGAATGCCGCGTTCCGTAAGATGGAACAGCACTTCATCCGCCATAACATTGTTTGAAACGACGAGTGCCGTGCAGCCGGCTTCCAACAGCGCATTCATATTCTGTGCAGCATTACTGCGGAGCGAATCACCGAAGCGGATATATGTTTCATCAACGGGAACCTGATGGGCTTCCATGGCGGCACGGTACGCGTCAAGCCGGTCACCGGTAGTGGACAGCCGTGCAAGTCCGGTAATATATCCGATACGGGTATGCCCATCCCGGATAAGGCGCTCCACGCCCTTATACATGGCCTCATAACTCGAAACGGTAATCGTGGAGTGGGGGCATCCCGGCAGTTTTCGGTCGATAAAAAGCATCGGAATATCACACGGGACAATATTTTCCATTTCGCTGTAACTGTCAAGCGTACTTGCGACGATGATTCCGTCCGTAATTCCGTTGCCGAGAACGCGCAGGTTCTCGATTTCGCGCTGCTTTGTCTCTTTCGTATTCGCAATAACCAGCTTGAAATTCTGTTTGCTGATGACGTTCTCAATTGTCTCAATAATTGTAGCGAAATATTCATTTGCAATATCGGGCACGATGAATCCTATAAGATTCCGGCGGCCGGTCTTGAAGCTCCGCGCCATTACATCAGGGGTATATTCCAGTATGCGGATGCTTTCGAGGACCCGGTTCCGCGTCTCTTCAGCAACAAAACGCGTATTATTCAGCACATGGCTGACCGTTGCAATCGATACACCCGCATGAACAGCCACATCCCGCATACTTGATTTTTTCATTTGTTTTTTACCTTGCTCTCTTATTTTATGATTCCTAAATAATAACAAAATTTTCCGTTACGTAACCGTTTACCTAAAAGTAACAAAACAAGCAAACCATGTCAAGAAGAAAGCAGCCTTCTCAGAATAAAAATATCTCGCAAACAAAATAATGACAATATGCACAAATTAGAGTGCCGCTAATTGGACAAATTGTAGCAATTGACAGGACGCATATGAGAGGGTATGATCGATATGAAGTTAGGTAAACGGTTACGCAATCGTTTACAGCAGAAAAACAACATCATCAGGAGGAAAGAACAATGAAAAAATTTCTTGCACTTGCACTCGCACTTGCCATGACGTTTGCTCTCGCTGCCTGCAGCAGCACGGCATCATCAACAACTGCCGCAGCGACAACCGCCTCTGCTTCAGAGACGTCGGCTGCCGGCGAAACCACCACCGGGGGAGGACATCTGTTCGGCTACACCTGCATGGACATGACAAACCCCTTCCATATTGCCATGCGTGACGCAATTCAGAAAGCTGTTGAGAAAAACGGCGATACGCTGATCAGCGTTGACGGTAAAGCGGACCAGAGCAAGCAGAACGACGCCATTGACGATCTGATCACACAGGGCATCGAGGTACTTTTTCTGAATCCCGTTGATTCACAGAGCGTGCAGCCTGCGTTGGAAGCCTGCGCAGCCGCAAACATTCCCGTTGTCAATGTTGACTCTGCCGTTGCGGATCTCAGCCTTGTAAAAACATTTATCTCTTCAAATAACGTTGCAGCCGGCCGTCAGTGCGGGGAAGAAATCGTAAAGAATTACCCCGACGGAGCCAAAATCTGCGTTATCGAGAATCCCCTTGCGCAGAGCGTTGTAGACCGTGTTGCCGGTCTTGAGGAAGCTATTAAGGGAACAAAGAGCGAAATCATCGACAGAAAATCCATTGCTTCCATGGACGTTGTCCTTTCCACAGCAGAAGATATGCTGCAGGCTAACCCTGAGATCGACGTTTTCTGGGGCCTGAACGACGATGTCAGCCTGATAGTACTTGGTGCCGTTGAATCTGCAGGACGCACCGATAAAATTTCCGTATATTCGGTAGACGGTTCTCCTTCCGGCAAAACAAGCGTTGCTGACGGCGGCCTCTATGCAACAGCAGCACAAAGCCCGGTAGCGATCGGTGAAAAGGCTGTTGAATGCGCCTATACACTTTTGTCAGGCGGAACAGTCGATGCCGCATACTCCCTCGACACGACACTTGTTACCCCTGACAATGTAAAGACAATGGATCCGGCAAACTGGGGCTGATCATTTCTCCTTTAACAAAATTCCAATTCAACGTTTAAAAATCGAGCCGGACTGTGGTTCGGCTCGATTTTTAAATCGTTTTCTCCGGGCATTTCAACGGACATAACCCTGATCGGCAGTGTATGGGATGCCTGCTAATCTGAACAGGCAACATTCACCTGAAGGAGATGATATTTTGACACAGAATGCGTTATTAAAAATGGAACATATCCACAAGCGTTTCCCGGGTGTGTATGCGCTGCGCGACGTACAGCTGGAACTGCTGCCGGGCGAAGTGCACGCTATTTTGGGAGAAAACGGCGCAGGAAAATCTACGCTCATCAAAATCCTTGGCGGAATTTACACAAAAGAAAAAGGCGAAATTTATATTGACGGACAAGAGGTGAATATCAGCAGTGTTGATGATGCACGCGCCGCAGGCGTGAGTGTTATTCACCAGGAACTTGTCCTTGTACCTTACCTGAGCATTGCCGAGAATATTTTTCTCGGACGCGAACCCAAAAAGAAATCCGGATTGCTGGACAGGGATCGCATGATACGTGAAGCAAAGAAGGCACTTGCAGATTTCGGACTTTCTCTGTCTCCGGAAACAGTAATCGCCGACCTTAACATTGCACAGCAGCAGATGGTTGAAATTGTAAAAGCTATTTCCTTTAATGCGAAAATAATCGTGATGGACGAACCAACAAGCTCACTTGCAGACAAAGAGGTTGAGGTTCTGTTTGAAAGTGTGCGCAGGCTTACCGCGCGCGGTATCGGCATCATATATATTTCGCATCGTATGAGCGAGCTTGGACAGATTGCCGACCGCGTTACGGTTATGCGGGACGGCGAATATGTCGGAACAAAAGTAGTTAAGGATGTCACCACGGACGAGCTGATTACCATGATGGTAGGACGCTCGCTTTCCAGATACTATACGCGGACCTTTAACGAGTGCACCGAAAATGTACTCGAAGTGAAAGGCCTCTGCAGCAATAAAGTGCATGATGTGAACTTTGATTTGAAAAAAGGCGAAATCCTTGGCTTTGCCGGGCTGATCGGCGCCGGACGAAGCGAAACAATGAAGGCGATTTTCGGTATCGATAAAGTTACTGCAGGCAGCGTACTGCTGAATGGGCAGGAACTTCGCGGGAAAAAGACAAAGGAAATTATGCAGTTCGGAATCGGCCTCGTTCCCGAAGACCGTCGTGCCGAAGGGATATTCCCCGAGATGTCCATCAAATTCAATATTACCCTGAAGGTCCTGCAGGAATTTATGAAGGGCGCCCATGTGGATTATCCGAAGGAAGACAGCATTTCCGATGCGTTTACTTCGCGGCTTGCCGTGAAGGCACCAAGCAGCGAAACACCGATTCGGTCACTCTCAGGCGGAAACCAGCAGAAAGTCATTTTCGGAAGCTGGCTTGCGATGAATCCCAAGGTGATCATTCTTGACGAACCGACACGAGGCATTGATGTCGGAGCTAAAAGTGAAATTTACACCATTATGAACGAATTGGCCCGGGAGGGCGTTTCCATCATCATGGTATCGTCTGATTTGCCTGAAGTACTGAATATGAGCGACCGGATCGCCGTAATGAGCGGCGGCACGATAACTGCCATATTGGACCGCACAGAAGCGACGCAGGAAAAAATCATGCAAAACGCGGTGCAATATTAATTGAGAGGGGTTTTTTGAATATGTTGAATACGATGTCAACTCCAGCAAAGCTGCTCGGCAGCACGAAAGCATACCTGAAACGCAATACGGGCATATTAATCGGCCTTTTGGCTATCTGTGTCATTATCACGATTAACTCCAAGAGCTTTCTTTCGCAGGATAATATCATGAATGTGCTGCGGCAGATTTCCACAAATATGTATCTTGCCAGCGCAATGACCATGGTGCTGATAGCAGGCGGTATTGATCTTTCCGTCGGATCCGTCATAGCACTTACCGGCGTTATCTCCGGTACGCTTGTCATGGCCGGAATCCCGATACCTTTGGTTATTATCATCTGCCTTGCCATAGGCGGGGTATGCGGATCCGTAAACGGCTTCATTATTTCCCGGACAACACTACCTCCTTTCATCGTTACTTTTTCCATGATGAGTATCCTGCGCGGCGCCACGTATGTATACACAGGCGGAACAACCGTGCGTGTTGACAACCGCACTTTTATCAATCTCGGAACTGGGTATCTTGCCGGTATCCCTTTGCCCGTCCTGTACCTGCTGGTGGTTCTTGTTGTTGTTTTCATAATTCTGAACAAAACAAGACTGGGCCGGCACATTTACGCGATCGGCGGCAACCAGAAAGCAGCTGAATTCAGCGGTATAAGCGTCCGCGGTGTCCGCATGTTCGTGTATGTTTTCAGCGGCGTGATGGGCTCTCTTGCCGGAATGGTCCTTTGCGCACGCAGTTACTCAGGCAACCCGGTTGCCGGAAACGGTGCTGAAATGGATGCCATTGCAGCTGTTGTCCTTGGCGGTGCATCCATGGCAGGCGGCTACGGATATATCGGCGGCACGATGATCGGCGCGCTTATTATCGGACTGCTGAATAACGGCCTGAATCTGATGCGCATTGACTCCTACTGGCAGATTATTCTGAAGGGCGTTGTAATCCTGGTTGCCGTGTATGTGGACTATGTGAAAAATCTCAAAAAGAATAAGTCAAACTGACGCAAATGCACAAAATGTATTTTCGAAATATCATTTGATGGAAACGGGGAACGCGATCATGCAAAAGGAAAGATCCGGCGTTCAGTTGTGTGTGCATGACTGCGAAGCTGCTGCGGCATGGCTGCAGAAACACTTGTTTTTCGAACAGCAGGAGGACATCACGGACCTGGGTGTCTGCCTGCAGAATAACGCCTGTACCATATACCTGAAGGAGGGAGTGCCTGCGAAAGCGGAAGTGCCTGCGGGTTTCTATTTTACAGGACTGGCACATATTGCTCTGGCCTGTGCCGATATAGATGCGGCAATCCGCTACGCACAGTCCCGGCATCTGCAGCTCGAGCTTGCAGACGGGAAAAGTTTTTTTAATCCGAAGGTATTTGGTTCCGGCGAATATTTTTTTAATATCATCAGTCCGTTCGGCGTTATATTTGAAGTAAGCCAGCGTGCAGCCGGTGCAAAACTCTCAGCGTCCCCGATACTTTGCGGGCTGGATCATATTGGTCTTCCTGCTGCAGATTTTGCGGGTGAATCCGCGTATTTTAAAAAGAACGGATTTACACCGGAATTTGAGCCGGTTCTGAACTATAACGAAGAGGAAGGACATATCCGCTGCGTTATGCTTTCCCGTAACGGCATTACACTTGAAATTTACAGTTTTGAGGATATGCTGCCCAGCAAAAATGCGGGCACAGGTCCTATCATTTCTCTGACGGGACTGGACTTTACCGGCAGCTCCCCGTCAGGCGTACAAATTATCTGAAAGGAGCACAAGCGAATGACGAAGCAGTACGATATCATCGCCGCCGGAGAATGTCTGGTGGATTTTGTGAGCGGAACGGATGACGACAAAATTATGCTGGAAGGCAATCCCGGCGGTGCTCCGGCCAATATGCTGGCGATGGCAGCCCGGCTCGGGCTTTCGACGGCTATAACGGCCAAGGTCGGGAAGGACAGTTTCGGAGCTTTTCTCCGCAAAAAAATTGCAGAGGCCGGTGTGGACACGGCATTTCTGGCGGAGGACACTGCGCCGACGACACTTGCCATCGTGTCACTCGATAAGACGGGGAACCGCAGCTTCAGCTTCTACCGGAACCAGACAGCGGATGTCCAGCTGAACACGGCGGATCTGCCGCTCGAGGCCATAGCCGGTGCGAAAATATTTCATTTCGGCTCTGTGTCGCTGACGGCGGAACCGGCACGGACAGCTACCCTTGCGGCGGCAAGACATGCGAAGATGAACGGTGTGTCCGTATCCTATGATCCCAATCTCCGCCCGCTGCTCTGGGGCAGCCTCGATGAGGCAAAGAAAATGATCCTGGAGGGGATGGCCCTCTCAGACCTCGTCAAAATATCCGACGAGGAATTGTTCTTCCTTACCGGCGCGGGCTCGATCGAGGAGGGGATAGAGATCCTCTGGAAAGCCTTTCCGCTTGACCTGCTTGCCGTCACATGCGGGCCGAAGGGCTGCGTATGCCGCGCGGAGGCAGGCACTTTTTCAAGCCCGACATATGACACGGACTGCATTGACACAACCGGATCCGGGGATGCATTCTGGGGCGCGTGCCTCGGCTGGATTCTCCGCAGGGGGAAGCTGGGCCGGACGCTCACGCCAAACGAACTCATGGAGTTAATGGATTTCTGCAATGCCGCCGGCAGTCTGACGGCGACCAAAAGAGGCGCGATTCCCGCCATGCCGAGTGAAGACGAAATCGCTGCCTGCATCCGGGAAATGCCCCGCTGCAAAGCGGAATGATTCATTTTTCAATAAGAAAGGAAGATTTGTATGGCTTATTTTCAGTGCAACTATTTCTCGCCGACGCTTTGTTTCAACACGGATATTAATGTAATCATTCCCACGCCTAATTCGGATGAGATTCTGAATAACAAAAAGTCGGATTACCTGTATGACGGGGCGAAGTTTCAGGTGCTGTATCTGCTCCACGGAGCTTACGGCGATTATTCCGACTGGATGCGTCTGACCAGCATTGAAAAGTACGCGCAGGATCACAAGCTGGCTGTTGTTATGCCGTCGGCGTCCAACAGCTTTTATCAGAACATGTACCGCGGATCTGACTACATGACGTATATCCTGGAAGAACTGCCTGCGTTTGTGCAGTCCATATTCCCGGTGAGTACGAGACGGGAAAATACTTTCATTGCCGGTCTTTCCATGGGTGGTTACGGCGCCGTGAAGATGGCGCTGCAAAAACCGGAACAGTATGCGGCCTGCGCCAGCCTTTCGGGGGCCGTGGATTTTATGGGCATAATGAAAGCCGCACAAAGCGGTGAAATCCAGGGACCATTCCGCTGGGACTGCATTTTTGAACACCCGGACGAGGTCCAAGGTTCCGAGGCGGATCTGTTTGCCCTTGCCGCCAAACGCATGAAGGAAGGCGCACGGCTTCCCAGAATTTTTCAGAGCTGCGGGACCGAAGACTTCATTTATCAGCAGAACGTACATGCAAGGCAGGAATTTGAAAAACTCGGCCTGGATCTCACATATGAAGAGCATCCCGGCATTCACGACTGGAATTACTGGGATACGCATATCCAGCGTGTACTCGACTGGCTGCCGCTTGCAAACGATTCGGTGAAAGAATAAGGAGGCATTACTGATGGCACATATTCAATGCAGCTTCTATTCGCAGAGCTTAATGAAAAATGCGAATGTCATTGTATTTATCCCTACCGAGAATGCCGATGATTACCTGATCGGAACCGACGTGCATTATGGCTGCAAAGGCGGCAAATATCAGACACTGTACCTGCTGCACGGCAGCTATGGCGGAAGCACCGACTGGAGTCTTCTGGCAAATGTCGAGCGCTATGCACAGAGCAGGGCGCTGGCCGTCGTTATGCCTTCGGGGGAGAACAGCAACTATGTGGACATGGACAAAGGAGAAGCATATCTCACTTATGTCACGGAGGAACTCCCCGCATTTCTTTCCAAAATCTTTCCTCTCAGCAAAAAACGCGAAGACACTTTCATTGCGGGTCTTTCCATGGGCGGTTACGGTGCTTTCCGCTGCGCCCTGGCAAAACCGGAACTTTACGGTTTTGCCGCCAGTCTCTCGGGAGCCTTAGATATGCAGGAACTGCAGAAGAGCACGGAAGCACATGCTTTGAAGATGCCTTCCGGTTACCGTGAGGCAGTATTTGCAGACAGAAAACATCTCGAAGGCACGGACAATGACCTTTCCGCGCTGCTGGCAAAGCGTGTATCAGAAAAAGCAGATCTTCCGCAGCTCTATATGACCTGCGGCGCAGAAGATTTTATCTATCCGACAAACGAAATATTCTATGACAATGCCTGTAAGCTTGGCGTGCCCGTCACATTTGAACGCGCACACGGTGTCCATGACTGGGACTTCTGGGATACGCATATCCGGGAAGTTATAAACAATCTCCTGCCTTGCTGCGGGGACTTAAAAATATAGCGGTTTCGGTGTAAATCCTTTTTCTCTCCGGGAAGCGGCCGTCCATAACAGGGCGGCTGTTTCTTTTTTCGAGAGGATATTCCGGCAGATGGAAAGAAGCCAAACGGAAGTGCAGGGAACGATTCGGAAAGAACTTACATATTGACATAAAAACGGATTAAAAATTAACAGGACTGTCTTCCGATTTATATGGAAGGACTGTTGTATAATCGAGATATTATTGATTAGCTAATGCGGAATTTGTATATTTACGGATCGTGCGGCGTGATTGCGCAGAGGCGTATAGTGGAAATAAAAAAAAGAAAAATTTCCATTCAAAAAAAGGTATTTTTTGGTATAACAAGCATTTCCATACTGGCAATCTGCCTGGTTACTTTGTTTGCAATGCGGACGATTTACTTCACCATGCGCGAACAGATTATCGAAACCCGCAGCATGAGCATCGGCTGGCTTAAGGACCGTCTTGATTTGAGTATCAGGGAATATTCGGATCAGTTTTATACCTTTGAGGTGGATAAAACATTCAAATCAGATCTGCAGACATGGTGCACCTCCGGAGAAATCGGTTATGAAGCAAAATGGCGCTGCATTACATCTATGAATTCAGTCGTCAGCATGAATGCAGACATTAATTCCATTGAGATATACAATCTTGTTAACGGTCAGGTATTAGCTGCAAAACGCTCCGGTGCAGTCATGGAAGATACGGGAAACCGGCTCGACAAATGGAAAATGCGGAATCATGATCTGCAGACCAACGTCGTGTTTGTTCGGGACGGAAAAGAGATACTGGTTATCCACCAGATTAATCGATTTGAAGATAACTCACCACAGGCTCTTATGGTCATTCATATCAGACCCTTTGAACTTGAGGACATTCTTGCAGACCTCAAAGTAAGCAGAAATGAGACAATTGCTGTTTTCAATGATGCAGGTGAGCTGATCCTTGCCGACTACGGTGAAAAAAATCCGCCGACAGAAGATGAATGCCGGTCAATGGGGAAAGAACTTTCTTTTTCAACCGATAAGAAAACGGAAGAGAAAGGAAGTTTCTGGTTTTACCGGACTGCGGGTACAGGGAAGCTGCAGATTGTTCAGTCAGAGCCCGGTACTGTAATTATGGACGCTATGTTCAAAACCCTGGTCATCGGTATTTTTGTTGCGGCATTAGCGATTTTGGGCGCCGTTTTGTTTGCGGCGCTTATTTCCAGTATTGTAAGTAAACCGATTATCCACCTTTCGGAAAAAATGCGGAAAGTCACATTGAATGACTATGATGCGGCAGGGAAATCCGGCCGATACGACGAAATCGGTTTGCTGCAGGATAGTTTTGATACGATGATGATCCGCAACCAGGAGCTTGTAGCCAAGGAGTATCAAAGCAAAATCGAAAAGCGGAATGCACAGATCCGCGCGCTGCAGGCGCAGATTAATCCGCATTTTATGTACAACACGTTACAGGTCATTGGCGGCATGGCGCTGAAGAAGGGGGCTCCGGAGATATATGCGGTGACAGTTGCACTGGGTGACATTCTGCGGTATTCCCTTAATTTTTCAAAAGAGATGGTACCGATCCGGGAAGAAATCCAATATCTGCAAAGTTATCTGAAAATTCAAAATGAACGGTTTGCAAACAGGATCAGTCTGGTTATCGATATCAGCGATGAATTAATGAATTATCAGATCCCGAAACTGATCCTGCAGCCGATTCTGGAAAATTGTTTTGAACATGGGCTTTCCGATAAACCGGGAACGTGGACGATCAAAATCAGCGCGGTTCTGCACGAAAATGACGGCCTTTGCATTTCCATATCGGATAATGGTGTAGGAATACCGCCGGACCGACTCGCTCAAATACGGGAGGAACTGGCGCGCGGGGCCGAAAAAGCGATTGGTTCCGGTCAGCACATCGGACTTAACAATGTAAACTCCAGGATACGACTCAAATATTCCGGTGACCAATATGGAGTTTCCGTTATCAGTGATGAAGATTCCGGAACAACCGTGACGATTCTGACAAAGGCAGTCAGGGGGGATGAACATGTATAAAGCAGTGATTATAGATGATGAACCCTGGACCCGTGATGTTATAAAAGGGCTGGGGAAATGGCAGGAACTTAATATTGCGGTTTTAGGGGAAGCATCGGACGGGGAATACGGGCGTGAAATTGTTAAACTTCTTGAACCGGATATTATCATTACGGATGTGCGTATGCCGCACTTGAACGGCATTGATCTTGTTGCACAGCTGCGCAGGGAAGGGAACACATCTAAAATTATCGTCATCAGCGGATATGATGATCTTGAATACATTCACAGCGTACTTAAACTCGATGTGATCGATTATCTGCTGAAGCCAATCAAGCCGGAAGAACTGAACGGGCAGCTGGCGCGCGCCGTGGAGATGCTTAAAAAAGAAACGAGGATCCGCTCCGGTGAGAGTATCGATATTTCCCTGCATGCACCCTGGACGAAAGAGTACTTTGCACTTCGAAGCCGTGCATACGAGTCGCTGCGGGCTTATAACGAAAAGGACATCGAGCAGGTATTTAATCATTTAAAAGTTCTATTTCAGAACAATCAGCAGTATGTTATTTCGAAAAGTACGATGATCGGGCTGTATTACGGACTTATGGAATGGCTGCAGAAGTTTATTGATCTAAGCGGATATGCAAATGAAGACCTTATTCATTCAGAGGAATGTTCGTTTGTATTCAGCGGGGAAACGCGCATATCCGATATGCTCGACAATGTCTGTAATTTGTACTGCTCGGTATCAGGCCGTGTGCTGAAATTGATCCACGAAAGAAACCGTCTCAATATTCATCAGGTCGAGGAATATATAAAAAGCAGCTATTTTGAAAACGGGAATGTAACGCTCGAAGATACAGCGGCACGCTTTTTTGTAAGCAGGGAATATTTGAGCAAGATCTTTAAGCAGGCAACCGGCGAGGGTTTTTCCGAATACGTCGCGGCGCTTCGTATGGCCAAAGCCAAAGAGCTGATTGCGCGCGGTGTGGAGATAAAGGACGTCGGTTCTATGACCGGTTATATGGATCAGGCTCATTTTTATAAGTCGTTTAAGCGCTTCTATGGCATTACGCCCGGAGAGATGAAAAAACAGATTAAAAATTGACAATAAATTCCAACGTTATTTGCGAATGTTAATTGCACAAATAAATTGCATGATAGCAGTAAGAAATGGTGCATAACCACCAACTACCTGGTGGAACAGCAACCCATTACATAAATGAGGAGGATTTATATGAAAAAGTTTCTTGCACTCATGCTTGCTGCGTCTATGTCGCTTTCCCTTGCAGCATGCAGCACTTCCGGCACGTCTTCGGTTACTACCGCTGAAAAGGCGGGAGAATCAACGGCAGCCGCAGCCACAGCAGCAACTACAGCAGAACCGCGCGAAGCCGAACTCAATGTCATGATGAGTTTCCCGCAATATATGGACCAGTGGGAAACATACTGCCAGCAGTTCGAAGCCAAAATGCTGGCCGAGGAAAACATCAAGGTAAAGGTCAATCTTGAAATGCCCAGTTCCGACCAGTATGAGAACGTGCTGCAGGCCAGGCTTTCGAGTGGGGACGCACCTGATCTGTACACCTTGCACTGCAATCTTATTCCTACATATTACAAAGCCGGCAACCTGACTGACCTGTCCAATGAAGAGCTGGCAGGAAAGATATATGACAACGTGAAAGCGACAGTGACCCGGGATGGAAAATTACTGGCTGTACCGATTGAGAGTCAGGCATGGGGTATCCTTTACAACAAAGACATTTTTGAAAAATGCGGCCTGACTCCTCCTGAAACCCTTGATGATCTTAAGAATATCTGTTCCGTCCTGAAAGAGAACGGATATACGCCGTTTCTTCTTGCATACCAGGAACAGTGGGTACCGCAGCTTATGACCGCCCTTACACTTGGCGGCAAAGTGTCCGGTGAAATCCCCGACTGGGTCGACCGTATGTACAGTGATAGCGGATCATATGAGGAAGTACGCGACATTTTCGGGCCGATCGACCTGATTATGCAGAACGGTACGGATCGTGCCATGGAGGAAGGATCGGAAGCCGGTTCTGCAGATTTTGCCAACGGCAAGGCTGCCATGTATTTGCAGGGAACATGGGCTTCCAATACCATCATGACAGCAAATCCCGATATGAAACTGGGCGTATTTGCACTGCCGATCAACAACAATAAGGATTGTACCAAGGTGAATCTTTCCACCTCGACGACGCTTGCCGTATATCCCGGAACCAAAGAAATGGACCTTGCCCTGAAGTTTGCAAACTACGTCCTTGATGATAAGGATTCATCGGCGCTGTTCCAGGCCTGCTCATTCAACCCGATTGCCAGCTGCCATACGTATGAGGCATCTTCCTGGGTAGCAGACGCATCCGCCTATGTTGCTGCAGGCCGGGCATATCAGGATCTTGTTCTTCCCCAGGCTGTAACAGATGAGCAGGGCAAACTTTTACAGGAATACTATGTCGGATCTATTACGCAGGATGAATTTATATCCCAGATGGATTCCGTTTTCAAGGAAGCTAATAAACAGGCTTAACTCCAGCGAAGGGGCTGGCAGATGCCAGCCCCTTTTTTATGACTTTATTTCATGGCAGAACAGGAACTGAGGTGGTTTCATTGAAAAAGCCAGGCAAAGAAAATATCAGCCTGATATTGTTTGCGCTTCCGGCGTTTATCGTATATGCACTATTTAAACTTTTCCCTGCAGTTTCCGGCATATATTATGCAATGACCAATTGGAACGGCATCAATAATGCCGGCAAATCGTATGATTTCATCGGACTTGATAACTTTATTGAGATTATGTCGGACAAATATTACTGGAAATCGATTCTTTTCACGATGAAATATGTTTTGGTCATGATCATTGTTGTTAATATTGCTGCGCTTGTGTTAGCGGTGGCAATAGAGTCGAGAAAACGTATGAAAGGGATTTTCCGGACTATATTTTTTATGCCGAATATGATCAGCATGATAATCGGCGGTTATATGTGGATGTTTGTTTTTACCAAGGTTCTCTACTATATGGCTGACAATTGGGGAATATCATTTTTTGATAAGTCCTGGATCGGTGATCCGCAATATGCATTCATTGCAATTATTATTGTCGCTTCATGGGGCGCTGTCGGGTACCTGATGATTATTTATATGGCGGCCCTTCAGGGGGTACCTGTCAATTTGAAAGAGGCGGCAAGCCTTGACGGTGCAAACGCATGGCAGTCCTTCTGGCATGTTTCGCTTCCTCTTATTCAGAACGCGGTTACGATTTGTGTTTTCTGGACTCTGAACTCCGCATTTCAGGTATTTGATGTTGTTTATGCACTTACCGGCGGAGGACCCGGGCGGGCTACACAGACAGTTGCCATTAACATTTATGAAGAAGCTTTCCGCGGTAATATCCGTTATGGATACGCCACGGCCAAATCAACCATGCTGTTTTTTATTGTATTCGTAATAACTCTTATTCAGTTGAGGGTAATGAAAAGGAAGGAGCAGGAACTATGAAGCAAAAACGTTCGCTCATTAATATTCTGGTGTTTGTTTTCCTGACAGCCGCAGCATTCTTCTGTCTGTTCCCTCTTTTGATGGCATTTGTAAATTCGTTCAAGTCGAACCGTGAACTGCTCGCAAATGTAGTGACGCTTCCGCGGCAATGGAATTTCAGCAACTACATCCGGACTTTTGATAAAATGCATTATCTTCGCAGTCTGGGGAATACCATAGTGCTCGCTGCAGGCGGTGTCGGATTGATTGTCCTTTTTTCTGCAATGGCCGGATGGAAAATGTGCCGGACCAAAAACCGCCTTTCCAAAGCTCTTTTCAGCCTGTTTGTATTTTCCATGCTGATTCCATTCAATTCCATTATGATTCCGCTTTTTCGTGTTGTTATGATGTTTCACATCAAAGATTCCCTGATCGGACTCGTTTTTGTCTATGCCGGGCTTGGTGTAAGCATGGGTGTTTTTCTATATCATGGCTTTGTCAAAAGTATTCCTTATGAACTCGAAGAGGCTGCAAGGATTGACGGCTGCAGCTCCCTGCAGGTCTTTTTCCTTATTGTGATGCCCATGCTGAAACCTATCACCGCTGCGATTTGCATCACAAACGTGTTATGGATATGGAATGATTTTCTGCTGCCTTTGATCGTGATTTCAGACAGCAAAAAATATACGCTTCTGTTGTCTACCAACACACTTTTCGGGCAGTACAGCAATGACTGGACAGCGATTTTAAGCGCGCTGATCCTGGCTGCGGTTCCGGTAATTATTTTTTACGCATTTTTCCAAAAGCAGATTTTGCATGGAATATCTGACGGTGCGATAAAGGGGTAAGCATGGAATTTATTAAGGCAGACGGGGACAAACTGCGTGCAGGCGGGAAAGAGATACTGCTCCGGGGCTTTGGCCTCGGCGGCTGGTTTCTGACGGAAGGCTATATGTGGCAGCTGTACACAAAATGCGACCGCCCCCGCCGGATTGAAAAAATGATAGAAACTTTATGCGGGAAAGAATATGCGGATTCATTCTGGAGCCGCTATCTGGACGTTTTTATCACAGAGGATGATATACGCTGGATTGCCGGCCGTGGATTCAATTGTGTCCGCCTTCCTGTCAATGCACGCCGCTTATGCAGGATGCGTGCAGGCAAATGTGAATTTGTTGCCGAGACAGTCAGCCGCATCGACAGGCTTATAGAATGGTGCAAAAACAATCATGTTTATGTGATTCTTGATATGCATGCGGCACCGGGAGGACAAACGGGACAGAACATTGACGACAGTGCGGATGATGTGCCGCGCTTGTTTATGGACAGTGATAAAGAAGAGGAGCTTTTGCTTCTTTGGCGAGCCCTGGCTGCACGTTATGCCGATGAACCGTCTGTAGCCGGCTATGACTTGCTGAATGAACCGGTTTCAAAACAATTTGCCCGTTTTAATGACCGCGTACTCCCGCTGTATATAAAGCTGATACAGGCAATCCGTGATGTGGATAAACAGCATGCGGTTCTATTGGAGGGCGTACATTGGGCGACGGATTTTTCCATATTTGATAATCTGAAAAAAGGTGAAATGGAAAATGCTGTCCTGCAATTTCACAAGTACTGGAATGTACCGGACGAAGAAAGTCTGGATCCTTACCTGCGTTATTCCCAAAAGCTTGGCATGCCGCTTCTGATGGGCGAGGGCGGGGAAAACAACCTCGAATGGTATACTGCGCTCTTTCCTGCTTTGGAGCGCAAAGGAATCAGCTGGTCGTTCTGGACGTATAAAAAGATGGAAAACAGCAATTCCCCTGTCTCGTTTTCGAAACCGTCCGGATGGGATGCGTTGGTTTGCTGGCTGGACGGGGGCCCTGAACCTTCCAGGAAAAATGCTGTGAATACTTTTGATTCTTTGCTCTTTTCCGTTTCACACGCAAAAAGGAACGAGGATGTGCTGGGGGCGCTTTTGAGAGAAGCTCCTTTTGTTCTGCCATGTGAAGCCTATGACAGCTTCCAAATTCACACCGAACGAAGATCCGGTGCCGAACTGCGTATGCACGATCCGGTTACGCTTTATTTTGCAAACGGGAAAGAAGGTATCCCCGACTATAAACGTTATAGCGGCGAACCGGTACCGGAGGAAGAAAATATAGTTGCAGAATTGTTTTCGGGGGAGTCCCTGCTGTATCACTTCCAAGTCCCGGACACAGGCACGCTTCAGGCATCCGTCACGTACAGCGGGGAAGGGGAATTGATGCTGAAGGCCGATGATGCCGGTATGCATTGCCGCGGAGACGGTATTTTTACGATTGACGACCTAAGCAGGGGCAGACATATATTGACTTTGACATGTACAAAAGGGTCTATTCTTGCCGATACAATACGACTGTCAGTTTGAGGAGGAAAAAATTATGGAATGGGTCGAGACGCTGTACCGGAAAGGTGAAGCAGTACAAACCAGACGAGACCTGTGTTTCTCCGATGACATATACCAATGTGAAGATAACATTGTAAACATATATCCGGAGGAAAAATTTCAGACAATTATGGGCTTTGGCGGTGCATTTACCGAATCGGCGGGATATGTGTACGCAAACCTCCCGCGTGAGGCGCAAAAAGAAGTTCTCCGTGCGTATTTCGGGCAGACCGGTCTTGGTTATACACTTGGCCGATGCGCTGTAGACAGCTGCGATTTTTCACTTGGAAATTACAGCGCAGTCACCGATGCAGATGATACGGCGCTGAACACATTCTCGCTTTCCCGTGATGAGCGGTATGTACTTCCGCTGCTTCGCGATGCAAAAGCACTTTGCCCGGAACTTTCACTGATGCTTTCCCCATGGAGTCCGCCTGCCTTTATGAAAACAAATCATGCAAAAAACGGCGGAGGAAAACTTGATCCGCAATACCGCAGACGCTGGGCCGAATACCTCTGCCGATATCTGGAGGAATATAAGGCCATGGGATTTCTGATTTTTGCCCTGTCCGTGCAAAACGAGCCGAATGCCGCACAACGATGGGACTCCTGCCAGTATACGCCGGAAGAAGAGAAAGTGTTCATTCGCGACTATCTTGCCCCTTTACTGAAGGAAAAAAGAATGAACGATCTTCTGCTGACCGTATGGGATCATAATAAAGAGCGTCTTTTTGACCGCACGGCATACATCTGTGCGGATGAAAAAGCAAATGCGGCAGTGGGTGCGGCCGGTTTTCACTGGTACAGCGGAGATCATTTCGAAGCGGTAAACCTTGTAAGCAAACGTTATCCGGAGAAAAAACTGATTTTTACCGAGGGCTGTATCGAATATGCAAAATACTCCGGAGATGCCGGGCTTGCGAATGCCCAAAAATACGCACATGAACTTCTGGGGGATTTAAATGCCGGCCTACATGCTTTTCTTGACTGGAATATTCTTCTGGATAAAAACGGCGGACCAAACCATGCGGATAATTACTGTGATGCGCCGGTTATGGCAGATCCTGATACCGGGAAGCTGAAGTACAATCTCAGCTATTTTTATCTTGGACATTTTACAAAATACATAAAACCCGGGGCCGTGCGTATTGGTACCACGTGCTATACGGCCGGCATCGAAACCACTGCATTTCAAAATGAAGACGGTACAATTGCAGCCGTCATGTACAATCCCGGAAAGGATCCCCGTACCTGCACTTTGCGCTTAATGGGAGGGATCTGTTCCGTTACCCTGGAGTCTGAGAGTATCAGTACATTTATAATACAAAGTATGGAGGGACAGACATGGGATATTCCCTGAAAGACGGCATGTTTGCAATTGAAAACTTTGATCGGCAGCCGCCCTTTTCGAGCTTCCTGCCGGGTGTATGCGGGGCGGACGGAGTTCCGGCGTGGGCTTTTTACGTGAATCGCGGGCAGGGAATTGCCAGCTTCGGCGTGGATGACAAGAATCATGCAATCATGGAATTCAGTCCTGCAGTCATCGCGTATGAGGATACGGCGCGCAAAGGCTTCCGCACTTTCCTCCAGAGCAATTTACAGACGTGGGAACCTTTTGAACAGGATAACAATTGCATCCGAAATATGTATATCAGTCCTAACAGCGTATTGCTCACGGAAACCGACAATGTTCATAATATTTGCACGGAAGTCAAGTATTTTATGCTGCCCGGCGAGGATACTGCGGCGCTGATTCGAAAAGTGCGCATCCGGAATTCGGGACCGGATACGAAGAATCTGGAAATTCTTGACGGAATGAGCCGGATACTGCCCTATGGCATCCTGAATTCAGAATTTAAAGAGATGGCGAATCTGTTAAAGAGCTATGGGAAAGTCACCTTCGATGATAAAAACATCGCATATTTTTCAGTAAATGCCAGTACCGAAAACAACGAGAGGGTAGAAATCACAAAGGGATCGTACTACTTTCTCACTTCCTGTAATCATACGCTGATCCGTCCGGTCTGTGATCCGGCAGCTGTATTCGGACAGGATACGTCTCTTGGCTTTCCCCGGCGGTTTGCCGGAAAGACAGCCGGCGAAACCGCTGCCGGATTACAGTATACGGAGAATAAAATACCCTGTGCATTTACCCCTGTTTCCGTATCCCTTCTTGCAGGCGAGAGTATTGAATTTTATACAATGATCGGTTTTTGCAGAGACCCCGGCATTATTGATTCCCTGTATCATAAATTGCTCGACAGCAGATGGTTTTTACAAAAAGAAAGAGAGGCTGAAATACTCGCGCAGCAGATTACCGCACCGATGAAAATACATACTGCTTTTCCCATATTTGATGCATATGCGGAGCAGAACTGGCTTGATAATGTCCTTCGAGGCGGCATGCCGTCCGTATACACGGGCGGAGGAAAAAATCATGTACTCCACCTCTTTTCGCGCCGGCACGGCGACCTTGAGCGTGACTACAATTTTTTCCGTACACCGGCTGTACACTATTCAGAAGGTGACGGGAATTTTCGTGACGTATGCCAGAACCGCAGAAGTGAAGTGCTGTTCTTCCCGGAAATCGGGGACAGCGATATATTGTATTTCGTAAATTTAATCGGTGTGGACGGATACAATGCGCTTGAACTCCGGCCTGATCTTTATATGGCAGCTCCCGGCGAAAAAGATGACCTGCCATTGCTCATGGAAGAAGTACTGGCGGATAAAAAAAGAAGTGATGAAGTGATACGCCGAATTGGAAAAGGATTCATGATAGGTGATCTTCTGTCTGACCTTCAGCAGCTCGGTGTGCGCCTGACCTGCACGGAAGATGATTTTCTGCGCAGATTGCTCCCGCTGTGCAAAGAGGACTGTCGGGCTGTGTGGAACGAAGGAAACTGGACTGATCACTGGACATATGTTCCGGATTTGATTGATGCATACCAAAAAATATATCCGGATTATATGCAGCAGCTTCTTTTTTTACCGTCTGCCTGCCGCTTTTTTCAGACAGGTGCTTATGTAAGACCCCGCAAAGACAAGACATGCTGTGTCAATGGAAAAGTGCGCCAGTACGGCGCTGTCGAACAGCCAAAAGGTGAAACGGGTCAATGGATCAAAGACGAGAATGGCGTAACGGTGGCACTTTCCCTATATGCAAAACTGATTCACCTGGCAGCCGTTAAATGCGCTTCTCTTGACCCCCTGCAGCTCGGAGTCGCGATGGAAGCCGGGAAACCCGGCTGGAACGACGCACTCAACGGTCTTCCGGGTATATTCGGAAGCAGTACATCGGAGACAATCGATATCCTCCTCCTGTTGGACAGGCTGCTGAATTGGTCCGCATGTATGCCCGGGCAAATAGAAATGCCTGCGCGGACAGACGACTTTGCCATGCAATTACATACCCTGACAGATCAAAAACAGAAGGGAGAAATCAGCGCATTTCAGTTCTGGAACGAGTCATCTTCCCTGCTTGAGGAACTCCGGGAAGACACCCGGATATGGATGAAGGGAGGAATGCGTATCATTGCGGACACGGAAATCCGGAGGCGCCTTTTGAGCATGCGCGCACTTATTTCCGAAAGCGTCATGTCTGCAGGCGCCCTCGCAAGCCCGGCCCCGACATATCTGTATTTCCGTGCGGAAACATATGAGCAGAATTATGATGAATCCGGCTGCCCGGTTATAGGGCCGGCCGGCCTGCCCACAGTTACGGTAACATCATGGTGCGCACATGTACTTCCTGTATTCCTGGAGACCCCGGTCAAAAGAATGCGTCTGGAAAACGGTGAAACGGCGAAGGAGCTTTACCGTCTTATACGCGAAAGTGCGCTTTATGACAGCAAACTGCAGATGTACAAGATAAGCGGTCCGCTTGCCTCATGCCCTGAAGAGGCGGGAAGAATACGTGCTTTTACTCCGGGATGGTTTGAAAATGAAAGTATCTTCCTTCACATGGAATACAAATATTTCCTTGCCCTTCTGCAGGCAGGCCTGTATGATGCGTGCTTCGCAGATATGAGAACCGCACTTGTGCCTTTTCTTGATCCTGCCGTATATGGAAGGAGCACCCTCGAAAATTGCTCGTTTATAGCCTCAGGCGCGAATCCGGATGTGACAACACACGGAAAGGGTTATATTGCGCGTCTGAGCGGGTCATCGGCCGAATTTATTTCCATCCTGCTGCTGATGCTGATTGGGAAAACGATGTTCACGCAGGAAAACGAGCTTCTGTTTACACTGGATCCCATTCTTCCGGGCTGGCTTTTTGATGATAACGGTGAAATTGTTTTTCATTATCTTGCCTGCACGTTCTGCTATCATAATCCGGAAAAACGAAATACATACGGGGAGAACCGAGCCAATATTGTCAGAATGCTCGTCGACGGAAAATCCTATGCGGGTTCAAACATGATGAGGCAGCCGGGAATGGCCAAACAGCTCCGTGACAGGGAACTCAAGAGGATCGATGTATATTTTATCTGATACGGGACGGCCTGATGAATTCGATTTACAGTACAATTTCCGGCAGCCTGTGTCTAACTCTTCTTTTTCTGCTGGAATTCCCTGGGCGTCATGTTGAAGTGCTGTTTGAACACCGTGTTGAAGTGCATTACACTGATAAATCCAACCTGTTCGGAGACTTTATATATTTTCTCGTCGGGATTCGATTTCAGCAGCAGCGCAGCCTGTTCCATCCGGATTCGCGTCAGAAACTTCGAATAGGTTTCTCCGATGTTTTTGTGAAAAACGTCGCACAGGTAACTTGCCGAGACGCCGAGGACGTCAGCTACTACAGCGAGACTTATCGGCTCATTGTAGTGCATGCAGATATATTCCCTGGCCATGTCGGACAATACGCCGTATTCCTTTCCCGGCGGACTGACCGTATCTTCCGTAAGGGCGAGCACGGATGACTGATACAGCAGGGCAATCTCTTTCTTCTCTGTGGGAACGGATTTTTCGCTTTCACTTAAGAACTGAATCATCGGCATCAGCGACAGCTCGAGTTTTTCCTGCCGGCTGTTTATCCCCCATGCGAGCTGATTTACCAGATACAGCCCGAAGCGGAGAATTTTTTCTGTTCCCGGGCTGTCCGGGAGCAATGCGGCGTAGTGCATAAGATCATTCAGCAGGAGTGCGGAATCTCTGCCGGACAAATCGGCATCTATCGTTTTTATTGTCTCATGCAGGCCATGCAGGAAATGACGCTGACTGATGTAACGATTCGGGGGAATCGGTGAAGAGGCACCGGCAAGAGAAAGATTCAAGGATTCGAACGCTGTCACATAGGAACTGCGCAGTTGAAGGATATCCTCAACCGGTTCCCCATAGGCGCAGATCAGGCGGATATTTGACTGGGTTTCGAGCTGCCGGCATATATTTTCATATATCCGGCGGCATTTCGCGGCAATCTCATCGGCATCTTCCCCGGCAATAAGCAGGACGGTATTCTCATATTTATCGTAGCAGACAGGGACAAGCGGATCGCTTTTTGTGACTTCAAGAGCTTTCTGATGCAGGATCATCCGGTATACGGGCATATCGGTTATGGATTTTCGGCTCATTAAGATGCTCGATTCATCCGGCGACAGCAGGAGGACCGCTGCAATTCCGTCCATGATATGGAGTTTCATCCCGTAAATAAGTGGATACAGGGTTTTTATATTGAAATGGTTTTCCTCAATCAGCGCGGATATAAAATTGGAAACAAGTTCTTCCGTTGAATTATCCGGAAGGCTGTTCATTGTTTTCAGTGCGACGTCGAGCGCGTGCTGCTTTTCAATACTTTTGGCTACCCGGTCCAGAGCCTCCCTGATTTTGTCGTCCATCAGAGGCTTCAGAAGGTAATCATGTACGTTGCAGCGCACGGCTTCCTGCGCATATTGAAATTCATCAAAGCCGGATACAATGATTACTTTTGTGGAAGGATGGTTCTCCTGTATATGCCTGGCAAGTGCCAGACCATCCATTTCCGGCATGCGGATATCGGTTATGACCAGGTCGAAGGACGCCGTCTTCATCATCTCGAGCGCCTGCAGGCCGTCTTCGGACTGGCCTGTCACCGTCCATCGGCTGTCGATCCTGGATAAATTATCCGCCATAAATTTCAGCATGAGAGGTTCATCATCGACGATCAGTACACTGTACATATGATTAACTCCTGACTTCCGGCCTGAGCGGCAGGTGAAGGGTAATATGCGTTCCGCGGCCGGTTTCCGACTGCACGCTGATTCCGTATTGAACGCCGTATTTCAGCTTGATGCGGCGGTTCACATTGATAAGGCCGATGCTGTTAGCGGATTTTTCAGAAGACGGTTCCGCTTCCTGATATGCGTTCAGCCTGTTCTGCAGTTCGAGAAGCTTATCGGCGGGAATCCCCGATCCGTTATCCGTGACATGGAAATAGAGGCTGTCCTGATCGGTCGAACTGAACAGATGGATGAAGGATTCCCCGCGTGTTGCCTCACAGCCATGAATTACGGCATTTTCCACAATCGGCTGCAGAGTCAGCGCCGGAATCAGGTAATCCCTGTAAGGGTCTTCAATGTCGATTTTGTACTGCAGGTTTTTGCCGTACCGGCTCTGCTGGAGGCTCAGGTAGGCGTCGATAATCTGCAGCTCGGAAGACACGGGGATTTCCCTGTCTATATTCATAATTCCGCGGAGAAGGAAGGATAGTCTGCCGATATCGTCTACGGCTTTCTCCGGCTCGTTGCATTTTATCAGAAGGCTGATTGTGTTGAGCGTGTTGTAGAGGAAATGCGGTTTGATCTGGCTGCAGAGCGCATTATACTGCGCCTCTTTCTGGAGGTATTTTACTTCATACACTTCTTTGACAAGTTGGGTGTTGCATTCCATCATATTGTCGATCTGGCTGATCATCTGGTTAAAGGATTCCCCGAGATACCCGATTTCATCTTTGCTCCTGACCGTATACCGTGCGTTCAGGTCGCCCTCCTGTACCTGCTTCATCAGGGTGACAATCTTGAACAGCGGGCGCAAAAAGCTGTTGACGAAAAATATGGAAAGAAATACGGCAAAGAGGGCGCATATCAATGCAAGCAGGAAAGCGGCATTCCTTGTGGCCGTGAAGTATTGGTTCAACGCGGAGACGGAATTAACTTCCACGATCTGCCAGTCGGTTGCCGCCATCTGCTGTGAACTCACAATATATTGATCCGAGCCCAGTTTTACTGTACTGCTGCTGCTTTCATTGGCCAGCGCCTTGTCGAAGAAAGCAGAACTGTCAATTCCGGAACCGAGTTTACTGTTCTGGTAGATAATATTTTTACCCTTGTCAATTACAAACAGTGCGCTGCCGCTTTGGAGCTGAATCTTATCACAGATAGACCGGATGCCGGTATAGTTGGCATCGGCCTTGATTACGCCGAGGATTTTTGAATTGTCGCGGGTGCTCCGTAAACGCAGGACAATAGAAAAAATCTGCACATTGCTGTTTTTGAAATCCTTTTCCGTATGTACGGGAAGAAAAACAGGACTGCTTGTTGCGATAGCCTGTACATACCAGTCTGATTTTGTATTGTCGATGGATTTGTCCACATCATAGGATGTCTTATTGCTTGAATAGGCACCGTCCTCTGCTACGATATAGACGCGCAGTATGTCGTCTCTTGGAATTGTCATGACTTCGCTCAGAAAATTTTCAATGGTTCTTCTTTTTTCAAGCTTCTCCTGTTCGGTTGACGTATTTGTTTCGAGTGCCGTCATAACTTCGTTATTGTAATAAGGAGAAATACTCAGCCTGAATAACTCATCCATATAGGTATCAAGATTTATGCCGATCTGTTCAAGGATCTGCTCTGTCTGCTGTGTGCTCTGATCCGTAAAATAACCCGTGTACCGGCTGTATGTGAGTATGGATACAACTGTGACGGACATCAGAATGAGAAAGGAAGTAAAAGCAAGGAGCTTCCTCTTCAGACTCAGGTTGGTCCATGCCGGTAATGTAATTTTTTTCATGTCGGATTCCTCCTGCGCTTATTATATATCGGAGGGATGTTTGTGCAATTAGCATAAAATACAAATCGAAAAAAATTGAAATTTAATCTAAAAATATGAAAATATGTAAATCGGATAAATGCGTCTACAATAAAATCATGAGGCAGAGAACGCCTGATAAATGAAGGAGGATAAGTTATGAAACGGGTAATGGCATTGTTATTAAGCTTGGCTCTCATCGCCGGTACATTAACGGCATGCGGTACGGCACAGGCCGGCACAACGGCAGACGGTACGGCGGCGGGCAGCACATCAGCAGGCGAGTCTTCGAAAGAGACGGAAAAGACCGGACGCGTCACGCTGACATTCTTCACGGGGAAAGTTGAAACCATTGATGTAATGAATGAGATCATTAATGACTTCAACGCTTCACAGGACCATATAACGGTCGTGCAGGAATATCAGAAAGATGCAAGCAACGTAATCAAAATCAAGTTCGCATCCGGGGATGTTCCGGATATTATGACAACATATGAACAGGAATATGCGGACCAGGGCAAGTACCTTGATCTTTCCGGAGAGACGGAAATCTGGAGCAGGCTCCTGGACTCCATGAAGGTCAACTGCACGGACATTAATTCCGGCAAACAGTACAGAATATGCACAAATATGACGATGGCAGGATTCTTTTACAACAAGGCCATCTTCCAGGAACTGGGACTTGAAACGGCAACGACATGGGATCAGCTTGTATCGAATCTTCAGACGATCAAAGACAAAAAGCCGGATGTCACCCCCTGGTTTATTTTCGGAAGTGAAGCATGGCATCTCGGCCACCTTATCGAATTCATTCCGCACGGCTATCTGAAGCAGAAGTACGGTACGGTGGAAACCAAAAAAGCAATGCTCGCAAATGACCAGTCCGTCCTTGACTTTGGCAGTGCCGACGGAAGCATGGCAGTATTTGCACAGAATCTTCTTGATCTGCAGGCAAAAGGACTTATCAATTCCGACGTACTTACAGCAACAAGCGATAACTGCGTGCAGGATTTTGCAACAGGCAAGGCTGCTATGCTCAGCAACGGCATGTGGGTTCTGTCGAGTATCCTCGCGGCTAACCCCGATATGGCTGATCAGATCGGATTTGCGCCGTATCCTTCCTATATGCCCGACTCCAAGCCGGTTGTCCTGTGTGCCGAAGATTCGGGATACTGCATCTCCGCAGAGACAAAGTATCCGGAAGAGTGCAAGGAATTTCTGAATTATCTGTTCTCGGCTGACAATCAGAAAAAGTACAGCGAGGCAGCAGGCGCACCCAGCGCATTCAAGGATGTCAATGCAGAATGGGCTCCGGAATCCATTGTTACGGAAGTCAACAACGCTCTGAATACAGCAGTCAACATTGGCTTTACAAATGAAAAGCCTGCAGGATTTACCGGTGATGATGCCGGACGTCTGGTACAGGATCTGCTGAGCGGAAAATACTCTGCGGCAGAGTTCGCTGCGGCTTACAAGAAAGCCTGGGACGCAGGATTCAGCGCTTAATTACATTTTGGCAGAATACGGGGGCATCCCTCAAAGGGATGCCCTTGTATTTGCCAGGGATCGGCAGGAATAAACCATGATAAAAGCTAAAAAGACGGGTCTCCATACTTTTATGGCCGTACCGGCATTCCTTTTGTTCGCACTCTTTTTTATATATCCGCTGACCAGGGGAATTCAAATGAGCCTCACGGACTGGGATGGTCTGAGCCCTGCAAAATTCATCGGATTTCGGAACTTCATCGACTTTTTCTCGGATGAAAGGGCGATCAGCGACATAAAGACGACGGTATTGTTTGCTCTTTGCAGCGCGCCGCTCTTAAATATAGTCGGACTGATTTATGCACTTCTCATGAACGCCGAATTCAAAGGCAAAGGACTGGCCAGAGGCATTATTTATCTCCCGGCCGTCATCAGTCCGTTAATAATGGGATATATCTGGTATTTCCTTCTTCAGCCCGGACGGGGATTCCTCTTCCACGCACTTGATCTTGTCGGCATGTCGTCACTGCTCGGCAACTGGATGGGAAAGTATTCCTCGGCTATGATGGTGCTCATTATAGTCAATGTCTGGCAGTATGCAGGAATGACTATGGTCATATATCTGGCAGGTCTTCAGTCAATACCGGAGGAACTTTATGAATCTGCAAAAATAGACGGTGCGGGATCCTGGCAGATATTCCGCTATGTCACGATACCGCTTCTTATGCCTTCGATCCGAATCAATATTGTAACCAATATCATTGGTTCACTGTCGGTTTTCGACATAGTCATGTCATTAACCGGCGGCGGGCCGGGGTACTCCACCGAAACCCTCAGCATTTACATTATGCGTATGTGCTACGGAAGCAAGACGGGATATTCCACAGCGGTCGCGCTGATTCTGTTCGTAATTATCCTGGTGCCGGTTGCTGTATCCATGCGCATGACGCGATCAAAGGATTAGGGGTATATCATATGAAGTATTTTACAAAAACGCTCAAAATTCTTGCCGTCATTCTGATCTGCGGCGCGTGCATGCTTCCCTTTTTCATACTGCTTATCCTATCGCTCAACACGCCGAAAAGAATTTTTTATGAAGGCAACATGTTCGTTCCTGATTTCTACTTCCATAACTATATCGATGCCTGGGTGCAGTCGCAGATCGGAACGGCAATTATCAATTCAGCCGTCATTACCATCGTATCGCTTCTGATCATTCTGGCATGCAGCGGCATGGCCGGTTATGCAATTGCGCGGTTCGGCGGCAGGTTCAATAACATGGTGTTCGGCATCTTCCTTTGCTGTATGATGATTCCCGGTATCATTAACACCGTGCCTCTTTATACGCTGATGCGAAAAATACATGCGATCAATACCTTGTGGGGTATGGCGCTTGTCTGTGCCTCCCTGGCCCTGCCTGCCGCCACTTTTATCTTTACCGGATTTGTTAAGTCGCTGCCGAGAGATATCGAGGAGGCTGCGATCATTGACGGATGTACGTGGTTTTCCGCTTTCTGGCGCGTGACTTTTCCGCTCCTGAAGCCCTGCATCTCCGCGGTTATCATACTGAACGGATTCGGCATATGGAATAACTATGCCCAGGCGGTCTTTTTCCTTCAGGACAGAAGTAAACAGAACATTCCCCAGGCGATATCCATATTTTTCCAGCAGTTTGCCGGAGCAAAATGGAACCTGATGGCTGCAACGGCCGTCATCGCCGTCATTCCTGTTGTTGCCGCCTTCCTGTTTTTGCAGAAACAGCTGATGAAAGGCCTGACAGCCGGAGCACTTAAAGGATAAACAAAATTCGGAGGTAACCTTTGTGATTACGGATCTATATCCCGAAAAGGCGCAGTACCGGACGGGCGAGCCCGTTAAAATCATTGCTGAATTCAGTCAGGAAAGCGGGGATCATGCCGCCTGCTGCAAAGCGGTCCTGACCATAAAAAATGCGGAAAGACTGCTGGCCGTTCATGAGAAAAATTTGACTGAAGCGGAAATAGCAGGGGGAAGCTGCGTCTTTTGCCTGCCCGGCGTACAGACGGAGTTCGGCGGATTCGGCGCGGATCTCTCCCTGTTCAGGGATCAGGCGTGCATACAGACCTTTTCAACAGCGTTCGACGTTGTATCCGACAGCGGACGGGCAGTCCGCTATGGCTTCCTGAGTGATTTTAACACCTCCGATGCGGAAAATGACAGAGATGTCGGGACCTTGCGCAAATTCCACATAAACATGGTCCAGTATTATGACTGGTCGTACAGGCATGACCGGTTTATCGCTCCGGTACCCGTCTACACGGATATGATGGGACGCCGGGTAGATATTGAGACCGTAAAAAAGAAAATTGCGGCATGCCGCAGGCTGGGCATGAAATCCTACGGTTACGGTGCCGTTTATGCAGCTTCAAAGGCGTTTCTTGCACAGCACCCGGACTGGGGTCTTTACAACAGCGCCGGGTCTCCGCTTGTTTTTATTGATACATTCTGCATTATGAACATAGAGCGGGCATGCCCGTGGCACGAACATATCCTTTCACAGTATCGGCTGGCTGTTTCGGAAATCGGATTCGACGGTATTCATATGGATACCTATGGATTTCCCAAGACGGCTGTATCAAAATTAGGCGGCCGGGAGGAGATTCTTCATCTTGCGGATCAGTATCCGCTCCTGATTGAGGACGCCAAAAAAGCACTTGCCGAAGTGAATCCCGAAGCCGGCCTGATCTTCAACAATGTCGGCAATTGGCCTGTAAAGACAGTTGCAGATTCACCGCAGGACGCCGTCTATATTGAAGTATGGCCGCCGTATGAACGGTACTTCCATATAAAGCAGATCATTCTGGATGCCAAAGCTGCAGAAGGCGTTCCCAAACCGGTTGTCCTTGCGGCATATCTGGAACCATTCCGCCTGGAATCGATTGAAAAGGCCGAAAATGCGGCGTATATTCTTACGGCGGCAATTGCTTCAAACGGGGCGTATCATCTTCTGCTCGGAGAAGAGAACGGGATCCTGACGCAGGGGTATTATGTTGACCATTCTTTCCTGCGCGAAACGCAGGTCAGAAGAATGCGGAATTATTACGATTTTGCAGTACGCTATATGAATGTCCTTTATGATGACGCGCTTGAAGATGTTTCCATGACCCACATCGGATGGGACAATACGGAATATCGATGCCTCGGCACAAGCACGAGTGTCTATGGCGAACCGGATAAAATCTGGCTGACAATCCGCGAGAACCGCAGCATGAAAGTAATCAGCCTGATAAATCTATGCGGATGCAGGGACGACTTCTGGAATAAAGGAAAAGACACCCCGGTTCCGCAGACAGACGTTGAGATACAGGTACAGCTCGACGGGCCGATTGAAACCGTCTTCCGGGCATCCCCTGATGAGAACATGGGGGAGGCAGCCGTGCTTACTTATGAAATCGTACGGACGGACAGGGGGCTTACAGCCAAAATTGTAATCCCGGAAATAAAGATCTGGAGCATCGTATGCATCCGCCTCCGGGAGGATTCATAACAAACGCCGCATTTCATCATGCTCTTTCCCCAAATCGGCAGACAGGCAGGTTCCCGGAACCTGTCTGTTTTTTTATGCCATTGCAGGCAGAACAATTGCCGTGTGCCTCCCGGTTCCGCATAACAGCCTTCTTCACAAAATCGGATTGATTGCAGTCAGACATCTATGAATTGCTTATCAACAGAGAAAAAACAGGCGGAAATTGTGAAATCTGAATGAAATTTGTCGTAATTGCAAGAAACAATTTGACAGAATAGACAGAAGGTGTTACGATTCACGTGAATTATATCACGCCGTGACATAATTGCATACGTGCCGCGGATGTTTGATATAGATATAGACAAGTGGATTAAGGGAGGAAACCAGATGAAGGATTGTCACACGAATGTGCGGCCACGTGAAGAAGGCGTCAGCAATGCCGCATTTTGGGATATTGAGATTGTAAATGAACCGACAGGGGAGATACCTGAATTTGCAATTTTTGACTTTGACGGAACGGTCAGTCTTCTCCGTGAAGGCTGGCAGCCGATCATGTATGATTTTTTCACGGAGGAATTGTGCAAGTGCAAGGACGCACCCGCAAGGGATGAGTCGAAACGCATCGTTATGGATTTTGTTGACAAGCTTACCGGAAAGCAGACGATTTTCCAGTGTATGCAGTTATGTGAAGAGATGAAGAAGTACGGCGGCGTTCCCGAGGAACCGCTTGCGTATAAGACAGAGTATCTGAATCGATTAATGGCAAAGATCAAAGACAGACGCGACGGACTGCGGGACGGCAGCGACCCGGCTCCGCATCTGGTGCCCGGCGTATGTGAGACATTAAAGGCCTTGAATGATCTGCATGTCAAATGTTTTCTTACAAGCGGAACAGATGAGGCGGATGTGCTTGAAGAAGCGCAGCTGCTCGGAGTTGCGGATTATTTTGAGAGCATTCACGGAGCGACGGATGCGAACAGCACATCCTGCTCGAAAGAGAAAGTGCTGCATGAACTGATTGAATCGAGACATCTGCAGGGGACGAAACTTCTCGGGTTTGGCGACGGATATGTAGAAATCGAACTGACCAAAAATGTCGGCGGATACGCAGTGGCTGTCGCAACGGCAGAGGACAGGAAGGACGGTTCTGTCAATGCATGGAAGCGGCAAAGGCTTCTGAGTGCCGGAGCTGACTGTGTAATTCCGGATTTCAGCAACACACACAGACTGATGCAATTTATTCTTCGGAGGTAAGCGGCATGTCATTTACGAAATTTGATACAAGTGAAATTAAAATTAAACCTCTGTCAGAGCGGATTCATGATGTGGATCTGATGAAGGTTCTCATTCCGGTTGATGACTCGGCGCCGACCATGGATAATCCGAAAATCCGCACATTGGCGGAGACTCTTGTACATGCAAAACAGGCAGGGGCATCAAGTATTCTGATGTATGGCGCCCATGTTATCCGTACAGGCTGCAGCGCATATATGATTGAATTGATGAAACGCGGGCTTGTAACGCATTTTGCAACAAACGGCGCAGGCAGCATCCATGACTATGAAATGTCGCTGATCGGGTATACATGCGAATCCGTCGCGAAATATATCAGTGAAGGACAGTTCGGCCTTTGGCATGAAACCGGCATGCTGAATGACATCCTGAAAGAAGGCGTACAGGACGGCCTCGGCGCCGGTGAAGCAATCGGAAGATATATCTGGGAGGAAAACCTTCCTTTCCGCGAATACAGCGTACTTGCAAACGGTTATCATCTCCGGGTTCCGTGCACGGTTCATATCGGCATCGGAAATGATATCCTGCATGAACATCCGAATACGGACGGCGCCGTGCTCGGAGAATCTTCCTACCGGGATTTCCTCATATATGCGCAGACGGTCAAAGGTCTGGAGAACGGCATATTTATGGATTTCGGCTCCGCTGTTGCAGGGCCGGAAGTCTATCTGAAAGCGCTGGCAATGGCCAGGAATGTAGCTTTTCAGAAGAACGAAGTAATCGCCCACTTTACAACGGCTGTCATGGATATCCAGCCAATTCCCGACGAAGGATATAATGTGACGCCGCCGAAGTCAGATCCACGATACTATTTTCGTCCCTGGAAAACAATCCTTGCGCGTACGGTCGCCGATGGCGGTACAAGCTTCTATGTCGAAGGCCTCCACAAGGATACACTTCCGAGTATTGCCAAATTTGCGATAAATATGGAGGATAACCGATGAATACCGAGACGATACTGCATACTCTGCAAGGCGGAAAGCAGCCGGTTATCACGGTGTTTGGCGATTTCTGTCTGGATAAGTACCTGTATATTGACGCAGAACGGGACGAACTGTCCGTAGAGACGGACCTGGTTGCGTACCAGGTGACAGGACAAAAACTGTCTGCCGGCGGGGCGGGAACGGTTGTAAATAACCTGTGCGCACTCGGCGCTGCCGTGCGGTGCGTCGGGATTTTAGGCGATGACGGCGACGGGTTTGAACTGCAGAGATGCCTTTCATCCGTCGGCGCAGACGTCAGGTATATGATAACGACGCCGAAGCGCGTCACATGTACCTATGTAAAACCGATGCGGTGCGAAAACGGCACCGAGACGGAAATGAACCGGCAGGATATCAGGAATTTTACAAAGACGCCTGCAGATCTGGAAGACGCCCTTCTTTCAAAGCTGGAGTCGGCTGCCGACGGAAGTGATGCGGTTATTATCTGCGATCAGTTTGTTGAGGCTGATTTTGAAACCGTTACATCACGCGTCAGGGATGGTATCGGCCGTCTGTCAGAAATTTACGGGAATGTGATTTTTTATGCGGATTCGCGGGGATTTATTGACAGGTTTACCGGATGCGTCATCAAGTGCAACCATAAGGAAATCGCGCGGATTTACAGTGCCGATGAAAAAGATGTGGATGCAGATGCGGCGCTTGACTATGCCGAAAGACTTTTCCGGAGGAATGGGAAGCCCGTTATCGTGACTTTGGGAGAGAACGGCAGCGTCGTTTTCGACGGAACGCCGCACAAGATTTCCGCGTTTCACGTAGAAGGCCCGCTTGATATTGTCGGCGCAGGGGATGCCTGCAATGCGGGTACGGTTTTTGGCCTTTCCATGGGACTGGACTATGCAGGCGCGCTTCTTGTGGGCAATGCCGCATCATCCATTGTTATTAAGCAAATTGGTACAACAGGAACCGCTGATCTTAAGACCGTGACATCCGTGCTGGGCAGTATCTGAATCGAAGAACACTTGAAACCTGTTCATGTAAATGGAGGTGCGAAATGTTTGGATTACAGCAGTATAACCTTCAGGATATCAGTACATACCGGGTATATCGCTGCATTGTTATGAATGGACCGATTTCGAAGCGGAAAATACAGGATTTTACCCGACTGAGCTGGGGCTGTATATGCAACAGCACGGTAAAGCTGCTGCAGATGGATGTGATCAAGCAGAATAAGCAGGAGGCGCGGGTTCCGTCCGGAAGAATCCCGAGTCTCTTTGAAATTAACGATGAGGATAACTTCTGCATCGGAATTGATGCAACACAGGGGCGGGTAATCGGCGTCGTAACGGCCCTCGACGGATCACGGCTCTGTTCCTGCACGAAAATGCTGTCCGATAATTATGCGTCGTCGGTTGCGGCGTGCATTATGGACATGCTCGCAGATTTTATGGCTAATCCGAAGTATCAGAACGCGGTAAAGGGGATTGGCATAGCCCTCCCTAGTATCGTCGTTGCAAATTTTCAGCGGAAGGGCTCCGAACACCCGTTTATCGGCCCGTTCCCGTCCAATCTGCGCAGTATTATCCAGGAAAAATACGGAGTCCTGGCTGATATTTACTGCGACCCGGACTGCATGCTGAATTCGGAAATCGCCGCGATGCAGCCGGACGAATCACATAAAGGTGTTCTGGAAATACGATGGTCGCGAGGCATCGGATCATCGATGTTTACAAACGGACAGCTTTATCATGGCGCTAACGGTTATGCGGGTGAGCTCGGTCATGTGGTGGTTGATCCCGAAGGCGAAAAGTGCACGTGCGGAAAACAGGGCTGTCTGGAGACATATGCCTCGGTCAGGACGCTGCTTGATAAGGCGTGTGAAGCGGCAGCGACAGGCCGGAGTGCGGCGCTTGCAGGAAAGGACAACGTAACTTTCGAGGATCTGAACCGGGCTTTTGAGGAAGGCGATATATTTGCATCTGCACTGATGCAGCGTGCATTGGATACAATGGCGCAGTATCTGGCGAATATGATTTCCATTATGGACCCCGACATTGTGATCATAAGCGGAGAATTTGCCCGGATCAGCGAAAGTCGGTTCAACGATTTTACAGCAAAAACGCAGCATTACATGATGCATGGCTGCAGCACGTCCATTAAAAAGTCAGCGCTGCCGTATGATGCGGCGGCAACGGGGGCTGCTTTGTTTATGGCGGATGCTATTTACCATGAGTGCTTTGATACGGCAGGCAAAGATAAATAGACAGAAATTTACTGAAACAGGCGTTTTGAAGATGGAGGATATATGGAAGAATATCAGCAAATTACATACGTTGATCAGGAGCAGCTCAGCCTGCTTCTTCATTCATTTTATATGCTTACCCACATTAAAATTACGCTTTTCGATGCGCACCATAATGAAATCATGACATACCCCCAGAAGACCTGTGAAATCTGCCGGCTTATCAGGAATGACGGGATAGACGAGTGCATCCGGAGTGACAACGACGGGTTTGACAAGTGCAGGTCGACAGGGGAATATCTCGCGTATACCTGCCATGCCGGACTTATGGAAGTAATCTGCCCGCTTATAAATGACAACATAACAATCGGCTACATGATGTTCGGGCAAATGATCTGCAAAGAAAACAGCGAGCAGGCAAGGGACAATATTATTGAAAAATGCGTCGGTCTGCCGATTGATAAAATACAGCTGAAGAATGCAGTGAACCAGATCACGGAGAAGAGCGCCGAGGAAATTAAAGCCGCTGCCATAATGATGCAGACCAGCATTTACTACCTGATATCCAACCGTTTTGTCCGCATGGAAAAAGGAAAGTATGTGGAAATGCTGGATTCTTATATTATTGATCATATAGCAGATAAAATTACAATCGAAACAATCTGCCGGTATTTCGGCATGAGCAGGACAACCTTATATACCCTTGCACAGCAGTACCTTGAATGCGGAATCCTGGATTATATCCGGAAAAAGCGCATTAAATATGCCCAGAATCTGCTTGCAAATACGCAGCTTCCCGTGACGGTGATTTCCGACAAGGCCGGGTTTTCCGACTACAGCTACTTCAGGCGCGTCTTCAAACAGGAGACGGGAACATCATGTAAAAGTTACAGAAACAGTACATTTGATTGATCAATAATATAAATCAATTATAAACGATTAAACGAATGTTGCCATTTCATCCAAATTTGTACGATTTTACAGCTTTTCCAATAAATCTAACTTCTTTTTGTAAAAATGTTCAAGTAAAGTGTAGTCACTAGAACAATCTTTGGTTAAATGACACAAAAAAACACAAAGGAAGAAGCGTATGGATAAATTGAAAGTTGGTTTGGTAAGCAGTTCCCAGCTGAGTTTTCCGGGAAATAAGAAAGCAGTATTTTCCAGTACAAGTGCCAAGGTCGGCAGACTTGCACAGGAATGGGATTTTGATCTCTATGTATATCCAAGGGACGTTATTGTAGCCGAAGACGGATATGAAGCGGTCAAAGCCCTTGAAGACGAGAAAGTTGATTTTGTCCTTCTGCAGTGCACCAGTTTTTCTGCGGGTTTCCTGGCTCCGATTTTTGCCCGTACGAAAAATGCATTCCTGGGCTTGTGGGCGATACCCGAATTTGCACAGGAAGGTGCGGTCCCTTTTAATTCCTTCTGCAGCATTAACATGTACTCCGGTATCATCGGCCACTATCTCAACGGATACAAAGTCCCCCTGAAATGGTATTTCGGCGATGTCGAAGATCCGCTGTTCCTGGAGCGTTTCCGCATTACGATTCGTGCCCAGAAAGCCATCCGTCAAATGAAGCATGCGAAGATTGCCCTGGTCGGCGGCATAGCCCCCGGATTTGACGACCTCTACGACGATGAGCGGAATATTATCAAGCTCTTTGACGGTATCCGGATCAACCGGCTTCACGAGTACGGCGAACTCAGGGATCTTGCACTTTCCATCGACCAGGAGTCCGTTGCGGAGCGCGTGAAACTGCAGCTGGCCGAAGCAAAAGGCATTAACCCCAAGGCTTCCGGCCTGATGGAGCTCAATGCAAGGTTTGCAATTGCCTATGAGCGTTTTGCGGCAGCCAACGGCTATGACGCCATTGCCATCAGCTGCTGGCCCAAATCCACGGATGAGTTCAAATACAGTATCTGTGCCGTTGTCGGCGAACTGAATGACAAGGGTATCGTTGCCGCCTGCGAAGGTGATCTGACAAGCGCAATCAGCATGCTGTTCCTGAAGTACCTTGCCGAAGATGAGACGATGCTGATGGATATGTCGGCATTTGACCAGAACGATGACAGCATTCTGCTGTGGCACTGCGGTCCTGCAGGCAAGCGCTTCTGTGAGAAGAGCGGCTTTACTCTCGGCCTCAATTATTCCGGCATGCCCCATGATCCCAACCGCACAGAACCCAACGGCAACGGAGTAACCCGCGATATGGTCTTTGACCCGGGCAAAGTAACAATTGCCCGCCTGACAGGCGAGAGCGACACGATGTTCGTGGCAGGCGGTGAGATTCTTGACGGCACAAAGAAGAGTTTCCACGGTTCAAGAGGTTGGGTCGGCAGCCTGCAGATTAACCGCCAGCCGGTTTCCGCACTGAATTTTATCAATACCGTCCTGGTTCAGCGTTTTCAGCATCATTTCCCGATTGTCAAGGGTGACTATACAAAAGAAGTCATGGAAGCCATGGCCTGGATGGGACTTAAGAAAATTGAAATTGTCCCCTATGAGGACTTTATGCAGAACCCCACGATCTGGTAACCCCGTATTCATTTGGTTTTGAACACAAACGTGTTTGAAAAATAAAAAAAGGAGAAAAAGAAATGAAAAAGATCGTATCACTACTTCTTACTCTGGTTCTTACCACTTCTCTGCTTGCAGGCTGTGCTTCATCCGCATCAACCGATACAACAGCAGCAGCAGCAGCAACAACAGCAGCAGCAGCAACAACAGCAGCAGGCGAGACCACCGCTGCAGCAGGCGACACATTCAAAGTTGCATGCCTGGTTTACAAGTATGACGATGTATATCTTTCAACTGTCCGCGCGGCAATTGAAAAGTATGCAAAAGATGCAGGCAACATTCAGCTTGACATGTATGACGGACAGGGCGACCAGGGCAAGCAGCTTGACCAGTTAGACGCCATCCTTTCCGGCGGCGTTGACCTTATCATGGTTAATATGTGCGACCAGTCATCTGCTCAGACAATCATCAATCTTGTTAAAGACAAGAACATCCCCCTTGTTTTCTACAACAGAGAGCCAACAGATATTACTGTCCTTTCCAGCTATGACAAGTGCATTTTTGTCGGTACTCAGGCAAAGGATGCCGGCGTTATGCAGGGCCAGCTTCTTGCTAAGCTCTGGAATGCAGATCCTTCTTATGACAGAAACAAGGACGGCAAAGTACAGTATGTTGTTTTCAAGGGCGAAGCCGATAACCTTGAAGCAATTGCACGTACAGAATTCTGCCAGTCCGCTGCAACTGACGCAGGACTGAAAATGGAAGCTGTAGCCGACGTTCAGGTCTGCAACTGGACAGCTGAACTTGCCAAGAATGCTATGGATGCCATCATGTCCTCCAACCCGAACCTCGAAGCTGTTCTTTGCAACAACGACGATATGGCTACAGGCGTTATTTCTTCCCTGAACGACTATGGTTACAACACAGGTTCCGGCGACAAGAACATTATCGTTCTTGGAGTTGATGCAACGGATGCTGCTAAATCAGCTATTGCTGACGGCAAGATGCAGGGAACAATCAAGCAGGACGGCGATGCAATGGCTAAGGCTATGGTAGATATCTCCGAGAACTTCCTTCAGGGCAAAGACAAACTCGACGGCCTTGATTACAAGCTTGATGATACCGGCGTTGCTATCCGTATTCCGTATTCCACATTCACATCAGAATCATAATAAAGATCAGTCCACTTATGTTGCTTTAAAAAGGATTTAGTTGTAAGGGGCGAGGGTGCCTGGTACACGATATCAGGCACCCTCAAACTGAATCAAAGAAGGAGTGGAGCATATGGCAGACGCCTTCATTTTAGAGATGACGGGAATATGCAAGAATTTTCCGGGTGTCAAGGCACTGGATGAAGTTCAATTACATGTCAGAAAAGGAACCGTGCATTCCCTGTGCGGCGAAAACGGCGCCGGGAAAAGTACCCTGATGAAATGTCTGTTTGGTATATATAAAAGAGATGAGGGTAAAGTTGTAATTGACTCTGAAGAATGTAATTTCAGAGACCCCAAACACGCCCTTGAGTGCGGCGTTTCCATGGTTCACCAGGAACTCAATCAGGTCCTGCAGCGCAGTGTCATGGAAAATATCTGGCTGGGACGTTTCCCGAAAAATAAAATTGGTTTTGTCGATCATAAAAAAATGTTTAAAGACACCAAGAAGATATTTGATGAATTGGAAATTAATACGAATCCCAAGACGAGGATCGGAACCCTTTCTGTTTCTGAAAGACAAATGGTAGAAATTGCAAAGGCGGTTTCCTATAACACAAAGCTGCTTGTGCTGGACGAACCTACTTCCTCCCTGGCAAATGAAGAAATTGAGCAGCTTTTCAAGATTATCAGGAAATTAAGAGATCAAGGCGTTGGAATTATATATATTTCTCACAAGCTGGATGAAATTTTGACGATTTCTGATGATGTAACGGTAATGCGTGACGGCAAATGGATTACTTCTGACCGCGCAGATACATTTACCACACAAAAGATCATCAGTTTGATGGTAGGCCGGCCGATGGAAAATCGATTCCCTGCTAAAATCAACGTACCGGGCGAGACAATTATGTCCGTAAAGAACCTTACCGGTATGTATGCGCCTTCCTGTATAGATGTTTCTTTTGACTTGAGAAAAGGCGAAATTCTTGGTGTGGCAGGATTGGTCGGATCACGGCGGACGGAGCTGCTCGAAACAATTTTCGGAATCGCTCATCATAGTGCCGGAGAGATTTACGTCCACGGAAAGAAAATATACAACCGCAACTCTGTTGATGCCATGAAACACGGTTTTGCAATGCTCACGGAAGAACGCCGCGCGACGGGTATTTTCGGCGTAGCGAGCGTGGGCTTCAATTCGATTATTGCTAATATCCGCGGATATAGCCGTTACGGTTTCCTGCAGAAGAAAAAGATGGTAAAAGATACAAAGTGGGTTATCGACTCGATGCGGGTGAAAACACCCAAACAGTCAACCCGGATAAAAGAGCTGTCGGGCGGAAATCAGCAGAAGGTAATTATCGGGCGGTGGCTTCTGACAAAACCGGAAATCATGCTCCTGGATGAACCGACCCGAGGCATTGATGTCGGCGCTAAGTATGAAATTTACGAACTGATCGGCGAATTGGCAAACAGCGGAAAGAGCGTCATCGTTGTATCTTCCGAAATGCCTGAGTTACTTGGTATCTGTGACCGTATCCTGGTTATGAGCAATGGCCGCATGTCCGGTATCTTAGATGTTAAGGATGCTACACAGGAAAAAATGATGGAACTTGCCGTCAAATATGTGTAATAAGAGGTAACCGAAGATGGAAAAAACCAGTAAACTGAATCCCGGAAATCTGAAAGAGAAATTGGTTAATAATGCCCTGATCATTATTCTCGGGCTGATGCTAGTTGTAGTTGTTATCATTGAGCCGGGTTTCCTGTCTATCCGAAACTTTTCTAATATCCTTGCACAGGCATCCACGCGGGGTATCCTGGCACTTGGTATTGCCGCTCTGATTATTCTTGGCGGCACAGACCTTTCCGCAGGCCGTATCCTTGGCTGCTGCGCAGCAATATCGGCTTCCCTGCTGCAGTCCACGACATACGCATCGAGGTACTATCCGCAGATAACGAAGGGACTCCCGCTGTTTGTACCCTTGCTTGTCAGCATCGCCGTCGCGGTCGCTTTCAGCATTTTTAATGGTTTTGGCGTTGCATTCCTGAACCTGCACCCCTTCATCATTACACTCGGCACACAGCTGATCGCTTTCGGATCTACCTGTATTTACATTGACAGCCAGAGAGGCGGCGCGCAGCCTCTGTCGACGCTTGACTCACGCTACACCAATTTCGTAAAAGGAACATTTGACGTCGGGTTCATGCAGATACCCCATCTGGTCGTCATTCTCCTGATATGTGCTGCCGTGGTATATATCATATGGAACCACACGGTGCTCGGCAAAAATATGTATGCTCTCGGCGGAAATATAGAAGCCGCCAAGGTATCCGGTATCAATGCCAAGTCAAATATCATGATCATCTACATAATGGCAGGTGTCCTTTACGGTATCGCTTCCTTCCTCGAGGCAGCCCGTATCGGTTCCGTTACCACAACCGTAGGTTTCAACTATGAGTTCGATGCCATTTCAGGTTCCATTATCGGCGGCGTCTCCTTTGCAGGCGGTATCGGTACGGTGCCCGGCGTCCTCGTCGGCGTTATTATGCTCCAGACGATTAACTACAGTCTGACCTACCTCAACGTTAACCCGTACTTGCAGTACATTGTCAAAGGCTTGCTGATCATTGTTGCAGTTGCCATCGATGCACGTAAGTATCTCGCCAAAAAGTGATAGTGTGGAAAAACATGACGGAAGATAATAAGGAAAAAGAAGTTCCCGTGCAGGGTGCAGCAGGAAACAGTGAGAAGACACAGGAAAAACATTCCGTGAGGGACAGTGTCTATTCAAATCTGCCGTTTACCGTAAAGCAGATGGATTGGATTATTGGAGGTCTTCTGATTTTACTTGCCGCCGTGCTTTTCGTTGGGATTTTCATTCTCTAGATGATGAAACAGGAACCGGCGGGGCTGCATGCTCAGCCCTGCCGGTCATATTGAAAAAATTTTTTTGCCGAACAAGCATAGGAGTAATTATTATGGAATATATAACACAAATTAATGCGTATTATGACAAGCTCAAGGATTCGATCAACCTGATTGACCGGACAGAAATTAACAATGCAATTAACTGCCTTGTAAATGCACGTGATAACAAAAAATACATTTTTATCATGGGCAATGGCGGCAGCGCTTCAACAGCTTCGCATTTTGCAGGTGACTTCAACAAGGGGCTGAGCCTGAACCGGGAGAAGCGGTTCAGATTCTACTGCCTGAATGACAATGCTGCGACCGTGCTGAGCCTGGCCAATGATGTGGCGTATGAAGCAATTTATGTCGAACAGCTCAAAAATTTTCTGTCCGAGGGCGACCTTGTCGTCGCAATATCCGGCAGCGGAAATTCGCAGAATGTGATCAATGCAGTCGAGTATGCAAAAGAAAAAGGCAACACCGTTATCGGACTGACCGGGTATAACGGCGGTAAACTGCATCAGCTTTCCGATATTAAGCTGCATATTCCCGTAAATGATATGCAGATTGTGGAAGACCTCCATATGGTTTTTGATCATTTGATTATGTCCATCCTTTATAAAGAACAGTAGAGGAAACGGGTTATGACGCGAAAAATTTTGTGTATTGATATCGGCGGGTCCAAAATCCTGACCGGTATTATGGACGAGAATGGAAAAGTACTGACGACAATCAAGAAACAATTCCATCACCCTGACAAACAGCAGGTTCTGGATTCCGTTCTTGAGGAAAGCCAAAAGGTCCTGGCGGATGAGTCGTGGAAGGCAGATGGAGGAGAGATCAGCGCAATCGGTGTTTCCATACCTGGCCTGACGGATTCTGAGCGGGGACTCTGGGTGTATGCTCCGTTTTCCAAAATTCATAATTTGAACCTGAGGGATATCCTGCAGGAAAAATATCACCTTCCTGTTTTTCTTGCTAACGACGGCAACATCTGTACTGTCGGCGAAAAGCGTTTCGGATGTGCGAAGGATTACAGTGATTTTCTATGGGTAACAGTCAGCAACGGCGTTGGATCGGGAGTATTCCTGAACAACCGGATTTTTGAAGGATTCTCCAAATCAGCCGGAGAACTGGGCCACGTGAAAGTGGTTGACTACGGCTATCCGTGTCCGTGCGGGGGGCTGGGCTGTCTGGAGACCTATGCGGCCGCTCCGGGTCTTGTAAGAAGATATAAGGAATTAAGCCGGAGCGAAGACAGGATGACGGCAATTAAGGTTTCCGAACTGGCAAGGGCCGGGGATCCGGCAGCGAAAAAAGTATTTGAGCAGGAAGGTTTTTACCTTGGAAAAGGCATCGCTTCTGCCGTAAATATGCTGAATGTACCGCTGGTTGTTATAGGCGGAGGAATATCAAATTCTTTCGATCTTTTTGAGGAGTCCCTGCAAAAAACACTGCATGATTTCCTGTTCGCCGACGGCAACAGACAATTGAAAGTGATGAAGACTGCACTGAATTACGAAGCGTCACTGATCGGTGCAGGCGCATATGCTTTGTATGGACTGGAAGGAATACAAATATAAAGGACGGAAATGAAATGGATGTTATGTGTGTGGGTGAGATGGTCATTGACTTTCTGCCCGGGACGGAATCTGGTTCCTATATCCGCAAGGCCGGCGGCGCACCGGCCAATGTAGCAATAGGACTGTCACGGAATGGATGCAAGGCCGGGTTCTGCGGTAAAGTGGGGAATGATGATTTCGGGAAATTCCTGATGGAAACGCTGCGGCAGGACCGGGTAAAGCCGCTTTGCAAGGAAATGGAGAACAGCGCAACCACGACCATGACCTTTGTTACCCTTGATGCACACGGCGACAGAAGCTTTACATTTGCCCGCAAACCCGGTGCGGATATGTTCCTCACCAAAGAAGACATCAGGGATGAGTATTTCGAAAACCTGACATTTGTCCATGCAGGTTCCTGTTCCCTTTCCAGAGAGACAGCTGCAGGTGCTACAAGATATGCGATGCAGACTGCATATGAGAAGGGAAAACTGGTCAGTTTTGACGTAAATTACAGGGATCCTCTATGGGGCGGCGACCGGAATGCTGCAGCCCGTGCCGTTATGGAAATTCTGCCCTATGTGGATTTATTGAAAATATCCGAAGAGGAAGCAGACATGATCGGCGGGGAAGATGCATTTGCGCAGGGCATGTCTGACAGGAATATTTCTCTTATTGTTGAAACGCTTGGATCAAGGGGCGCCGTCTGTTTCTGGAATGGAAAGCGCATTGCGGTAAAGGGCCTGAAGGGCAAATGTGTCGATACGACCGGCGCCGGGGATGCATTCTGGAGCGGATTACTGTCCGTTCTGATTCGTGCCGGTATTAAAAGCACCGGTGACCTGACAGAGGAAATTGTGCTTAAGGCCCTGCAGTACGGCAACATATCCGGCTGGCTTTGCGTCCAGAAAAAGGGCGCAATTGAATCCCTGCCCAGAAGAAAAGAGATTGAGAGTTATTGGAAGGATCTGTATATATGAGTACTTCAATCTGGGATACCAAATGTATCATTTCCCCGTCACTGATTACCCTGGATATGTGCAGTCTGGCGAGCCAGGTAAAAGAGCTCGAGGAGAGCGGCATCGGGATGCTCCATGTGGATATTCTGGACGGGC
>Ga0183100_1000267_pt1 | contig 55377 bp, 48 predicted proteins | sample Biomet2_FD_127789 | JGI IMG/M metagenome (GOLD analysis project Ga0183100, IMG submission 127789) | Microbial communities from bioreactor (seeded with anoxic lake sediment) at LBNL, California, USA - Biofuel metagenome 2 | ecosystem: Engineered > Bioreactor > Anaerobic > Unclassified ... | reverse complement strand
CATGATGCCCCCCGGTCCCCCTCGATGGAGAAAATCGGTCAGCGCGCGTTTCCCCAGGTCCGCAACGTTGTAGCGTCGTAGCGATATGCCACTTTGTCGGGAAACTGTTCCTCAAGCACCGCCACATTGCGATTGCCGTGCCGTTCGCTTTCGGCAAAGTGATCGTTTATGGCAAGCGCCTCCAGGGACAGCTTATGGCGCAGGGCGAAATGCCCATAGACAATGGCGTCGGACAGACACCCCAGATGGTTTGGCACCACCAGAACGACCTCAAGCCCGAGCGACAGGGCAAAATGATAGTTGAAACGTCGGGCTCCCAGCGGTACGGCCAGCCCGCCGGCGCTTTCGATTAAAATGACGTCGCGATCCGTGGACAGAGCGTCGATGCGCGACACGCACACCTCAAAGGGAAACGGATCAAACACGAAGCACGGCGAAGCCGGTTCGGTCGCCGTATACAACGTGACCGCATCCTGCGGGGCCAGCCCGGCCTGCCGGGCCACCACGGCCGCGTCGTCATCTTCCGGATAGCCCGTGGCCACGGGCTTGATATACCGGACGGTCAAACCTTCAGCTTTGAGCTTTTGCGCAAAAAAAGCCGAAAAGCAGGTTTTGCCGATTCCCGTGCCCGTACCTGTTATAAAATAGCGTTTCATCCCAGTACCGCCTTGACTGAATCGAGTGCGATATCAGTCAGTTTGTCGATTTCTTCCAGGGTAATCACGTATGGCGGCATGAAATAAACGATATCACACAGATTACGCAAGAGGGCTCCACGCTGCAAGGCCTCCTGGTAGATGCGAAACCCTGTCCGCGCTTTCCAATCGAATGGAATTTTCCGCTCTGGATCGGCGTATAACTCGACTGCCGTAATCCAACCCGTAGACCTGATATCCACAACATGGCGGTAATTGGCAAAACGCTGCCGCACAGCCTCGTGCAAATAGGCTATTTTTGCCTTATTTTCTTCGATAACATGTTCTTCTTCAAAGATACGCAACGTCTCTACAGCGGCGGCGCAGGCCAGCGGATTGCCGGTATAGCTATGGGAATGCAAGAAAGCCTTGTCTTCTACAAAATCATGATAAAAGGCATCGAATACCGCATCGGTCGTCAGCACGCACGAAAGCGGCAGCGTCCCACTGGTAATGCCTTTGGACAGACACATAAAATCAGGACTGGCATCCGCCTGCTCACAGGCAAACATGGTCCCGGTCCGCCCAAAGCCCACGGCAATTTCATCCGCGATAAAATGGATGCCGGCCTCATGGGTGGCTCGACGCAGCTTGGCCAGATACACCGGCGGGTACATGCGAAAATTGCCGGCGCACTGCACGAGCGGCTCGACAATGACCCCGGCCAGCTCGTCCTTATGGGTGTCTATTGCGGTCTGCATGGCCGCAAAACAGGGGGCGTCGCACGCTTCCCGCGTCTGCCCGTAGGGGCAATCCTGGCATTCGGGTCCGATCACTTCGATTTGCGGAATAAAAAGCGGGGTAAAGGGCGCAGCGTACAGTCTGTCGCCGCACACGCCGAGTGCGCCCGAGGTTTCGCCGTGATAGCCATTGGAGAGAAAGAGAAAACGGCTCTTTTCGGGATGCCCGAGGTTGCGCCAGGAGGCATGGCTCATTTTAAGGGCAGCTTCCACGGCGCAGGAGCCATTGTCCGCAAAGAAAACCCGCGTAAGCCCCGGCATGGCCACCTTAAGCAGCCGATCGGCCAGCTCCTCGGCCGGCGCATGGGTGCAACCGGCAAAAATAACATGTTCCAAGCGCGAGAGTTGCTCACCGACGGCCCGGATGATACGAGGATTGGCATGGCCGAAGAGGTTGACCCACCAGGAGGAAATGGCGTCGATGTAGGCGCGGCCCTCCCGGTCGTAGAGGTAAACCCCTTGACCGCGGTCGATAAAGACGGGAGGATACTTCTCGTGGTCCTTCATCTGGGTGCAGGGATGCCAGATCCGCATGGCCTCCTTCCCGATAACGTAAGACATGAGCACATCCTTTTTCGCTAAATACATTGTCCCCGAAGCGGCAAAACTCCGCAACACGGACAGCTACCGGACCATTCCGCCCATTGACGACGGCGCGGCCCGGGAGCTTCTCTATTCCGGCACACGACTGCTGAACCTCGCCTCCAACAACTATCTGGGTCTGGCCGGACATCCCGATCTGGTCGAGGCCTCGACCAAGGCCCTGGCCCGCCATGGGTGTTCCTCCGGCGCGTCGCGGCTGGTCACCGGCAACTTCGCTCTGGCCGAAACCCTCGAAGCGGAACTGGCCACCTTCAAATATCAAGAGGCGGCCCTGGTCACGAGCAGCGGCTATGCCGCCAATCTGGCCGTTTTTTCCGCCCTGGCCGACCGCCATACCGTCGTTTTTTCCGACCGCTTGAACCACGCCAGCATTCTTGATGGCATTGCCCTGTCCGGGGCCAAGCTCATTCGCTATCGCCACCTGGACATGGACCATCTGGAACAATTGCTGACGCGTGAACAGCAAGTCGAAAAAAAAATTGTCGTGACGGACACGGTCTTTAGCATGGACGGCGACGTGGCACCTTTAGCGCGATTGGTCGAGCTTGGCAAAGCCCACGGAGCGCTCATCGTCGTGGACGAAGCCCATGCCATGGGCATTTTGGGCCGGGGGCGCGGGTTGACCGCCGCACTGGGCCTGACCGATGATGTGGACGTCCATGTCGGGACGCTCAGCAAAGCGCTCGGCTCTCAGGGCGGCTATGTGGCCGGTCGGGTGGAGACCATTGAGCTGTTGCGCAACCGGGGGCGCTCTTTTATTTTCTCAACAGCCCTGCCGCCGGCGGTATTGGGCGCGGCCCTGGCGGCCCTACGCCACCTCAAGTCCAACCCCGGTGCCGGAGCGCGGCTGATGCGGATCTCCAAAGACATCCGCGATCATTTAAACGGGCTCGGTTTCGACACCATGGGCTCGACCACCCAGATCATCCCCGTCGCCTGTGGCCGCAACCGGGTGGCGCTGCATGCCCAGGCGCTCCTACGGGGCGAAGGTCTGCTCGTTGCAGCCGTACGCCCGCCAACCGTGCCCCAAGGGACGGCCCGGCTGCGTCTGTCGCTTCGCGCCGATCTGACCGACGAAGATCTCAAACGCATACGACTGGGGTTCTCCAGACTTCGGGTTTCCTTTTTCCCATGACCGACGTGTTTTTCCTGTCCGGCTGGGCCGGTCCCGAAACGCTTTTTTCAAGTTTTTCGGGGCGTTGGCTTTTTGCCGCTCCGTTTTTGGACGGCGACGAACGGACGCTCCTTGAGCGCCTCGCCACGTGTGGCACCCGGGTTCTTGGCGGTTGGTCAACGGGAGCCCATATGATCGTCAAACATGCGGCCGCCGTGTTGCCGCGTTTTGAGCGGGTAGTGCTCGTGGCCCCATTTTTACGTTTCAGCGACAGCCTGCCGACCCGGGTGACACAGGCCATGGTCGCCGGACTCGCCCAGGATCCGGAAGCCACCACCCGGGCCTTTTGGAAAAACTGCGGCATTGCCGGCCATCCGGCATGGCAACCCGCGTGGAGCGGTCCTCTGGCGACCGGACTCGACTATCTGCTCACCTCCGCCGCCCCCCAAACGCCCGTCGCCGCCGCAAATGTCACGATTTTATACGGCGAAACCGATCGGATCGTGCGACGCAAGGCGCTCGACAAGGTTCTGGCCGCCCTCCCCGGAGCCCGCCTTATCCCCTACTCTGGCGGACATTATCCCGACTCAGCCGTCCTGGCGGCGCATCTTTTTTGATGCCACGCCCCATCAAGCGCCGATTCGACCGGGCCGGGGCCACCTACGAGGCCGCCGCCCAGGTGCAGCGACACGTCGCCTCGCAGCTGGCGCAATATTGCCCGGCAACATTCACGGGCCACGTGTTGGAAATCGGGGCAGGCAGCGGGCTGCTCACACGGGAACTTTTGCCGCGGCACCGCAGCGGATGCTATGTGGCTCTCGATCTCTCGCCGGGCATGCTGCTTCATGCCGTTATGCCAGGGGCGCACAAGGTTGCCGCCGATGGCGAGCAACCGCCTTTTTCCGAGGCAACCTTCGATTTTTTGGCCTCCGCCTCGGCCATGCACTGGTACGCCGATCCACTGCGGTCGATTCCGGCCGATCTGGCCCTGTTGCGCCCCGGCGGCGGTTTCGCCCTGGCCCTTTATGTGGACGGCACGCTTGGCGAGTTGGAAGAGACGTCGCGCGTCACAGGCTTCGGGTCGATCTATCCGATGCGGCCGGCCGGATTTTATCGGGACGTCTTTGCCGGTCTGCCAGGGCTGACCTGGGAGATGCAGGAAGCCCGCTATACGATTTCGCATCCATCGCCGGCCGCACTGCTCAAGAGCCTCAAGGAGGCCGGCGTGACGCACACTCCAGCCAAGCGTACGGTCAGCCCCAGTCGGTACCGCGCCTTTGCCCGATATTATACCGAACGATTCAGCGGTCCGGAGGGCATCGGCGCCAGCTATGCTGTGATCTATTGCTGGGGGCGGCGGTCCGGCGATGTTTGCTGACCGAGCAGACCACGTTTGCCAAGCCGCCAAGCGTAGAACACCACTGCGCCAAAGAGGGTGATGCCAAAGACCTGGGCCATCAGCCCGGCAGGGGCAATAACCGCCATAGGATCGGTTTTGATCCATACAACCGCAGTGGAAAAAAGATTGAGCGCAAAAGCCAGGGCTAAAACATTGACGGCCTGCTTGCGCAATCCGAAGAGCAACGTGACCCCGACCAGGGTCACTGCCGCATTTATATAGCCGATCACCCGGTCCATGACGGAGAATTGTTCCAGATAGGCCTGTTGTTCCGGAGCCATATTCACGCCGCCGGCAGCCACGAAAAACATGCCGACGATCACCTGGACCGAACTGACCAGATAAAAAAGAAAAATAATCCAAACCAAAAGAGGTCGTCGCCGTGTCAGGCTTGGTTCGTCGTGCATGGCCGCCACCTTTTCATTTTTTACTGGATATCTTACGGAGCGCCTTGGGTCGCGTCAAACGCCCCTTCCTCTCCATCTCGACAAACCAGCCGGTTCGCCTTACATAAAGCAGTGTTCGCGGACATCAGGGAGGTGGCATGGCGAAAATTTTGGTTATCGACGACGACGCGCACATCCGGGAAGTGTGCAAGCTGGTCATTGAGGGCATGGACCATGAGGTCGAGGCCTGTCCCACTCTGACAAAGGGCCTCGAAGCCCTGGATCGCGAAGCGTACGACGTGGTGTATCTCGATGTGGATTTGCCCGACGGCAACGGTCTGCTTTCCATTCCTAAAATCATTGATCGCGAGAAAGCTCCGGAAGTCATCATCTTCACTGGCGCGAGCTATCCCAATGGAGCCGAACTTTCCATCAAAAACGGAGCCTGGGACTACATCGAAAAACCGGCCACCGCCGAAACCATGACCCTGCCGCTTATTCGCGCCCTGCAATACCGAAAAGAAAAATTCTCCCACCACCCCCCGACCGTGGCGCTCAAGCGGGAAGGCATCATCGGCAGCAGCGCCAGTGTGGTTGCCTGCCTTGATCTCGTGGCCCAGGCCGCCTACTCCGAGGCGAACACGCTGATCACCGGCGAAACCGGAACCGGAAAGGAACTGTTCGCCCGGGCCATCCATGACAATAGCGAACGCGCCGACGGTCCGTTTGTCGTAGTCGATTGCTCAAGCCTGACCGAAACATTGATTGAATCGGTGCTCTTTGGACATGCCAAGGGCGCTTTTACCGGCGCGGAAAAAAAGCAGGAAGGCCTCATCAAACAGGCCGACAAAGGCACTTTGTTTCTCGACGAAGTGGGCGAATTGCCGTTTTCTCAGCAAAAGGCGTTTTTACGGGTGCTCCAGGAACGCCGTTTCCGCCCCGTCGGGGCCAAGGAAGAGGAAACAAGCGACTTCCGCCTGGTGGCCGCCACCAACAAGGATCTTGAAGCCATGGTTGCGGCCGGCGAATTCCGCAATGATTTGCTCTTTCGCCTATGCACCATGCACATCAACATCCCGTCAGTAAGCAACCGCGGCGATGATATTCGCGAATTGGCCATCCATTACACGAATGTCTTTTGCAAAAAGTATAAAATCCCCCTCAAGGGTTTTTCTCCGGAATTCCTCGACTGCCTCCAGGAATATGATTGGCCGGGGAACGTGCGCGAACTGGTTAATCTGATGGAAAACATCATCGTGCGCGCCCAGTACGACCCGACCCTCTACCCCAAGCATCTGCCGCCTGAAATCCGCATTCGCATCATCAACGGCAAGCGCCAGGACGCCCTGGCCGAAGATGCGGAACCCGCGCGGCAACCCGGGGCTCCCGATCCGGAGGAAGTGGCCCTTGCGCCCTTTGACGAATATAAAAAGTATACCGAATATCGGTATTTCCGGACGCTCATGCTCAGTGCGGACGGCGACATCCACAGGGCTTGCGAAATGTCCCAACTGGGCAAGCAAAGCCTGTACCGCTACCTGCGCATTCACGGCATCCCGACCAGGGCCTGATACAGCGATTGTCTTCCCGCACGCGGGCGCTTTGTCCCCGCTTATACGGGAAGCTTTCCAGACCCCCCAACGTGGGGTTTTCCAGATGGGCGCGAGAGCCGAGAAGCGGCTCTTGGCTTCGCCAGCCGAGGCCAAAGGCTTTGGCCCTCAGAGCATAAAAAAGGGCCACGGGAGCAAAAACGCCAACCGTGGCCCGGAAGCAAAAAACAGCATTGTCTCGATCGTCCCATCACTGACGCGGGCAACGTCCTCCCGAATTTTCGCAATTCGGGTCACCCGCCCCCGCCCAATGCCCAAAATCGTCCCGACGAGCCTCCAAAAAAAAGCCTCTCCAGCATTTCAGACGATCGTGTCGGCGAAGAGTCTCCCAGCAGACAAGGCCGCCAGAAAACAGGACCGATTACCGCCTCCGGCCTATTTGCAAAGTTCCTGAACGAACTGCTTCTTGAAATCCGGGCTCATGAGCTTTCCGTTTAGCGCCACGCCATTGACATCAAACCCTTTGGGCTTGAGTCCAAACTGCATAAGCGCCCGATACCGCTTCCCGCCCCACGTCACAGCGCCCTCGACGTTGACGATGGTCTGCCCGTCGTCGGCCGTGCCTGACGACCACTGCGGGCTCTCAAAGCCACTCTCCACGGCGTCGCCCACTGTCCGGTAAGGACATGTCCCGAAGGTTCCGGCACGCACGAAATTCACCGCCTTGTCGGCAAAAGCCGTTGAGGCGAACGCCAGACAGCAAAGAACCGCCAATGTAATTTTCCGCAGCATCGTTTCTCTCCCCTTGTTCCTGAGATTGCGTTCCGGGTATGCCGGCGCTTGGAACCGCCGGAGATGGTCGCCGCATGCCCTGCCCGCATGCGGCCGTTGTGCCCATCGACGTCCGTTGGCGCTGCGCCGGGCTGTGCCCGCGCACCCGGAACCGTCCGGTCGTGCATAGCTTCTTCGCCATCTTGTGTATGCCAGGGGAGACCCATACACCGTGTCCGTTTTTTTACGGACAAACGGACTGCGCCACCGTCGACTTTAACCGGGGAGTTCAAAAAAAAACAGGAAATATCAGATGGTTAACGAGGTCTGGAAATAGCATATTTACGCAGGGCCTTCATACCGGAAAGCTCCATTTTTTCGATCATCCGCGAACAATACGTCTCAACGGTCCGGGCGCTAATGGCCAAAGCCTCCGCAATTTCGGCGCTCGACTCTCCCTGCCCCATGCGGGCGAGGATCTGTCGTTCCCGGTCGCTCAGAACCTCCCAGGGATCGTTGGCCGGAGACACCAAAGCCCGCTGAGCCATCTGTTGGGCCACCAACGGGCTGAGATATCGGTGGCCGGCCATGACCCGGTCGATCGCCTCCAAAAGCACCATAGGATCTTCGCGTTTGGTGACATAGCCGCGCACGCCAAAACGAAAGGCCCGTTCGATACTTTCCGGATCCTCGTGCATGGAATAGACGAGCACCGGGATGCCCCGTTCCTCCAGATCGGGAAGCAGGGCAAGGCCGCTGGCTTCGTTGAGGGAAAGATCAAGCAGTACCAGATCGACAGGGCTTTCGGAAAGCCGGGCCAGGGCTTCCTGACAGTTTTGGGCTTCACCGCGCACCACATGCCGGCCAGCCGCAAGCAATAACGCCACCCCCTGGCGCACAGCCGGATGATCGTCAACCAGCAAGACGTGGACGCCACTTTTATCGGCCGTCATGCGAAGCCTCCGTCTCCCCGTTGCCGGGAGTCGTTTTCGAAAGCCCGTCACACGATGCGATGCACCGCACGAGGGTTCCTCCTCCGGGAGCGTCGGCGATTTCAAGCGTTGCCCCGATCATTTTGGCCCGATGCGCCATAATCCCAATACCAAGTCCCCCCCGGGGGTGGCCATCGGGCTCCCGACCGACGCCATCGTCAACCACCGTGAGTTCCAGATGATCGGCGGCCGTACAGCACAACGTAACCGTGATGCTCCCGGCCCGGGCATGTTTGACGGCATTGGCCAGGGCTTCCTGGGCAATACGGTAGAGCGGCGTGGCGTTCGGATTGACGCATTTGGCGCAGCGCCGTTTTTGGTGCAAGGCAATGGCAATCCCGCTTGAAGCGGCCATGCGCCGGACCAAATCCTCCAAGGACGGCCCCGGCACACTCGGATCATGCTCCACGGGCCACAGTCCGCGAGACAAATCATAGGCGTCATTGACTGAAGCATCGAGCAAATCGGTCAAGAGGGTCCAATCAGCAGGCGTGGCCGCATTGGTAAACTTTTGTCCCAAGACCGAGCAGCGCAACCGCGCGCCGGTCAACTGCTGGCACAGGCCGTCATGCAATTCGTGGCTGATGCGCCGCCGTTCTTCTTCACTGATATTGACAATCTCACGTTCCAGCCGATTACGCTCGACTATTTCCTCTTGCAAGGCAACGTTGTTATGCCGCAGGGCCACAGACAACCCCTCCACAGCGGTAAAGGCGTGGGAAAATCGCTGGGCCAAAGCCAACGCCTGGAAAAGTACAAAAACAAACATGCCGACCTGAATCAAATATATCGATTCAATTATTCCAAGGTGATACAGCATGTCATTAATTGCCACCATTCCCAAAACGACAAATCCACAAAAAATAAACAAGGCGCCATCTCGGCCATGTCGCAAACATCTATATAACTTATAAAAACAGTACGTTATAAATATAATTGATGTTGCATAACAATATGATATGGAAGCATACACAAAAAGACTTGAGCAAAAAATAGCTATGCTTCCAAAAACAATCGCAGACACATCACAAGCTAATTGAACATAAAAAGAGAATTCCAAAGGATACAGTTTTCGGAAAAATCTATATCCGACAGGAACTGAAATAATATAAAATAGCAGTGACAGTTTATCCAGAGATGACGTATGCGAACTTGCCACAAAAAGATGGACAACCCATTCTGTCACATCCGAAGTTATAAAATTCCCCATCCAGAGCAAACAATATAGACCAAAATAAAGAGGAGAAGTATCCGTCTTGCGCCAGACATAGAGGACAAGGTGATACAGGCCCATAATCAGCAGGCTGCCGGCAAAAAAAAGTCCACTGCCCCAGGCGCGCATATGCGCCAGTTCCAGTGCCCCGGGCTCCCCCAAAAGGATCGATACCGGCACACCGCCCCGGTGAAAATGATAATTGGAAATCTGCAAAATCAGCTGGAGCGGCTGGCCATCGGTTCGCACGGAAGCCAGTATGGAGGATGGATTTTCCTGTTCTGCATCTGGCGATCGCCCGACGACACCACTATGGGCCACAAACGTCCCATTGATCCATAGCCGATAGGCCGCCTGGATATCGAACAGCCGCAGCGTCAGATGCCGTTCCCTCGGACCGGGCAGAATCCGCAGTAAAAACGTGGCCTGCCCCGTCCCTGGCAGGGGATGGCCGTCGTGCGCAACGCCGGCCCAGCTGCCGGGGAAAACAAGATAGCCGGTCTTTTCGGGCACCGGGCCGCCGGCTTCGAAATCTCCGGGCGTTAGCAATCGATCCCAATAAAAGGCCCATTCGCCATCCAAAGCAACCGGCCCTGACCGGTGAAAATCATAGGCGGCAAGATCAATTTCGCCGTGCCGGGCCTGGGGCAAGGCATCTTTCCCGCGCACGCAGCCCCACGACGCCGCAAGCGTCGCCAGGGCCCACAAAACGATGCCCACGCGTACCCAAAGGGGACGTTCACTCATCACATAACCACATTTTTGGAAAAAATTGCACGAAGCCCGTTGTCCTGGCGCCAAGCCGACCCGACCGGACAACAGGCCGTTCCACGTTACGGGGCTTGGCGTGCCGGAGCAAGTCGTTTCAACAAGGGAAACACCTCATGGAAACACGAAAAACGGCCCGGCATGGAAGCGTCCCCAAGGCGACTTTGCAAATCCGCCCCCCTCGTGTAAGCCTTTTTGGTCCCCAAATGTCCCGTTGGCGCAGGAGAAACACCATGTCCGCCGCCTTTGTCTACATAACGACCGAGTCGGCCGCTCAGGCCGAAAGCATCGGCCGCGCCCTGGTGGAAGCCAGACTGGCCGCCTGCGTCAATATCCTGCCCGGCATGCACTCTCTCTATCATTGGCAGGGGAGCATTGCCTCGGCCCAGGAGACCGTGCTTATCGCCAAGACCCGCATGGACCTGACCGAAGCCCTCACAGCCAAGGTCAAGGAACTGCACACGTATGACATCCCCTGCGTCGTCGTTCTACCCGTGGTCGCCGGACTGCCAGACTTCCTCCAGTGGATCGACGCTGAAACCACCCATCCCGAAGCTTAAATAAAACAACTCGTGAAGGAGACCCCGCCCATGCGCATCCTCGTCTCGGGCTCGCTGGCTTACGACCGAATCATGAGCTTTCCCGGCAGCTTTTCCGATCATATTCTGCCTGAAAAAATTCATATTCTAAATGTCTGTTTCCTCGTTGATGGATTGGAAGAAAAATTCGGCGGCACAGCTGGCAACATCGCCTATTGTCTCAAGCTCCTCGGCGAACACCCCACCATTGTCGCCTCGGCCGGCAAAGACTTCGCCGCCTATGAAGCCTGGTTGCGCCACTGCGGACTGCCCCTCGACGGCATCCGCCACGTCAACAGCGAATTTACCGCCGGCGCCTATATTACCACCGACCGCTCGGACAATCAGATTACAGGCTTCAACCCCGGAGCCATGAAGTACCGGGCCGAATATCCCATTGACGATTGCGATCCGACGGAGACCCTGGCCATCGTCGCGCCCGGCAACCTGGAAGATATGCAGGACTATCCTCGCCGGTACAAAGCCAAAGGGATCCCCTGCATCGTCGATCCCGGCCAGAATATCCCGGCCTTTTCCAGCGATCAGCTCATTGAAATGATTACCGGAGCGACCTATCTCGTTTCCAACGACTACGAGCTGCAACTCATCCAAAACACCACCAAGCTCACCCTGGCCGAAATCCAAAATCGCGCCCAGACCGTCATCACCACCCTGGGCGAAAACGGTTCCATCCTCCGTCAGGGCGCATCCGAAACCCAAATCGCCCCCTGCCCGGTCAAAGATGTCAAAGACCCGACCGGGGCCGGAGACGCCTTCCGAGCCGGTTTCCTCAAAGGTCTGACCATGGGGAAATCCTCGGTCGAAGCCGCCAAACTCGGCTCCGTATCCGCAGCCTACGCCGTCGAACATCACGGCACCCAGGAACACCATTTCACTTGGTCGGATTTTACCGCCCGCTATGCTGCGGTCTTCGGCCCGATGTAACGGAAGAACGAACGAAAGGAAGAAATAAAGAAGCAGGGGCGCTGCCCCTGGACCCCGCCGGGGGGAATAATTCCCCCCGGACTTCCAGCACGCCTATGACACGATTCCACTCTGAAGACGATTTTCTGGCTCTGATCGATCGTCATTTCCCACGCGCGCATGACGGCGTTCTTGTATCGCGCGGCGATGACGCCGCCATCATCGACTGCCATTGCAAAACCTGCGTGACCACGGATCTGTTTCTTGAAGACGTGCATTTCAGGCGGGCATATTTCTCGCCGGCAGACGTCGGATATAAGGCGCTGGCGGTCAATCTGAGCGATGTGGCCGCCATGGGAGGCCGCCCCACCGGATTTGTCCTCGGACTTATTAGCCCGGAAAATGCGGACCGGGAATATTGGGACGAAGTTCTGGCCGGCATGGTCACCCTGGCCGAACGTTTTGATGTTCCGCTTGTGGGCGGCGATCTGGTGCGCGGCGACAAGATCGGACTTTCCGTGACCATCTGGGGCGCGCCCGGCGCCTCGGACCGCTTTTTAACCCGAATGACAGCCGCCCCAGGGGATGTGCTTTTTTCCGTCGGGGAACTGGGACTGGCCCGGGTCGGGCTAGCGGTTTTGGAAAAACGCGGTCTGGATGCCGGCGGACAGTGGCCGGCCGCCGTCGCCGCCCATCTGCGACCCGAACCGCTTATCGCCGAAGGGTTGATCCTGGCGGACATCCCGGGCGTATCCGCCGCCATGGATGTCTCCGACGGTCTGGCCCGTGACCTGCCACGCCTTTTACCGGCCGGCTGCGGGGCGGATCTCTTCTTCCCTCCGACCAGCCTGCATCCCGAAGTGACGGCCCATGCCGCCGGGAATGGCCGGCCACCGGAAAAAGTCGCCGTCTTTGGCGGTGAAGACTACGCCCTGCTGGCTACCGCCAGCCCAGCCGCCTGGTCGATCGTCCGTAAGCGACTGCCCCAGGCCAAAGCCATCGGCGTGGTCACCCAGAAGGTCGGATTCACGCTCAACGGTGCACCGTTTGACGAACGTGGTTTTGATCACTTTGGCTAAACGAGAGAGAGTACTCTTATGGACCTAACATTACGCGTCCTCGGCGTAGTTCGTTCGCCGCTGACCGATCCGGCCACGGCTCCCCGCTTCGAAACCGAAAACGCTCCCCAGGCCGAGCTGGTTTTGGATCCGGCCTACCGGGCAGCCACCAAGTCGCTGACCGTCGGGCAGGAAATCCTGGTTTTTACCTGGCTGCACCTGGCCAATCGCGCGTGCCTGGAAGTCCACCCCCGACGCGACCACACCCGGCCGTTGACCGGCGTCTTCAACACCCGCTCCCCGGATCGCCCCAATCCCATCGGCCTGCACCGTGTCCGCATCATGGCCATAACCGATATGAGCATCACCGTCTCGGCCCTGGAAGCGGTCAACGACACGCCAATTATCGACATCAAGCCGCTCTGAGGCACCGCCCCCCGTTGTCCTATGCCACGGACAAGAATGCTCTTTAAACACAGAACGCCTTGCCACCTTGAGGAGAAATGCCGTAGCGTTCTTATAACGACCCAGCATATCCTGAAAGGAGCCTCCTATGTCCAAGAAAGAGCATGTCCAAAAAGTCAACGCTGTCGTTTGCGCCTATTTTGCCCATACCGGGTACCTCACCCGGGAAGAAGCCAGGGAACTTTGCGGCCTCGACGAAAACAATTTCGAAGAAGCTTACACGAAAGCCGGCAATATATTTAGCAAAATTGGTTCCGAGCCGGACAAAGGCGCCAGCAAATTGTTCGAGCATCTGGCCAAGGAAGTGGACGAATACATGCGCCACATAAGCGGGTACGGCATCGCCTAACCCGCGCGGGCACGCCACCGCCCCGGACGCATTCCGGGTCGGTGGCTTCTTCCCCAGGAACACCTTCCCCCGCCTTCCCAAATCCCCCCCATCTGGGGCGTAAGCGACCACGCCAAGACAGCAGCTTTCCGATCCCTCCATGGTTAAATTTGCCACACGCATTGGGGCGAAACACCGGCCTGAATCCTTCCGTTCTGGACCTGCGCCTTTTCTTTTCTTTGTAAATTCGCTACGCTTCGCTGCAAGCCTCTTGATGACAGGAGCTGTCTATGCCGTCAGTTTCCATTTTTCTCGCCTACCTTGCCTTCGGGGCCCTTGCCGGCGTCATTGCCGGACTTTTGGGCGTTGGCGGAGGGATTGTCATGGTTCCGGCCCTTATCTGGTTTTTCACCATGCAGGGCTTTCCGCCGGAACTTATCATGCAGATGGCGCTTGGCACCTCTCTTGCGGCCATTGCCTTCACCTCGATATCCAGTCTTCGCGCCCACAATCGTCGAGGTGCCGTACTTTGGCCTATTGTAAAAAATATCACGATGGGCATCCTGGTCGGCACTTTCGCCGGATCCTGTGTGGCCGCCCGTCTGTCCACAGGTTTTCTCAAAGGATTTTTCGTCTGTTTTCTCTATTACGTTTCCATCCAGATGCTGCTCAACATCAAGCCTAAACCGACGCGCCAGATCCCCGGCCGGCCCGGCATGTTCGGGACAGGGCTCACCATAGGCGCCGTGTCGAGCCTTGTCGGCATCGGCGGTGGAACCATGTCCGTGCCGTTTATGGTCTGGTGCAACGTGCCCATGCATATGGCCGTCGGCACGTCGGCGGCTATTGGTTTCCCCATCGCCCTGGCCGGCTCCATCGGCTACATTGTCAATGGCATGGGTACGGCCAACCTGCCCTCATTATCCTTGGGATTTATTTCCCTGCCGGCGCTTGTTTGCATCGCAGCGGTCAGCATCCTGACCGCACCATATGGAGCGCGGCTAGCCCACAAATTGCCTGTGACCGCTCTCAAACGCTTTTTCGCATTTTTTTTATTGGCCATGGCCACAAAAATGGCCTGGGGCCTGTTCTAACAGCAGGGAAAGGAGATCGGCGTGGGGCAAAGCCTGTTGGGATTGGTCGTCCTTTTGAGTGTGGCCGCCGCCTGTAGTGAACGTCGGGGACGCATCCCCTGGCGCATGGTCATCGGAGGGCTGGGACTCCAGGTCGCCATCGCGGCCTGTATGCTCAAGGCCCCCTTTCTGCGTGGCGCTTTTATGGCCTTAAACGCTACGGTCACGGCCATGGACGAAGCCACCCGAGCCGGTACGGCCTTCGTTTTCGGCTATGTGGGCGGAGGGCCGGCCCCTTTCGCCGTGACCGACCAGGGATCGGCCTTTATCCTGGGCTTTCAGGCCTTGCCCCTGGTTATCGTCATCGCCGCCCTGACGGCGCTTCTCTATTATTGGAATATCCTGCCCAGGGTGGTGCGGGCTTTCTCCGTCGTGCTGGAAAAAACCATGGGCATCGGCGGCGCGCTGGGCGTCGGGGCCGGCGGCTGTATCTTCCTTGGCATGATCGAGTCGCCGCTTTTGATCCGTCCTTATCTGGTCCGCATGACCCGGAGCGAATTGTTCGCCATGATGGCCACCGGCATGTCGTGCATCGCCGGGACCATGCTGATGCTCTACGCCACGGTGCTCAAAGCCGTCATCCCGGACGCCGTAGGCCATATCCTGACGGCCTCGGTCATCCATGCCCCGGCGGCGCTGTTGGTGGCCGCGCTCATGCTGCCGGAAACCGAATCCCCCACCCTGGGCCGCAAACTTCCCCATTCGCCGGCCAGTGGGGCCATGGACGCCGTGGTCTCCGGAACCGCCGATGGGCTCAAGCTTTTTTGGAACATCGTGGCCACGCTGCTTGTCTTTGTGGCTCTGGTCAAACTGACCAATATTCTCTTTGGAACCCTGCCCGACATCGGCGGCGCACCGCTCACCCTGGAGCGCATGCTCGGTCTGGTCATGGCTCCGGCCGCCTGGCTTTTGGGCGTCCCCTGGACCGAAGCAACGACCGCAGGCCAACTTCTTGGCACAAAAATCGTGCTCAACGAATTCATTGCCTTTATTGACATGGCCAAGCTCCCGGCCGAGGCCCTCTCCGCCCACTCCCGGCTTATTTTGACCTACGCCATGTGCAGTTTCGCCAATTGTGGCAGCGTTGGCATCCTGCTCGGGGGCATAGGATCCTTGTGCCCGGAACGCAGGACTGAAATAACCGCCCTTGGCGGCAAGGCGCTTTTAGCCGGCGTCCTGGCCTCGCTTATGACCGGCACGGTGGTCGGACTGCTGACGGGATTTTAACGGGGCAAGAAGGAATGTGCCGCGGTATCCGGCCGGTCAGAGCAGAGCCGCGCCGCTTAAAAGCATGACAAACCGTTTATAGAGATCAAGATCGAAGGAACCGGCCATTTCATGGCGCATGATGCGCAGGGCCTCGAAAGGACGGATGGCCTCGGCGTAGACGCGCCGGGAAGTCAGCGCGTCGTAGGCGTCGGCCAGGGACACAACCCGGGCGCACAACGGGATGGCCTCACCGGCCAATCCCCGGGGATAGCCCCGGCCATCAAGCTTTTCGTGATGCATGAGGATGCAGTCCCTGGCCACGGGCGAAAGCGCCAGCGAGCGACAAAGTCGTCCCCCCTGCCGCGGATGATCCCGAACAGCCAAAAATTCCTCTGGCGTGAGCTGGCCTTTTTTTCGAAGAATGGACACATCCACGGTCTCTTTGCCGCTGTCGTGCAGCAAGGCCCCGATTCCGGCCTGCACAATGGTCGTGGCCGGCAATCCCAAAGATTTGAGCAAAAAAATCGTGTACACAAAAACATGGACGCCATGCGAATAGACATCATAATCATGGGCCATAAGCGCCCCGACCCGGGCCAACCCGGCTTCGGTGCATAAAAAGGCCACGCTGTCCCGCACGCATGAGACAAACAGCCGGCCGTGCATGTCGGAAACACATTGCGGCAGGCTGTCGCGAATCAAGTCATGCACGATTGCGCAACAATTGTGGTATAAAAGAACGGCTTTTTCCTGCGGGGCCACCTCCTGACCGAGCAGGGCCATGGCCAGATGCTGTTGCATGTACAGGCGGTAGCGCTCCCGCTGGGCCCGCTGGATATAGACCACCTGGACCCCGTATTCCGCCAGCATATCGCGCCGATCGGCGGTCAGCGTCTCTCCACTGCGCACAAACAGGCTGTGGGTGTCGCCGTGGCGCAAAAAAATATCAAATTCCCCCGAGGCAAAAGGAAACAGATGTCCAACCGGAATCGGTTGGTACGCGCTGGCCGCATCGCCGGAAGGCGGTGGAGGGAGAAAAAGGGGCATGGGCTTTTGACTTTGTTACAAACTTATGTCCGTCGGCGCCCAAGGCCCAGCGACGCGTTCTGAGAACCGGACCTGACCACAAGAAATAAAAAACTTTTTGAGTAGCTTCAATTTCTTTGCAAGCACAACAGACAGGCTGCCTGTCGAAACGTAGCAAAACCCGGGCCGCAAAAAACACCCCAATGGCATTTTTCAATGTTACGCGATAAAGGCGGTTGAAGTTTCTATCGCGGGCAGCAGGGGCCCGGTTGCACCCCTGGGCCCATACTCCCGTAAAAAAGACGCGCCGATAAAAGACCATCCTGGCGCATACCGGACAACCCATCCCTTGAACCAATTTGCAACCCGGTCTAATATCTGCCGATGTGCAACCTGCCCCAACATCACCAGCCCTACACGGATAAGTATTTCCTCCGGTCCCGTCACATTCTCGAACGCGAGGGACTCAACCCCAATGTGACCATACAGGTGTTTTTCCGGGAAGGACCTGGCGTTTTTTCCGGCATTGACGAGGTTGCGGCCATTTTTCAGGCCTATTCCTCCCTGGCCGCACACGGGGGAAGCCTGTACGCCCTGCCCGAGGGCGCAGCCTTTTCCCCCCTCGAACCCGTCATGCACATCACAGGGCCCATCCAGGATTTCATCGAATTGGAAACCCTGTATCTGGGCGTGATCAGCGCCCGCACCTCCATGGCCAACGGCCTGCCGGAGCCGACACCGGAGTCCGTCCGGGACAAGGCCCGGGCCATCCGGACACTCCTGCCGGATAAACATCTCATGTATTTTGGCGCCAGACACTGGCATTGGTCGACCGAAGAGGCCTTTTGCCAGGCGGCTATCGCCGGCGGCTTCGACTCCTGCGCCACGGACGCCGGCGCGAAAGCCGCCGGGTTACCGGCCGGCGTGGGCACCATTCCCCATGCCCTGGTTCTTCTTTTCGCTTCCAAAGTGGGACGGCAGCACGCCACGCGTGAGGCGGCAATCGCCTTTGACCGGTATACGGAACCGGCATGTCCCCGTATCATCCTGGTGGATACCTTTAATCAGGAAATTCACGATGCCCTGGATGCAGCCAAGGCTTTGGGCCCACATATGGCGGCCGTCCGTCTGGACACGGCCGGCGAAGTCCTGGCCGAAGGCGGGTTGCCGTTTGATGGCCGACCGTACTGGACGGGGCAAGGCGTCACGATAGCCGGCACGGTGGCCATGCGTCAGGCTCTGGATGCCGCCGGCTTTGGGCAGGTGGAAATTGTACTGTCGAGCGGCTTCGGCAACCTGGAAAAAATCCGCGCCTTTACCGAAGCGGAGGAGTGCTACGGCCGACTGTTTACGTCCCTCGGCATCGGCGGTCTGTTTCAAAGCTGGTGCGCCACGGCGGACATTGTGCGGGTGGCCGACTGCGATCTGGCCAAAACAGGCCGGGCATACCGCCCAAATCCCCGTCTCGTCCGCGTTTTCTAAGCGCGGCCGGCAGCTTCCCCCAACCGCCGCACGCACTACACCCCAACGGTTCTTCTCCTGTTTCCCGATGCGCTACCGTGGCAGGACATCGGGAAACAGGGCATAGGGCGACGCTGCGCTACAGGTTGGCCGAGTCCGACTTGAGGTTATTGATAAGCCCAAGCAGCGCCGACGTCTGTTCTGCAAGCTCCCGCAGGGCGACAGTGGTTTCCTCCATGCTTTGGGCGGCGCTGTGGGCGATGGTGTTCACCTCTTCAACCGAACGGTTGATCTCTTCCGCTGTCGCGGACTGCTCTTCGGCCGCAGTGGCTATGGAACGAATCTGCTGCGCCGAGGTTTCGGCCCCTTCGACGATTTCCGACAAAACCTGCCCGGATTGCAGCGACATTTCCGAGGCCTTGGACAAATCCGCCGTAGCCGCGTCCATGCCTTGGACATTAGCCGTCGCCACGGACTGAATGGCGGTGATGGACTGGGCCACCTCTTTGGTGGCACTCATGGTTTTCTCGGCCAGTTTGCGCACCTCGTCCGCCACCACGGCGAACCCCCGTCCAGCCTCGCCGGCCCGGGCCGCTTCAATGGCAGCGTTTAAGGCCAACAAATTGGTCTGGTCCGCAATATCGTTAATGACCGTGATCACGGCACCAATGGCGCGGGCTTTTTCGTCCAGCTGCATCATGGTTGCCTTAAGCGCCGTAGACTTCTCCTCTGTCTCCGTGATGGCCTGTATCGCCTGATCGACAACCTGGGCTCCGCTTACGGCCCGGTCCCGCGTCGCCTTGCCTTCATCCGCCGCCTTGCCGGCGTTTTGGGCCACCTCCAAAATCGTGGCCGTCATTTCCTCCATCGCAGTGGCGGTGGTCTGGATACGGTCGCGCTGGACATCCGCCCCGCTCCGGACTTCCTGAGCCTGTGCTGCAATCTTTTCGGCTGCCGCCGAAATCCGTTCGGCCACGTTTTCCAGAGCCTTGGCCGCCTGCAACATGCCCTCGGCCTTGGCCCGCTCTGCCTTGCTGCGAGCCTCTTCGGCATCTCTGGTGGCCAGCTCGCAGATGCTGGCCTTTTCCTGCGCCAACTGCGTTTTATCCGTTATTTCCTTGATATTGTTTTTTAACGTACCAACCATATGCTCAATGGCCCGGTTGAGTACTCCCATTTCACTCTTGCCTTCATCCTGCAAAACAATATCGAGCTTTCCGGCCGCCACCTGACTGGCTGCCGCCGTTGCCGCCTGGATCGGCTGTACGACGCTTTGAATAAGCAACCAAGCGACAGGCAATACCACGAAAAAAAAGACTGCCGCCATAACGCCCAAAATCCGGGCAGTCAGGCGGTGTACCACCGAGTTGATCGCCGTTGCGATCTGCGCTTTGGTCTCGTCGATCGCATCGATATAGACTCCGGTTCCAATCCAATAGGACGTTCCGGGAATTTGCATGGCATAACTTAACTTCGGCTGATCGCCTTTCCCGGGCTTAAGAAAGACATACGTGATAAAGCCGCCGCCGCTTTCAGCTTTTCTGGCCATTTCCGCAACAAACCGCACGCCATCCTTCCCGGCCAGATCGGCAAGATCCTTGCCCTGCATCTCTTTTTTGGCGGGCAATGCGACATTAACCGTTCCATGGTAGACAAAAAAGTATCCGGAGTTGTCCGTTTCAAAACGAATGGGATCAATGGTCTTGCGGATAACCTCGACGGCCTGCGCATCGCTGAGACCCTTGATGTTTTCTCCAAGCGCCAAGGCCATACTTTTTGTTGCGACCTCAAGTTTCTCTTTTTGTGCATCCAGCATTATTTTTTCTGTCTCAGTGATCGACAACGTTGTGATTGAACTTGTTTCATAAAGAAACGCGAGAACAACTGCGAGGACAAAGAAAATCATAAAACCAAGGAGGGAAAATATCCTTACGCTTATTGGGAAATTTTTAAATATATGCATTTCAATCCTCCTGGCCTCAGTTTCTTCAATTATAGAAAAATAATCCGGTGTTACGCAACATTAAATTCTGTAAAATATCAAAATCACCCGAAATTGATAGCGACAGACACGGGAATATGCCGCGCCGTGTTCCTTTTGTCGGCCATACATGCAGCCTTCATGGTCGGAAAAAATAGAACCTCCTGATTGCAAAGCTCTGTCGGATGACAAAAATACATCATCCCCCAATTTATCCTCCAGCACACTACGCCGGCTTGGCTGGCTGCAAGCGCCGCCCAGCGTCTTCAGCATGGCTATGAGGCCGCCTTTCACGCTCCCATAATCGCAAAAGAATGCCACGCAGCAAAAAAAGTCTGGATTCTTTAATTGACAATGATTTTCATTTTCATATAAACCACGCCATACGACCGCCGCAAGGCGGCCTCGGAGGAATCATGCAACGAAAAACACTCTTCGAGAATGCGGAGTTCGCCTGTCCCATCATCGGCACCTGCCTGACCATTGCCGAATTACGCCGGATCTGCCGTAAATGTGGGGACGCCGTGCCGGAGCAGGCCTCGGACTATGACGCCCATGTGTTTTTGGTGGGACAAGCCAAAGTGCCCGGCGCCGGCCCGGCCAAATATCTGCAAAAATATCTTGATAAAAAATACCGGCGTGACCTGCGGGCCTTTTTCAAAGTCACCGATGAAGACGCCTTACGCCGGATGTGGCGGGAACGCGCCGAGGCAGGTGACATTCCCGGTCCTTTTTGGGCGCTGATGTCCCATCCGCACGCGCCGGCCAACCTGTTGCGGGACGTCTACGGCGAAGTCCATATGCTCTCCCACCGCGTCGGCGCGGCTAATAGAACCGACTTGTCGCGCCTGGCAAACCTCCAGGAAAAACTCGCGGCAGTGACCGCCGCACTGGAAGAAGGCAAAACGTCGCTGCGCGACGCGGTTGCCGTCTGGAAAACCCGCTGCCGGGAAGCCATGGAAGCGCTGGCGACGGAAAGAAACAAACGGCAGGCCGTCGAACGGGAACGAATCTCCCTGCGACAGGCCATCGAAAATTCTGCGGTGGCGGCTGTCCGCCACGAACGCGATCTCCTGCGCGATCAACTGCTCGAAACGACTTCCCGCCTGGAACGAACCGAAGCCGAGGCCGGACGGCAGGCCCTTTTCCTGGAACGGATGCACCAGACGCTCCAAAAGGCCAATCAGGATCTGGCGGACCGCGACAGTGAAGTGACGGCGCTTGAGGCCACGTTGTTTGCCGCCCTCGGGGACGCGGCCGCCGCTCATGCCGCCCACGCCGAGCACCATAAAGATGACGCAATAGGTCTCGACGCCCATGGCGCACCACGTTGTCAGAACGCCTGCGCCGGGAAATGCCCCTGCCCGGCGGCCCTGGCCCAGGGATTAACGCCTCCCGGGGGACTATGCGGCAAGCGCGTGCTTTATGTTGGCGGCCGCTCGTCGCTGGTGGCGCACTACAAAGTCCTGGCCGAAAAATTTGGTTGTGAACTGCTACACCATGATGGCGGTCGGGAACAATCGGCCCATCGACTCTGGGAACTGCTCGGATCGGCCGACGCCGTGGTCTGCCCCGTGGATTGCGTCAGCCACGAAGCCTGCTCCCTGGTCAAACAAGCCTGCAAAGGTTGCTTCAAACCACTCATCCTGGCCCGGTCCTCGGGCCTTTCAAGCCTCGCCCGCTCCCTGGCCGAACTTGACGCGCCGGCCCAATAAGCCGCTTTTGCGCTAGTTGCGTCCAGCGGTCCAACCCGCTATCTCCTTTGGCAGGTCCTCTCTCCAGAACGCCTGCCAAAGGAGTCCCTATGACTGCCCGCCGCAATATTTCCTCCGGATCCAAATGGGAGCCCCTGCTCGGTTATTCCCGCGCCGTGATTGCCGGCAACACCGTCTATGTTTCGGGCACGGTCGGCGTCGCTGCCGATGGCACCATCCCGGAGGGTCCCTACGCCCAGACCAAACGCGCCCTGGAAATCATCCGCGACGCCCTGGGGCAAGCCGGAACAGATCTGACACATGTGGTGCGCACCCGTCTTTTTCTGGTCGACATGGACCATTTCGACGCCGTGGCCAAAGCCCATGGCGAAGTTTTTGGAGATATTCGTCCGGCCACCACCCTTGTTGCCGTCTCACGGCTGGTGGATGCCGCCTTTTTGGTTGAAATCGAGGCTGTGGCTGTTATTTAATACAGGGTAAGACAGGATGAGTACGCCTGGGCCGTTTGTTGACACAGGAGAAAGAACTGCCGAGGAGACGCTGTTGCACCATTCGCCTTCCCTTTCCGGGAAAAACACAGGGCTGGCAGCACATTGTGGCGATTTCGCAACAAATCGACCGGGTTTGTCTTGCCGGGAGATTTTTTTGCGGGTAATTTGTGAAAAAAGTAGCAAGACGGAGCCCGCAGCCATATGAAACATGAAATCGTCATCTGCATGGGCAGTTCGTGTTTCGCCCGAGGGAACAAAAAACATCTGCTCATGATCGAGCAGTACCTCTCCGATCACGGGCTGACCGATACCGTCGTCCTCACCGGAAGCCGGTGCGAAGACCAATGCCGCACCGGGCCCAATATCCGCATTGACGGTCAGCTTTACGGCGAAATAAACGGCGAAAGCCTCCTGGAACTGCTCAGCCGGCACCTTTCGACCTGACCGGCCGGCCAACACGACGCCAGCCTTAGCGCTTGCCATAGCGGCCCGAGGCGGCGACAATTGGGACATGGACGTCCCCAACTGGAACAACAAGGGGGGTGGTATGGTCCCGCACTATCCCATCTACACCATTGAGGCCGAGTGCCAGGACTGCTACCGCTGTCTGCGCCAATGCCCCGTCAAAGCCATCCAGGTCGAAGGCGGCCGGGCCACGGTTGTGCCCGAACTGTGCATCGCCTGCGGACAATGCGTCGCAGCCTGTCCTTCGCACGCCAAACAGGTTCGCAGCGATCTGTTCCCGGTTTTCAAACTTCTGCGCTCCGAACGTCCGGTCTACGTTTCCCTGGCTCCGTCCTGGGTGACTGAATTTCCCGACGTTTCCCCCGAAGCCATGATTGCGGCCCTGCGCAAACTCGGCTTTTCCGGCGTCTCGGAAACAGCCCTCGGCGCGCAGGAAGTCTCTGCCGCCGTGGCCCACATCCTGGCCAAGGGCGGCCCACAGCTCCTGCTCTCCACGGCCTGCCCGGCAGCCGTCGATTTTATCCGGGGTTATATGCCGGAACTGGTGCCCAACCTGACGCCGCTGCTCTCCCCTATGCTTTCACACTGTCGGATGTTGCGGCAGGCTTATGGGAACCATATTGGCGTGGTCTTTTTCGGGCCATGCGTGGCCAAAAAAACCGAAGCGGACAATCACCCCGCACTCCTCGACGCCGCCATGACCTTCACCGACCTGCGGGCCATGCTGCGTCAGGAAAAAATCATTCCGGCCGACCTGCTCCCCGGCCCGGCCGATACGTTCATGCCGTTTGCGGCCAAGGAAGGCTCCCTCTATCCCGTCGAGGGCGGCATGTCCGATACGGTTAAAGCCTACGCCGGCAACGATTCGGTCTGCTTCACCACCCTGGCTGGCATCCCTACCATCGAAACCGCCTTGCAGGGCATCCACACCCATGTCCTCTCGCGCCCGGTGTTTGTCGAAATGCTGGCCTGTGTCGGCGGCTGTGTGCGGGGGCCCTGTGTGTCCAGCCACCGGCCGCGTCTGCTTGATCAACTCGATGTTTTTACCCGGGCCGCCAAACCGGAAACCGGAGCGCCGGTCCGGCCGCCGGCGCTTTCCATCACCGAGCGCAAAAATCCCTCGCCGGTGGACCTGCCGGTCTACAGCGAGGACCAATACATTAAGGTATTGCGTCTGATCGGCAAATTCGGGCCGGAAGATGAAATCAACTGTGGCGGCTGCGGTCATGAAACCTGCCGGGGCCTGGCCAGAGCCATGCTTGAAGGGCTGGCCGAACCGTCCATGTGCGTTCATTTTCTGCGCAAGCGTGCGACCAGAAAGGCCAACGCCCTCCTGCGCTGTATTCCGGCCGGCGTGGTCATTGTCAATGCCAAGCTGCAAATTATCGAATGTAACGAACACTTTGCCCGTCTTTTTGGCGAGGAAACGCTGATGGCCTATGAGGCCAGCCCGGGTATGGAGGGCGCTTCCCTCGAAAAAATCGTCCCATTTACGTCGCTGTTTCGTCGGGCGCTCGAAACCGAAGCCGACATCCACCGGGATGCGTTACGCCAGGAAGACCGGGTTTTTAGCGTCTCCATTTTCATTATCGAACCGCGCAATGTCCTGGGCGGCATTATCTTTGACGTGACCGGAGCAGAGCTCCACCGCGACGAGATTGCCACGCGGGCCCGGGAAATCATCCGCAAAAACCTGGAAACCGTGCAGGAAATCGCCTGTCGCCTGGGCGAAAACATGGCCGATACGGAAATCCTGCTGCGCTCGCTGTCTGAAGGATTTTCCAGCGGCTCGAAACCGATTGCGGAAAAGGATCTGCGGGGACGACACCCATGACCGAGGATGTCTTTGTCGAAGTCGAGGCGACCCAGCGCAACAGGTTTGGCGAAGACATTTGCGGGGACGCCTTCAAGACCCTGCGCGTCGCCGAGGAGGGCCGGGTTATCGCCGTGCTTTCCGACGGCCTGGGGCATGGCGTCAAAGCGAGCATTCTCTCGCTTATGACCGCCACCATGGCGCTTAAATATACAGCCAATGACACGGATATCGTGCGGGCGGCCGAAGTCATCATGGATGCGCTGCCGGTCTGTCAGGTGCGCAAAATCAGCTACGCCACCTTCACCGTGGTCGATATTCAGGCCGACGGGGCCACCCGCGTGGTCGAGATGGATAACCCGCCGATCATCCTGTTGCGCGACGGCCACGTCCTTGAACTCGACTTTGAAGAAGTGGCCTCGCCACGCTATAACGAACGGGTCATCCGGGTGTACAATCTGGACATGCATCCCGGCGACCGTCTGATTTTCACTTCTGACGGCATCACTCAGGCCGGCCTTGGCTCCGAGCGCATGCGGCTTGGCTGGCGCATCAAAGGCTGTCGGGCCTACGTCGAGGAAGAAGTGGCCCGCGACCCTTCCATCTCGGCCCGTCTGCTGTCCCAACGCATTCTGTCCCAGGCATTGCGTCAGGAACCCTTCCAACGGGCCTATGACGACATGACCGCCGCGGTTATCTATTTTCGGCGACCCCGTCGGGCCATTATCCTGACCGGTCCTCCCTACGCCGCCAACCGGGACAAGGAATTCGCCGAGACCCTAGCCGAATTCGACGGGCGCAAGATTATTTGTGGCGGCACCACGGCCAACATCGTGGCCCGGGAGCTCGGCCGCGCCATCCGCGACGACCTGCGCGGCGGCGACAGTGGCGATATCCCGCCATCGGCGGAGATGGAGGGGGTGGATCTTGTGACCGAAGGCATTCTGACCCTGACCAGGGTCGCCCGGTTGCTGGAAAATGACGATCCGCCGCGCGAAAAGAATCCGGCTTCCCGTCTTTACGAAATTCTGCTCGACAGTGACTCCATCGAATTCGTGGTCGGCGCACGTATAAACGAGGCCCACCAGGATCCCAATCTGCCCATTGACCTGGAGATCCGCCGCAATATCATCAAGCGCATTTGCCGGGTCTTGGAAGAGAAGTATCTCAAAGAAATCAAAATGCAGGTTTTCTAAGTCGTAAAAAAAGCCGTGTCCCTCCCAAATCATTCCGGGGGAAGGCCACGGCCGAATCTGGCACCCTTATTCGCCGACGGCCTGGGCCCGGGCCGGAAGCGCTTGGGCAAAAGAGCCAAGTATCGTTTTGTACAACTTGCTGCCGCGGCCGGCCCGACTGCGCACCAATTCAAGCGCCTTGACAAACTGTTCGGCCGCCTCATCGCTACGACCGGCCTCATGCAGGGCTACGGCCAACTGATAGGTCGAATGGGCCGTCGCCACGTTGACCCCGCCGCCAGCTTCTGACAGGGCAACGGCCTGTCGCAACAAGGTTTCCGCCTGCTCCATCTTGCCTTCCTGCAACGCTTCCATACCCGCTACGCGAAGCCGTCGGACATTGCCGGACAGCACACATTTTCCACCTGTACATGCCATAGGATGTTTTCTCCGTTCAAAGTCGTATCGGTCTGCAGGAGGGTTGAAACCGACAAACGCTGTCGCCATGCCGGCTCCATCACCAAACGGTTTTCCAGCAGCAGTCCCATTGACTGTACACAGTATATTGAAAATGAAAATCAACGTCAATATAAACGCAGCAAACCCCGAAAGAAACCAAAAACACGCGGCCCCCTCCAACCGCCAAGATGCTGCTCGGACGCCGGAGAAAACGCGAAAGACTTCGGCCAGAACGTGCTTATTTTAGGATGGGATAAAAGCAAACAGGACCGAGGCTGGAGCAAACGCCACCAGCCCTCCGGTACGATCCAAAGAAAACCAGGGGCCGACTTCCCCGGCAAAAGCGCCAAAACCCGACGGGACCTGTCTGCTACTCCACTTTGGCAGAGAGTTCTTCCCAACGGGCGTACAGGCGTCCGACCTCGGCCTCATCGGCCTGAAATATGGCCAGCCGACGGGCCAATTCATCGCCGTCAGAGGCAATCGTCGGATCTTCAAGGGCGGTACGAGCGGTTTCCAAGGCCTGCTCGGCCTGCAGAATCGCCTCTTCCATCCCATCGTATTCGCGCTGTTCCTTGAACGAAAGCTTCTTTTTCGTGGCGGGTTCAACGCGGGATTTCGCCTTGGACGTCTTCTCGTCCTTGGCTTTGGCCTGCCGGGTTTCGGCTTTTTCCCGGGCCAGAAAATCCTCTTCCCACTGGGCGTAATCCGCATACACCGTGGATCGGCCCGTGCCATCAAGCCCCAGAAGCACCGTGGAAACCCGGTCGATCAAGGATCGGTCGTGGGTGATAAGCACCACGGCTCCAGGAAATTCAAGCAGGCTTTCCTCGAGCATCTCAAGCGTTGGGATATCGAGATCATTGGTCGGTTCGTCCAACAGCAACACATCGGCCGGACGCAGCATAAGCCGGGCAATCAGCACTCTGGCCTGCTCGCCGCCGGAAAGCAGCCCCACCGGCAGGTCAAGCTGTTCCGGACGCAGAGCGAACCGCTTGGCCCAGGTCACGACATGCACGGGCTGCCCCCGATACATGACACTGTCGGCATCGGGCGTAAACGCGTGGCGCAGAATCTGATTTTTATCGAGTTGCTCGCGCTTTTGATCGAATACGACGATATCAAGCCCCGGCGCCCGGCTCACCCGGCCGGCATCCGGTTGTTCCTCGCCGGCCAGCACCCGCAGCAGGGTGGATTTTCCCGAGCCGTTCGGCCCGGTCAGCCCCAGACGCACCCCTGGCGACAGGACGATATCAAGATCGGCAAACATGGCCTTGTCGCCATAGGCCTTGGTCAGGCTCTCGGCCACCAGCAGCCGTTTGGTCTGACGGCCGGTGCCGGAGAAATCGATAGAGGCCTTCACCGTTGCCCGATTGCGGTCGCGAGTGGCGGCCAGATCCTTAAAAAGCGTCCCGGCCGCGTCGATACGGCCTTTGGCCTTGGTGCCACGGGCTTTGGGGCCACGCCGCAGCCACTCGATTTCCCGCCGGGCCTTGTTGGCCAACGTCTGTTCCAGGACGCCCTGGGTTTCCAAAAACGTCTCCCGGGCCTCCACCAGGGCGCTATACGGACCGTCAACGCTCAGATACCCCTCAGGATACACGGGCGAAAGCTCAATGGTGCGGGCAGCGACGTTTTCCAAAAAAAACCGGTCATGACTGACCACCACGAAGGCAAACGACGCGCCGGCCAAAAAGCGTTCGAGCCAGAGGATGGACCGCAGATCCAGGTGGTTGGTGGGCTCATCAAGCAGCAACACATCGGGCTCGGTCACCAGGGACCGGGCCACGGAAAGCCGTTTTTTCCACCCGCCGGACAGGGAAGCGACCAAAGCGGACGGGTCGGTAAAACCAAATCGCCCGAGCGTCACCGCCACCCGGGCTGTTGTCTCGGATTCGGCGGCGGCCGAACCGAATGTTTCGGTGACGGAACGAACCAGCACCCGTTCCACGGTGTCACCGTCCTCAAATCGGTCTTCCTGGGCCACGTAGGCCATACGCGCCCCCTGGTGCAGGGTGCGCTCGCCGCCGTCGGCCGTCAGCAACCCGGCCATGATCTTGAGTAAAGTGGACTTGCCCGAGCCGTTCGGGCCGACAAGCCCGATACGCTCTCTGTCCTGCACAGCCAGGGAAATGTCGGTAAAAAGGGTCCGGACGCCAAAGGCCTTGGATATGCCACGAAGATTAATGATGCACGCACTCATGGGCCGAAGAAGTAGAGGAAGCCGGGGAGGTCGTCAAATCCCTTGAGCGGGAATTGCATCCGTCCAGGTCGGCAATTCGAAGTGAAAAACGCTGCCGGTCCCGATCTCGGACTCCACCCATATCCGGCCGTTGTAATACTCGACGATCTGACGGCAGATGGCCAGTCCAAGCCCGGTCCCCCCAATCTTGCGGTCCTCCGACTCCCGTTGCGTCACCTGATGAAAGCTCTCAAAAACCCGGTCAAGCTCTTCGGGAGGAATGCCAAGACCGGTATCGGCCACACTCACCCGAAGAGAAAACGGGCCGACAGGCAGGGCCCGCAAGGTGACACAGCCTTGAGACGTATATTTGGCCGCATTGCTTAACAAATTAAGAACCACCTGGACAAAACGATCTCCATCGACGGAAAGCACGGGCAAATTTTCCGGAATCTCTTGCGCAAACGTCACATCCGGATTGGCGGAAAAAAGTCCTCTGGCGGAGTCGGCGGCCCGGGTGAGCAGCCGGGAGGCCGGCGTCGGCTCATTGTGCCATTGGGCCTGACCGGATTCAATTTTGCTCAGGTCGAGGAAATCATTGATGAGACGGGTCAAGCGGTCGCCCTCTTCCGCAATGATGCTCAGGTTGCGCCGAATGCGTTCGACCTTTCGCAACTGGGAAACGTCCGGAAAAGGCAACGCATCCAGAACGCGAAAATCCCGATTGATGAGTTTGACGAAGCCCAAAATCGACGTCAGCGGTGTCCGTAATTCGTGGGAAACGGTGGAAAGAAATGAAGATTTGAGCGTATCGAGTTCGGTCAGGCGCTCATTGGCCTGCCTGAGTTCCTCTGCCTTGTTCTGCAATTCCCGCGTCCGGGCGTTCACAATGGCTTCCAGCTCATGATTGAGCCGGGCCAACCGCTGTTCGGCCTGCTTGAGTTTGGTAATATCTTCAAAGGCCGCCACCACGCCGGAAGTTTCGTCCGAGTCCGAAGCCAGAAAAGCCGCGCTGATGGACAGAATGCGCAGTCCCCCCAAAGGATGGCAGTAGCGAAGCGTTTTTCCCAATCGGCGCGTCCGATGACGCAAGGCCGTGGCCATGGGCAGGGATTCAAAAGACAACGGCAACCCAGCCCGGCCGACAAAACGCTGCTGCCAGTCGACCGACCCAACATCCGGACCAAAGATGTCAAGGCCACGCTCATTGATATAGGTCAGCCCGCCCTGGACGTTGAAGGTAGCGATGCCAACAGGACTGGTCTCAGTCACGGCCCGATAGCGCGCTTCAGAGTCCCGCAGCCGGGCCATGGCTTTTTTAAGGATATATAGAGCCAGGGCCACAAGACCGAGCACGCCAAGCGACACCAAGCCACTGACGGCAGCCAGCCGGGCTGCCGGGGCCAACACTTCCCCGACATCGGCAGTCACCGCCAGATCCCAGTTGCAGTCCTTCAGGTGGCAGGCCAGGGCCAATCGCTCGGTATCATAGCCACTATAACGCGTAAAAGAACCATTGGCCGTGGCGGCCCTGGCCTGCTCCAGATAAGGGCCGACATCGATATCCCCGGGATCTAAAAAAGACGGCAACGCCAAAAGCCGGCCCTCATAAAACAGACTGCCACCGCCATGCAGTCCAAAGCGGGTCTCGTCGAGCAACGATCGGCCAAAGAGAACCACGTCAAGCGCCAGGGCCAGCACCCCCCGCAGCTCGTGTTCGGAATCCTCGACCGGCGCGGCGACAAAAAGGACAGGACGCCCTTGCGTCAGATCGGACGCAACCGTTTCGACGACCGTTTCTCCAGCCAGGGCCCGTTTGAAGTATTCCTGTTCGGCGACAGTGACACCCAGGAATTCCGGATTCGAAGAGGCCACAACAAGTCCTTGCCCATCCACAAGCAGCAGACGTTGATCATAGGCATGAGACAGACGTTGGGCTAATTTTTTATCAGCCGCCTTTCGGGCAGAACGGCCCAGATACCCTGGCCCGAGGGCGAGTTTGAACACTTCCTCCCGACTCCATAACGTCAGGTTGCTGCGCACCTCCTCCAAATGCCCCTGCACCTCCTTGTCCAAAGCGTGCAACGTCTGGCGCATCTGCCCGACCACCAACGCTTCCACGGATTTTTCGGTGTACAGATAGGCGATAACAACGGTCAAAACCATGCCGCAAAAAATCATGAATAAAATTGGCCCGAGCACCCGGTGGAGCATCCGGGGCTTGAAGGCTATCGGAGGCGGGTTCATTGCAGCACGACTCCGGCGGCTTCGATGATTTCAAAAGGGATGTCCACGCCAAGACGCTCCGCCGTGGCCAAATTGACGAGAACGAGACCAGTTTTGTTGGTGACGATGGGCAGACTCCCGGCCGGTACGCGCCGGGTCATGATTTCATAGGCCATATGTCCGGCCAGATACCCCTGCTCGTGTCCGGATTCCAGGACGCCGCACAACAAGCCGTTTTGGGCGGCGGTATCGGCAAATCCAAGCGTTGGTTTCTGGTTGACCGCATGGGTCCACTGCATGATCGTCGCCGCCGGCACCACCGCTCCATCCGCCCCACGCTGCAGGCTTTGGTAGAGGCCAATGGCCAGCACATCGACCTCATCCTGATACTGTCGGATTTTTTCCTGCCACTCAGCTTCGGTGCGCACCACATCCACGTGGCTGACATCCAAGGCATAAGGGCCATTTCGGGCAATATCGGCCTGAAGCTCTTCTGCCACATAGTGTCCGGATTCTGAGTCGCCCACCAAAAAAGCGGCGGAAGTGGCCCTTGGCAGGATGCGCTTTATAAGGGCGAAGCCTTCCCGAAAATGCCAACGCTCCCGTACGCCCGAGACATTGGCGGCCGGGTAGCCATATTTGGACGGTGGAGCATTGACGCCGCAAAAAACAATCTGGGGACCGGGTTTGTCCTTCAGATAGGGAACGACAAGATACTCTTGCACCACATCATCGGCCGCAATGACCACATGTGGCGCAAGCTCCCGGATGCGCTCCGCCAGTTCCCCGGCTCGCTTTTCAAGGCCCGTTTTTTCTGGCCGACGCTTGGCGTCAAGGTAGACGGTTTCGATCTGCGGCCGGAGATCCTTCAAGGCCTCGGCCACCCCCTGCGTGATGGCGCGCGTCCACACATAGCCCGGATCATAGCTATGTACGATCAGCACATGAAAGGTCGGCAGAGCGGATTCCCCGGCCCGGGCCGGCGCATCGCCAGCCAAGTCCCCCCACCATACGATCAGAAACAAGAGATACAGCAGCATGCCCTTTCGGTGCATGGGAGCCTCTCCCTAACGGCGAAACGACGAGCCGCGTGCGCTTGTCGAGACAGCAGCGTGCAGCGCCTTGCCTTCGACGATCTTTCCAAACGGCAGCAGGGACTGGTACGGACCCCGCGCAGGTACCGTAAGCTGGCGCACAACCGCCCCATAACACATCGGATCAAGCCCTTTGACCACACCACAGAGATCGGAGGGCATATCGCTAATAGCATACGACAGTACGACAAACAAGCCGACATTGTGCAGAGGCGGAACAAAAACAATAAATAATTATATATTTAATATTTTATACTCAAACAAAAAGAATAACATTCAAACCAGAGGGCGAGTTTTCTTCTCTCGATTTGTCTGCAAAGATTCGTCTTCTTCCCACCAAGAGTCAACAATATAAATAGAGAGAAATTATCCGGCCGGACAATGTCCATTTTCTTGAATAATGACAAAGATAAATCATAGAATCATTTTATTAACTAAGAATTATTGGAATACAAAATTGACCATATTGTTATAAAAACAACACTGAACAGTACAATAAGACTTTATACCCAAGCTCCCCCATCACAAAATTATGGAAATGTTCTTTGCGGAGCAAGAGAGAACGGCAGGGAAGAACAATAAGCCTCCTCCAAAACGATACGGCTTGTAGGAAATAAACAGCCCCCTTGCCTGTATCGCATCATAGTCTTATTCTTGACAAAATGGCTAGAGTTTTCAAGCTCTCGCCAGGAAACCAAAAGATCGCTGCTTCGGACGACTCCGGGAGCGAACGCAAAATGGACACCACAGGCGCAGGGAGACAGACGGATACCCGCGTCGTGAGGAGGTTTTCGTGGCCACATTTGTAATTCATCCCATTGTTCTCGGCACCAAGGAATTCGACAAGGGCATGATGACGTACCAATTCGAATACGGCCATCCCTACACTATTCCCATTTACGGCTGGTATCTGGAAGGCGGCGACAAGCGCATTCTGGTCGATACGGGGGAAATGCGGCCGATTCTATCCGAAGCCAGGGAAGCCGCCATCGGTGGACCAATCCACACCTTTGAGACCGGATTGGCCCGTTTCGGCCTCAAACCGACCGATATCGACATCGTCGTGCATACCCATCTGCACAACGATCACTGTGAAAACGACGCCCTGTGCGAAAACGCCATCTTTTACGCACACGAGCGGGAACTGGCCCATGCCCAGACACCGCACCCTCTGGATTACCGCTATAACGAAGAATACATTGAAGATGTGGTGGACGCCGGACAAATGATCACCGTTCCCGGCGACACGGAAGTCGTCCCCGGTATCCGCATGGTCCACACCCCGGCCCACACCGAAGGCGGCATGTCCATCTTCGTAGACACGCCGGCCGGATCGGCCGTCATCACCGGGTTCTGCGTCATCCGGGAAAATCTGTTCCCCCCCAAGGCCATCACCGCCCGGGAAATGGACGTCATTCCCCCCGGCACCTGCGTCAACACCTACGCCGCCTATGACATTTTACGGCGTATTCGTGATGCCGCGGATATTGTCATCCCCCTGCATGAGCCGTCTTTCGCCACCGGCGCGCCGATTGGGGTGAAGTAGAGAGAGGGAGAAAGAGAGGGGCGAGGGGGAAACCTCTTAAAAGAGGTTCTCCCCCTCGCGCTCCCTTTTCCAGAATCTTTTGGCGGGAGGGAGGATTAAAGGCTTGGCCGATAGCGGGTGGGGTCGGGAATGCCGGCCTCTTCAAAACCCTTTTTGCGCAACAGGCAACTGTCACAACGGCCGCAAGCCAACCCTTCAGGGGTCGGATCATAGCAGGAATGGGTCAGGCCATAGTCCACGCCCAGACGCGTTCCCAGGCGCACGATGTCGGCCTTGGACAGATGCAGCAACGGCGTATGAATAGTGATGCGCAACCGCCCTTCCACCGCTTCCTTGACGGCCAGATTGGCCATGGTTTCAAAGGCGGCGACAAATTCCGGCCGACAATCCGGATAACCGGAATAGTCCAAGGCGTTGACGCCAATAAAAATGTCCTGCGCCCCCAGGACCTCGGCCCAGCCCAGGGCCATCGACAAAAAAATGGTATTGCGGGCCGGCACGTAGGTCACCGGAATTTCGGCCTCCATTGCGGCCGTATCCCGATCTTTGGGCACGTCGATATCGGCGGTCAACGCCGAACCGCCAATGGCCCCAAGCGGCAAAGGCAAGATCAGGTGGGTATGCGCCGCCATAGCCTTGGCCACTCGTTTGGCCGCCTCGATTTCGACACGGTGGCGTTGGCCATATTCAAAGCTCAAGGCACAGGGCAAGAACCCCTGCTCCCTGGCCACGGCCAAGCAGGTTGTGGAATCCAGGCCTCCGGAAAACAACACCACAGCCTTTCGGGTTTGGCTCATGGCCACTCCTCACACCCCCCGCGTCTCGGGGTCCCAGATATATTTATGCAGTTGCAGGCCAAGACGCGCCCGGACCCGGTCGTCCACCATCCAGGCGGCGAGGGTTGCCGGATCAAGCGCCCCGGCCACCGGGGAAAAAGATACCGTATTGCGATCCCACACCCGCCGAGCCACTTCCAACGCAAAGCGGTAATCCTCCCGGCCGGCCAGCACGAATTTCACCTCATCTCGCCGTCGCAGCCGGTCCAGATTGGCATAGTCGTTTTTCCCGTCCATGCCGCTACCCGGACATTTGACGTCCATAATGGCGATGACGCGCGGGTCGAGCACCCCGATATCAAGGCTGCCATTGGTTTCCACCAGGACGGTCAGGCCGGCGTCGGCCAGAGCGGCGGCCAAACGGGGAGTTTCCGGCTGCAAGAGCGGTTCGCCGCCGGTCAGCTCGACGAGGGGCAAGCCGCACGCCAGGAGCTTTTCCACCGCCAGGGACACGGGCGTGAGGACAGAAGAATCGCCGGCATAGACGGTGTCACACCACGAACAGGCCAGATTGCAACCGGACAGTCGCAAAAAGGCGCAGGGCCAGCCGGCGAAGGAGGATTCGCCCTGGATGCTGCTAAAAATTTCGTGAACGCGCAGGCTCATGCGTCTTCCGTATAGCTGGCGGAAAGCCCCTTGCTTTCCACCACCGAGACCCGGGCCACATGCACCCGGCCGTCTTCGAGCCGCTCCCGCAGCCGGCCGAAAATCCAGGCAGCCAGCACTTCGGCCGTTGGCGGCGACAACTCGGGATGATCGTTCAAGCAGGCATGGTCGAGCCCGACAAACGTCGCATCCAGAGCGGCATGCACGGCGAGAAAATCCACCACCATGCCGTTGACAAGCGACGTCGCCCACAGGTCGACCGTCACCTCAAAATTATGGCCGTGCATGGACGCGCACGGCCCCGGATAGCCCGGCAGCCGGTGGGCGGCGCTAAACGATGCGGAAACGGAAACAGTATATCGACCGGGCATGCGGACTCCTTGTGGTCGTTGAACATCAGGGGCGGGAAGAGTAGGAAGGCGTCCTGTCCTTGTCAACAAACCATGGCATCCACGGCCCCAAACGGCCGGCAAGGAGGACGCCCCATGCCCGCGCCCATAAAGAACCCTGCCCCGAAAGATGACGTCAGCGACCTGAAGACCCTGGGCCAGGGAGCCACCCGCTATCCCCGCACCGTCACCCCGGCAGTACTGGAGACGTTTCCCAACGCCTTCCCCGGCCGGCCCTACACCGTGACCTTTCGTTGCGACGAATTCACAAGTCTTTGCCCCAAGACCGGCCAGCCGGACTTCGGCACGATCAGCATTCGTTATGTGCCGGACGCCCGCTGTATCGAGTCCAAGTCGCTCAAGCTCTATCTTTTCAGCTACCGCGATGAGGGCACCTTCATGGAAACGCTCACCAACCGCATTCTTGACGATCTGACCGCCGCCTGTTCCCCCCTGGAAATGGAAGTAACGGGCGACTTTGCGGCCCGTGGCGGCATCACCATCGCGGTGACGGCGACGTATAAAAAATAAGAAGCCGGAGGAACGTTTTTTCCAAGCGTTCCTCCACCCCCTTCGAGACAGTCAAATCAAGGGGTCTTGATCCCGGCCAGCCATTGACTCCACAGCAAGGGCTGACCGCCCGGGTTGGCTCGGGCATAGTCATAAAATTGACGTAAGGAATGCAACCGCTCCTGGGAAGCATCGACCTTATCCCATTTCCCGGACACGTCCCGCAAATCCACGCCGCCAAGCAGCGCCTGCCGCACAAGCACGTCCTCGAACGACACCTCCCGCGCATTGCGCAGCATATCGGTCATAGCCATAAATGCCGTGGTGCGCCCATGTCCGGCCCGACAGTGAAAATGCAGCCAGACATCGTCCGGTACAGTGCGATAAAAAAGAAGAAACCGGTCCACATCCGCGTCGCCGGGACGGTGGCGATCGGGAACGGCCACCCGAAACGATCCGACGCCCCGGGCCGCCAACTCCTCCGCCTCGGTGCGGGTCCGGGCCGGTCCCATGGTCACGGTTTCCCGCTTGGGTTCCTCACCCGGCTTCGGGTGGTTGAGCATGCGTTCGACCGCGACATCCGGCTTGCCGTCAAGACCGGCAAGAAGCGCTACGCCGGCGGTGTCTGGGCCAGAGCGAACGATACCCAGAAAAAAACGACCAGGGCAAAAAGGATGGTCGCGCGTGAGTGCATGGCATTCCCGTACGCCGTTTGACTTGGCACGAAAAGGCTTCGGGCGCATGGAACGAAATCTGCATGAGAACCACGACAAACAGGGGGGTGGCCATGTTCGCACCATGCATCCATGTGGAATGCGTAAGCCTTTTTGAGCCGACCGAGGGCGTATGGCGCGAGGAGGATGTCAAGGCTCCGACGAAAGAAGACAAAGCAAAACGACGGGAATGTGACGAAGAGGACTTTCTGGCCTTCTGTCGTCGCTCTCTGCTCTAAGCACCGCGCCAAGAAATGCCGTCTTGCGACAAGGGAGAACAGCGTTCATCCCTTGCGCGCTTCAGTCATTTCTTATGGTTTTTTCCTGTTACAAAGCTGCGTAACGGGGCAAAGCCATGTCGCGTTCGACCACCAGACGGGCGGCCAGGGTGCTGCAATAGCCGCATTCCCGACACTGTCGCGAACAGCCATTGGTGTGGGCAAAAAAATCCTCGGGCAGGTCGCGGTTTTCCAGCCAGAGCCGACCGGACAAAACTTCCTGGGTATCGAGCAGCCACGGCAGATTCCCCGCGAAGGAACCGGCCAGATACGCCTCCACAATCGTCTTCAGATCCGCCACCGGCCGGGTGCGACCGCAAATTTTCATGAAATCCGCCACTCCATCCAAATGTTGGACATCCTCGGGCCGCACAAACGGCGAGGCCAGCAACCGTCCGGGATGGTTGGCGAAAGAACGCAAACACCCGATATTGCGATTCAGATCCGGTCCGACCGGACAGGACGCCAGCCGTGACAGGGCAATCTGGGCATCGTGGGCCGCCTTGAACGGACAGGCGTACAAACAGCCCTCATTGGCCATAAGCCCGACACGCAGGCCGGGAAAAGCCTGTTCGAGCGTTTCCCGAAGCGTCGCCAATCGGAGGGTATCCCGGTTGAGGTCGCGGTCAAGCAGCACGGCGTTCGGAAAGATAAAGCGGGTATCCCCTATGGCCTCGAGCACGGCGGCCACGCGTTCGAAAGAATCAAGGCGAAAATTGATGCTTGGAATGGCCATCAAGGTTCCGGCCACGTCCGGAGCTTCGTCGGAAAGGGCTGTCAGGAGGTAATGGTCGGCGTAGACGATGCCGGTGATGGCCCCGGCGGCCAGATAGCCTTCCAACAGCATAATCAGGTCGCGCAGACCGTCGCCGGAAATCACTTCCGGGGCGTGGAAGGCCGCGTTTAAAAGCCCCAGACGCGGCACTCCGGGCAAGACCCGCAGGCCTTCGGCCAATTCCTGGGGAGACGCGTCGCCCCAGCCCGGCAAGCGGCTGTCCGGCGTATCCGGCCCCAGACGGAAGTAGACTGCGGCAAGGTCAGCGGCATGTTTGACAAGCAGGGCCATGTACGTCGCATCAGGGACAAAAGGGACCTCAAAACGCATGGTCGCTCCTCGCCGCGCCGCAACACGGCGGCGGCCAGCGGTAAGTTCAAGAGAATCACAGCGCCCCGGGCACGACACCCAAAGCGCCGGTTCGGGTCTCTCGACGCGATAACCACCCGTAATACACGAGTATAAAAGAATATGCCGTTGTCCTTGGGAAAAGTCAAATATTGCCTTTACCCGGTTTGATCTTATGTTTCGCCCTGGTCCAAAGGACTGTTGGAGGCATGGATGACCGAGGCTCCCCATATTCATATCGAAGGCGCGCGCCAGCACAATCTCAAGAATCTAACCCTGGACATTCCCCGCGACAAACTGGTCGTGGTGTGTGGTCCTTCGGGTTCGGGCAAATCCACCCTGGCCTTTGACATCGTCTATGCCGAAGGTCAGCGGCGCTATGTGGAATCCCTGTCCGCCTATGCCCGGCAATTTTTGCCGCAAATGGACAAGCCCCAGGTGGACAAGATCGAGGGACTCTCCCCGGCTATCTCCCTGGAACAGCAAACCGCCACCCGCAACCCGCGTTCGACTGTGGGCACGGTGACGGAAATCTACGATTTTTTGCGGGTCTTTTACGCCCGATTGGGCAAACCCCACTGCCCTATCTGCGGCGAACCCATCACGGCTCGAACCGCCGATGAAATCATAAATGACATTCTGGCTTTTCCCGAAGGCTCCAAAATTCTCCTTTTGGCCCCTCTGGTCGAACACCAGAAAGGCACCCAAGCCGACCGTCTCAAAAAACTCAAAAGCCAGGGCTTTGCCCGGGTGCGCATCGACGGCGCGATCGTCCCGCTGGAGCCGCTGCCGGAGCTGGAAAAAAACAAGCGCCACAGTATTGATCTGGTCGTCGACCGGCTGGTCATAAAAGACGGCATCCGCTCCCGCCTGTCCGACTCGGTGGAACTGGGGCTGGCCCAGGGCGACGGCCGACTGTTTGTCGCTGACCACGAAGGGAAGACCAAGGATCGGATCTTCTCTACAGGCTCTTCCTGTCCCACCTGTAAAATCAGCGTCCCCAAGCCCACGCCCCAACTCTTTTCCTTTAACAGTCCCCAAGGGGCCTGTACGGCCTGTTCGGGCCTTGGCGCGGTGGAATATTTCGAACCGGCCCTGCTCGCCCCCAACAAGGGGCTGTCCCTGGCCGAAGGCGGTATCCTGCCCTGGAAAAGCGAACGCGCCCTGGCCCGGTATTCCCGACGCCTGGACGAGCTGGGCAACCGCCATGGTTTTGCCCTGCACACCAAATTGGCCGATTTTTCCAAGGAAGCCTGGCAGGCGCTTTTTTACGGCGATGAGACGTTCGGCTGGGACGGTGTGGTGCATCTGCTCGAACAGGGGCAGTCCTTCGGAGCGATCTGGCATGACGAACTGGCCCGATACCGCCAGTCCCGCCCCTGTCCGACCTGCAACGGAGCCCGCCTGCGCCCCGAAGCCCTGGCCGTACGGGTGTCGGACCAGAATATTTTTGCCTTTTGTTCCATGCCGATAGACAGGGCCTTGGCCTGGCTGTCAGGACTGGTCTTTTCTGGAGCCGAAGCGCTTATCGCCGAACCGCTGCTCAAAGAATTGGGGCATCGCCTGAAATTTCTGTCCGGCGTCGGCCTCGAATATCTGTCGCTTTCCCGCAACATGGCCACCCTTTCCGGCGGCGAGGCCCAACGCATCCGGCTGGCCGGCCAGCTCGGCTCCGGCCTGGTCGGCGTGACCTACGTCCTCGATGAACCGAGCATAGGCCTGCACCCCCGCGACAACGACCGGTTGCTCGCCACCTTGCGCCAGCTGCAAGGCCGGGGCAACACCGTCCTTGTGGTCGAGCACGATGAAGCCACCATCAAACACGCCGACCATGTCATCGAACTCGGCCCCGGTTCCGGTCGCCTCGGCGGCGAAGTGGTCTACCAGGGCTCGGTGGCCGGCATGCTGGCCTCTCCGGACTCCCTGACCGGCAAATATCTGCGGGGCGACGTCACGGCCCCGCGCCCCGAAACACGCCGCTCGGGACAGGGACGTCTGATCCTGCGGGGCGTTGGCACCAACAATCTCAAAGGCATTGATGCGGAGATTCCCCTGGGTTGTCTGGTTTGCGTCACGGGTGTGTCGGGCTCGGGCAAAAGCTCGTTGGTCATGGATACGCTCTACAAGCATCTGGCCCTGGCCAAGGGCATCAAGGTGGACGCGCCGGGGATGATCGCCGGCATTGAAGGGGCCGAACTGATCGAAAAGATCGTCAGCATCGACCAGACGCCAATTGGGCGCACGCCCCGTTCCAATCCGGCCACCTATACGAAGGTCTTCGATGAGATCCGCGAGATTTTCGCCTCCACGCCGGATGCCAAACGACGCGGTTTCAAGCCCGGCCGTTTCAGCTTCAACGTCAAGGGCGGCCGCTGCGAGGCCTGCGGCGGCGATGGCCAGATCCGGGTGGAGATGCACTTTCTGCCCGATATCTACGTCACCTGCGAAGTCTGCGGCGGGCTGCGCTACAACCGCGAAACACTGGATGTGCGCTACAAGGGCCTAAATATCGCCGAGGTGTTGGATTTGACCGTGCGGCAGGCCCGGGAGTTTTTCGAAAACTACCCGGTGTTGGACCGACGACTGGCCGTCCTTATGGAAGTCGGCCTGGAGTATCTGCACCTGGGCCAACCGGCCACGACGCTTTCCGGCGGCGAAGCCCAGCGGATCAAGATTTCCCGGGAACTTGGTAAACGCAGCCTGCCCGGGGCCCTCTACATTCTCGACGAACCAACCACCGGCCTGCACATGCAGGAAGTCGGCAAACTCATCCTCGTATTGCACCAGCTCGTGGAGAAAGGGGCAAGCGTCGTGGTCATCGAACACAATACGGATGTGGTGGCCGCCTCGGACTACGTCATCGACCTCGGCCCCGGCGGCGGCGAGGCCGGCGGGCGCATTGTGGCCCAGGGGACGCCTGAAGAGCTCAAGAGCAACCCAGCATCGGTCACCGGACGCTTTCTGCCATAACTCCGGTTACCTGCCGTCTTTTTCATCCTTTCCCGTCATCCATTTGGTGACGGGATTTTTTTCACCCGGGTGGCGCTTTTGATAATTCCTGGCCCGTCGGTTAAAATAAATCAGGACGACAAAGCCGAAGACAATCAAAACCAGCAGGAACATGCCATTGCTCATGAAGGCCTCCTCAAAAACGGGATGGCGGCAAAGGGCTCTGCATGTTCTCTCCGTACGCCGTCCGTTCCTGCCTGTACAGACTTCCTACCCTTCCTTTCCCGAGAGCCAACGAAAAATCTCCATGGGCGTCGTATCCCGGGAGTCGGACGCCGACTCCCGGATCACCGTTTCACATATGGCTTCATAGGCGGCGGCAGGGTCCTGCCCCTCTGCAACGTCCTGTCGCACTGCCCAAATCCGTTGCCGGTCAGGTTCCATCGACAAGGTCAAATTTCCGGCCAAACCAAAAAACTGCATATAAAAAGGCTGCCTTTGCCGGATGACCGTTGATTGCAGGGGATCAGTCGTCATCAGGTAGCCAAGCATTTGGTAGTCACTTGAATAATACTTGACATGAATAAAATTATGCCATCGAAAAATAAGGCCATGGCAGTCTATGCGCACGCCATCCACAAGAAAGGTGCCTGCTATTTGCAGACCTTCATCGATTTGATCCCCTATCAACAGCGCTCCATGTTGTATAGAAGGCAACGACTCGCTTTTAACATAAAAACAGTAGACACCTGAGAGGATACAATGCAGGTCATAGAGACTTTTTGCTGTATTTTGTTCACTCAGACGTTCTATCGTTATTGTATCATGAATACGAAGCGTCAACGGATTATATATTTTTGAGAGATGTTTGTTTTTCAAAATTTCGCAGGAAAAATCTGCGGAATATGCCTCAATTTTTTCATCTATAAATATATCTGCCAACACCTGAAAAAAACACGCATAGTTATCAAGTCTGTTTATCGGGATTCCGGAGCGGATATCTTCATTCACGGTGTTGATGCTTTTGGGCAATTTGCATTCCGACCACCGTTTATTATTGGCAATATGATTGGGGCCAATCTTGGCTCCCCAGGACAGCCCGGAAAGTTTCAAGGCCATATACAGCTTTTCGCCAGTCCCCTCCACGCGGAGCGCCTTCGGCCTTCCCTGCGGCATGCGTTCTTCCTCCTTGCGACACCAACTTTCTCCGACGCGACCCTCTGAATACTTTGGTATTTTTTTGGTGTCAAAAAAAACCAACAAAGAGATCTAGAAAATACTTTTTCAAACAGCCTATGCTGTTATCTCGAAATTTCACCAATACCATAACAACCAGCAAGACGTGGAGAAGGCGACATCGCTTTGTCAAAAAATAGCAAATCGTAAACAGACTATAGGACAACGTATAACTTTCTGCCCTTGCGTTCCCGAAAAACGACGGGACAGCAGAAAGGCGCTTTTGCGCTGCAAGGGCAGATGCAATACATCGTTTCTGAAAGGAGCTCTCTATGCGTCGAATGGGCATCAATGCCGTTCTGACTATTGCTGTCGTCATTTCGTTATTCTTGGGTATTGCCTCAATCATTACATACACAGCGATATCAACATATGATATTTCTACAACTCTACAGGGACAAGCTTTGGTGCAAACAGCAAAAAATGCTGTTAACGTTCTCGATTTATATATAGAAAATACTAAGGATGAAGTTGAAAATCTTGCAGCGCTTCCGATTTTTCTCGAAGCGTTGTCTGGCAATGCAGATCGCGCCCAAAAAATGCTCGACACCTATATAGCCAATTCAGACAGTCTGTTCTCCGTCATGGCGCTCAATGCCGAGGGTAAACCAGTGGCCGGCGCGACCAAAAATGGCGAAGCCCTGTCGGCGTCCTATGCCGATCGAGACTATTTCAGCGCCCTTATGGGTGGCCAGAAGCTCTACATCAGCAAAAAAATCACCAAAAGCAAAGCATCCGGCGTCATGACGTTTGCGGTGGCGCGTTCTATTGTCGGTCAGGATGGCAAGACGCTGGGCATGATTGTCGCCTGCCCGGCCTGGGACCGTTTTACTGGAAAATTTATCGATCCGATCAAGTTCGGCGAATCCGGTTACGGCTACATGCTCGACAACGAGGGGCTGTTCATCGCCCATGCCCGGGATAAGCATCTGCTGATGTCCCCTCCGGAAACGAAAAACCTGGCCGCAAACGCCCGGAAGCTCAAAAACGGCATCATGCACTATATCTTTAATGGAGAGAAAAAATACATGTCCGTGGCCGAAGTGCCCCAGACAGGCTGGCTCGTGTGCATGACCACCTCGGAATCCGAGATGTCCGGTCTGGCCGCCGGCCAGCGCAATGTTCTGCTCCTGGTCGGTCTGGTCGTACTCGTGGGTGTCGCGGCCATCATAATCATCTTCAATCGGGTGGTGGTGCTCGGCCCGCTGACCGCCATCAGCGAATTCACCGGGAAGATTGCCGAAGGCGACCTCAAGGCCCGGCTGACGGGTCGCTTCCGCTTCGAACTGGCCACGCTGGCCCAAAACCTCGACCGCATGGTGGAAGAACTCAAGGCAAAACTCGGTTTCGCCCAGGGCGTCATGAACGGCATTCCCACGCCGTGCGGCATTGTCGGACCGGATCACAACATGCTCTGGGTCAACAAGCAAATTTGCGATTTGTTGGAAAAACCGGCTCTCCCGGAATCCTACACCGGGCAACGTTCCGGTCTTTTCTACCTGGGCGACGCCAACCGGGAAACCTGCTCGGATCAGGCCCTGCGCACGAAACAGGTCCTCACGAATCAAACCGAGCATGAGACCCCGTCGGGCACGAAGCTGCATCTCAATGTTATTACCACGCCCTTTTACGATATGGATGATAAGCTGCTTGGCTCCATTTCGTTTTGGATGGACCAGACGGCCATGCATACCCAACAGCAGCGTATCGCCAGCCAAAATGTCCTGATGGCCGACACGGCGACCAAGGCTTCAAGCACATCCGAACGCATGGCCTCGGCCGCCGAACAGCTTTCGGCCCAGATCGAACAGTCCAACCGGGGTGCCCAGGAACAAAACAACCGTGTCCAGGAAACGGTCACGGCGGTTGAGGAAATGAACGCCACCATCCTTGAAGTGGCCAAAAATGCCGCCGAAACAGCCCAAAACGCCGAATCGGCCCGACAAAAAGCCCATGAGGGCGCCCAGCTTGTAGTTCAGGTGGTGCACGCCGTGGGCACGGTCCGTGAAGCCTCCGCCCACCTCAAAGACAACATGCGCGATCTTGGCGCCCAGGCCCAGAGTATCGGCACAGTATTAAATGTCATCTCCGATATTGCCGACCAGACCAACCTGCTGGCCTTAAACGCCGCCATTGAGGCAGCCCGGGCCGGCGAAGCCGGTCGTGGCTTCGCCGTCGTCGCCGACGAAGTCCGCAAATTGGCCGAGAAGACTATGCACGCCACCAAGGAAGTGGAAGAAGCCATTACCGGCATTCAGCGCGGCACGCACGAAACCATGGGCATGTTCGACAAAGCTGTCAGCGCTGTCGAACAGGCGACGACCCTGGCCGAGCGCTCCGGCACGGCCCTGACCGAAATCGTGGCCGTGGTCGAGGCCGCCGGCGATCAGGTGCGGGCCATTGCCACCGCCGCCGAACAACAGTCCGCCACCTCCGAGGAAATCAATCGGGCGATCGAATCCATCAGCAATATTGCTTCCGAGACCGCCGACGCCATGCAGCAATCCGCCGAGGCCGTCAGCGATTTGGCCTCCCAGGCCCAAAGCTTAAGCGCCCTGGTTGCCGACATTCAGAGCAACGGAGGGCAGGAAGCCCTGGCCGCCTAAGCTTCACGGGAAGCGGTTGCCATGCAGCGCATTTTGTATGGAGATTGCCAGCACTCTAAAAACGAACTGTTTTAGTCTGTAAATACAGAGCTGTCGTGAACGAAGCCTGGCTGCGCGCAAAAACGCCCAACCAGACCCGGCGACACGACACACTGCGATCTCCCCCTCCCCATTCCCCGGGCCACCTTTCTGGATGGCCCGGGTCTTTTTGGTTCTATTTTGTATTTTTCTCATTGCCACGTTCCATTCTCATCGGCTAAATTCTTCTTTATTTTCTAACGAAACAGGGCAGCAACCCAAATTTGATGGAGCGCGCCGACGCGATCAGCCGCATCCCTTCTGTCGACGCCTTGGCTTGCAGCCGCGAGAAAACCCACTTTCGACGGAGGGCGTCCACATGCGTAAGGCCAGTATCAATACGGTGCTTTCCCTGCTTGTGGCAGGATCTGTTCTCGCTGCCATTGTTATTTTGATCCTTTATGTCTCCCATTCGTCCTTCCACATGGCTTCAAAACTGGAAGAAGCATCGCTTGTGCAACTGGCCCAATCGTCAAGCCGCACTCTGGAGTTATATCTTGAGGACGCCAAAGACGTGGCCCGCGCCCTGGCTTCCCAGGATGCCGTCGTCGCCGGATTCACTGGAGATACGGGTCGCATCAAGGATCGTTTCCGAAATTACATCGAAAGCTACAAAAACTATTGGGCGATTTTTTCCTTTGACGCCAATGGCAAAATTGTGGCCGGCTTTAACGCCAATATGAATGATATGACCGGCGGCGACCGATCGGATCGCGATTACGTCCGCAACGTCCTTGCCGGTAAAGATCTGGTCCTCTCTGAAAACATTCTGAGCGCCAAAAGCGGCGATACGCTGATTTTCGTGGTGGGCAAGGCCGTGCGTTCCCCGGATGGCAAACTTCTTGGCGGCGTGGCGGTGTGCCCCAAATGGAATGTATTTACCAAAAATTTCATTGATCCCATGCGATTCGGGCAGCGTGGCTATGGGTTTATGATCGACGGCTCGGGCATGATGATCGCCCACGCCCTGGAAAAGGATCTTTTGCTCAAAGATATGACCGATTCATCCTTTATCAGGCAGGCTCTGGCCCAAAAAGACGGCATCCTCGCCTACGATTGGAAGGGAGAACACAAATACATGGGGATCGCCCGGGTCGCGTCCACGGGCTGGCTGGTGTGTATGACCGCCTATGAGTCCGAAATGACCGCAACGGCGATTGATCAGCGCAATACATTGATAATAATAGGTATATTAGCCATCATCGCCGTTGTCGGCAGCATTATTCTCGCCAACCGCGCCCTGGTGCTGCGGCCGCTTCTGGCCGTGGAGCGCTTCACCCAGGCGATCACGGCCGGGGATCTGCGCGCCAAACTTTCCGGCGTATTTCGTTTCGAATTAGCCGACCTGGCCGCCAACCTGCGCGCCATGGTCGCCGAGCTCAAAAACAAACTCGGCTTTGCCGAGGGCGTGCTTGCCGGCATCCCGGCCCCCTGCGCCATCGCCGGGCCGGATAGCCGTATTCTCTGGATCAACCGACAGGCAATCGAACTGCTCGACATCACCGCCACCCAGGAAAGCGCCAAAGGACAAATGACGGGAGAGCTTTTTTATGGCGATCCCAATCGGGAGACGCTCACCCAAAAGACCATCCGGGAACGCCGGGCCTTTTCCGACGACGTCACCTTCTCGACCCGCACCGGCAAGTCCCTGCATCTGCACGTGGATACTACGCCGTTTTACGACATGGATGGCGAACTGCTTGGTTGTCTGGTCTTTTGGAACGATCTGACAGCAATTATCGCCCAAAAAAACAGTATAGAGGAACAAAACGCCGTAATCTCCAGTGTCGCCGCCGAAGCCACCATGGTCGCGGACCGCATGGCCCAGGGGGCTGAGGAACTTTCGGCCCAGATTGATCAGGCCAGTCAGAGCGCCCAGGAACAAAGCAATCGGATCGGTGAAACGGCCACTGCGGTGGAGGAAATGAACGCCACCATCCTTGAAGTGGCCCAAAATGCCGGACGGACAGCTGAAAATGCCGAGACAGCGCGAAACAAGGCCCGGGAAGGCGCCGAACTCGTCACGTCGGTCATAAAGGCTGTGGAGACCATGCGCGAGGAAGCCGACGCACTGACCAAAAACATGCAGGGTCTGGATCAACAGGCCCAGGGCATCGGCGCCATTATGGATGTGATTTCCGATATTGCCGATCAGACAAACCTGCTGGCCTTAAATGCCGCCATTGAGGCCGCCCGGGCCGGCGATGCCGGACGCGGCTTTGCCGTCGTCGCCGACGAGGTCCGCAAACTGGCCGAAAAGACCATGAACGCCACCAAGGAAGTGGGTCAATCCATCGCCGGCATCCAACAAGGCGCCGCCGCCACTGTGACCGGCATGGAACGCGCCGTCCAGCGAGTGGCCGACGCGACCGATCTGGCCGAACGTTCGGGCGGAGCCCTGGAGCAGATTGTCACCCTGGTCGAAACAGCCGGCGATCAGGTGCGCTCCATTGCCGCCGCCGCCGAACAACAATCGGCCACAGCCGAAGAAATCAACCGCGCCGTGGGCGATGTCAACAACCTGTCCGCCGAAGCCGCCGATGCCATGACCCAATCAGCCCAGGCCGTGGCCCAACTGTCCGAACTGGCGACGACGCTCAACACTCTGATCGGGCATCTCCAGACCAAGGAAGGCGGACCAAAAGCCCTCGCGTAATCCAGATTTCTCCTCCGGCATACCTTGCGTATTGTCTCTTTTATCAGTATGCATTCCCGTTCACACGTTATACGGTAACGGCGCGGTGAAAACCGCGCCGTTACGTAAATATGTCAATAGGTTGCGGAGTAGAGGTTCTTTCCTTCTCCCCGCCTGGGGGCTGTCTTTTGGGCTGAAGGCGTTTCTACCGTTCCCCAAAGCAGTATGCCCTTCATCGCCTTCCGTTTACGGGAGTTCCATCCCCTGTACGCATACCCGAAAGAGCATTCATTAAAGGCTTGATGCTCTGTTGCGTCAAGGCAAGCACAGGAACGAGGAGTAGTCCATGCGAAATGCCGGCATCAACGTCATATTGGCCGCATCCGTCTCGCTTTCTATCCTGGCCGGCATTGCGGCCCTGGTTCTGTACGTTTCCCAATCATCGTACACCATGGTTGAAGATCTCCAAGAAAACGCCCTGACGCAATCCGCCAACATCACCTCCCGCTCCGCAGGCATCTATCTGCGCAGCACCGCTTCGGTGGTCGAATCCCTGGCCTCCCAGGACGCCATCAAGGAGGCCTTTACCGGCTCTCCACAACGCGCCCAGGAACGCCTTCACAACTACATACAAGGCTTTAAGGATTACTTTTCGTTCTTCATTTTCGACGCCAACGGCAAAATTCTGGCCGGCTACAATACCAATGGGCAGAATCTGACCGGCGGCAACCGGGCCGATCGGGACTATTTCAAAGCCATCATGGCCGGGAAGGATCTTGTTTTTAGCCAAAGCGTCTTCAAGGCCGCTTCAGGAGAAGAACTGATTTATGTCGTCGCCAAGGCCGTGCACGCGCCGGACGGCAAAATTATTGGCGGCGTGGTGGCCTCCCCGCTGTGGAATCAGTTCACCGCTTCCACCATCGACCCGGTCCGGTTCGGCCAGCGCGGCTATGGGTTTATGCTCGACGGCTCCGGCCGGGTCATCGCCCATGCAACCGATAAATCAATCGTGTTGCGGGACGTTTCCTCCGAGGCCTTCATCCAAAAAGCCCTACACCTTGGCGACGGCATCTTTCTCTATGACTGGAAGGGCGAAAAAAAGGCCATGGCCGTCTCTCGGATTCCGACCACGGGCTGGCTGGTCTGTATGTCCTTTTACGTCGAGGAGATGACCTCACTAGCCAATCAGCAACGACTGGTGCTCATCTGCATCGGGCTGTCCGTGGCGGCGGCCGTGGCGGCCGTCATCACGCTTATCAACCGACGGGTGGTGTTGCGACCGCTGCTGGCGCTCAGCGCCTTTACCGAAAAAGTGGCTTCCGGCGATCTCAATGCTCCCATGACCGGACACTTTCGGGCGGAACTACGGGATTTTGCCACCAATTTGCAACGCATGGTCGGCGAACTCAAAACCCGCCTCGGCTTCAGTCAGGGTGTCTTAAACGGCATTCCTACCCCCTGTGGCATTGTGGGGCCGGATTTCAACATGGTCTGGGTCAACAAGGAAGTCTGTGACCTCTTGGAAAAGACCGGCCCCTGTGAATCTTATCTCGGCCAACGTTCCGGCCAATTTTATTGGAACACCCCCAACCGGGAAACTCTTTCGGACAAGGCGATCCATGAACGCCGGGCCTTGTCGACCGAAATTGATTATATGACGCCCTCGGGCAAAAAACTTCGCATTGCCGTACGCACTACGCCCTTCTTCGATTTCGACGACAACCTGCTCGGTTCCATTTCCTTTTGGATGGATCTGACGCAGATCCACGACCAGAAATGTTATATTGAGGAGCAACACGACGTCATTGCCCGCACAGCCTCCGAAGCAACGGAAGTGGCCAACCGCGTGGCCGCCGCGTCCGAGGAGCTCTCCGCCCAGATTGAGCAGTCGAGCCATGGCGTGCAGGAACAAAACAATCGGTTGCAGGACACGGCCGCCGCGGTCGAAGAAATGAACGCCACCATCCTCGAAGTGGCCAAAAACGCCTCCTCCACAGCCCAAAATGCCGAGACGGCCAAAGACAAAGCCAAACAGGGCGCGGCCCTGGTCAAGGAAGTCTCCGATGCGGTGACGTCCATCCGCGATGAAGCCGTTGTCCTCACCGGCAATATGCGGGACCTCGGGGAACAGGCGCGCGGCATCGGCACTATCATGGACGTCATTTCCGACATCGCCGACCAGACCAATCTTCTGGCCTTAAATGCCGCCATTGAAGCGGCTCGAGCCGGCGAAGCCGGTCGGGGTTTTGCCGTCGTCGCCGACGAAGTGCGCAAACTGGCCGAAAAAACCATGCACGCCACCAAGGAAGTGGGACAGGCCATCTCCGGCATCCAGCACGGCACCGCCGACGCCGTTTCCCGAGTGGATCGCGCCGTGGATCGTGTCGGAAAGGCCTCGGAATTGGCCGAACGTTCGGGCGCGGCCCTGGTCGAAATCGTGACTGCCGTCGAATCGGCTGGCGATCAGGTCCGCTCTATTGCCACGGCGGCCGAACAGCAGTCGGCCACCTCGGAAGAAATCAATCGGGCCGTGGATTCAATCCGCTCCATCGCCTCGGAAACAGCGCAAGCCATGCACGAATCGGCAGACGCCGTGACCGAACTGGCCCGACAGGCCCAGGAACTCAACAGTCTGATTGTCGAACTCCATACGGGTGAAAACACGCCCAAAGCCTTGGTCTGATATACAGTCCTGGTGCGAAGGGTGGTCTGCCGGCCCTTCGCACCGATTTGCGTTTCCCCTTTTTTCCGGCTAGTTTCCTGCCCTTGTCGGCATCTCATCGGGCAGGCAGTGCCCATTGCAATAACGGAACGATTCCTCATCCCGAGCGGGGATCCAGGGGAGGTCACAGCCCTTGGCGGGGAGTCCGAAAAGGGTCGCCTTTTCGGCCGCCGGAGGCATACCAGCAAGGAGGCGCGGATGCGCATTCTCGTAGTCGGTTCGGGCGGCCGGGAACACGCCCTGGCCCATACGCTTCTCCGAAGCCCCGACGTGTCGGCCATTCTGGCCGCGCCGGGTAATGGCGGCACGGCACAGTGTGGTGAAAACATTGCCCTCTCCGATGCCGACGTGCCCGGGATCGTAGCGTTGGCCAAAGATCGGGGCATCGACATGGTGGTGGCCGGTCCGGAAGCGCCACTTGTGGCCGGCCTGCGCGACGCCCTGGAAACGGCCGGCGTGCCCTGCTTCGGTCCCGACGCCTATGCCGCCCGTCTTGAGGGCAGCAAGGCCTTTGCCAAGGATGTCATGACTGCTGCCGGCGTACCCACCGCCGCGTACGAAACCTTCACCGATGCCAGGAACGCCCGGGCCTACGTGGAAAAGATCGGTGCGCCCGTCGTGGTCAAGGCCGATGGCCTGGCCGCCGGCAAAGGTGTCACCGTCGCCGCCACCAAGGAAGAGGCTTTTGCCGCTATCGACGAAGCCATGGTCAAGGGCGCATTCGGCCAAGCCGGCGCCACCGTGGTGGTGGAAGAAGCTCTTTTTGGCGAGGAAGCCTCATTTCTGGCCTTTTGCGACGGCGAACACGCCGTCCCCATGACCGCCTGCCAGGACCACAAAGCCGTTTACGATGGCGACCGGGGTCCCAACACCGGCGGCATGGGGGCGTATTGCCCGGCCCCTGTCCTGCCGCCCGCCCGGTACGCCGCCACCATGGATCTGGTCATCACCCCCATCCTGCGGGAAATGACCCGGCGCGGCCATCCCTTTACGGGTATTTTGTATGCGGGCCTGATGATGACAGAGGCTGGTCCCAAGGTGCTCGAATACAATGTGCGCTTTGGCGATCCGGAATGCCAACCCCTGCTTTTTCGTCTGGATAGCGACCTACCGGCTATATTGCGCGCCTGCCGCGAAGGCGCTTTGACCCCACAACTCGTGCGTTGGTCGCCGGAAAGCGCCTTATGTGTGGTCATGGCCGCACCGGGCTACCCCGGAAGTTACCCCAAAGGCATGCCGATACACGGAATCGAAGCGGCTGAAGCCGATGGTTCGGTCAAGGTCTTCCAGGCCGGCACCAAACTTGTGAACAACCAGCTCGTCACCTCGGGGGGACGGGTTCTTGGCGTCACCGCCAAAGGCGCAGATCTAGCAGCGGCCAAGGCGGCGGCGTACCGAGCCTGCGCCAAAATCACCTTCGATGGCGCGTTTTATCGCCGGGATATCGGCGACAAGGGACTCAAACGGGAGGAATCGTCATGCGCGTAGCCATTTTCATCGGCTCGATTTCCGACGAGGAAAAAATGCGTCCATGCTCCAAGGTGCTCGATTCCCTGGGCATCGACTATCTTTTTACCGTCACTTCAGCCCATCGCACGATCGAACGTACGGAACGGCTGATTGAGGAATGCGAAGCGGCCGGTTGCCAGGTCTTTATCTGCGCTGCCGGTTTGGCCGCTCATCTGGCCGGCGCTGTGGCCGCCCGGACTGTCAAGCCAGTCATCGGCGTGCCGCTGTCGTCTGCGGGCTCGGCCCTCGGCGGCCTGGACGCCATGTTGGCCACGGTGCAAATGCCCCCCGGCTACCCGGTGGCGACGGTGGCCCTCGACGGGACCGGCGCCAAAAATGCCGCATGGCTGGCGGCGTCTATTTTGTCCCTGAACGACCCGGAATTGGCTGCTGGCATCAAGGCCGCCCGTGAAGGCTTTGTCTTGGCCGTGGAAACAGCCGCCGCCAAACTCGGGCAGGAACCTCGCTAACGCTCGAGACGCTCCGGGTCGAGGGACTCAAAGTTCCTCGGCCCGGCAAACCAGTCAATCTTTTTCGCCCGTTGACCGGCGACGGTCCCGACCAAATCCCACGCCCCACTCCATAACAAAAAAGCCCGGGAGAACCGGGCATTTTTGTTGGAGCTTCTGGCGCGTTATTTTTTGACGCGCTTTTCCCACAACTTCATTTCCTTCATCTTTTTACGGCGTTCCCGCTGCAATTCCTTGCACACGAGCGGCATATTTTTGGGATAGCCCCACTTTTCTCGATAGGTGTCCGGAGTCAGACCGAACTTGCCCAAATGTTTCTTGGTGAGGATTTTAAAAGACTTTCCGGATTCCAGACAAATGATGCTGCGTTCCCGGACAGCCTTTTTGGGATCCATGGCCGGCACAGGCGCTGTTTCTTCCCCGATGACAGGAGTCGGGACAACGGAAATGATACCCCGGATGTCATCCGACAGCCGGCGAACCATCGACGTAATTTCTTCCTCGGTCATATTGCGGACACTGGCCTGCGCTTTGACAATTTCCAAAGCCTCTTTAAGATAATCTTCCATACTACTCCTCACAAGCTTCGCACAACAGCATCATAGCATTGCACAATCGTTTGACGCTTTACCATCCCCATACAGCTGAAAGCAAGAAAAAAAACAAAATACATGATGGTAATTCACATCAGATATCGGGCATCGGTATAGGCTACGATGGTATACCACCTGAAAGTTTGTCTGCGATACTCGACCCATACCACTATCGTATTGTGCAGACAGACCTGAAAAGACTATGAAAAAGGAGCGATACATCCATACAACGGCGTACAGGGGAAGACCTGAGGGCAGGCAGGTCTTCCCCCTGCCGCAACCTCTCTACCAAGGCAAAGAGGAAATCATGGACGGAGGGGTCTCACCAACATCCCGGATTAGGGACAAGGCCCAACGTATCCCGTCGCCAGCCACCCTGGCCATACCGCACACCCAGCCGTTTGAGTTCCCGCCGCTGTCCCCCGCTTTCCACGCCTTCGACCGCCACATCCATGAGCAGATTGTCGGCAAAACGCAGAAGCGACGCCATTGTGTCCTGACGGCGAGCGTCATCCCAATGCCAAGGCATCCGCCGGGGATCCATCCGCAAGATATCCGCCGGCAAAAGCTCCATAAACCGCGCCGGAGGATCTTCAAGATCAAAATTGTCGAGCAGAATACGCGCTCCACCTTGCTTAATGGCCAACAGCTTCTCCAGGGACCGAGCCGGTTCCTGGAGAAGCGCCGTCACATCAAACATAAAGATAACGCGTCCGGGCGCAACGCCACAGGAAGCGCCAGACCGGCCCGCCGGCATATTCAGATCGCCTCGAACCAAATAGGCTGCCGGTTCCCGGAGTTCACTGCCCCAGGCCCCAAGCGAGTCCGGGCCCGAGGCAAGGGGCTGTCCCATGGTTATATACGGAAAAACTGTATCAAGACGGGGGACCCCATGCTGTGCAGCCTCAATGCCGGCCACGCTGCCTGTGTCCAAGTCAACCAGGGCCCTAAAAAAGACGCTGCGCCCCGTCACTTCGGCTTTGGTGTCGGGAGCCGGAAATCCAGCGATATTTCCTGCCAATTTATTCGGGAACGTATGCGCCATAGTGTTCACCAATCCTTATCGGTGCCCACTTTATACAAGAACCGGACCAAAACAATTATCAAAAAATATCAGGCATATAAAGGCTAACGCTCAATCCTTTTTTCAGGAACGTCATGTTAAAAATCTTTTTCATCCTTTTTTCAGGACGAAAAAAAACCCCCGAACGAGCTGGCAATACCAAGCAACCGTGCCAAAAGCCCCAGCGGTCCTGCAAAGAGCTGTTGCCGCACCATCTCCGGCAGACGCCAAAGGGTCAGGGCCATGTATATCCCAAACCCCGTCAGCACGAAAACATCAAAAAAAATGACAACCAAGCGCCATTGCATCGAAACCTCCCCAAGGGAATTCTTTGCCCACCACCTGAGAGGATAAGCAATGGATGTTCCATCTGGCATGGCCATGGACCTCCTTGCGCCCCTCTGCTATGCCGCCTCCATGTCGCATACCGCTCCCCACCGTTTTTTGCTCCAGACCCTTGGTTGCAAAGTCAATCAGTACGAAAGCCGCGCCCTGGCCGAGGCCTGGAAAGCCGCCGGACTCGTCCCAACAGAACAGCCCGGGGAAGCCGACTTGATCGTGCTTTGCACCTGCGCCGTTACGGCCAGGGCCGAAGCCGAAGCCAGACGCCTGACCCGCAACCTTGTGCGCGAGGCCCGACAAGACGCCCGGGTGGTGGTCACCGGCTGCGCCGCCGTGGTCAGTCCGGAGGCCTTTGCCACGCTTGGCGCCACGCCCGCTCCCGATAAGGCCCATCTGGCCCGGCATCCTTTCGACATGGCCAAAGCCTCCCCCCGTGAACAAACCACATTTCCGGATATCGCCATCGCCGGCTACGACCGGGCTCGGGCCCTGCTCAAAATCCAGGACGGATGCTCCCACGGATGCAGTTATTGCATCGTGCCGGCCAGCCGGGGAGCCTCGGTTTCAAGACCGCTGGCGGCCATTGTGGATGAAGCCGAACGCCTGCTGGCCGCCGGTCATCAGGAACTGGGTCTTACCGGCATCAATCTTGGCCATTTCGGTCGCGATCTCCAGCCAGCCATGACGTTTTGGGACCTGGTGACCGTCTTGGAACAAACGCTAGCACCCCGCCACGCCGGCGCGATCCGATTGCGGCTGGGTTCGCTTGATCCGGCCATGCTCGATGCTTCGGGGATTGCCGTCCTGTCCCAAAGCCGGATTGTTGCGCCGCATCTCCACATTTCCCTACAAAGCGCCGATCCGGACACCTTGACCGCCATGGGCCGCCGACCGGGCGATGCGGCGGCCGTGTCCTTTTTTGTGGACAAAATTAGTAGGGTTTGGCCAAGCATGGCCTTGGGCTTTGACGTGCTGACCGGCTTCCCCGGCGAAACCGAAGCGGCCTTTCAGGCCACGGCCGCATTTCTCACGCGCCAGCCCCTGACCTACGCCCACGTTTTCCCGTATTCCCGACGGCCGGGAACCCGGGCGGCCGCCAGGGCGTTTTCCAGTCCAGTGTCTGGGGACATAGGCTGGGTTGTGGGTCCCGGTCGGCGGG
>Ga0183100_1000266_pt1 | contig 55408 bp, 46 predicted proteins | sample Biomet2_FD_127789 | JGI IMG/M metagenome (GOLD analysis project Ga0183100, IMG submission 127789) | Microbial communities from bioreactor (seeded with anoxic lake sediment) at LBNL, California, USA - Biofuel metagenome 2 | ecosystem: Engineered > Bioreactor > Anaerobic > Unclassified ... | reverse complement strand
AAAAAAAGAATAAGAAGGCGAAGAGCCAAGAGGGGCGTTGCCCCTTCTGGCCTTTCCCCCCGGGGGGGATAATCCCCCCCGGGCCCCCTTTCCCGGGGGCTTTTTTTTGTCCGCCCTTTGCCGGCCTCCCCGACGGGGAGGGTCCGGGAGGGGATCATCCCCTCCCGGCGGGTCCAGGGCAGCGCCCTGTTTCTCCCCTACGACGACGCTTTCGCAGGCGTTCGAATGCACTGGGTCAGCGCCAGGGACAGAATGCCCAGGCCGACGCCGATAAAAAATGGAATTTTGTAATCGACCATCCACAGCACGCCGCCAAGCACGGGCACGACCACGGCGGCGATGTGGTTGATGGTAAAGCCCATGGCCATGCCCGAGGCCATGTCTTCGGGGGCGGAGATTTTTTGGTAGTAGGTGCGCACGCCCACGGAGAAGTTGAAGATCAGGAAGTCGAGCACGTACATGCAGCCGGCGACGATGTGGGAGTCGGTGTAGGCGTAGGTGAGAAAGACCACGATCATGCCGGCGTATTCGATGGACAGGAGCTGGCGTTCGCCAAAGCGGTTGATGGCCCGGCCGATCATGGGGTTCAGGAAATAATTGATGGCGTTGTTGATGACAAAGAGCAGGGTGATGGACTGGATGGAATAATCGAATTTTTTAACGAGCAGGTACACGGCGAAGACGATGAAGATCTGGCGTCTGGACCCCTCCAGGAAGGTCAGCAGGTAATAGAGCCAGTAGCGCCGACGCAGGTACATCTTTTTTTTCTGGGGCGCGCCCTGTGTCTCGCAGGGCTTTTTGCACAGCCCCCATATCCCGACGGCGGCCACGGCCACGCCGGTGACGGCGAACATGCCGGTATAGCCCATAATATCGGCCAGGAAATAGATGGCGATACCGATGGCGATGTTGGCCAACGCCCCGACGGCCCGGATGCGCGAGAGCACGACCGGGGCCTCGAAGGTGTTGAAATTTTGCAGCGTCAGCGACTGGTTGAGGGGCTCGTAGTAGTGAAAGCCCGTGGACATGAGCAGCGTCGTGATGGTCAGGCCCCAAAAGCTCGGGAAATAGCCGGTGACGCACAGGCCAAGCCCCAGAAGCAGGACGGCCAGGGAGGCGGCCCGTTGTTCGGAGAAAAGGAACAACACGTAAATGACGAGCATGGACAGGAAGCCCGGCACTTCGCGAATGGACTGGATAAAGCCGATCTGGTCGGCCGAGAGATGGGCGGTCTCGACGGCAAAGTTGTTGATGAGCGTTTGCCAGGCCTGAATGCCGGCAGTGGAGGCGATGGTCGAGACAAGCAGGAAGAGAAGGATGTCGGCCCGTCCCGAGGCGCAAAGGGCCTGCCGGGTGAGCCCGTGTTCCGGCCGATCCGGATTGTCTGCGTGTTTCACGGAATAATGCTCGGTTTGTGGTGGGCCAGCCACAGTTGCAGGACCAGCAGCGTCCAGAGTTTTTTGCGGTGATCGGCCGCGCCGGAGGCATGTTCGGCGACAAGGCGCGTCACTTCTTCGGGATTGAAAATACCTTGTTCCTTCAGATGGCGTTCGCCAAGCAGGGCATCGACCTGGGGCCGCAACTGGCCGCGCAGCCAGGAGGCCGTGGGGATGAGGAACCCGCGCTTGCCGCGTCCGAGAATCTCCTTGGGCAGGATGCCGGCCACGGCTTTTTTGAGGAGATATTTCCGCTTGGCCCCCCGCAGTTTGTAGCGCGAGGGCAGCCGGCAGATAAATTCGGCTACGTCGCGGTCGAGGAAGGGGGCGCGCACTTCAAGGGAGTGCATCATGGCGCACCGGTCGACCTTCACCAGGATGTAGTCGAGCATGTACTGACGGGCGAACACGTAGCCGACCCGGGCCAGGGGATCTTCGGCCGGGAAATTTTCAAACAGCTCGCGGGTCGGGGCGAACAGGGCGTCGGGCGCGAGCAGTCCCGGCGTGGGGTGCTGCCATAAATTCGCCTGGGCTTCGGCGGTGAAGGCCGACAGCCAGGTCTGGACGCGTCGCCACTGCGGCGCGGCCGCGCCGGCCAGAAACGTCTCGGCCACGAACCGGGGATTCACGTAGCCGGCCGAATGGGGAAGTCTTTTGGCCAGCGGTTCGATGATGCGGCGGCGCAAAAAAGGCGGCAGGCGGTCGTAGCCGGCGGCCAGATGGAAGGCCGGGAAATACTCGTAGCCGTAAAAAAGTTCGTCCGGGCCGTCGCCGCCCAGGGCGACGGTGACGTTTTCGCGGGTGACCTGGGAGAGCAGATACGTCGGCACAATGGACGGATCGGCCATGGGCTCGTCAAAGCGGGCGACGATTTCCGGCAAAAGCGCCCCGCAGGCGTCGGCCGACAGGATGCGCTCGTGATGGTCTGTGGCGAAGCGCGAGGCGACCAGCCGGGCAAAGCGCGACTCGTCGTACGAGGCTTCGGAAAAGCCGATGCTGAAGGTCTTGATGCGGGAAACCATCCCGGCCATGAGCGCCGCCACGGTGGAGGAGTCGATGCCGCCGGACAGAAAGACCCCAAGCGGCACATCGGCAACCAGCCGGCGTTTGACGGCCTGGGCCAGCAGCAGGCGCAGCCGGTCGCAAAGCTCCGCTTCGGAGGCTTCGGGTTCCGGGCCGGGCAGCGGCATTTCCCAGTAGGGGGCCGTGGTCAGGTGGCCGTCGCGAAAAAGCAGGAAATGGCCGGGTTTGAGCTTGAAGACGTCTTTATAAATGGTTTCGGGCGTGGGGACGTATTCGTAGGCCACAAACCGCATGAGCGCCGCAACCGGGGTTTCCAGACGCAAACAGGGCAGCTTGGTCAGGGCCGTCAGCTCCGAGGCAAAGGCCAGGGTGCCGTTTTGCACGGTGTAATACAACGGCTTTTTGCCGAAGCGGTCCCTGGCGGCGAAAAGCGTCCGGCTTTGTCGGTCCCACAGGGCGAAGGCAAACATGCCTTCCAAGGCGTCGAGGCCGTCGGGACCGTCGAGGAGCCAGGCGGCGAGGATGACCTCGGTGTCGGAATTGGTGCGGAATCGAAAGCCGCGGGCCGTGTAGCGGATCCGCAGCTCGCGGTAGTTGTAAATTTCGCCGTTGAAGGTGACCACGGCCCGCCCGTCGGCGTCTTCCATGGGTTGGGCGCCGGCGGCCAGATCGATGATGGACAGGCGTCTATGCCCCAGGGCGGCCGGACCTTCCAGGGTCAGTCCTTCGCCATCCGGACCGCGATGGGCCAGGGTGGCGGTCATGGCGGACAACCAGGCCAGACGTTCGGATTCGGGGGGCAGCCCCGCGGAACCGGGCCAAACGAAACCGGCGATGCCGCACATGGTTAAGGACGCCTCCGACCGGGCATTGCCCCGAAAAAGTCGAGAATGGCCCGGGTGTTGGTTTCGGGGTCGAACATGGCGGACACACGCACCCGGCCGGCTTCGGCCATGGTCAGGGCCTGATGGCGGTCGGCGGCCAGGGCCATGATGGCGTCGGCCAGGGCTTCGGGGTCGCGTTGGGGTACAAGGCGGCCGGTGACGCCGTCCTCGATGACTTCCGGGATGCCGCTGACGTTGGTGGCCACGACGGGCAGACGATGGGCCAGGGCTTCCATGATGACGTTGGGGATGCCGTCGCGGTCGCCGGAGGCGTGGACCACGCTTGGCATGACGAAAATATCGCTGGCGGCGTAGAGTTCGCTCATGCGGTCATGGCTGACGAAACCGGGCAGAAAGATCCGGGCCCGCAGACCACGGATGCGGATGCGGCGGCGGATGACGGCCGTGGGCCAGGGCAGGCCGGCCCCGACCAGGGTCAGCTGGAAGGGAAAGCCCCGGCGGGTCAGGAGGGCGCAGGCGTCGACCAGGACGTCGAATCCCTTGGTGCGACAAAACCGGCCAACCGCCAGCAACCGATAGGGCGGCTCCATATGGACCGGGGATTGGCCGCGCCCGGTCAGGGTCAGGCTGTTGTAAATCTGGTGGATTTTCCCGGCGGCCTCGGGGGCGATGCCGGCCAGATAGCCGATGTTGGCCTTGTTGTTGGTGTGGATGGCCGTGGCGGCGCGCATCTTGTCGGGCAGGGCCCCGTCCTGGGGATAGATATCCCCGGCCCGGGCCGAAAAGGAAAAGGGGATGTCGCTTAACCAGGACGCCACCCAGGCGGCCGTGGCCGGACCATTGCCCCAGCCGGCGTGGATGTGTTCGATGCCGTCGCTCAAAAAGCGTCTGGCCAGGGCGAACCCGGCGCACATGGCCCAGATGTTTTCGCCGGCCACCTCCAGGCAGCTCCAGCGCCGCCAGGGGACGCGGGCCAGAATGCGGGCGGTGACAACGGGGCGGCGCAACGCCCACCAGACCAGCGCGGCCAGAATGGTCGGGATGGACGACAGGCCCAGCCGCGAAACATTCGGGGAAATCCGCTGCATTTGTGCAGAGAGGTTCTTGCCGGCTTCGCCGTAAAGCGCATACACATGGAAGGGCATGCCGGCGGCCCGGGCATTTTCCACCTCCCGGAAGATGAAGGTTTCCGAGGGCAGGGGATACCACAGCAGAATATAGGCGGTTTTAGGAAGACTCAAATTATTTGCTCGTCGGGATGCAGGCTTGACGTTTCAGGGTTGTCCGGGCTTTGTAAGCCAGCGACCCCGTGCCTGTAAAGACACAGGCTCCGGCCGTTCAAATGCTTGCGCCGGATGCGGTGAACGGCTAAGGATAGGGTTGGGATATGCCGCATGCGGCGTTCCCTTCCGGCAGCGGGCGGCGGTTTCGACAATTCACGGCCTTAACGGGCGAAGGGCATTCGAGGACGGCTATGGCGCAAACCAATATCTTGCTGGAAGCAGGGACCAACGAGCTTGAGATCATCGAGTTCTATATCGATGAGGCAACCGAACCCGGGGCCAAGCCGTATCGGGCGTATTATGGCGTCAATGTGGCCAAGGTGCTGGAGATCATCCGCCTGCCCAAAGTGACGGGCATGCCGCAGACACCCCATCCGTGCGTTATCGGCACCTTCAATCTGCGTTCCCGGGTCATTCCGCTGATCGACCTCAGCCTGTGGCTTGGCAAGCCCATGGCCCGCGACGAGAACACCAAAGTCATTGTTTCGGAATTTAACAAGGTCATAAACGCCTTCATGGTGTCGGGCGTGACCCGCATCCATCGCCTGAGCTGGTCGGAGATCGAGCCGCCTTCGGGGTATGTCGCCCGGTTCGCCGCCAATAATTTTACAGGCGTGATCAAATTTTCCGATCATATCGTGCTGCTGCTCGACATGGAGCAGATCATCTGGGACTTGAATCCCGCCCTGGCCATGAAGACCGATCGCGGCAACAAGGCTGCCATTCCCGAACCCGAGCGCTCTGCCTACAAGACCCTTATTGTGGACGACTCCAATTCCATCCGCCGGTTGATTGCCTCGTATCTGGAAAAGGACGGCTTCGAGATCATCCAGGACGTCAACGGGCAAAATGCCTGGGATCGGCTCATGGCCTGGAAGGCCGAGGCGGTCAAAGGTACGAAGAGCCTGCGCAGCAACCTCAATCTGGTTGTCACGGATATCGAAATGCCCTCCATGGACGGCCATACCCTGTGCAAGCAGATCAAAGATGATCCCGTTTTAAAGGATTTGCCGGTCATTTTGTTCTCGTCGCTGATAAACGATCAGCTCTATCATAAGGGCCTTTCCGTCGGGGCGGACGATCAGGTGACCAAACCCGAAGTCGGCACCCTGGCCGAACGGGCCCGCAAGCTCATCGAGGCGACCCGCTAACAGCCCGATTGCGGCCAAGCGTCGACGCGGCGTGCGGCGGCGCGGCAGCCCTGTCGTCATGAGGCCACGGCGGCGTCTTTTGCAGGTTGGAACAGGGGATGTTTTTTCCCCGGTGAACGCGACTCTGGGCGGTGTGGGAAGAGCCTGGAGCGCGCAGTCTGGAGCAGGCCGGTTCGATGCGAATGTTGCTTGTTGCCCACGAAGGGCCGGCGCGGGACGCCTTTATCGGGGCGTTGGCGCAGTTTTCCGTGGAATGCGACGTGGCCGCGACGCCGGAGGATCTGCTCGTCGCCGTGCGGCATGCCCGCTATAGCGGCGTTCTTTTCGACGTGCCGACGATTATCCGCGAAAAAACCTTCGACAAACGTCTGCTGCACGCCCTGGGCGAGGTCTATCCGTCGGTGCGCCTGCGCTACGACGTGACCACCCATGTGATTTATACGCTTGGCGCCGGCGTCGGCTCCGGGGTGCCGGACGGGCTGTCCGTCTTTGTGGCCGCCTGCCGGGATTTCCTGCCGCGCAGCCTGCGACGGGGCGTCCGGGTTGACGTGCGGCTGCCGGTCCTGCTTTGGAGCGTGCCGCCGGACGACAGCAACGCGGGCGAATGTTCCTGCACGATCAATATTTCCTATCTGGGCTGTTTTGCCTTTTCCGCCCGGTCCTGGACCATGGGCCAAACGCTTTGGGCGGTTTTTCCTGACGTGACGTCCGAAGCCGTGTCCTGTCGGGTGGCCTGGCACGAACCCTGGGGATTCCGGCGGGTTATGCCGGGCGTTGGGCTGACTTTTCTGTCTATGCCCGAGGCGCTGCACGCGGAATTGGGCCGTCTGGGTTGCGAACCGGACGCATTGGATATTGCATCGGCGGCAAAAGGGCTTTAGGAAGCGCTTTCGCGGAGGGATGGCCGAGCGGTTTAAGGCGGTGGTCTTGAAAACCACTGGCGGGGTAACCCGTCCGGGGGTTCGAATCCCTCTCCCTCCGCCAATTTTTGCCCAAATCGGGCCCAAGCATTCCTTGTTTGTCGCCGGAGGCACAGTTCCCACCCATGGCCCGCATACTCTACGGCGTCCACGGCACCCAGCATGGGCATGCCGTTCGCGCCCTGATTTTGGCCCGGCATCTGGCCACCCTGGGCCATGAATTCCTGTTCGTGTCGAGCGAGGAGGGGGCGGGGCTGCTTTCCCGCGAATTTCAGGTGGAGCGTTTCGAAAACCCCGGCACGCGCTATAAAAATCAGCGGCTGGATACCCCGGCCACCCTGCGCCTCGCCGCGCGCACCCTGGCCCGGCGCGGTGCGGAACTCCGCCGCCTGGACGCGCTTATCCGGGATTTTCGACCGGATGCGGCCATCTCCGATTACGAATATTTTGTGCCCATCGCCGCCAAACGGGCCGGCATTCCCTGTCTCTCCATCGACCACCAACACGTCATTTCCTGCTGCGATCACGCCGTGCCGGCCCGCTACTGGCTCGACTATTGGGGCATACGGGCCTCCATCCGGTTCCTTTTTTCCGCCTGTTCGGATTATCTGGCCATCTCGTTTTATCAGCCGCCGACCAAACCCGGCGCCCGGGCCCGGGTGGCTCCGGCCATTTTGCGCCGCAGCGTCATCGAACGCACGCCGAGCGCCGGCAGCCATATCCTGGTCTACCAAAGCTGCGGCATCTGCGACGCCTTTGCGCCGTATCTCAAAACGATTGACCGGGAATTTCGCGTCTACGGCTACAAGATGGACAAGGTGGACGGGAACCTGACCTTTCGCGACTACAGCGAGGACGGCTTCCTGGACGATCTCGCTTCGTGCGCCTACGTCATTTGCGGCGGCAGCCACAACCTGATGAGCGAGGCCCTGTATTGCGGCAAACCCGTCCTGTCGTTCCCGGTGGCCGGGGCCTTCGAGCAGCAGCTCAACGCCCTGTACCTGACCCGTCTGGGCTACGGCCGGGCCGCCGCCATGGACCGGCTTTCCCCGACGTTGCTGCCGGATTTCGAAAAGGATCTGGACGGGATGCGCCGCCGCATTGCTTCCGGGGCCTTTTGCGGCAACGATACGGTATTCGCCCTGGTCGAAGCCTTTTTGCGCGACGGCCGTCTGCCCGGACGTTCCTAACGGGCGGCCCGTGGCGCTGGCATATTGCGTCGGCTTTTTTTAAGGTGCCGCCACCGGTATCCCATCACCAAGGAGACACATCCCATGCGTCGCGCTTTGATCCTGGCGGCAACCGCCGCCTTGTGCTGTGTATTTGCCGTGGCGGCCCAGGCGGCCGGTACGCCGCTGACCTTCGGCCTGCTTTTGGTCGGCCCCTCGAACGACAAGGGGTACAGTCAGGCGCAGTACGAGGGCGGCAAGTACGTCGAGGAACATCTCCCCGGCTCCAAAATGCTCTATCTCGACAAGGTCAATCCGTCCGATCGGCCCGGCGTCACCATTCCCCAACTGGTCGATGATCTGGTGGCCAAGGGGGCGACCCTGATCCTGGCCGGTTCCGACGACATGAAGGACGGCATCCGCGAAGCCGCCGAACAGCATCCGGAGCTGACCTTTGTGCATATTTCCGGCGACGACGCCCTGACCGGCAAAGCGCCCAAAAATCTCGGCAATATTTTTTCCAAGATCGAATACGCCAAGATGATGGCCGGCTTTTCCGCGGCTATGACCACCAAGACCGGCAAAATCGGTTTTTTGGGGCCGCTCATTAACGACGAAACCCGCCGTCTGGCCAACGCCGCCTATCTTGGCGCGCGCTACGCCTGGGAAAAGGTCCGGGGCAAAAAGCCCGAGGAACTGACGTTCAAGGTCAGCTGGGTCGGGTTTTGGTTCAACATCCCCGGCGTGACTTCCGATCCCAATCAGGTGGCCGGCTCGTTTTACGACCAGGGCTTTGACGTCGTTATTTCCGGCCTCGACACGCCCGAGGCCCTGACCGTGGCCGGCGCCCGGAAAAAGGCCGGCGCGGATGTCTTCGCCCTGCCCTACGATTACAAAAAAGCCTGCCAGGGCGCGCCGGAAGTGTGTCTTGGCGTGCCGTACTTCAACTGGGGACCGCCGCTTTTTACGGTGGCCAAGGCCGTGGTTGACGGCGTCTACAAACCGACGTTCACGTGGCTCCCCCCGGATTTCGCCAACTTAAATGATCCCGACAAAAGTCCGGTCGGCTTTTTGGAAGGCGACGCCCTGTCCGCCGACGCCAAAAAGGCCCTGGCCCAGTTTGTGACCGATTTGGGCGCGGGCAAGATCAACCTGTATGCCGGCCCCATCGAATATCAGGATGGCACGAACTTCGTGAAAGTCGGCGCCACAGCGACCGATCGGGACATCTGGTTCTGCCCGCAGCTGCTTAAGGGCATGGAAGGGGCCAGCGCCTCCAAATAGGGGCGGTTGGCTTAAAAGAGAAACGCCGTGGACGTCGTCCTTTCCCATATTGTCAAGCGGTTCGGGGCGATCGCGGCCAACGACGACGTCACCGTGCATTTCGCTGCGGGCCGCATTCATGGCCTGCTCGGAGAAAACGGGGCCGGAAAGTCCACGCTCATGCGGGTGTTATGCGGCGTCGTGTCCCCGGATGCGGGGACGCTGACCGTGGACGGCCGCGACTACGACGGGCTGTGTCCCGAACAGGCCGCCCGGCTCGGCATCGGCATGCTGCCCCAGGACCCGCTCGATTTCCCGCCGCTTCGGGTCTGGGAAAACTTCGCCCTGGGTGGCGGGCAGGTTCTGGCCCGGCGCGAGGCCCGGGGCAGACTGGCGGCCGTGTGCGCGCGCATGGGCTTTACGCTGCCTCCGGACGTGCCCGTGTCGCGGCTGACGGTGGCCGAGCGACAACAGTTGGAGCTGGCCCGGCTCTTTGACCGGGATGTGCGGCTGTTGATCCTCGACGAACCGACCACAGGTATTTCGCCGGCCCAGAAGGAAGCGCTGTTTGCCGTCCTGCGCCAGTTTGTCGCCGGCGGGGAGCGCGTGGTGGCCCTGGTCACCCACAAGCTGGCCGAGGCCCGGGAACTGTGCGATCAGGTGTCTGTACTGCGCCAGGGCCGTCTGGCCGGGGCGTTTGTCGCGCCGCTTGACCCGCCGGCCATCCTGTCCACCATGTTCGGCGCGGAGACAGCCTCCCTGGCTGCAACGCCGCCGCCTCCGCCGCCGCCTCTGGACGCCGAGGCCGTCCCTCTGGTCACGCTGTCGAACGTCGCCTTTGCCGATACCAAAACCGTGCTCAAACACCTGACCCTGACGGTGCGCCCCGGCGAAATCGTGGGGTTGGCCGGTATTTCCGGCGGTGGCCAGGAAACCCTGTTACGGGGATTGGCCGGCATCGCTCCGACCGTGGCCGGTTCGCTGACCGTGGCCGGACAGGCCCTGGCCGGCCGGTCTCTGCCGCATTTTTTGCGGGCCGGCGTCCATTACCTGCCGGCGTCGCGCATGGAGGAAGGGCTTTTCCCGGGGTTGTCGCTGCTCGATCATCTCCGGCTGGCCTTTCCCGAGGCCCGTCACGAAGCCCGGGCGATCTTCGCCAACCGCTGCGTGGCCGGCTTTCACCTGACCAATGTCCCTGACGCCGGGGCGGCCTCGCTGTCCGGCGGCAATCAGCAACGCCTGCTGTTGTCGCTGGTGCCGGACGACACCCGGCTGCTTTTGGCCGACAATCCCACCCGGGGGCTGGACGCGGCCTCTATTGCCCAGATCTGGGAACATTTCCGGGCGCGGGCGGCCGGCGGGGCGGCGGTGTTGTTTTTTTCCGAAGATCTCGACGAGTTGCTGGCCCAGGCCGGGCGGGTGCTTGTCTTTTACAACCGACGGCTGGTGGCCGATTTGCCGGCCGGCCGTTTTGACGCCGCCCGCGTGGGGGAACTGATGACCGGTCGCGCCGACGGCCAGGAGGAACGGGCATGACCGGTCGCGGCTCATCCTTGGTCCGGGCCGGGTTTGCCCTGGCTCTGGCCCTTGGCGTGACCCTGGCCCTCGTGGCCGCCGCCGGCGCGCCGCCTGTGGCCACGCTGCTGGTCATGCTGACGGGCAGTCTTGGTTCCCCGACGGCCTGCCTGCGGACGTTGTCGGCGTTTGCGCCGCTGCTGTTGTGCGGGGCGGCCCTGTGCGTCACCTTTGGCGCCAACCTGTGGAACATTGGCGTTGAAGGCCAGATCACCCTGGGCGCGATCTTTTGCCTGTGGCTGTTGCGTGGGGCCGGCGATCTGCTGCCCCCGGATCTGGCGGTGGGCCTGTCCCTGGGGGCGGCCATGGTCGGCGGCATGCTGTGGGCGCTTTTGGCCGGCGTGTTGCGCACCCACGGCCGGGTGCATGAGATTTTTTCGGGTCTTGGGCTCAATTTCGTGGCCACGGGCATTTCGCTGTGGCTGATTCTCGGTCCCTGGAAGCGGCCGGGCATGGCCTCCATGAGCGGCACCGAACCGTTGCCCCCGGTGCTGCATCTGCCGCTGTGGGGCGGACGGCCCATGAGTCTTTGGGGGCTGCTGCTGGCTCTGGCCGGGTTTGTTTTCGTGGCTTGGCTGCTGCGCCGGACGTTTTTTGGTCTGGCCTTGTCGGCCGTGCGCCAGAATATGACGGCCGCCGGACGGCTGGGGCTGCGGCCGCGTCGCCGGATGCTGGCGGCCATGGGCCTTTGCGGCGCGTTGGCCGGACTGGCCGGAGGCATCCTCGTTGCCGGGTTGTATCACCGGCTGATTCCGTCGATTTCCGGCAACTACGGGTATACGGCCATCCTGGCGGTGTTGTTGGCCTCGGGGAGCCTGCGCGCCCTGCCGGCCGCCTGTCTTTTCTTCGCTGTTTTGACCGTCGGGTCCATCCAACTGCCGCTGGAATTATCCCTTGATTCCTCCCTGGCCGGCGTCATCCAGGGCGTGTTGGTCCTGACGCTGTTTGCCGCCCGCCGCTTGTGGCCGGCCGACACGCGGGGGGGCGCATGAGCCTTGACTATTTTGCCGCCCTGCTGGGGGCTGTCTTGTTTGCCGCCGCGCCGCTTCTTCTGGCGGCTCTTGGCGAGACGATTTCCGAACGCGGCGGGGTGATCAACCTGTCGATGGACGGCACGGTCTTGTTTGCGGCCATGGCGGCTTTCGCCGCCGCCCGGGCTTTTGGAAACCCCTGGCTGGGCTTGGCCGTCGGCGGTCTGGCCGGGGCCGGGGTGGCTGCGGTGTTGGCCTTTTTCGGACTGGTGCTTGGCGCCTCGGAACTGGCGGTCGGGTTCGTTTTGACGCTTTTTTGCCGGGAACTGGCCTATTTTGTCGGCCATGCCGCGGCCCGGCAACCCGGTCCCGATCTGGGAGTGCTGCATCTTCCCGGTCTGTCGGATCTGCCGGTTCTTGGGCCGGCGCTTTTCCGCCAAAGTCCTGTCGTGCTGCTCAGCCTTGCCGCCGTGGCCGGGGTGTGGTTTTTCCTCATGCGCACCCGGTCGGGACTGCTTGTGCGGGCGGTCGGGGAATCGCCGGCTGCGGCGGCCTCGCGGGGATTTGCCGTGCGACGGGTGCAGATTCTCTGCTGTCTGGCCGGCGGGGCCCTGGCGGGGTGCGCCGGCGGGTTTTATTCGCTGTCGGTCAAACCCGGCTGGGGACATCCCCAGGGCTGCGAGGGGGCGGGCTGGATCGCCCTGGCCATCGTCATCTTCGGCGGCTGGAAGCCGACGCGGGTGGCCCTGGGGGCGCTTTTTTTCGCCGCTATCCAGGTGGCCGGCATTGCCCTGCAGGACGTCTTGCCGGGGCTGTCGGGCACGTTGTTTCAAATCGCGCCGTTTCCGGTCATGATTGTGACCCTGCTTGTGGTCAACCTGCGCCGTTCGGCGGTGTTTCGGGAGCTGGCCCGGCGGGTGCCGCTTTTTGGCCGCCTGATGCCGCGCACGGCCGGCGGTGCGCCCGGAGCCATTGCCGGGGCGCTTGATAAGGGCTTTTGAACCGTTGCGCCGGGCCGGTGCGGTTGCCACTTTGGTCTATTTGCGATAACGCAACGCCAAGTTGCAATCATTGTGACCAAATCCCAGCCAAACGGACCGGAATGCCATGAGAAAACGACCGCTGACCCCGGAAACGTATTATCGTCTGCCCTGGAACCTGGCTGACAATGCCATCACGTGGTTGGAGCCAACCACGAAATGTAATTTATATTGCGAAGGCTGCTACCGCGAGAACGATCCCTTGGGGCACAAGCCCCTGGCCGAGGTCATTCGGGATCTGGAGATGGTCAAAAAGACCCGTCACACCGACGGCATCTCCATCGCCGGCGGTGAGCCGCTGATTTATCCCGAGCTCATTCCCCTGGTTCGCTACATTGTCTCGCAGGGCTGGAAGCCCATCATCAATTCCAACGGACAGGCTCTGACGCCGGAATTGGTGCGCGAACTGACCGCCGCCGGCGTGGTCGGGTTCACCATGCATGTGGACTCCCACCAAAAGCGTCCCGGTTGGAAGGGCGCCAGTGAAAAGGATCTGTGCGAACTGCGCCTCACCCTGGCCCAGATGATCCATGAGCACAGCGGGGGAAAGGTTTCGTGTTCGTTTAACGCCACCATTTATCGGGACACCCTGACGGATATCCCCATGTTGACCCGCTGGGCGCACGAGCACATCGACATCGTCCAGACCATGGTCTACATCCTGTTCCGCTCGGCCAGAAAAAAGAATAATTTTGATGTGTTCGTCAATGGGAAACCCGTTGACGTCGGCGATCTCGTCTATCAGCTCGACAATCAGGAAAATCACCAGGATCTGGTGTCCCAGGAAATTGCCGACGCCATTCGGTTGGCCTATCCCGAGCACGAGCCCTGCGCCTTTTTAAACGGCACCGAGGATTCGCGGTCCATGAAATGGCTGCTGACCCTGCGTGCCGGCACCAAGGACGAGATTCTCGGCTATTTCGACGCCAAGTTCGCGGAGTGGGCGCAGATCTTCCACCACCTCTTTTTCGGCACCTATCTGGCCTACACCCGGCCGTGTTGGACGACCTGGCTGCAAAAGATAGTTTTCCTGGCCCCCTTCAATAAAAGCTTGCGCACTATTTTCGGCCGGTTGCTGCTGCGGCCGAAGCTCTGGAACAAGCCCGTGCATATCCAGTCGATCATGGTCATCCAGCCTTGCGACCTGTTCGACGACGGCCGCCAGAACATGTGCGACGGCTGCCCCGACGCCATTGCCTACAAGGGCAAACTGGTCTGGAGCTGCCGAGTGGACGAGCTGGAAAAATTCGGGGCCTTTATCCAGTGCTCGCCGCGAGGCTGTTGTGGCCAGTCGGCCCAGGCGGTTGCCCCGGCTTCCCAGCCGGCCGCTGCCCCCGAACCGGTAAAAACGCCTGCGCCGACCCCCGAACCGACCCCTGAGCCCTCGCCGGTTCCCGAACCAGCGGTCCAGACTGCGCCGACGCCCGAACCGACCCCGGTTGCTGCGCCTGAGCCCGTGCAAACGGAACCCGCTCCGGCGACCCCGGAACCTGCCCCCGTGTTGTCTGCTCCCGAGCCGGCTCCCGAGTCCGTCCCCGCGCCCAAACCGGAAACCGCCCCCGTCGTCAAGGCCGAGGCCAAACCGATGATCCGGGCGGACGCGCCGCCGGCCGTGGTTGTGCCCACGCCCGAGCCGACGCCGCAGCCTGCACCGCCGGCGTCTCCCGTTGTGGACGCGACGCCCGAACCTGCCCCCGCTCCGGCTGCGCCGGCCAAAGCTGCTGCGGCGGCCAAGACCGTCACGGAAGCCAAGGGAACCAAGGCGGCCAAGACGGCCAAAAGCGCCAAGCCTGCCGTCGCCAAACCCGTTGAGAAGCAGCCCAAGGCCGAACCGGCCAAGAAAGCCGGGAAACCCGGCAAAAAGAAACCCAAGGCGCACTAGCCATACCCTCTCCATCCTCCCCGGGCGTCTCTGCGCCCGGGGAGGGGGAATCCCCCCCAATGCCCCAAGTCGCACCCAAAGCAGCCAAGAGTTCCTCCCGTCCGTCCTATGGCATCCTTTCCAAATTTGCCCAGCTGGCCGGGGCCCAGTGGATTCACGATGGCATGCACACGTTTTTCCTGATCTATCTGGCCCGGCTTTCCTCCAGCGACTACGGCGAATTCATGGTGGCCTTCGGTCTGGCCTCCATTCTGTTGTTTCTTGGCGAGTTCGGGCTCAATCAGGTTTTAGTCGCCTCGCTTTGTAAAAAATTCAGTCACAAGGGCGACATCCTGGCCCAATACACGCTGCTGAAAAGCATCCTGCTCGTGATCGGGTGGCTTGGGGTGGTGGTGTTCATCTTTTGGCAGGGCTACACGCCGGGGCTTAAAAACCTCGTGATGGTCATCGCGGCCGGCGTTGGGCTGGAAGCCATTGCCAGCTCTTTTTTTGTGGCCATTCGGGTCGAGGGGCGGCAGGATTTGGAAGGCCGCATCCGGGTGGTTTCCGGCGTTTTGGGCTATGGCTACGCCATTACCTTGCTGTCGCTTGGCGCTGCGCCACACTGGATTGCGCTTTTCAAGCTCATTGAGAACGTGTCCAATCTGACCGGTGGCGTGTGGATGGCCCTTAAAACGACCTCCTTTAGCGGACTTTCGCTCAAGCGCAAATCCCTGGCCCGGATCTGGGCCACGGCCAAGCACGGTTCGGTCTTTGTGTTGATGGCCCTGGCCGCCATCCTCTACAACAAAGCCAACCTCTATTTCCTGCAAAATCAAGCCGGTCCGACCAAGGTTGCCCAATATAGCGTCACCTGGGAACTCGTGGACGGCATTTCCATCCTGGTTTCCAATCTGCTGCTCAGCAGTATCCTCTATCCGCTGTTTGTCCGGTTGTGGAAAAACGACAAGCAGGAATTCACCCGACTGGCCAATAACGCCGTGCGTTGGCTGATCGGGGCCTCCCTGCCGATCATGTTCGTGCTTTTTATCGAATCCGACCGGATTATCGGGCTGATTTACGGCGGTGCCTATCAGGACGCCATGTGGATGCAGAAGTGGCTGGTGGGCACGATTATTTGCGGCTTCGTGCACAATCTGGCCGCCTATCTCATGATGAGCCAGGGCAAACAACGCCTGTTGCTGGTGATCTATCTGGGCGGGCTGGCCCTCAACCTTACGCTTTGCACGACGCTTATTCCGGCCAATCCGCTGTTGGGCACCTGCCTGTCCATGCTGCTCACCAAGGCCGGCGTGGCCGTCACCACCATGGCCTATTGTCAGGCGAGCCTGCGCATTTTGGACGTGAAGTCCTTATGGCGCATCCTGGCTGCCTGTGCGACCGGGGCCATCCTTTATGCCGCCACGTTCCGATTGGGCATCCGCGAACTGTCCGAAGCCCTGGTTCTGGTGCCGTTTGTCTATCTGGCCTGTCAGTGGTGGAAGGAACTGAAGGCCCAGAAGATACAAGTTGGCTTGAGCTAGAGGCGCTCTTTTTACAGGCCTTCCCCAGAGGGGGAGAGCCCCCTGGGCCACGGGGAAGAATCCCGTGACCGATCCGGGACGCCACACGCAAAGCGGCCGCAGTTTCAAAGAGGAAACTGCGGCCGCTGTTACGTTGGAGACCGGGACGCGGGCAGAGCGATCCGATCAGGTCCGATGGGTGATTTTTTTGACCACGCCGCCCCAGCCGACTTTGTAGTCGATGCCGCGCCAGGACATGGTGTTGGTGGTAAATGTCCGCCCGAAGCACCAGCCCAGCACGGGGAAGGTGACCACGTAGCCCCGAAGCCAGGGCAGCAGGGCGACCGGCCGGGGCGACAGGGTGCGGAAAATCAGGCCCATGCCCAAAAAGCCGACCAGATAGAGCCCCGTCAGCAGGACCGCGTTCCAGCCGACAAGGCCGACCGCAGCGGCCGCCAGCATGCCGATGGCCAGAACCGGCGGCGCGGACAGGATAAACGCCGCCACAATCGAGACCAGCCATTCCGGCGGGATGCAAAATTTCAAATAGAGCAGTTGGCGCGTCAGCCAGGCCTCCCAGTGGGCCATGCTCACTGCCTGCATGGGCGTGGCCAGACAGGCCCCGGCCACCGGCCAGGCCTTGACCCCGAATCGGTGCAGATGCGGCCCCATGGAGAAGTCGTCCACGATGTTCTTGTTCCAGATCTCCCGCAGACCAAAGCGGTCAAAGGCCTCCCGGGAGAGGGCCATGGCCCCGCCCCAGGGCTGGGTGATGGCTTTGATGGGCTGCATCAGGTGCAGGGCCAGACAGGTCACGAGCATACCGATGGTGGCCGTGTGGCCGTCCAGGGGCACGATTTTGTGGAAACCGCTCGACATGGGGGCATCGCCCCGGGCGATGGGGGCCACGAGATTGGTGACGAAATGGCGGTCGGCCACGTGGCTGCTGTCACAAAAAACAAAGACCTCGGCGGTGGCGGCCGCCCGGATGCCGGCCAGAATATTGTGATTTTTTTGCCCGCAGGTGGTGGCCTGCCCGGCAACCACCTGCAGGACGCGCGCATCGTTGCCGACCAGCCCCGAAAGCAGGGCCACGGCCGGATCGGCGGCGCTGGCGGTCACGAAGACGAGCAGGAGATCGGGATAATCCTGGTCCAAAATCGAAGCCACGGCCTCCCGCATACCCGGCGCGTCTCCGGTCAGCGGCATGATGACGGCGGCGCGGGGACAGGTTGCCGGCATGGGCTCCGGTCCGTTCCCGCCGCGCACATGGCGTCCTCCAAGCAGATAGAGGGCCGCCAGCACGAAGAGCTGGGCAGCCATGGCCGAAAAAACAAAATACTCCACAATGCCTCCTGAACATTCAACCGGAATGGCGCGGTGTTTCCGCAGCCTTGGCCCCTGTCGGCTTTTTATCGGACGGCGTCGGCACTTTGGTGGCCTTGAGTTCGATTTTACTGCCGCCTTTGGTGGTCAGCACGCCGCACAGCTCATTGCCGCGCGCGCTGCCCTCGAATACATGGCCGCTGCCGTGCAACACATACATATGGCCGTTAAAAATAGCGCCCACGACATGATAGAGATTGGTTTCGCCCGTCAGGGCGTGGACCACCACTTCGGCTTTGACGTTGTGGCCGTCCTGCTCCACCAGGGCTTGCAGATCCGATCCGTACAGCGAACCGCGCCAGAGCCCGGAGATATCGGGCTCTTCCCCGGCCAGGGCCATGGTGGCCGTCGCGGCCAGCAGCAGGCAACTGTAGAGGATGCTTTGGAATACGGTGAAAGGCATTTCGGCCTCCTCGGGACATCTTTTCCGGCGTCGCAGGAGCGCCCTCCCACAAGCCCCGCTCCCCGATGCGGCGCGCCTGTCGTGTGCGGGAGCCGGCCGGATGGGCCATCGGCCGGCTACGAGGCGTTGCGTTTGTCGGTTCCCGCCAGAACGTGTTCAAACACAGCTTCGTGGCGATCGACCATCATCTCCATGGAGAATTGGCTTACAGCCCGGTCCCGGGCATTTTTCCCGAATGTGGCGCGCAGGGCCTCGTCGGCCAGCAGGGTGGCAAAGGCCTCGCCCAGGGCTTCGGGATTGCGCGGCGGACACAACAAGCCCGTGCGCCTGGGTTCGACCGCATCGGGGATGCCGCCGACGCCGGTCGCCACCACGGGCAGGCCCATGGCCATGGCTTCGAGGATGACGTTGGGCAGCCCCTCGCGCACGGAGGCAAGCGTCACCAGCGAGGCCTGCTGATAGAATGGTCGGGGATCGGGGGTCGACGGATACGTGCGGATCAGGCCGCGTACCGGACTCCGGGCGGCCAGGGTGCGCACTCGGGTCCGCAGCGGCCCGTCGCCGACCAGCCACAACTCGGCCCGTGGCCGGCGGGACACGGTGACCTCGAAGGCCCGGATCAGGGTCTCGTGGTCCTTGTCCTCGCACAACCGGGCCAGACACAGCACCACCTCGCGCACCGGCCGCAACTCGTCCGGGGGTGGGGTGAAGTAGTCGGTATCCACGCCGTTGGCGATGCAGGTTACCTTGTCGGCGGGCCGTCCCATGGCCAACAGGGTTTCCCGCAAGGGCCCCGAATTGACGATGTGGTGGGCCGGCAGTCCCTTGAGCAGCCGTTCGTGCTGGCGCTTGATGGCCCCGCCGCCGCGGCAGGTGCCGATGACGGCCGGAATGCCCAGAGCCTTGGCGAAGACCCGGCCCCAGATATTGGGGACGGCGGTCAGCGGCATCAGGATATCGGGCCGGTCGGCCTTGAGTCTGCGCCACAGGGCGGTCAGGGCCGCAAGCCCGACGGTCGGTTGGCTGGAAAGCCAGAGCAGGGGAATGCCGGCCGCCTCGGCGTGGGGGGCGAAGTCCCGCACGGCGGTGAGCATCCAGAATTCCGGGGCGAAGCGGGAACGGTCAAGGCGTTTGGCCAGCTCCAGGGTCTGGCGCTGCGTGCCGCCAAACGCCAGATCCTGAAGCAGCATGACCACGCGGGTGGGGCGGGTCTGGTGCGGCATTAATACCCCATCAACCCGCAACAACGGGTGCAGGAGGGCATGAGCCCCTCGGTGTGCAGGCTGGCCCGGAACCGTCGGTACGCTTCGGAGTTCCAAAGCTCGGTGATGGTATGTTCGCGCACGTTGCCGACGATATAATCATGATAGTCGCGGCAGGGCGACATGTCGCCGTTGGAATCCAGCTCGACCGCCTGATAGATGGAGATGCACTGATTGAAGCCAAACGTGGCGTCATGGTCGTTGTAGTACTGCTTGAGCTCGGGCACGCCGGCGATATTGGGAATGATATTGACGGGCGGATTCTTAAAGCCCTTGGAACGGCGCTGCACTTCGGCCAGCTGCTTGTTTAAGGTCTCATAATCCTTGATGGTCCAATCGCCGACCCAACCCCAATGCAGTTTGGGCGTGAAGCCGAAACGGCGGCTGAAATCCTCGTCGTGGGCCTTGGCGCTCTTTTCGTCGATCCACCACGACAGGTAGTAGACGAACAGATCGACCCGATCCTTGTAGGCTTCGTAGATATCCACCAGATGATGGACGTTGGCGCTGGAAATAGTGGTCAGCGCCGCGACCAGCGGCAGGCTGGTCTTATGGGCTTTTTTGGCTTCCTTGATGGCGGTCAGGGAATCCTGCACGATCTGGTAGTTGTCGGCGCTGCCACTGGCCGAGGGCCGGGCGGCGTTTTGGGTTTCGGGGGAATGGCCGTCAATGGAGATCTGCAACAGAAACATGGGCGCGGCGGCCAGTCTGTCGGCGGCGCCGACCAGCGCCGTGGCGTTGGTGGCGATCGACGTCGGCATCTTGAGTTCCGTCGCCCGTTCGATGATGTCCAGCCAACCCTTATACATGGTCGGCTCGCCGCCCCACAGGTAGACCGAGGGGTGGTGGCCGTTACGGGCCAGATCTTCCAGGAGCTCCATGTAGCGTTCCGGAGAAATCTCCTGCTGCTTCAGGTCCTTGAGACTTTTCCCGTGCAGAAAACCATGGTCGCCCCACTGTCCGCAGGTGTGGCAACGCAGGTTGCATATATCCGTGATGCGGATGGAAAGCTGCCGGATGCTGCGGGCATGGCCGGTTTCTGCATGGGGATTTAAAAACGAAAACAGGAATTTTTCTTTTTCCAACGCGGCCAATCTGCCGGCAATCCACGGGTGGCGGGCCACCTTGACGGAATGTTTCAGAATGGTGCCGAGGGCGACGCTGCTGCGTTTGGTCATGAAGCCTCCAGTGCCGTTACGGCGAAAGGTCGCCTTACGCCGAAAAAAAGGATGGTTCAAGCCTTGTACGCCCATCAGGGGAGGAGGCAAAGGGGCCGGACCTGTAAAGCTCCGCGTTTCGGTGGGTTAGGGAAAACCCTTGCGGGCGGTCTGCCCCGGGGCTAAGTTCTAGATGCGGTGGAAACCTTCAGGAGCCGATCTATGACGCCCCAAGTGAAGACGATTCTTTTGGCCGTGGATTTTTCCGAAACAGCCCAGTATCTGGCTGAATACGCAACGATTTTTGCAAAAGGTCTCGACGCGCGACTCGTCGTGCTCTACGTCTCCCCGAGCATGAACCGGTACGCCAGCCTCTACGTGCCAACCACCAGCATCCAGGCCCTGGTCGAACAGATTTTGGAAGGGGCCAACCGGGTCATGAGCGAATTTATGGCCGAGCGGTTTGCCGGCATTGCGGCCACAGGCCGCGTCGAATACGGTTATGCGCCGGAAAAGATTCTGGAAATCGCCAAGGAAGTGGGTGCGGATATGATCCTTATGGGCACGCATGGCCGCCGGGGCGTCAACCGGATTCCTTTTGGCTCGGTGGCTGAGAAAGTTGTCAAAACAGCGAAAATTCCTGTCCTGACCGTGCGCCCGGTGTAGCCGGGGCGATGCCCGGGGGGCAGACCGGGACGCACGCCATGCAACACGCGCCGCTTATCGCCCTGTTGACGGATTTCGGGTTGTCGGATCCCTATGTGGGCCAGATGCGCTCCGTTTTGTTGGCCGCCGCGCCCGGGGTGCCCCTCGTGGACATCAGTCATGGCGTGGCCCCCCAGGACGTCGCCCAGGCGGCCTTTTTTTTGGCCGCAACCCTTCCCTGGCTGCCGCCGGCGGCGGTCGTCGTGGCGGTGGTGGACCCGGGGGTTGGCACCGAGCGGCGGGTGGCGCTGCTTGAACTCGGCTCCCGGTGCATTGTGGCGCCGGATAACGGCCTGTTGACCCTGGTCCTTGACGGGGCGACGACGTTTCGCGCCTTCGACGCCACGCCGCGCGTGACGCCGGCCAGCGCCACTTTTCATGGCCGCGACGTGTTCGCGCCGCTTGCCGCCCGGCTGGCCATGGGCGAACCTGCGGCGGCGTTTGGCTGCGTCCTGGCCCCGGAGGCGCTGGCCCGGCTGCCGGGATTGGCGGCCAGGCGGCAGGGCGATCGCGTGACGGCCCGGGTCTTGTCCGTGGACCATTTCGGCAATGTGGTCACCAGCTGCGCGGTGGCGCGGTTCGAAGCATTGCCGGCGGCCCCCCGGTTGCTGGCCCCGGTGTCCCTGCCGTTGGCGGCAGTCCGGACCTACGCCGCCATTCCCGCCGATGGCGTCGGCCTGCTGGCCGGCAGTCAGGGCTATTTGGAGCTGGCCGTGCCCGGTGGTTCGGCCGCCGCCCGGTTGGGCGTGTCCCGGGGCGACACCCTGATTTTTTCACTGCCGCAAGAAGGAGCGTTATGGGGCTTTTGAAACAGTATCTGGCGGCCTTGGGTTTTCTGACGCGGCTTGGCCCGGTGGCGGTCAATCCGGATATGGCCGCCAGCGTACCGCTGTTCCCGGTCGTTGGCCTGACCCTGGGGGCGGTCCTGGCCATTCCCTTTGCCCTGGGGCTTTTTTCCGGCCATCCCCTGGCCGGGGCCTGGGCGTACGCCGTGGGCAATCTGGCCCTGACGCGCGGGCTGCATCTGGACGGTTTCGCTGATGTGGCCGACGCCTGGGGCAGTCTGGCCCGGGGCGAACGCTTTTTCACCATTATGAAGGACAGCCGGATCGGGGCCTTTGGCGGCATGGCCCTGGTTGTGGCGGTTTCGGGCCAGATCTGTCTGGGGGCGGAAACGCTTTCGCAAGGACTTGTCTGGGCGTTGGCTGTTGCGCCGATGGTCGGGCGGGCCGGAGCGGTTGTACTGATGCGCGTGTGTCGCGATCTGGTTCGGCCGGGGCTTGGCGCCTTGTTCCTGCCCGGCGCGACGTGTGGCAACACGGCCTTTGTTGTTCTTTTTTCCCTGGCCCTGTCTGGCGGTCTGCTTGGTCTTCGGGCCACGCTTTGGGGGTGTCTGCTGGCCGGGGTGGTGGTCTGGACCCTGGCCCGGATGGCCCGGAAAAACGGCGGGGTCAACGGCGATTTTTTAGGGGCGGCCATTGTCGGCTGTGAGTTGGCCGTGTTGGCCGGCGGCGTGTTGTAGGAAGTGAAGGCCGGGGCGGTGGGGTTGCGCCGCTTTGCGGCGACGCGAGGAACATGGCCCGGGATTTGCTGTACCAGAAGCGACTGACAAAAAAACGGCGCACCCCGCCAAAGGCGCATTGGAGCCGCAATGGCCAAGCCTTTTCGTTTTAACCTCCAGCGCGTCCTGGATATCCGCATCCAACTTGAGGAGCGGGCCAAGATGGAGCTCGGCAAGGCGACGGCCGCCTTCCATGCTCAGGAGCGCGAGGTGATGCGACTTGAGAACGAAAAGAATGCGCGTGAAGCTTCCATGTCGCAAAAGACGACGTTGACGCAGGGGGAGTTGTGGCTGTGGCAGGCGTATCGAACCCGGCTTGTGGACGATATCCGCACCGGGCACGTCAAGCTGCAGGAATTGGCCGATGTCCGCGAACGGTGTCGGCGCACGGTTGTTACGCGCTCCAAGGACAAGAAGCTTCTGGAAAAACTCAAATCCAACAAGGCCGAACGTCATGCCCTCGAACAGTCCCTTGCCGACCAAAATGAAAGTGATGAAATGGCTTCCATCCGCTATCAGCCGCCAGTCCTCTGACGCTGCCGGCCTGCCCTGGCACGTCCGGCTGCAAAACTGGGGGGGGGCCGTGGCGCCTCGCATCACCAAGGTGCTTGGCGTATTTGTGATGATCGGCGCGCTTAAGCTCGGCATTCTGGTTTTTATGGGCCTCGACATGCTGCTGCCCGAACCGCCGGCCACCCATATTGTGATTGCCCCGATCAGCGCTCCGGTCCCGGCCATGGCCCAACAGCCGGCTCCGGCCCAGCCGGCCGCCGCGACGCCGCCCAAAGCGGCCGAAAGTCCCGTGGCCGCCACTCCCGACGCCCAGGCGCTGCTCAAGCGTCAGGACGAACTGGACCAGCGGGAGCAGGCCCTCAAGGCTCTGGAGGCGGACCTGAACACCCGGGTGGCCAAGCTCAAGGGGATGGAAAACAACCTCAAAACGATGCTGGAAGAAGCCAAGGGCGTGAAGGATCAGAAGCTCAAGCATCTGATTGACGTGTATTCCAACATGAACGCCAAGCAGGCGGCCAAGGTTCTCGAAACGCTGGACAACGGCATCGCGGTCAAAATTTTGGCGGGTATGCGCGGCCGGCAGGCTGGCGAGGTCCTCAACAACATGGAAGCCAAGAAAGCGGCGGAACTTACGGAAATGTTGACGAAGGTGCAGTTGCCCCCCCTGGAGGCCGATGGCCCCGGCGGACCGCAGTAAGAGCCCTTCGGGCATATTCGGATCGGCCGCTGGCCGGGACTGTGTTGCGACAACAAGATGACGGCCTGGACCGTACACGAAAGCCTCTCATCGGGGACCAGGGGCAAGGCTCCGGTCCCCGAAACGTTTCCCCACTATGCCACGATTGCGTCTGACTCTGGCTTATGACGGCTCCCATTTCGCCGGCTGGCAACTCCAGGCCGCCGGCAAGGGGCGTACCGTCCAGGGCTGTCTGGAAGAGGCCCTGGCCCCGTTGTGCGGCGGGCCCGTGCGGGTGCATGGGGCCGGCCGGACCGATTCCGGCGTCCACGCCGTCGCCCAGACGGCCCATGTGGACGTGCCCGAAGCCCGGGCGGTCTTCCCCTGGCGCAAGGCCCTCAATGCCCGTTTGCCCGATGATCTGGCCGTCGTGGATGCCACGATCGTGCCGGATGCGTTCCATGCCCGGTTTAGCGCCACCGGCAAGGTCTATCACTACACCCTGTGGACCGAACCGGAGTACGTGCTTCCCTGGCGTCGGCCGTATGTCTGGAACGTCGGGCGCTTTGGCGTACTCGACGTGGCGGCCATGGACATCTGCGCCGGCCTCTTTGCCGGCTACCACGATTTCGCCGCCTTCCAAAATACCGGTTCCGTCGTCAACAACACCCGGCGTCTGGTGCATGGCGTCGCGCGCCTGCCGGGCGGATCGCCCCAGGAGATGGTCTGGGAGTTCCGGGCGGAGGGCTTTCTCAAGCAGATGGTGCGCAACCTTATGGGGGCTCTGGTTGCCGTGGGACGGGGGAAGGTATATCCTGATACGGTCCGATCCATTTTAGTCCGGGGGCAAAGACGTCTGGCGCCGGCGACCGCTCCGGCCTGCGGGCTTTGTCTGTACGCGGTGGAATACGGCGAGGGCGGTTGTGGGCATAAACGACATCTCCTTCATGACGCCGGAGCCGGTCGAGACGGATTCGACCGTTCGTAGCGCGCTGGCCGCCGCCGTCCGAACGGCCGCCTCGACGACTTCGGACGGCCTGGACGCCTGGACCGGGACGCGCAGCGGCGTTGTCGATTCCCTGACGGCTGGCCTGGTCCTGCGCCTTTCCCAGTTTGAAGAGGCCCTGTCCCGTTTCTCCTGGCCAAGCGAGGATTCGCCCTGGTTCAACGCCCGCCTCGTCATCCACGATGCCGACCTGGACAGCCGCGTCACCACCCTCCTGGCCCCGGCCGGGCAGGCCATCAATCCCTACAAATTTTTTTCCAGCGGCCGGGATGCCCTGACCGCGTCCGGCGTGACGGCCGGGGACTACGCCTTCCGGGTGATCCAGGGCAAAACGCAAGAATCCTTTAGCGTCACCGTGTCCGATACGGACCGCTGGGGCGACGTGCTCGGCAAGGTGGCCGACGCTATCAATGCGTCCGCGACGTTAAGCGTCCACGCCGACGTTCTGCGCCAGCAACAATCCTTTTCCCTGGATGCCATGTTGCCCGACGTGGGATCGATCCTGGCCCTGTCGGTCAATCCGTTGCGGCAGGAACAAAGCGTGGGCCTAACCGACGAGAAGGGCGACCTGCTCTCCCAGCTCGACATGCGCCCTGCCTCCACGGCCACCGCGCCGGCGACGGTCGGCACCCAGATGGTGTCCGTGTCCCGGCTGGCCGCCCCGACCTTCATCCATTCCACGGGATTCGACCCGAACGCCAAGGCCACGGTCGCCGCCGGGCTGCATACGATTGCCCTGGCCGTCGGCGCCGGCAAACAGCCAACCACGTATGTGTCGACGGCCCGCGATCCCGACGCGGCCACGACCCTCGCCCCGGGGACCTATACCTTCAACCTGGCCACAGGCGGGCAGTCCCAGGCGCTGTCGGTTGCCGTCAAAGCCGGTTGGACCTGGGGCGACGTCATGAACGCCGTCTCCGGCCAGATCAACGCCCAGCCCGTTTCGGTCTGGACCGCCGGCAAGACGGCCACGGAACTGGTCAGCTCGCCGAGTTTTGCCCTGCCGGGCGTCGAGGCGGCCAGCCAGACCGTGCAGGTCCCCTCGGCCACCGACCCCAATGCCTCGACCACCGGCCGGGAACTGATCGTGCGCACCCAAAATACCGCTGCGGGTCAATCGTTGACATTGACCGATGGTTCCGGCGGCCTGCTGACCACCCTGGGGCTGACGACGCCGCTGCGGGGTCAGCCGGTCACCGTGGCGGTCCAGGCCGAAGCTACCTGGGGCGACGTGCTGGCCAGCGTGGCCCAAAGCGTGGCTCTGGCCACGGGGCGGGTGGCGTCGGCCGTGCAGGATGTTTCCATTCCAGCCACGAATGTGCCGGGAAAGATGTTGTCCCTGGACGCCCAGACCGCCACCATGACGTTGCGCAATCGGCGGTTGGGCGAGGGGCTTGCCCTGATCGACAGCGCAAGCGGTCTGCTGGGCTCCCTGGGCATGGACGTCGAGAAGCCGGGCCAGGATGGGCAAATCACCGTCAACGGCCAGACCATGACCTCGGAAAACAATGTGTACGGCCTGCAACAGGGGCGTATGACGCTGGTGACCACGGGCGACAGCAGCGACCCCCTGCCGCTGACCGTGACCCAGTCCATGGATACGATCGAGTCGGGCCTTGGCGATGTGGTGGCCAGCTATAACGACGTGCGGAAATATCTCTTCCAAAACAAGGGCTTTTTTACGTCCGGTCTGGCCGGACAATTGGCAACGCCTGTTTCGGAGAATTGGGACGGCCTGACTTCCCTGGGGTTTTCCAAAACCCGGAAAGAGGGGTTGTTGTGGATTGCCGGGGATACGTTCTGGCGCTCCCTGTCAACCGATGCCGCAGGGGCCCGCTCCACGCTGACCGGCGTGCCGTCGGGGTTAATTCCGGCCTGGAAGGCGACGGTTGCGGCGATCAAGGCGGTCGGCGCGGCCAGTTTCCTGGCTCCGGAAACCGCCAATCTCGACCGGGTGACGCCGCGTCGCAGCGAATTCGATCTGGAACGTAAAAGCCGTCTGGTGGATCTGCTCGGCTGATCCGCCAGACGGCTTTTGCATCTTTGTCTGTCGCCTCTACCGCAATCCTTCCCGCAACTGGACCACGGTCCAGCCGCCGGCCTGCAGCATCTTGGCGGCAAGCGGGCTGACCGCGCCGGACACCACGAGTTTTTTCGTCTTGGCCCCGGATTTTTGGGCCGCTGCGGCAAAGTTCTTGGCGATGCCGGCCATGGTGGGCGTCCAGGCCAGATAGTCCAGGGGATAGGCCACGAGGAAGCCGCCTGTGGCGGTTGTGGCGGCCAGGAATTTGCCGGCCATGACGAAGTGGTCGAGGCGGTCGGAGGTCACGTTGATGTTTTCGTAGAGTTCGGCCATGCGGGTACGGAAAAAAGCCAGATCGTCATCATCGGTCAGGATGCACAGATTGATGAAAAGCGGCCGTCCGCCGATGCCGGTCATACGGTCGAGGGCCATGACCAGCCGGGTTTGTTCGGTCGGGGTGAAATGGTGGTTTTCGACAAACAGGTCGGCCATGTCCGTGGTCGCCCCCATGGTCTTGAGACGTTCGCGGTTGGCCTGGAAGAGGTCTTCAGGGGGTGTTGCGACATCAATGTTTTTGAGGGCGTTCGTTTCACTGACGGCGGAGACGGCGATGCCCACGCCGCCGGGAATGGCGACTTTGGCGGCGGCCCCGGTGAGCGATCCGGCAAACCCTGCTCCGACCAATTTTTTGAGACTCGTCTGGAGGATGGGGTTTTTGGAGTAGGGATCGACCCCGAAGGTTTTGGCGGTATCCCGTTTGGCCTGGTTGTAGCCGAGCAGCTCGCCGGCGGCCCCGTCGTCGTCCTTGGGACGGCGATCCTGCATGCTGGCCTGGGTGCGGGAGAAGGCCTTGCCCACGCCCGAGGCCGCGCCGGAAATCGAGTCGATGGGGTGGATGACCAGATTGACGGCGCCTTTGACCGTGTCCACGCCGGATTTGGCCAGGGATTTGCCGAATTGCCCGCCTTTGTTGACCTTATCCATGGCGGCGGCCGCGTCCAATTCATGGATGGCGGCATAGAGCCGGGCTGTAGACACCACGCGCAGGTCGCCTTTGGGCGAGTGCAGGGTGTAGATATTCATGTAGCCGTCGTTTTTGACTTTGTCGTCCACCCCATGATTGGGCCCGATGAGGATGGCTTTGGGGAGAATGGTGGAGGCGGAGAGCAGGGGCGGCTTTTCGGTTGCGCCGCCGGGGGCTGCTGCGGGTGTCTGGACGGGGCTTCCGAACAGGACGCCAAGGGCCAGGATGGTTGCGACGAATCGGAGTCGGGCGGGCATGGGTTCTCCTTTTGCGGACGTCGGCGGGATGATTTCGCGGCCAGGACCGGGCCGGGCCGTGGGGCCGCCGTGCAATCGTTGCGCCGGGACAATGGACGGGAACATGCTGTAATGCAACCGTCCGGGGCGAAATTCGGAGCGGCTTTACACTGCGCCGGGCTTGGGCTAGAGCCCGCAAAACCGCAAGGAGGCTCGTTTTGGATATTATTGCTGATCCAACACTCTTGCGAGAGCGCTGCCGGGAATTGTCGCGTCGCGGTACGGCGGTCGCTTTCGTGCCCACTATGGGCTATTTGCACGCCGGACATGAATCGCTGATGCGACTGGCCCGGGAACGGGCGGATTTCGTGGTGGCGAGCGTTTTCGTCAACCCCGCCCAGTTCGGACCGGGCGAGGATCTGGCCGCCTATCCCAGGGATTTGGCCCATGACGCCGCCGTGGCCGAAAATGCCGGCGTGGACATGCTGTTTACGCCAGCCCCCGAGGCCATGTACACACCGGGAGCCCCCACCTGGGTGGACGTGCCCGATATGGGGCGGCATCTTTGCGGGGCGTCGCGTCCGATCCACTTTCGGGGCGTGTGCACCATCATTACCAAGTTATTTTTGCTGGTGACGCCGACACTGGCGATTTTTGGCCAGAAAGACTGGCAACAACTGGCCATTATACGACGTATGGTCGCGGATCTGGGGTTCCCGGTGGAAATTCTGGGCGCGCCGATTGTGCGTGAAGCCGACGGGTTGGCGCTTTCTTCCCGCAATGTCTATCTGACACCCCAGGAACGGACCGAAGCCGTGCATATCAACAAGGGGTTGGCCCTGGCCGAACGTCTTGTCGCTTCCGGGCAGCGGGATGCCAGCCGTATCCTGGCGGAAGTGCGGGCGTATTACGACGCGAATCTGCCCTCCGGGACGGTCGAGTACCTGACCTGCGTCCATCCCGAGACCATTGAGACGCTGAAACAATTGACGCAGCCGGGGCTTTTGGCCACCGCCGTGCGGTTTTCCCGGGCCCGTTTGATCGACAATCGCTCTCTGGACGCCGCGCAACCGGCACGATAACAGCACGACCGCGTATCTTGCATTTTTGAGTGGCACAGATTATCGAATTAAATTTCCGAATACAATGCTGCCAAGCTTTTTTTGTCGAGACCCGGAACGTCCGGACGGACGGCGGGCATAGGGAGGATACCATATATGATTAATGCCAAAGGCCGGTACCTTTTCAGCTCTGAATCCGTGACCGAAGGGCATCCGGACAAAGTCGCCGATCAGATCTCCGACGCCATTCTGGACGCCATTCTGGCGCAGGATCCGGACGCCCATGTGGCCTGCGAAACTGTGGTCACCACCGGTCTGGCCTTTATCGCCGGCGAAATTTCCACCACGGCCTATGCCGACTTCCCGGCTATCGTGCGCGAGACGGTCAAAGAGATCGGGTACAACAGCTCGGCCATGGGCTTTGACTGGGGCACCTGCGCGGTCGTCTCCTCCGTGGACAAGCAGTCGGTCGATATCGCCCAGGGCGTCGTCCGCACCAAGCCCGAGGAGCAGGGCGCCGGCGATCAGGGCATGATGTTCGGGTTTGCCTGCGACGAGACGGAAACGCTCATGCCGGCCCCCATCTATTGGGCCCACAAGCTGTCCCGTCGTCTGGCCTATGTGCGCAAGAACAAGATTCTCGATTTCCTGCGCCCTGACGGCAAGACCCAGGTGGCCGTGGAATACGTGGACGGCAAGCCGGCCCGTATCGACAACGTGGTCGTGGCCTGCCAGCATGACGAGCATATTTCCCATCAGGATCTGGCCGACGCGGTGCGGCAGGAAGTGATCTTCCACACCCTGCCCGAAGAGCTGGTGGACAAGAAAACCAAGGTTTACATCAATACGACCGGCCGTTTCGTTATCGGCGGCCCCATGGGCGACTGCGGCCTGACCGGCCGCAAGATCATCCAGGACACGTACGGCGGCATGGGCAACCATGGCGGCGGCGCGTTTTCGGGCAAGGACCCGTCCAAGGTGGACCGGTCCGGGGCGTACATGGCCCGGTATGTGGCCAAAAACCTGGTGGCCAGCGGCGCGGTCAGCCGTTGCGAAGTCCAGATCGCGTATTGCATTGGCGTGGCCGAGCCGCTGTCGGTGTTGGTGACGTCTATGGGAACAAGCGACATCCCGGATGAGATGCTGACCAAGGCCGTGCGGGACGTCTTTGATTTGCGGCCGTATTTCATCACCAAGCGTCTGGATCTCAAGCGGCCCATCTACAAGCCGACTTCGTGTTATGGGCACTTCGGCCGGGAGCGTCCCGAGTTCACCTGGGAACGCACGGATGCCGCCGCCGATCTCAAAACGGCGCTCAAGCTGTAATGGAATTCCTTCCGGCGGCGTTGCGATTGGTTTTGACGCCGCCGGAAGGCGCAAATACACTACACTGTGCTGCGTCCCCTTTCTGAAAGCCTGACTCGGTTTATGACCGAGAAAGAGGCGTCGGTCCGGCATAATTTCGTGGAAGTCTGCCGGCGCTGGTCGGAGATTGTCGGGCCGGAGACGGCCGAATTGGTGCGTCCGCTTGGGCATCGTCGCCGGGATTTGTTTCTCGGAGCCGACGATCCGGTCGTGATGCAGGAGATGCTTTTTGCCGCGCCGGAAATTTTATTGCTGGTAAATGCGGCATTGGGGCAGGAAGCCTTTGACAGGGTGCGCTTCGACCTGCTAGGAGACCGAGTTCCTTTGGATGCGCTACGGGCAACTCCCCCGCGTTTTTCCACTCCCGTCATGACGCGCCCGGAGCAGCTTGGCGGGCTCATGGGGAAACTTGATCCGAATTCGCCCGTCGGGCGATGTTACGCCAAATACGTTGCGTATTTTGAGACCGGGCCGAAGCCGTCCGGCAGGGCCCGCCAGGGCGGCCGCAAAAAGGCGGGCTAGGCGGCCAATGACGGCGCGATATAATTTTCGTGGAGGCGATTATGAGCGAAGGGTTGCAGCTTGATCTGAAGAAGCCCCTGGATAAGATGACTGCCAAGGAACTGCGCGAGCTGGTCCTGAAGCAGATTCCGCAGATCACGGGCGCGTCCGGCCTTGGCAAGGACGAACTGATTGTCCAGATTAAGGAAGTGCTTGGTCTTGGCGCCGAGGAAGGCGCGAAGGCTTCGCCGTACAAGGGCAAGATCTTGTCGATGAAGGGCAAGATGCGTGCCTTGCGCGCCAAGCGTGCGGAGACAGCCGGTGACGGCGCGCGCAAGCAGAAAGAGATCCTGCGTCGTCAGATCAACAAGCTGAAGAAGCGTACGCGTCGTTTGGCCCAGGCTTCCTAGCTTTTTTTGAAAAATTGAAGAAAGGTGTTGACAGGTAGTCAAAGATTGCTTAAAGACACTCTCTCTTGAGTTGCTGGGGGATCGTCTAGCGGCAGGACTATGGACTCTGACTCCATCAACCTAGGTTCGAATCCTAGTCCCCCAGCCAAGAATAAAAATTGTGTCCCCATCGTCTAGCCTGGTCCAGGACATCGGCCTTTCACGCCGGTAACAGGGGTTCAAATCCCCTTGGGGACGCCAAGAAATTACAAGGGTTTATAGCGGAAACGCTGTAAACCCTTTTTTCTTACCCCTACTCCCAAGCGCCATCTGGTGGTTCGCCTTGCCGGGAGGGTCCCTTTCTGGTTGACCAAACTGAGTATGGCCTTGTCCGCTCCTGCGGCGCAGGGACAACCACTTGCCCACTGATCATTCTGCCGCGAAAATTTGGTTCAGGTTCAGGACCGCTCAAACACATGCTCTCCGGACGCTTCGACACGCGCCTGGGTCTGATTCTCTTCACTCCAGACCGCTTCTGTCTTGGCGACGGGTGAAGTGTCCGAGGCATCCTGTCCCGCGGAGATTTTTCCTCAGAAGCGGCCCCGAGTACGAGGCGCCTCCTGCTTGAACGCATTTTTCTCTGGAGCTAATACTCCTCATTGTTCCACATATCTGCTGTAAACCCTACGGATCGATTCCGCCCACCTTCTTTTGCTTTGTAGAGGGCCACATCGGCGAACTTGATAGCCTTGTAAAACGAATCCGCATCATCAGGATATTCTGCAAAGCCGACACTGATCGTTTTTTTGATGGCTGTTCCATCAGGGAGAATGAAGGCATGTGCTTCCACAGACCGACGGATTTTTTCCGCTACGACCTGGGAAAAGTCTTGTTGCACTTCGTGGAGCATAATTAAAAATTCCTCGCCGCCAAATCGCACGACGAGATCTGCGGCCCGGATTCCGTGCGTAAGGATTTTGGCGAGATCTTTGAGTACGGCATCCCCGGCCAGGTGACCGTATTGGTCGTTGACCTCTTTGAAGAAGTCGACATCCACCATGAGGAAACCGACCCGGGTGCCCGCGCGTTTGGCAATTTCTTCGTATTGATGCATGGAGTCATTCAAAAATCGTCGATTGTGTATCCCGGTCAAGGGGTCGTGCAAGGATTGCGCCCTGGTGATCTCCAATAAATTGAGTGAAGTCAGGACCGGAGCGCATTCCGTCAGATACTTTTGGACGATGGGGAGGATCAGCCGTTTGGCTGAGAAATCCTTTGCTGCGATGACAAAGGTCATGATCGCGCCGACATGGCCACCCATGACAATAGGGAGGCAGCACCGAACGGTGCTTTCTGGGGAGACATGGAAAAACGGACAAAGTGCAGGATTGGGGCTTGAACAGACCGACTTGCCCAGACGATTGGTCCGGCATAGTTCGGGATTGCAAAACATCTCCGTGCACAACACATTCGGCTGGCGTATGGTGTTGGATGCAATGCTTACGGCGTGATTGACAGCGTCAACCTCTAGAATCGCAAATTCGTCCAGTCCGAAACTGCGCACAAAGGCATTGCTCAGGATGTTGTAGACTTCTGGTTTATTGTAGACTCCCTGGAGGTCATGGCTAAAGGCTGTCAATCCAGCCATGTACTCCAAGGATATGCTGATTTGGTTGAGGGAAGGAACGCCGTCGGAAGCTTCAGGCGTCTGCAAAACACCAGAAATAGTCTGGTCTACCCGACCAGCGAAACGCCCCCACAGATGCATCAATGTATTGACGGTATTTCGCATCTCCACCAATTCGTCCCCGCGACGCATTGAATAGACAGGACAAAATCGGCAGTTTTTGTACTTGGAAAGGAAACAACAGGTATTACGATCCTGTGTCGAGAACGCTTCGGACCCTGTTTCCTGGTAGCAGATTCGCAAGGGATTATTGAAAACAGGGCATTCTTGTTTGTTGCATTGGAGGATGTCACGACAATGCACTGGTTCTGTTTCGAAACGCCTGGAAAAGTTTCCGGATATTGTATTCGCCAGAACGCGGTCCAAACGCGTCAAAAATTGCTTCACCCTGGCGACATTTAAATAGATATGAAACCAAAGAAATGTCGATCCCCCCAGGAAGAACAAAGTGAATATGACAGATTCGCTAAAGATCGATTTGAGCTGCTGCGTCGAATCGTAAGCCACCAGAATGCCGCCAATGGCTTTCCCTTCAAAGTCTTCGAGAGGAAGGAGTTGATAAAAAAACCTTCCTAATTGCTTTGGGGTCTCGCCACGGTCCAGCGCTTCAAAAAGTTGTTTCTCCTGCTCGATGCCGAGACTGCGACCGACGATCCAGTTGCCATGGATGGCGCGTATTTTGTTTGGACTGAGCGTGTTTTCAAAGCGCTTGTCAATAAGAAGCAGGGCGCCAAAGTGCGAGGGCAGCGGAAGCGTCTGGAGGATATTTTCCAGGGAGGTGGCAGCCTCCACGGTGCCCAGATGCTCTCCCCTGTCGGAGACTGGAAAGATAACCCGCATGTCTGCTCCGCCTGGACCAACTTCAATGCCTTTAAACGGGGAGTCGTACTTGTTCGCTTTGACCACCATTGGGCGTGTGTCGCTGAGATCCGCGCCCGTGGAATCGACATCCCAAGTCCGTAAAAAGGAGGTGGCCGGCGGGAGGTGAAAATGAAAATAAAGCGAGTCGCGGCCGGTTGTCGATCGAAGGCGCTCCACATAGGGCAAAATGAAACGAACGAGTTTGTCCTTATCCCGGTTGCGTACCCCTTGAATGGTTTCGGGCATGGCGGCAAGGGGGGAGACTTCCAGCAGCAGGACGGCAAACTCATTGGCGATTTTATCTTGTATCCAGCCCCTGAAGAGGGACAGCCGACTTTCAATCGATTCTATCGCATCAATGTCTTGGTAGCGGAGAAACGTGGCGCCCAGCGTCACATAGCCCAAACCAAGTAAGAGCGCAGGGACTATGAGGAAACGAAGTCGGAGGCTCCAATTCGTCGGATTGACGATTCGGGAACACTTAAACTGATGTAATAAAGATTCTCTATAGCTGGTATCAATATCTTCGGTGCCGTGCTTGGCTGGCATGGGATCTCCTCGCGTCGCTCGCAATGACCACAGTGGTAAAATGAAAGCAATATTAATACCAAAAATATTTTTCGCTACGCCCGACGTCAATTTGTGGGAAGTTTTGGATACATCGTGGAGTGGAATTGAATTTCGATCCCCCCTCCGCCAGAAGCATCAATGGGGAATATGTAAACGTAAAGGAAAAATGCTTTATATTATTGAACCAATGGAGAGACCTTTCGGTGGGAGGCCTTCCGTAGATCGTTCTCTCTGCTCCAAGGTCCATATCCGAAAAAGCTGAGAACCGCACGCCACTGTGCAAAGCTGATTTCCGGAGAGACGCTCCAGTGCCTGGGCGACGACTTCCCCATGCTGCAAAGTGGGTAATTTTGGTCCTGGTGCTGCCGCAAAAGGAAACGAAGGTACCCAAGCAAATGTCCGGATCGTCTTGGGGAGGAGCTTGCCTGGATACTGTCACCCCCGTTGTTGGGCAGACTTCCTTGTGGCACCGGATGCGCGGCGCGCAGGCGTTGCGCTGCGGGCTGTCGGGCGGTCGCCGACGTGCTTGTCTCCCGGTCTTGCATACGGCATGATGCTCTCACAGAGTCTGTCTGTGGAATATCGGCCTTTGGAGAGGAGTGCTGCGTATGTCAGAAAGAGCAACCATCCTTGTTACAGGTGCATCAGGTTTTTTTGGTTCGATTCTCCAAAAACGCCTTCTGGACGAGGGGTATGCTGTCGTCAATATCGATTTGCAGACCGACTCCATGCGCCATCCCAATCTTATTTCGGTAAAGGGTGACATCCGCGACAAGACACTGGTCAATGCGTTATTTGCCAAGCATCAATTCAAGGCCGTCATGCACTGCGCGGCCATGCTGGCCCACGAAATCAAGGATGATCGGCTTTTATGGGAAAGTAACGTTGATGGCACGAGAAATATTGTGGCATCAGCCGTAGCGGCACATGTGTCTAATCTTGTTTTTATTTCGTCAAATTGTTTGTGGGGCAATGCTTTTTGTCGAGAAGTTACTGAAGAGGATATTCCTGCTCCAGTCGAACTGTACGGGAAATCGAAGTGGGCTGCGGAAAATATACTCATGGAGTATAAAAAAGACATCAACGTCGCGATACTGCGCACGCCGACGATTATTGAAGCCGGTCGGCTTGGCTTGTTGTCCATCTTGTTTGAATTTATTGCCGAAGGAAGAAAAGTGTGGGTCGTCGGCAATGGAGCCAACCGCTATCAGTTTATTGCTGCCACCGACCTTGCCCAGGCTTGTCTTCTGCTCATGGACCACACCCAAAGTGATGTTTTCAACATCGGTTCAGATTCAGTGAAAAGCTTCAGGGAGGTTTATGAGTTTGTCATTAACAAGGCCGGAACAGGGGCCCGTGTCGCATCCTTGCCGAAAGCGCCAACCCTTTTGGCCATGAGATGCGCCTACCATCTGGGGTTCTCGCCGCTGGGGCCTTATCAATACAAGATGATAGCGGAAGACTTCATCTTCAATACGTCGAAACTCAAACGTGCGCTGCAGTGGCGACCGACCCTGACTAACGAGGAAATTCTGTGGCGGGCCTACGAGTACTATAAAACCAATCGCGCTGCAATTGAGGCCCGGCAGGACGTGTCTGCGCACAGGCGCAATGCTCCGATGGGCATCATTCGTCTCTTGAAATGGCTTTCCTAAGATATGGCTGTGACTGTGACGCTGCCACCGCTTCCCTCTCGGACCCAGAGCGTTTGTTGGTTCGCACTTGCCTTGCTGATTATCAGTCTGTTTATTATCAAGCACCCGTACCACGGTATTATCCATGACTCGAGGCTTTACACCGTGGAGGCATTACACAAGCTCAACAGTCAAAACTACATAAATGATTTTTATTTTTTTAACACCTATCAGAGCAGATTTTCCATAACAAACGGCATTTATGCCAAAGGCATCACGCTTTTTGGCCTGACAACCGCCAACCTGCTCCTGCTTGTCGTCGGGCAGGTCCTGTGGCTGGTTGGCGCCTTTCTGGCTACCGGCGTGTTTTTTCGAGGTTTCAACCAGTTTGCCGCATTGGCGCTGGTGGTTTCTTTTCCCTCCCAGTATGGAGGGTTTGACATTTTTTCTTTTGCCGAACCTTTTTACTCGCCAAGGCTCATTTCGGAGGCTTTTGTCCTTTTGGCTTTGCCTTTTTGGGCGAGGCGCAATTGGCTTGTCTGCGTCTTTTGCATGATCGTCGCATTTGTCGTGCATCCACTGATGGCGATTCCCGGCGTTATCGCACTGGCGTTGCCTACGCTACGCAACCACAAAAAGCTCTTGTGGGCGCTTGTCCCTGCTGGTTTGGCTCTCGTTGCCCTGGCTGCCCTGGGGGTGGAGCCCTTTTCAAACATTTTCACTGTGATGGATGGCAACTGGCTCGAAGCCACCCAGGATCGTTGCAAATTTCTTTTCATCAGCCTCTGGCCGACCAAGGATCTCATTTTGCCCTTGGCGATGCTTGCACTCGGTTTTATGGCTTACGCCCGGACGACGGGCAAACAAAAACAGCTTGTCGGGGCAATCCTGCTCACTTCTTTGTTGTGTAATGCCACAAGTCTCATCTTTGGTGATCTATTACATGACGCGCTTATCATCCAGTTGCAATTATGGCGTTCTTCCTGGCTGTTGTTTTATATCGTCGCTGTTTTTTTTTATGATATTGTTTCAGCCTCTTGTGTCAAAAGCCCGGTTGGGCTTGCAGCCGCGGCGCTGTTATGCCTCTTCATCTTTGGCGTTGTCGCCCCACCGTATTCGTATGCCGCGCTGCTGTTGTGCTTTGCGCTGTTCGCCGCCCTGCGCTGGACGTCTTTGGCGAATATCGTCTGGGGCGACGCTAATGCCCGCAACAGGGTCATCCTCTATGTCTTTGTGCTCCTTTCCATTTTGCTTATTTTGAAGAGCGTGGACCACCAGACTTCATTTTTTGGTCTGCAAAGAGATGAGGACCCCTGGAAGGGCTTGTCCCTGGCGCTACCGATCCTGACGGGTATTGCGCTTTTTGTTGGCCGGTTTGCCTTTCGCGAGGGAAGAAGCTGCATCGCCTGGCTCGTTACAGCAAGCATGATGGCATCCCTTTGCGCCATGACCTGGGATCGGCGGAGCAGCGAACAACGACAGTTGTTCGCAGCTGATGCGCAATCTCGTCGTATCCAGCATGTAATCCCGTCGCCTTCCCTCGTATTTTGGCCGGGCGCTTGCCCTTTTGTCTGGTTCTATTTGCAACGTGCTAATTTTATCTCGAATCTTCAGGCTACAGGAGTTCCCTTCTCAAGGGCGCAGGCCGAAGCGTATATCGACAAAAGATGGCTCATTGCGCTCGATGTCGTAAGCAACTTGCGGTCAGGCTTCGCCAATATGCCGGTTGGAACAGGCGATATGCTGTTTTCAAGCCCCAAGGTCGATTATATCTGCAAACAGTACGCTTCCCTCGATTTCGTCATCATACCGGATCATTTTCCAGACCTGGAGCCTGTCGCATCGTTCACTCTCAAGCTTACGCACTTTGGTCGCCTGCATTTTTCCCAAAACGAGCAACCGCTTATGGACCCGGAAATTTTCGTCTATAGCTGCGACGCGATCCGTCGCAAGACGAGCCTCTCAGGGCCGGTGGATTGAGCGAGGAGAACCGCCGTTTTTTTCTGATCCCCTGCGGGAAGAGGCGTGGCGCGGGCGAGCGGCAATTTGAGCCTCAAGGCGCTGCGAGGTTTAGCGGTCGGTCAGGGGAACGGGAAAGAAAAAGGCGTCGATGCCCTCGCTGGGCGTGACAGTAGCCGGATCGCCTTGCGGTGGAACCGTCTCGATCCAGTTGACGCCCCCGGCCAAATGTTCCCTGACGATGCGTTCGTGAAACGCGACCTGCCCGGCCTGCGGTTGGCCTTCCCGGCTGTCCCAGAGCATGGCGAAGTAATGTTGGTAGGCGTTGAAGAGATTTCGCTTGCGGACGTTCGCTCCGCTCCAGACGTCGCTTCCCGGTCGGGCGGTGAGGATGGTTCCGGCCTGCCAGAGCCGGCCGCTGCCTGTCCCCGGCGTATCGAGGTTGGAGGAGGTCACGTACACGCGGCGTTCCTCCTCATGGCCGGTCACGTCCAGGAGCATGAACTTATTGTGCATATCGTGGGGCGTGCCGGGATTGACGGCGATTCCGGTCGGATCGAGCTTGGGCCAGACGCGCGCCATCTCGATGGTATAGGCGTTGCCTGTGGCCGGATCGGTCCGGCGGATCACAGCCGGACCCCGCAGCAGCGCGGCGGTCGATGTTTCGGCCTTGCCGTCGCCGCTTTGGAACTGCCACAGGAAACGCACCGTCAGGTTGCCCGGGTGCGTCGTGCCCAGACGGTCGGCGCTCGTCCGATCCTCGGGCCGTCCTCCGGCGAAGCCCTCGTTGACGAATCTGAACAGATTTTCCACGAACCAAGCCGTTTCGCCGATCTCGAAGACGGCGATGTCCAGACGCACGTCGCGCCCCTGACGCAACTGGGCGGCTGCGTCGAACAGAGCGGCGTCGTACCAGTTGACCAAGCCGTCCGCATGCTGCCGGGGAAGCGGCGCATTCAGGTAGAGCGGCCAGGGGCGGTCCGGCGAGGCCGGCGCGCCGCCGACAAAACCCTGGCCACGGCCGGCGTAGAAGGAGACCACATAGTTTCCCACCGTGACGGGAGGCAGATCCGCGCCACTCGAATCCGCGTTGCCCCGACCACCGGGGAAGCGCCCCTGGCCGTTTCCCGCTCCGGCCGCCTCGGACAGGGCGGCAAAGGCGGCGTACAGCGCGGGCGTGCGTTCCACGAACCGCAGGGCGTTATTGCCCTTGCAGGTCAGGCCCACGGTCTGGAGATTGAGGGAGCCGTGGACGGTGTAATACTCGGCCTTGCCGTCGGAAAGCTGCAACACCTTGGCGTGGGTTTCGGGATTGCCCCAGCGGTTATGCTGTTTGCCTTCCTCGACCAGGGCCGCCTTGCCTGTTCGGGGCAAAAGCGCCCGCACGGCCTCCGGCGACACATCCCCCACGCCGTAGCGGATGCGAAGGGAGGTCATGGCGTCGCAGTCGTCAATGCGGGCCAGAACCCAGCGCGTCACATCGTCGGCGGGCGTACGGACCCGGTCTTTCACGAATTCCACACCCGTCCCGGGCGTGATGTCGCAGAAGTAGTCCGTGTTGAGAAAGCCCATATGGATGTCGCAGGCATAGATGCCCTTGCGTCCGGCAAACCGGTCAAGGGGCCAGGACCAGGGGTTGTAGCGCGGATCATTGGGCAAAAAGGATGTCGCGCGGCCGGCGTCGGGAGCTGTCTGGCCGAAACCAGATTGGGCAACAAGCCCTGAGGCGAGGATGGTCGCCAAGCCGCAGACGAACAGAATGGAGACAGTCCTTTTCATGCGTTCCCCCGTCAGTTCCGGCATCGCCCCGATTGTCGGCGTCTTTTGGCAAAGCGTCTGGCTGGCGTTCCTACGTCATGGTCTGGGGCGGTTCCAGCTCGCGCACTGTGCAGCTTCCTTTCTGTGGCAGTCCAGCTTTTGGGTATGCCGGCGACAGAACGCTCGTCAAGGGCAGGCTCATAGAGATTGTTCTTTTTTTCACAAAGTCAGGGACTAAAAAGGGCCTTTGCCGTCTCCGGCAAGGCCCTTTGTCAATGTGTTCACACCAACACCTTCAAGATGCACTCTGTTGGCCGTATTGGCAAGAGACAACCGTTGAACCTTTCGAATAATTCATGAAAATCTTCCAAGCCCTTCCTGTCGGGAAACGCTGCACGGCGGTCCGCGCCTTCCCCGCAGCCCGGAAATCCCGGGATTCTCCGCTTCCCAAATTGCAGGCTGCTCACGTAGTATCCCACCGCGTTGCTTGTTTTCCTGACTTTTTTTCGTACGATGGTTGGCTCCTGCGGGAGTTGATCGTGCGGGGGCTTTACGTCGCACGGCCACCGCACAGGATTTGTCGCGACAGTTTTGGGAGATGCCGATGCCTTCGTCCTGCGCCAAGCGCCTGCCGGGTCGCCCCCGGAGCGATGCCGCCCGTAATGCCGTGCTGGAAGCCGCCAACAGCCTGCTGGAGGAGGTCGGGTTTTCCAAACTGACCATGGAAGGCATCGCCGCCAGGGCGTGCGTGGGCAAAGCCACGCTCTATCGCTGGTGGTCGGGCAAGGGCGCGGTGGCCATGGAGGCTTTTTTGGCCGCGATTACGCCGAAAATCGCCTTTCCGCATACCGATTCGGCCATGGCGGACATCATTACCCAGATGCTGCGCCTCGCGGAAGCCTACCGGGGGACAACCGGGCGGGTTGTTTGTGAATTGATCGCCTTGGGGCAAGCCGACCCCGAAGTCCTCGCCACCTTTATCGAGGGATATATGATTCCCCGTCGCGACGCAGCCAAGGAGGTTTTGCAGCGCGGCGTCCAGGCCGGGCAAATCCGGCCGGATGTGGATTTGGACCTCATGGTGGATGCGCTCTACGGTCCTCTTTTTCATCGCATGCTGCTGCGGCATCGCCCCTTGGACGATGCCTTTGTGCGGGACCTCGCGTCGCTTGTATTTTCCGGACTCGTCCTGCACCAAGACGCAAAGAATACGGCCGGCGACGACAGCCGATAACCATTCGGCGATTGGCGTTTGCCTGCGCCGAACCAGTGGGAAAGGGGGGCGGGGTTGCGTCTGCCCTTGACGGATGTTTACCCTGTATAATATACGTTACGTATCGTTTCGAAACGAGACGCGTGTGTTCCGAATCCCCGACCAAGTCGTTTGCACACCGTAAAACGAGGCCAACCGGCCGTATGGATTGGAGGCGTACCATGTCAGACCTCTTCGAAAAAACAACGCTTAACGCCATGACGCTCGCCAACCGTTTTGTCCGTTCCGCCACCTGGGAAGGACTGGCCGGCGACGACGGATCGGTCACACCGGCGTACACAGAAAAAATGGTCGCACTGGCCCAAGGGGAGGTCGGCCTCATCATCACCGGCAACGCCTTTGTCAGCCCGGAAGGGCGGGGCGGACTCAAGCAACTCGGCGTGCATGACGATGCGCTCGTTAGAGGCCTCGCCGTGTTGACCAAGGCCGTCCATGACGTCGGGGGGCGCATTGCCTTGCAGCTGGCCCATGCGGGCATGATAGCCAATACCGAGCTTTCGGGCTTGCCGGCGGTGGGGCCAAGCCGTGTCCCTGGTCAACCTGTTTGCGAGGCGCTTGACGTCGCGAGCATCGCCTCCCTGGTGGCGTCCTTTGCCCAGGCCGCCGTCCGGGCCAAGGAGGCCGGCTTCGACGCCGTGCAGATTCACGCCGCCCATGGCTATCTTCTGTGTCAGTTCCTTTCCCCGGCGTGGAACCATCGTACCGACGCCTATGGTGGTTCGGTGGAGAACCGGGCCCGGATGCTCCTGGAGGTGGTGGCTGCGGTGCGTGCTGCGGTCGGGCCGTCCTATCCGGTGCTGGCCAAGCTCAATACCGAGGATTTTGTCGAACAGGGCCTCCTTCTTGAAGATTCCCTGACCGTGGCCGCCATGCTGGAAGCGGCCGGCGTGGATGCGTTGGAGATTTCGGGCGGGTGCAAGCTGGCGGGGCCTGCCCGCATGCCCGCGCGAAAGGGCAAGATCAAGATTCCGGACCAGGAAGCATACTACAGGGATGCGGCCAGACAGTATAAGGCGCGGCTGCGTATTCCGCTTATGGTGGTCGGTGGCATCCGTTCTTTCGAGGTGGCCGAGGCGTTGGTGCGCTCGGGCGCGACGGACTACATCGCCTTGAGCCGCCCCCTGGTCTGCGAACCCGGGCTCGTCAAGCGCTGGCATGAAGGCGACCGCCGTCCGGCGCTGTGTGTTTCGGACAACGCGTGCTACACCCCGATATTTGCCGGAGAAGGCATCCGTTGCCTGACTTTTGCCAAAAAGCGCGCCCACGCGGCCGTTTGAGGCCGGCATGAACCGGCCTCCCGCTGGAATCGCTGCGGGGCGTTTTCGGGGGAGGGCAGGGGGAGCGCTTTGCGTTTCCGGCGCGGTGTGCTCATGCGGCACGCCGCGCCGTTTGTCTTGCCAGGTTTTATTTGGGGGGCAGCGTCTGCGGCGGATATGCCCGGCCGTGCTGGCAACAACAGGTCTGATTCCTCTTAGTTTTTAAGTATCATAGCTATTTAATTCATTAATTTTGTTTTGAGGGATTTATTTTTTTGGCTTGACGTCTGCTTCATTCTGATTATATACGATACGTAACGTTTCGTAATTAGGCCTCGTCGTACGGACGCACCGCAAGAGGAGAAGACCCATGCAAGACGCCGCCTGTATCACTCTCGACGAAACCATCGCCCGGCAGCCGGGGAAAGGAACCGTGGCCCTGATGGCCGGAGCCGCCGGACTCGCCGTGGCAAGCATTTATTATAATCAGCCGATGCTTGGGATTCTGGCCCAGGAATTTCATGTCGACGCTGCCGCCATTTCCTGGATCGCGGTGTTGACGCAGATCGGCTACGCTCTTGGGCTGGTGGCGCTTGCGCCGCTTGGCGACCGCTTTGAACGGCGCGGGCTCATCGGCCTGACCTTTGCGGCCTTATCGCTTTCCCTGGCCGTGGCGGCCTTTGCACCCGGACTCGGCACGATGTTGGCGGCCAGTCTGTTTGTGGGCATGTTGGCCACCGTGGCCCAGCAGGTGGTGCCCATGGCGGCCCAACTGGCGACCGAGCAGCGGCGGGGAAGCGTTGTCGGGGTGGTCATGGCCGGATTGTTGGCGGGCATTTTGCTGTCGCGAACCGTCAGCGGACTGGTCGCCGCCTATGGCACATGGCGGCAAATGTACGCCTTTGCCGCTGTGGCGACGCTTTTGATGAGCGCCATTCTGGTTCTGCGCTTGCCCCGGGTGGAGCCGATGACGACGATTTCGTACCCGCAGATCCTGTTCTCGTTGGTGCGGTTGCTGGGCCGCCATAAAAAGCTGCGGCGGGCCGGCGTGGTGCAGGGCTTGCTGTTTGGCGGGTTCGTGGGTTTTTGGGCCAATTTGGCCCTGTTTCTGGAACAGCCGCCCTTTTTACAGGGCAGTGCGATGGCGGGACTCTTGGGGCTGGTTGGCGTGGCCGGCGTGGCGTGCGCGCCGTTGGCCGGCCGTCTGGCCGATCGGGGCACCAAGGGGCGGCTGGTCGTCTGGGGGGCGGCGGCGGTCATGGCGGGATTTGTGCTGCTCGGGATGTTTCCGACGTCCTGGCTGGCGCTCATCGCCGGCATCATCCTTATGGACGTCGGGTTGCAGTCGGCTCTGGTGGCCAATCAGGCCAGGATTTACGGGCTCGATGCCGCGGCCCGCAGCCGGTTGAATACGGTGTTTATGACCATCATGTTCGTGGGCGGGGCGCTCGGAACCGCCGTGAGCGCGCAGGCTTTCGCCGTATTCGGCTGGGTGGGCGTCTGCGTGATGGGCGGCGGGTGTAGCGCTTTGGCGCTGGTCATTGAACTGTGCAGCCCCGAGGCCAAGACCGCGTAACCCCCTTTGCCTCCTCCTGCACGCTTCTTTGGCGCGGGTGCGCGTCTCCCTCTGGCCGACATCCTTCGAGATGGCCTGGGGGAGACGCGCACCCGCGTGGGGCGCAGGAAGAGGTGACCTCTCTCCTGGCAAAACAGGTCTTGCTAAGGATTGGAGGCCGTTTTACAAGAGGCATAAGATTCTTAGCTGGTCCAAAACTCTCGCGTCGACACAATCGGAAGCAATTTCGTCCCATGGAGAGCCTTATGAAAATCCTCGCATTGTTGCTGTCGGTTTTTATACTCTCTGGAAGTCTTGCCTTCGCGGAAGAGGGCTCAAACGACCCAGGGAAAAATGGCCAGGAGAAGAGCACAAGCAAGGAATCTTCCTATAAATCCTCGCCACGTCTCAACTATCATAGCAATAAACCGGAAGACGCCAACGGTCTTGAAGGCCTAAAGCCCATGCTCAATCAAATAACGGGGAATAATCAGGGTACTCCGGCCGGGGGTGTCGGGATGCCGAGCGGCGGCACCTATAGCTTTTAAAAACGTCGCGCGCTGCGCGGGCTTCTCCCGGTCTCCCTGTTTGTCTGTCCCTTCCCTTGGGCGCTGTCTTTCGAGTGCGAAGGGGAGGGATGTTCCTCTCTCTGGTAAAGAAGACGCAACCATCGGTGAACTCTGTGGGTATTTTGTCCACACGGTTCACTGATCCGTCTTAAATTCGCAAGTCTGACTGGAGAGTTTGTGCGATGTCTTCCCGATATGGCATGGTACGCGGCGTACCGCAGAGGATTTTTTTACGCAGAGAGTCCACAAAGAAGTATTATTTTGTATTTCCCGTTAAGGGATGATACGGCGTGCTAAAAAGAGGGCCGTTAGAGGCTCGCCTCTCGGATGATAAATTTTAAAGCCCATTTTTGCTATCCATGTCATGTCTTGCGCAATATCTTAAAAAATGGACGAACCTGCATTGACCGAGGAGATCTCTGATGGGTAAAAATATTCTGCTTCTCACTGGAAGTCCCCGCAAGGGTGGAAACAGTGATCTTATGGCGGATGCTTTTATGGAAGGCGCTGTGGAATCTGGGAATACAGTCGTCAAATTCGAGACGGCCTTCACGGATATTAACGGCTGCACGGCGTGCAATGCTTGCTATTCGAATGGAAATGCGTGCGTTTTTGATGATGATTTTAACGATCTCGCGCCGCAACTGGAAGAAGCGGATATCGTTGTCTTTTGTACGCCGTTGTATTGGTATTCCTTTCCCGCGCAACTTAAGGCGGCCATTGATAAAATGTATTCTTTTATCGTTGGGAATAGACAACCAAAGATAAAGGAATGCTATCTGCTGGTCTGCGGAGAAGAAGGAGATGAAAAAGGATTTGATGGAATTGTTAAATCCTATGAACTTATCCTTACGTACATGAAGTGGACCAGCAAAGGCATACTCCTTGTGCCCGGCGTCATCGAAAAAGGGGATATAAAAAAGACGAAGGCTCTGGAGAAAGCAAAAGAAATGGGGCGAATTGTTTAGTATAGCAACATTTTTTTTGTGTGTATCAAACCCTGCATGGAGTCTCTTATTGAGAACTTTTTGCGGGGTTTTAGACGTTGAGGGCATGTTTTTAATGTGTAAATAGTACGTCAGCAAGTATAAAATAAAAATGCCACTGCCGTGAGTATAGGAATAGATCAAATTTTTATGTAGCGTGATCGTTCCTTTGTGATTCTTAAAAATAATTGTTGAAAAGAAATGTTGAATTAACCGTTGTGCGTTAGGTGTTGAGCGCGAATTGTAGTATGGCTTTTTTGAATAATTGTTAGAATATTTTTTTCAGTTAATGGTATACCGGATGGTATTTTGAGATGGTGGAAGACTGTAATCTTGAGAGATGCGAGATATTGCCTCTTGATGAATTTCAATTAGCTGCATATCAGCTTTTGATGGAGTGTCCTGATGATATTAAACAGTGCTCAAGGCATTCTCTTATTGGGATAAATAAGGCCTGGGGTTTGAAAGACGTCGATCGTGAAATGTCTATTTTTCGCGCGCTTACAGCTGAAGAAGAAATAGCCTCAGGTGTGATTAAGGCGTTGCAGCTAAGAGAATATCAAGGTGCAAAACAATTAAATCCAAAAAATCATGCGCACAAGGCCGCAATTTGGCCATTCTTCCAAATTGTAACTTATGCTTTTCAACCATTGGATGATTTTGTTGATTTTAAACTTGTCATTGAGACACCAGAAGATGAAGATAGAAAACGACCGCGTCTTCGGTTTATGGTCCTAAAACCATATGACAATATGTGGTATTTTCCTGAACCTCCCTTGGATTTTACAATGTATATGAATTATGGGGAGGGGAGTCAAATTTACTACTTTAAAGAACAAATAGATGAGTATCTCAAAAATAAGGGAAGAAAAGATTTTTTAAAACTGATTAAGAAAAGAGCTAATTTTAGGAATTCGTTATTGTACAGTCGCCCTGGGGGTATTCCACGCATAAATGGGGACACTGAAAAGTCTATTCAGGTTTATCGTAGGAGCATTTTGAGTCTGAATTGTATTTGTTTGCTAATTGCTTATTATCATGAACGCCAGCTATTTATCCAACAATCGTTAGACGCTTTACTAAATTATCTTTGTATTATGGGGAAAAAAGAATTTATCTTGCCTTAACACTTGTAATTGTTGTGTGCTAATAAAGTAGTATTTTCCCTGATAATATTTTCCGCTTTGGACGCTCTGACGGAGACTGCCGCAGGATGGCGGGGACGTGGGGAGCTAGCGGGAGGAGTCGTCGTTAACTCGTCATTTTTTTTGGAAAATTCATCTCCTGCCCCTGTGTCGCCCCGCTCCCCGTTGCGATTTTTTGCCTGGCCACCCCAACCCTGTGTTTTTTTGTTTCTGCCGGCTGGCGGGTGCAGTGCAGTCCCGGCCTATTTTCCGTGCGGGGGAGAAGAAGCGCCAGAAAAGATGGACACCTCGTTGAAGACACGCTACACTCCTTTTCTCAACGTAAATCCAGGAAAACCATGGCTGGGTGCATCCCACACAGCAGGCTTTCTGGGAAATATTCTGGGAATGGACCGTGTATGTATCTTTCATGCAAAGTATGTTTTCGAGTATTTGTCGTTTGTGCGCTGCTTTCCCTCGCTTTTGCACTCCCCGCCTTTGCAATGACCCTTCCTGTTCAGGGCAAGGTGCAAAATAGCACCGAGACGTTTACCGGAACGGCGACCGTCCATTGGCGTGGCGACGGCAATATCGTCCTCGCGACCAGTAAGGGCGTGTCCTGCAAGGGTGATTTTGCCTTTGTCAATCACCGGGAAGGAAACGGAACCGTCAAATGCGAAGACGGCCGGTTAGGCACGTTTGAGTTTGTTTCCGCCGGTTTTTCGGGCACGGGCTCCGGGAAAATAGAGCAAGAGCGCTTTGATTTTCATATCGGCAAGTAATCCGTAGAGAAAAGAGACCGGGTCGCGTCGGGTGCTCCGTTTCCCGACGTTTCCCGGGCCAATATCCGGCCGATCGTCTGTGTGGCCGTTCGGGGAAATATTTTGTCCAACGGCCTTTTGAGTCGCGTCCACCCCTCGGGGCGGACGCGACTTTCCGCTTTCGTTACCGCAACAGTTCCTGCAGCGCCCGTCTCACCCGTACGATGACGTCCGGCCAATCCCCTGCGGCGGTTTGCGTGAACAGACGCAAACTCGGATACCAGGGGCTGTCATCGCGGCCGCGCAGCCAGCGCCAGCACCCCGCAAACCGATTCAAGACCCAGACCGGCCTGCCCAATGCGCCCGCCAGATGTGCGACCGCCGTATCCACCGTGATGACCAGATCCAGATTCATGATGTAGGCCGCCGTATCGGCAAAATCCTTGCAATCGTCCATCCAGTCGATCATGGGAAACCATTCTGGGGCGGGGCTGCCTTTTTGCAGATTGCAATACTGCACGCCGGCCAGATCCATCAACGGCGCAAGATACGTTGGCGCCATAGACCGTTGCTGATCCGTAAAGCGTAAATCCGCCGAATGCTCCCGGGAGCTTCCCGCCCAGACAAGACCCACCTTGAAGCCGGTTATCCGGGCCTCCTGCATCCGTTGCCGCCAGCGCCGGATGTCTTCCTCCGTGGCGGCAAGATAGGCCGGAGCCGCCGGGATCGTTGCCAGCTCCGTTTTGAACGCCAGGGGCAGGCTCATGATCGGGCAGTGAAAATCAAAAGGCGGCAACGGCTGGCCAGGCTCCGGGATCTGATCGACGCCGCGCACCGTTTGCAGCAGCCGCGCCAGGGGGGGCGGCGCGTCCAAAATGACGTGCAGGCCCCTGTCGGCAGCCATTGAGGCATAGCGGCAAAACTGGATGATATCGCCAAAACCCTGCTCGCCGTGAATGTAGAGCGTCTTGCCGACGGCCTCTTGTCCGGTCCATTGGGGCGCGGTCAGATGGGGCTGGGAGAAGCGTAGTTCATAACTGGTCTTGCGCCACTCATAGGTTTCCCAGCCTTCCTTGAAAAGGCCCAGGGCCAACAGCACCATCGCCAGATTGCACCGAAAGTCGGGTTTGGGGTTCAAGGCGATGGCCCGTTCGTAGGCCTCGCGGGCTCCTGGCAGATCGTCCAGGTCTTTGAGCGCGTTTCCCAGATTATTGAACGCTTCGGGATACTCCGGGCGCAGGGCCAGGGCTTTGCGGCAGAAGGCAACGCTTTTCCCCGGGAGGCCTTGCAACCGGGAGACGATGCTTAGGTTGTTCGGCGGCTCCGGGGCCTGCGGGGTCAGTTCCGCGGCGCGTCGAAAACAGGTCTCGGCTTCGGCCAGCCGGCCGAGGTCCAGAGAGGTGACGCCACAATTGTTGTAGGCGTTGGCGTGGTTGGGTTGGAGCTGGACCAGCCGTTGGTAGTAGCCGATGGCTTCGACAAGGTCGTCCTCGCAGCGGGTGTCGTGGCCAAAATCCTTGAGCGTATTGGCCAGGAGATACAGAAGATCGCCGCAATCTTTTTGGGTGGCCACCAATTGGCGCAACAAGGCCACGCCTGCGGGGATTCTGTGCAGGAGCAAAAGAACCAGGGCGTAGCCTGTTGCAATGGAGGCCGAGCCCGGGGCCAGCGCATGGGCTTGCCCGAAATAGCCCAGGGCCGCATCCAGCTGGCCGGCCCGCATGGCGTATTTACCCATGAAATGCAGCGCGGGCAGATGGTTTGGGTCCTTTTCCAGGAGGGCCAGGCTGACCGTGCGGGACTGCTCCCATTGGTCCAACTCCTGGGGCTCTATCGGGATGGCTTGTGGTTGCATTGGGCTTTCCTACGACTCCGGTCTGGGGATCGCAAGTGTAACCATACGCCTTAAAAACGAGTCATCGCGGGCGTGTTGCCACACCGTGCGACGCGGCTGCGGCCGTTTGGAGCGAAGGGTGGGCGTTAACGTTTTTTTTATGACAACCAGCCCTGGTTTTACACTATTTTTATATGCGACCTGCTAGTCCTGCACAAACGGGGACAGGCGTTGCGCCGGATGTCCGGTAACCGAGGCGGCTCGGAGAATGCGAACGCAACCCGGAAACCATGGAGACAGGATCGTTATGGAACGCATCACTCTCGACGCGGGGCGGCAGCAGGAACCGGTGGTGTTCACCCAGGGCAAGCAGGCGTTTTCACTCGGCGCGGCAACGGCCCGATTGGAAATTGTGGTCGATGCCGCCGACGTCGGCAAATTGTACGCGGTAAAGTCCGTCCTGCAGCGCATGGGCGTCGAGGAGATTATGGAAAGCGCCCTGTTGTGTCATGGCAGCCGCAAGGGAAGGCCGATGTCCTACCGGGGCCTTGAATACACGGCAAACTGTGCGGAAAAAGTGAAAATTGAGATGCTCGTGGCCGCGGATGCCGTTGAGGCCCTGGTCGCGACCCTCGTTGCGCTTGTGAAGGCTGAGAATGTCGAGGATTGGCGGCTGTATATTACCCCGGAAGTCTACCCGGTGGTCTTGGACATGGCGCCGCGATCCTAAGGGGCTTTTTCTCCCCACACGGAGGCAGGGTATGGGTGCCCACAAAAACGACGTGAACGAGTGTGTATGGCTGATGGCCGGGGTCGTCGTCCTGTGTATTGTGCTTATTGGGATCGGGAGGATTCGGTCCGGGAATCCCGCCAGGGCTGCCGCTTCGCGGCTGACCTTACAGATGTGCGAGGATCTGGCTGCTGCGTCCACGGCTGCAAAACATGCGCTTCTGACCGAGGACGACCAACAATGCCGGCTCGCTGCCGGCCAGGCCAGGGCGGCCCTGGCTGCGGTCGAAGAACGCCGGCAGGCGCTGGAAGCTTTGCTGGGCAAGGGGACCGGCGAAGAGGAAGAGAGGACGTTTCGTCCCTTTTCCCAAGCGGTGGCCACGTTGACCCAGACGGAGGCCGCCGTGCTGGAGTTGGTCGTTCAAAACGCTTCTGGGCGCATGCTGGCCCGCGTGCTTGATTCCAAGGACAAGGCTTTCGCCGCGTACGAGGGGGCCCTCGCGACGGTGCAGGCTGTCTCGCCCGGACCACGACCGGTCGTCATAGGGAAAAACCTCCGTCTGGTGGAGCATCCCTCTCCATATGCCCTGCGGGATTAATAAAATTTTTACGTATCCAGGGCGCATTTTTACACCGTTTTTATTTCGGACGGGCTATGTTCGGGACAAATTTACGGAGGCCCCCGGTCATGTTTAACGACATTGTCTTTCTCGGGTTGGTTCTTGTCGCCGTGGCCGTCACCATCGCCCTGGCGGGATTTTTCGACCGCCTGCGGAGCGTATAGCCATGGAAATCGTCAGCGTTATTTTGGCTGTGGCCCTGTTTGTCTATCTCATTTTGGCCTTGCTCAAACCGGAGATGTTTGAATGACTTCCAACGCCATCCTGCAAATCGTTGTGTATCTGGCCGTGCTCCTGGGGCTGGCCTGGCCGTTGGGACTCTACATGGCCAGGGTCTACACGGATCGGCCCTGCGGTCTCGATCGTCTCCTTGGGCCCGTGGAGCGTTTCCTCTATCGCCTCTGCGGTCTCGATCCGGAAAAGGAAATGGATTGGAAGGCCTACGCGGCCTCTCTTATGGTCTTTACCGGGTTTTCGATCCTGCTGCTCTATGGGCAACAGCGGTTGCAGGGCGTGTTGCCGTTAAACCCGGATGGCATGGCCGCCGTGCCCCCGGATCTGGCCCTGAACACGGCCGTGAGCTTTTCCACCAATACCAATTGGCAGGCCTATGCCGGCGAGTCCACCATGAGCTACCTGACCCAGATGTTGGGGTTCACGGTGCACAACTTTATCTCCGCCGCCGCCGGCATGTCCGTGCTTGTGGCCTTTATCCGGGGGCTGACCGGTCGTGAGACCCGCAATCTGGGCAACTTTTGGAAGGATCTGACGCGTTCCGTCCTTTATATCCTGCTGCCGCTGTCCGTGGTCTTCGCTCTTCTGTTCGTCTGGCAGGGCGTGCCCCAGACCTTTGGCGGCGCGGTGACGGCCACGCTTTTAGAGCCCACGCCCTACGAAAGTCCGGTCAAGGACGCCGCCGGCGCGCCGGTCCTGGACGAGGCGGGCAAGCCCAAAACGGAACCGGCCACGATGATCGAGCAGACCATTGCCCGGGGACCGGTGGCCTCCCAGGAGGCGATCAAGGAACTCGGCACCAATGGCGGCGGATTTTTTAACGTCAATTCGGCGCATCCCTTTGAAAATCCCACTCCCTTGACGAATTTCCTGGAGATGCTGGCCATCCTGCTTATCCCCGGGGGACTGTGTTTTACCTTTGGCGCCATGGTCCGGGACAAGCGCCAGGGCATGGTCCTGCTGGCGGCCATGACGTTTATTTTCGTGGTGATGCTTGGCGTTTGCGTTCTGTCCGAACAGGCGGGCAACCCGCAGTTGGCCGGTCTGTTCGGCCTTGACCAGACGGCTTCGGCCCAGTCCGGCGGCAACATGGAGGGCAAGGAAGTCCGTTTCGGCATCACCGGCTCGGCCTTGTTCGCCACGGTCACCACTGGCGCTTCCTGCGGTGCGGTCAACGCCATGCATGATTCGTTTACCCCGCTTGGCGGGTTGGTGCCCATGCTGCTCATACAGCTTGGCGAAGTGGTCTATGGCGGGACGGGGTCGGGTCTCTACGGCATGTTGATCTTTGCCATTGTGGCCGTCTTCGTGGCCGGCCTCATGGTCGGTCGCACGCCGGAGTATCTGGGCAAGAAGATCGAGCCGTTCGAGATGAAAATGGCCTCGTTGGTGATCCTTGTGCCGCCTTTTTTAAGTCTTATGGGCACGGCCGTCGGCGTCGTCGTCCCCAGCGCCAAGGCGGCGATTGCCAATACGGGAGCGCACGGCTTTAGCGAAATCCTCTATGCCTTCTCATCAATGAGCAACAACAACGGCAGCGCCTTTGCCGGACTGTCGGCCAATGCGGTCTTTTACAATCTGGCCGGAGCCCTGTGCATGTTCCTGGGACGGTTTTGGACGGCGGTGCCTGTGTTGGCCATTGCCGGGGCGCTGGCGTCGAAGAAAATCGTGCCGCAGGGCGCGGGCACGCTCCCGACGCATACCCCCTTGTTTGCGGGATTGTTGGTCTGCGTGGTCCTGGTGGTCGGCGCATTGACCTTTTTCCCGGCCCTGGCCCTGGGCCCCATTGCGGAACACCTGGACATGATCGGCCGCTAATCCGGCTTTCGAGTGAGGAGTGCCATGAGCAAAGAAAAACAAAAGACGCGTCCGCTGTTCGAGCCGGCCTTGGTCAGACGGGCGATTTGGGATTCCTTCCGCAAACTTGCGCCCCAAAATCAGCTGCGCAACCCGGTGATGTTCACGGTCTACGTGGGCTCGTTGCTGACCACCGCCTTGTTCGTCCAGGCCGTGGTCGGTAAGGGCGAGGCCCCGGCGGGATTTATTTTGGCCATCACCATCTGGCTGTGGTTTACCGTGCTGTTCGCCAATTTCGCCGAAGCCATGGCCGAAGGGCGCGGCAAGGCCCAGGCCGACTCCCTGCGCAAGGCGCGCCAGGATATCCAGGCCAAACGGCTCGCTTCCCCAAGCCGCACTGCCAAGGTGGACATCGTGCCGTCCACCAGCCTGAAAAAGGGCGAGGTGGTGCTGGTGGATGCCGGCGATTTCGTGCCCTGTGATGGCGATATCATCGAGGGCGTGGCCTCGGTCGATGAATCGGCCATTACCGGCGAGTCGGCTCCGGTCATTCGCGAGGCCGGCGGCGACCGCAGCGCCGTCACGGGCGGCACCCGCCTGTTGTCGGACTGGGTGATCGTGCGGGTGGCGGCCGAGTCGGGCGAAACCTTCCTCGACCGGATGATCGCCCTGGTCGAAGGGGCCAAGCGCCGCAAGACCCCCAATGAAATCGCCTTGAATATCCTGCTTGCCGCGTTGACCCTGGTTTTCCTGGTGGTCTGCGCCACGCTGTTGCCCTATTCGGCCTTTGCCGTGGAGCAGGCCGGACATGGCAGCGCGGTGACGATCACGGTTCTGGCCGCCCTGTTTGTCTGTCTGGCCCCCACCACGATCGGCGGTCTGCTTTCGGCCATCGGCATCGCGGGGATGGACCGGCTGATCCAGGCCGGAGTGATCGCCACGTCCGGCCGGGCCGTCGAAGCGGCCGGGGATGTGGACGTGCTGCTGCTCGACAAGACCGGCACCATCACCCTGGGCAACCGGCAGGCCGACGATTTCCTGCCCCTTCCCGACGTGCTTGAACAGGATTTGGCCGATGTGGCCCAACTGGCGTCCCTGGCCGACGAGACGCCCGAAGGGCGGTCCATCGTGGTGCTGGCCAAGGAGCGTTTCGGCATCCGGGGCAGGGAAATGCACGCCCTGGAGGCCACCTTTGTGCCGTTTACCGCCCAAACCCGTCTCTCTGGCGTCAATTTGCCCAACCGTGTGATCCGCAAGGGGGCGCCGGACGCCATCAAGCGGTTTGTGACCGATAAGGGTGGCATCGTATCCCCGGTTGTGGACGACCATGTGCGCACCATTGCCGAAGCCGGCGGCACGCCGCTTTTGGTGGCGGAAAACGACCGGATCTTGGGAGCAATCTGGCTGAAGGACATCGTCAAAGGCGGCATCCGGGAGCGTTTTGCCGCCCTGCGCGATATGGGCATCAAGACCGTCATGGTCACCGGCGACAATCCGCTGACGGCGGCGGCCATTGCCGCCGAAGCTGGTGTGGACGATTTCCTGGCCGAAGCCACGCCCGAGGCGAAATTGGCCTTGATCCGCAAGACCCAGGCCGGCGGCCGGCTGGTGGCCATGACCGGGGACGGCACCAACGATGCGCCCGCCCTGGCCCAGGCCGATGTGGGCGTGGCCATGAATTCCGGTACCCAGGCTGCCAAGGAAGCCGGGAACATGGTGGATCTGGACTCCAACCCCACCAAGCTCCTGGAAGTGGTGGAAATCGGCAAGCAGCTGCTCATGACCCGCGGTTCGCTGACCACGTTTTCCATCGCCAATGATATCGCCAAGTATTTCGCCATTATTCCGGCGGCCTTTGTGGGCATTTACCCGCAATTGGGGGCGCTTAATATCATGGGTCTGGCCACGCCCCAGTCCGCCATCCTTTCGGCGGTCATCTTTAACGCCCTGATTATTGTCGTCCTCATTCCCCTGGCCCTTCGCGGCGTGCGCTATCGGGCGGTCGGGGCGGCCAGGGCCTTGCGGGATAACCTGCTCATGTATGGACTTGGCGGCGTCATCGTGCCCTTCGTGGGCATAAAGGCCATTGATCTGGCGTTGGTCACGCTTGGTCTGGCCTAAGCGGCCAAAGGAGAATGCGCATATGTTTACCTCTGCAATACGGCAGCTTAAACCGGCGTTTCTGATGCTGGTGTTTTTGACCCTGCTGACCGGGGCGATCTATCCCGCCTGCATTACCGGTATAAGTCAGGTGCTTTTTCCGGATCAGGCGGAGGGCAGCTTTTTGGCCAAGGACGGCCGGATCATTGGTTCCGAACTCATTGGCCAACCCTTTGCCGGGCCGAAACATTTCTGGGGCCGGCCTTCGGCCACCGCGCCCAAACCCTACGATGCAACGGCCTCTTCAGGCTCCAACCTGAGTCCGACGAGTGCGGCCTTCCGCGCCTCGCTGGAGGAACGGGCCGAGGCGTTGCGTAAGGAACATGGTGACGGTCCCATTCCCATGGAATTGGTTACGGCCTCCGGCAGCGGTCTGGATCCGCATATTTCCCCGGCCGCGGCCTTTTATCAGATCCCCCGGGTGGCCCGGGCCACGGGCTATGACGCCGGCCGGTTGCGCCAGCTTGTCACGCAGATGGTGGAGGGACGCCAGTTCGGTTTCCTGGGCGAGGAGCGGGTCAATGTCGTCAAGCTCAATCTGGCTCTTGACGCTCTGGCGAGAGAGGGGAAGTGAGTGAAAATGTGAGAGGATAGAGGGAGAAGAGGGGGGAGTGGGGAGAGGGCTGGGGCGTTGCCCCGGACCCCACCCGGCGCGCCCCCGGTCCCCCCCGGCGGCCCCCCCCAGCGCCGCCCCGCGCGCCCCGCCACGGCTC
>Ga0183100_1000265_pt1 | contig 55446 bp, 53 predicted proteins | sample Biomet2_FD_127789 | JGI IMG/M metagenome (GOLD analysis project Ga0183100, IMG submission 127789) | Microbial communities from bioreactor (seeded with anoxic lake sediment) at LBNL, California, USA - Biofuel metagenome 2 | ecosystem: Engineered > Bioreactor > Anaerobic > Unclassified ... | reverse complement strand
CACCCGCAGCCCCGTGATGATCCCAGTCACAACGAAGCAGAAAAAAACAAAAAAAAAGCCGCCGGTTGGAGGGCCCGGGACGTCTTTTTTCTTTCTTGTGAGGCTTGTCAAAAGGAAACCGCGGGGTGTTTCACTCCGGTTTCCGGGGCTGGGCGGTATCGCCGCCGCGCTGCTGCTGCTCCAGTATCTCCCGGGCCAGTTCCCGGATCTCATTGCTGCGCAATCTGTCGTCTATAATGGAGTGCAGCCGCTCCTGGGAATAGCCCTGCATCTGCTCGCGCCAGCGCTCCCGCAGGGGGCGGGGGTCAATGGGTTCTTCCTTCGGCCCGCCCCGAAAAGCGGTCACCAGTTTCCCGATTCCCGACGCTATGGCGGCCATGCCGATCATCCATTTATAGGTCGTCTCCGCTGGCAGCACAAATATATAGATACCCGCCGTCACCAGCCAGAAAAGACCGATGACCAGCGACAGGATATCCACAGAGCGCTTTTTTCGGAAGCTTCCATTTCTCCTCACCTCGTCACGGCCTTTGGGGCCTGTTTTACGCTTTGGGTGCTTCCACAACAGCCTGCTCTTTTTCCAGCAGCGCCTGGGCGGAGGCGGCAAGCCCGACCAGACCCTGGATCTCGCTGGGAATGATGATCTTGGTGGCCTTGCCGTCGGCAGCCTTGGCAAAGGCTTCCAGCGCCTTGAGCTTTACCACCTGGTCGTTGGGGGCGGCCTCGTTGAGCAGACGGATGGAGTCGGCCAGGGCGGTCTGCACCTGACGGATGGCCTCGGCCTCGCCCTCGGCCTTCATGATGGCGGCCTGCTTGGCGGCGTCGGCCCGCAGGATGGTGGACTGCTTTTCACCCTCGGCCACCAGGATCTGGCTGGCCTTCTGGCCCTCTGCCTGCAAAATAGATTCACGGCGTTCCCGCTCGGCCTTCATCTGCTTTTCCATGGCGTTCTGGATCTCCTTGGGGGGCAGAATGTTCTTCAGCTCCACGCGGTTGACCTTGATGCCCCAGGGGTCGGTGGCCTCGTCCAGAATGGTGCGCATCTTGGCGTTGATGGTGTCGCGGCTGGTAAGGGACTGGTCCAGCTCCATGTCGCCGATGATGTTGCGCAGCGTGGTGGCTGTAAGGTTCTCAATGGCGTTCATGGGATACTCCACGCCGTAGGTATACAGCTTGGGGTCGGTGATCTGGAAGTAGATCACGGTGTCGATCTGCATGGTGACGTTATCCTTGGTGATCACAGGCTGGGGATCAAAGTCGGCCACCTGCTCTTTCAGGGACACCTTTTTCACCACGCGCTCAAAAAAGGGCATCTTCAGATGGAAGCCCACGCCCCAGACGGAGTGGAACGCGCCCAGGCGCTCGATGACGTAGGCCTTGGACTGCTGCACCACATAGAGGTTGCGGACGATCACCACCAGCACGATGACGATCAGAATGGCAATGCCGATATAACCGGGAATATTCATTTACTGTTCCTCCTTCATGATCTCTTCTTTTACTTCTATCGGTTCTACAAAGAGCTTGACGCCCTCTATATGCACGACGCGGACGGCGCTTCCCGCGGGAATCACCGCGCCTGACTTGCTGCGGGCCGTCCAGGTCTTGCCGTCGATATAGACGGCGCCGGTGGAGACGGCGTTGTCCACCTCTTCCGTGACACGGGCCTCCTGGCCGATGACCCGGTCGGCATTGGTGGCGGTACGGTCTTTTTTCATCATCTTTTCCACCAGCGGCCGGGTGGCGATCAGCGATACCACCGACACCAGCAAAAACAGCGTGCCCTGCAGCCACACCGGCCCGCCGCAGATAGCGGCGATCAGCCCGGCGGCGGAGCCCAGCACAAACCAGATGGACGTCAGCCCCACGGTCAGCCCCTCCACGATGCCAAAGACCACCATGGCCGCGATCCAAACAATCATCATGATACGATCTCCTCCTTCAGCGTTCTGCCCGGCGATGAGCCACAGCAGATACAGCGCCAGTAAAACGGTCAGTCCCAGCAGGATCCTTTTGTCCAAAGGCGTCAGGTTGTTCAAAAAAGCTGCCAGCGACTTTTTCAGCGTAGGTGCTTTCAGCTCCGGCGTTGTCTCCGGTGCTTCCGGCGCGGAGGCCTGAGCGGCGGGCGCCGTCTTTTTGGGGATCACCGTCAGCTCGTCGGCAAACAGTTCATCCATGGTCACCTGATGGCGATTGCATATATAAAGGATCTTCTCGATCTCCGGGTAGCCCTTTGAGGACTCCCACTTGGACACCGCCTGCCGCGACACTTTCAGCTCCTCGGCAAAGGTCTCCTGGGTCATACCGCCCGCCTTGCGGACTTCCTGTAATTTTTCTCCAAACGACAATCCGTTTCCCTCGCTCTCTGCCGTTATTCTATGGGATGGCGGCGCGCCATTCCACCAACTTAAAGCTGTCATCGGGGATATTCGCCTCTCCCGGCGCCGCAACCTCAAGTTGGCAGCGAGGGTTTTTATCCCGTTTTTAGAAAGAAAAGTCTTCTTTTCTTTGAGTATAGCCGATTTTCCCTCCCAACGCCACTGTTTTTTTCTGACACATTTGTGGTTGCACTTTTTCTCTCCCTCCGATATACTAAGACTATGAAAAGGTGGGCCGTTTTTTTCAGCCGATATATTTGTTTTTCACCTGTTATTTTATACGAATCAGAGGTATTTTTTTATGGTCACTTACATGATTCCCTGTCTCCTGGGTCTTGAATCCCTGGTGGGAAACGAGATCCGGCGGCTGGGGCTTTCCGACATCCGGGTGGAAAATGGCCGCGTGCTTTGCAGCGGTACGGAGGCGGATGCCGCCCGGCTGAATCTCTATCTGCGCTGCGGCGCCCGTGTGCTTTTGGTGCTGGGCGAGTTTCCCGCCCACAGCTTTGAAGCGCTGTTTCAAGGCACAAAATCCATCCCCTGGGAGGATTACATTCCCGCCGGCGGCGCTTTCCCGGTGAAAGGTTACTCCATTTCCTCCCAGCTGCATTCGGTGCCCGCCTGCCAGTCCATTATCAAAAAGGCCATGGTGGAACGGCTCAAGGCCCACTATCATCTGGAGCAGTTTCCGGAAAACGGCGTGAAGTATCAGGTGCGCTTTTCTATTTTAAAAGATGTGGCAGCCCTGTGTCTGGATACCTCCGGCGAAGGGCTTTACAAGCGGGGCTACCGCGCCGTGGGCGTGGAGGCTCCCCTGCGGGAGACGCTGGCCGCCGCCATGGTGACGCTGTCCCGCTACCGGGGAAAGGACCCCTTCTGCGACCCCTTCTGCGGCTCCGGCACCATTCCCATCGAGGCGGCGCTCATCGCCAAAAACCGGGCGCCGGGTCTGGACCGCAGCTTTGACGCCCAGAAATGGGCATTTCTCCCCGCCCGCATCTGGATGGACGCGGCGGAGGAAGCCATGGACCAGGAATTTCACGGTCACTACGACATCTGGGGCGGCGATATCGACCCCCGCGCCGTGGAGATCGCCCGTGACAACGCCCGGAAAGCCGGCGTGGAGGATATGATCCGCTTTGAAGTGGCGGACATGCGTGATTTCCACCGCACGGAGCCCTACGGCCAGCTGGTCACCAACCCGCCCTATGGCGAACGTCTGCTGGAAAAGGCGGAGGCGGAAGAGCTGTATCGCGCCTTCGGCCAGACCTGGCGGGACGTACCCAAGGGCTGGCGCACGCTGATCCTTTCCAGCCACACGGAGTTCGAGCGCACCTTCGGCCATCCGGCGGACAAGAAGCGCAAGCTTTACAACGGCATGATCAAATGCGACCTGTTCATGTATGGCAACGTGTGAGCTGTTTGGACAGCGGTTTTTCAGATCGTTCACACTTCCCCTGCCGATAAAGAGACAGACGGCCAGGGTGAGGATCGGGAGGTAGTATCAATGAAGCATATTTTCATCATTAACCCCGCCGCCGGGAAAAATGACGGCAGCCAAAAAATTTACGACATGGCGGAGAAGCTGCGCCATGATCACGGTCTGGATGTGGACTGCATTCTGACCCAAAGCCCGGGCTATGCCACTGTGGTCACCCGCAGGATCGCTGAAGAGGGCGAGGATGTCCGCTTTTACGCCTGCGGCGGCGACGGCACCGTCAACGAAGTGGCCAACGGCATCATCGGCTTTGAAAACGCGGCCATGAGCTGCATTCCCATCGGCACCGGCAACGACTTCCTGAAAAACTTTGGGGAAGAGGCCGCTCTTTTTGCCGACGCGGAAAATCTGTGGGACGGCCCCCAGTTCCCGCTGGACGCCATCGACTGCAACGGCCGCATTGCTCTGACCATCGCCTGCTCCGGCATTGACGCCCGCGTGGCGGCCGACGTGCATAAATTCAGCGCCAACCCTCTGCTGGACGGCAAGAGCAGCTATGTGGCGGCGCTGATCGTCAACTTCCTCTTCAAGGGCATTACCACCCACTGGACGCTGGAGCTGGATGGCCGGGCCGTGGAGGATGATTACTCCCTGATCGCCGTGTGCAACGGCCGGTATTACGGCGGCGGCTTCATGCCCGTGGCCGAGGCCCGCATGAACGATGGCATTCTCAACACGCTGGTGGTGAAAAAAGTCAACCGCCGCACCTTCATCAAATTTGTCACCCCCTACTCCAAGGGCAATTATACAGAGTTTCCCCACATCGCCTTTTGTTCCACGCCCCAGGTGATCCATATCCACTCGGAAAAGCCGGACATCGTCACCTGTCTGGACGGCGAGACCATAACCAACTCCGATGTCACCATCCGTCTTTCCGATAAGCCCCTGCAATTTTTCGGGCCCGTGGGCTGCAACTGCAACAAGACGGCCCGCTGATTTTTGTTTTTTACGAATTTGTGAACTTTTTGTTTTTTTCTCTTTACCCCCTTGCAAAACAGAATCATTGTGGTATTATAAACAGCGTTAGCACTCAGAGAGATCGAGTGCTAACGCTGAATTGCTTTTTATTAAATAAGATATAAGGAGGCAACAAACATGAAATTAACCCCGTTGGCGGATCGCGTTGTGCTGAAGATGGTGGAAGCGGAAGAGACCACGAAAGGCGGCATCATTCTCACCGGCAGCGCCAAAGAGAAGCCCTCTGTGGCGGAAGTCATTTCGGTAGGCCCCGGCGGCACAGTGGACGGTAAGCCTGTGACCATGACCGTGAAGGCAGGCGACAAGGTGATCACCGACAAGTATGCCGGCAGCAAGATCACGCTGGACGATGTGGAGTTTCTTATTGTCCGTCAGAGCGATATTCTGGCAATCGTAGAATAAGCACGGAGGTAGATCATTATGACAAAGATTATTAAGCGCGGCGAAGAAGCCCGCAAGGCTCTGGAATCCGGTGTCAACCAGCTGGCGGATACCGTCAAGGTGACGCTTGGCCCCAAAGGCCGCAATGTGGTTCTGGACAAGAAGTTTGGTTCTCCCCTGATCACCAACGACGGTGTTTCCATCGCCAAGGAGATCGAGCTGGACGATCCGTTTGAAAATATGGGCGCGCAGCTGGTGCGCGAGGTTTCCACCAAGACCAACGATGTGGCCGGCGATGGCACCACCACCGCCACCCTGCTGGCCCAGGCCATGATCCGCGAGGGTCTGAAGAACCTGGCCGCCGGCGCCAACCCCATTGTGATGAAAAAGGGCATGTCCAAGGCCGTGGATGCGGCTGTGGAAGCCATCAAGACCCAGTCCAAGAAGGTCAATGGCACGGAAGACATCACCCGCGTGGGTACTGTCTCCTCCAGCGACGCCTTTGTGGGCAAGCTGATCGCCGAAGCCATGGAGAAGGTCTCCGCCGACGGCGTCATCACCATCGAAGAGTCCAAGACCGCTGAAACGTACAGCGAAGTGGTGGAGGGCATGATGTTTGACCGCGGGTATATCACCCCCTACATGGTCACCGATACCGAAAAAATGGAAGCTGTCATTGACGACGCTTACATTCTCATCACCGACAAGAAGGTCTCCGTCATCAGCGACATTCTGCCGCTGCTGGAGCAACTGGTGCAGGCCGGCAAGAAGCTGTTCATCATCGCCGAGGACGTGGAAGGCGAAGCCCTGTCCACACTGATTGTGAACCGTCTGCGCGGCACGCTGAACGTGGTGTGCGTGAAGGCCCCCGGCTTTGGCGATCGCCGCAAGGAGATGCTGCAGGATATCGCCATCCTCACCGGCGGCACTGTGATCTCCGAGGAGATCGGCCTGACACTGAAGGATGCCACCGTGGATATGCTGGGCCGTGCCCGTCAGGTGAAGGTCACCAAGGAGAACACCATCATTGTCGACGGTGCCGGTGATTCCGCCAAGATTAAAGAGCGCGTGGCCCAGATCCGCAATCAGATCAACGCCACTACCTCCGATTACGACAAGGAAAAGCTGCAGGAGCGTCTGGCCAAGATGGCCGGCGGTGTGGCTGTCATCAAGGTGGGCGCTGCCACCGAAACCGAGATGAAGGAAAAGAAGCTGCGCATCGAAGACGCGCTCAACGCCACCAAGGCCGCTGTGGAAGAGGGCATCGTGGCTGGCGGCGGCACCATCTATATCAACGCCATTCCCGCTGTCACGGCTCTGCTTGACAAGGTGGAAGGCGACGAAAAGACCGGTGTGCGCATCGTGGCCAAGGCTCTGGAGGAGCCCGTCCGTCAGATCGCGGCCAACGCCGGTATTGACGGCAGCGTGGTGCTGGAGAACGTGAAGAACTCCGGCAAGATCGGCTACGGCTTCGACGCCTATAAAGAAGAGTACTGCGACATGATTGCCGCCGGTATCGTGGACCCTGCCAAGGTGACTCGCTGCGCGCTGGAGAATGCCGCGTCCGTCTCCGCCATGGTGCTGACCACCGAGTCTCTGGTGGCCGACAAGCCTCAGCCCCCCGCGCCTGTGGCTCCCGCAGGCGGCGACATGGGCGGCATGGGCGGTATGTACTAAGCCCTGTTTTCCCAAAAAAGAAGCAAAATTGGCGGGGGTTTATCCCCCGCCAATTTCCTGTAAATTTTATTAAAAAGTAGTTGACAAGTAGACAGGCCCTATGGTATATTAATTCTTGCTTGTCGAGGAATTATCTCAATGGCGGCATAGCTCAGTTGGCTAGAGCATGCGGTTCATACCCGCAGTGTCCCCGGTTCAAATCCAGGTGCCGCTACCATCTCCGGTGAGGCGCAATGCGCCTCACCGGAATAACCCTCTTTTCCCGACATGGCCCGTTGGTCAAGTGGTTAAGACACGGCCCTTTCACGGCTGTAACATGGGTTCGAATCCCGTACGGGTCACCAGAAAGCGGCAAGATTTTGCTTGCCGCTTTTCCTATCAAAGTCCCGCCTCCCGGTCAATTTATGGTTGATTTTTTTCGGTGAGTGTGCTATCATATATCTCACACGGAGGATTAGCTCAGCTGGTTAGAGCGCCTGCTTCACACGCAGGAGGTCAACGGTTCGAGTCCGTTATCGTCCACCAAAACCTTCACCGACAGTGGGCTTTTGCAGCCCACTGTCGGTGGCACCGTAAATCAGCAAAAAATAAGCGTGGGTTTTGGGTATCTTGGTTTTTTGGGTATCTATCCCATTCCAGCTCCTGCGCCTCTCTGGGTCTCACCTCGGAACCGCGTCAGCAGGTATCAGCTGCTGTAACAGCTGGTTCGCTCGCTCCCGGTGAAGGGAGGTCCTGGCATAACTGTTTGCTCATCTATGGGCCGATCATGTTTTGCTTGCTTTGACCGGCCACTGGCATGGGTACCTCATTCAGTTGTGCTATATAATCGTCCTTGCGGGCGGTTATAACAAATGTGTCCCGCTCTGCGGGATGCAAAAAAGCAAGTTCCGGTGTATCAACACCAGACCTTGCTTGACAATCCGCGTTAATGTGTGGTATTTTAAACACATTAAACGCCCTGTGTCAGCCGGCCTTGTGATCTCTACACTTGGCCCGGTGCATCCGCCGGATTTCCCGATCCGGCGGATGTCCAGGGTATTTATTTTTGCTCTGCATTCGATGCAGGGCTTTTTTTCTTGCTTTTTGACATCATAACACTCTTTTTGCGATGACGCAAGGAATATTTTCCAGAGGGGAGCAGGAACGGCGGAGAGCTGCGTTGATATTTTTGTCTTAGGCAGAGGTTTTGGGAAGGAATTGGAGCTTTAGCTGCATACCCATTCCTTCTGCCAAACGCTTCAAAGTTTGCAGAGAGGGGTTTGCCGTACCGCTTTCAATTTTGCTGATGTCGCCCTGGGCAATCCCTGTTTTAGCCGCCAGTTCTTTCTGGGTCAGGTTTTGCGCTTTCCTTGCATCAATGACAGCTTGAATAATATCAAATTCCGGCTGTAAGGCGTTGTACTCCTTGAGTAACTCCGGGTCTTTGAGCTGCTCATTAAGGTATTCTCTAAATTCACTCATTGCTTAATTCCCTCCTTTCATATGATAGCTTATATTTTTCTGCAAGCTCAATTTCAGAACGCGGCGTTTTTACCGTCTTTTTTACAAAACCGTTAGTTAGGATAATCTTTTTCCCTACCACAAAGAAATACAGCACTCTTGTTATGTTGCTTCCTTGCTTTGCTCTTAATTCAAAAATGCCATTGCCGAGGATTGCGCTGTATGGCTCTCTAAGATCATTGCCATTTTGCTCTAACATATCAATGAGGCGGAGCATTTTAGCTTTCATCTTCGTGTCCAACGTATCAATAAAATCTTTTGCTGGAGCACTACCGTCTGATTTTCTATAAAACTCCACCTCAAACATTGCTGCACCTCGCTTAAAAGCATTTCTTTGATCTATACTCATTATATAGGATAAATCCTATATTGTCAACGCCTCTCTGTAGATTTTGAAAAAGATTTTTAGCAGGAGAGAGGGGCATTTCTTCCTTCCACCGTTAAGCGTCAGTCCCTCGCCATTTTATAAAAAGCGTATCGGGTAAGGCCCAGCTTCTGCATGGCAGCGGTGGCGGTCAGCTCACCGGCACGCCACGCAGCTGCAACCTCGTCCCAGCCGTCCGGCTTCTTGGATGCCGGCCGCCCCATCTTCTTGCCGGCTGCCTTGGCCGCGGCGTAACCTTCCGCCTGCCGCTGCCGGGTGAAAGCCCGTTCTTTTTCGGCCATGGTACCCAGCACTTCAACCAGGATGTTGTTGACCATATCGAAAACCCAATCCTGGCCTTCCGGTAGATCCATCATGGTAGTGGGCAGTTCGATCACCTTCACCCTGACGCCGAGCCGGCGAAAATACTCCAGCTCCGCCTTGATGTCCGCCTTGCTCCGACTGAGCCGGTCAAGGGACTTCACCACCAGCGTGTCACCGGGGCGCAGCATAGTTTGCTTCAGCGCCATATAGCCGGGCCGGTTCAGATCCTTCCCGCTCTCCTTGTCGGTGATGATGTCGCGCTCATCCGCGCCGAGCTGCCGGAAGGCGGTGAGCTGCCGATCCAGATTCTGGTCTCTGCTGGAGACCCGTGCATAGTAATAGGTTCTTGCACTCATAATGTGTTCCTCCTGTATAAAAAATATGATTTGTTTTCAGATATATCCGAAAAATAAAAGCCGGTGGTTTTCAGTCAAGAAAACACCGGCTTTTGGTTGTGTCAGAAAAAGTGTACTTTTTCAAACGGTATTATTTATATGACGCCTGGCAGTCAAAACTCTAATCTAAGCTGAATCTCAAAATTGACCCACAGGCATTCGGTACGCAGCGCACCGTTGGCGGCCTGCGCTGGTCGTTGTAGCTGATCCCAGCCTGTGAGCATATCGTTATAAAGCTCGCTGTCATAACCGGAGAGCATCACCGGCCCAGGATGATCCAGTAGCACACGGAGCAGTTCCTCGTGTCCAGCGTCATCCAGTTCCTCCCGGTACTGCCGATCAGATCGCGTGCGCAGCAGATAAGGCGGATCTGCGTAGACCAAAACTTCCGGCGAATGGAAACGCCGGATCAGATCCACGGCGGGGAGACACTCAATCTGAGCCTCTTTCAGCCGGCTCGCGGCGTCCATTACCCAACCGGGCAGCTTATTCCAGTATTGGGCAGCGTAGGCGGCCTCACGACCGGCCACATCATTTTTCCAGCCGGCCTTCTTCCGGGCAGAGCTGCCATGTGTTTGCCAGTACCGAATCAGCATCAGTCTGGCACGCTCTATCTCATCCAGCGCCGGCATGTTCCCGGATTTGAGAATCTGCCAGGCAAGATCATATTCTTCCCGGCTGTACGGCGTGGCCCAGAGCGCCGCGGCCAGTTCTTCCGGACGCCGGCGAATGACGGAAAAGAGATTAAAAATCTCACCATCCAGATCGTTGATCGTTTCGATCGGTGCGGGAGCTTTGTTAAAAAACACGGCTCCGCTGCCGAAGAATGGTTCCAAATAACTCTTATGTGGCGGCATCATCCCCACGATCCAGTCCGCAACGGACCATTTCGCACCTGGATATTTTAATACAGATCGCATCATAAAACCTCCTGAAAGTTACTTTTGCTGAAAGACGCCTGCGGGCGGGAAAAGGGGGAGAGGGAGAGCAAAAGAGCGGCGGCCTGCTGGGCCGCCTCATGGAGAAAGTCACCTCTCCCTCTCCCCCTCGTCGGGGCATGGAAAACTCCTCCGGAGTTTACCACACCCCGCCTTCACCCCCGTACCCTCTCCGACTTTCTCCGGGTATGAGAAACGCTTTTGCGAGAGTTTTGGAACGCTTTTAAAGCTGCTGACGCGTTGATCCGCCGGCAGCCTCTACCGAAACCGCTCAGATCTGACGCCAGATCCGCATTCGCAGGCGCTTGCGAATTTGCTATGTCCGTCACACGCGCACACGCGCGCGTAGTAACTCTTTCTTCTCCAACAAGTAAAAGCTAATCGTTATCTAAGTCCTAAGAGAAGTTCGGTAAAAATCGGACTACTAACTTCTGAGAAAAGGATTTCCAAAGGCGATTGATGGCAATAATGGCGCGTTCCAATAGGCATGGTGGTGCCTTGGTAATCGCGTTGTCTTGCGTCTGCTCTGACGCCGGGTCGCGCTGAGGAACAAAATGCAGCAGAGAAAGCAGATAATAGGAGTTTCTGGAAAACTTGTGGCAGGCCTTGATGCAATGCTGCACCAAGAGGCCGGGTAACTTCTTCAGCTCCTTCAGGACGCGGCACACGGTGCTGTGCGCCGCTCCAATGCCCGTTTCAATCTCGGTAAGGCAAGGATATGCCCTGCGCTCATTACCGGCCGCACGGTAAAGGTAGAGGTAGACACACATGGCAGCAGGCGTCAGATCCGTATTGGTGAGAACATGGCGCGGGATCAGCGTAAAGCCGCCTTCAAATTTGAGGTTGCAGATGTAAACGTTTTTGCCGTACACGAGCTGCTTCTTGCGCTTCAGATATCGGTAGGAACGGCCCTTTTGGATATAACCGGCTTTAATCAGCTTTGGAATGGCATTACGCACGGATTTTTCGCCGCAGCCTGACAGTGCGGCCAGTTCCTCCGCCGACCGGCGGCACCAGCCCAGGGCGTTCCTGTGTGCGTACAGTGTGGCACCCACTACGCGGTCTGTATAGGACAATTCTGTATTGCTGAGTAAAGCATTCGGTATCTTGAATTTTGGTTCCTTCATCTGCTGTGTTCTCCCTCTATCTTGTTTTTGGGCAGAAAAAAAGCCGGCCCTTATCGGCCGGCCCTTTTCCCTATTTTCGCCTTTCTGGAGCGATTCTGACGGTCGCTATTGATACACAGCCTGCCAAACTATATCGTATGGGCTGGTGTCTGTCTGGGCGCAAGGTGCAGATCTTGCGCCCAGGAGGGGCAATTAAGCCTCTTCTGGGCGTTGTGACTGTTTTTAAGAACTTAGCAAGGCCTCGGCTCCGGCACGGTCTGCATGGCAACCGGCCAGCGGAAACACCGACAAATCGCAATGGTAATACTCCGCGGTATCATCTTTGTGGTACTCCATTGTTTCCTCGATTGTTTCAAGATCATTGATATATGGCGTAGCGATGGCATAATCGCCCACCTGAGCCACAAACATATAGCCTGAAACATCAACTGCCTCGCCGTTTTTATCCCTTTCAAGAATAAAAACTTGAGAACCAGGCTCATAGTTTTTCTTCATATTCCTGTTCCTTTCCGGTGTTAGTAAGAATATGCTGAGTCACTTTTTGAAAAAGAAAAGGATTCCGCCTCTGCTTTATCGTGCCGATGCTGCTCGACCAGATCCTGGTTAAAGTCCTTCAGCAGCGGCTTCTCCCTCGTGACCGTGTATGTATCCTTCAGTTTGTCGAAGATCTCTGCGGCAAAGTTGTTGCCGGCCGGATCATTGTCCGTACAGATATTGATGTGGTCAATGTCTCTGTTCACCAGGAAGGCCATCAGAGCCTTATCAGAGACGCCGCCCAACGCAATATAGTTTTCCGATCTGTCCGCTGCCGGCCGCATGGAGAGATAGGAGAGCAGATCAATTTCCGCCTCAAAGACGTTCACCACCTTACTGGCCGGGTTCTCAATGCGGAAGCGGTATTCCTTCCTGGAGCCGTTTTCATCGCTGCGGACATATTCACCCGCTGCGGGATTGGAGATCGTGCTGCGCTTGAAGGCAGACGCCGGGCGTCCGGCATAATCATGGCCAACAAAAACCACGTTGCCATAGTCCTTGGACTGGTACACCGCACCCTGTTTCATCAGGTCGGAAACAAGGCACTTGTCCAACTTCCGCGTCCCGACAAGGTAAGCATAAGCGCGTTTGTCGTTCTCCGCGCGATCCGGCAGGGTGAAGGCGTGGTCGATGCGCTGATCCCGGCGCTCATCGGCGCGGTGCTGCACAACATTTTCATGGCCATAGTCCACGTTCATTACATCCAGCACCTTCTTTGTGGCGTCCTGAAAGGTCATGCCCTGCGTCCACATGAAATAGTCAATGGCACTGTTGCTGCCCTTGTGCTGCGAGAACCAGTAGAAACCTTTGCCTTCGGTGATAAGTAAGCTATCATGCTCCCGGCTCCGGTATTCGTTGTTTTTCAGCGTCAGCGGCTCGCCGGCACGCTTCAGGATGTCCAGCACGTCCTGCTCTTTGGCCAAGGCAACCAGCTCCGGCTTGATGTAGACGGCAGCTTCAGTTTTATGCCGCTGACTTTTGTTGAGATGCTGCGCAATTTCTTTTTTAGGCTCCGGTTCTCGGACAATCGGCTCACCAGTCTGCCAGTTGATATTCATTTTTTGCAGTAGGCGGCGAGCTGCCTGCGTAGATTCGTTGTCTTCGTGACCACGCGCTGTTTCCATGCGCTGCTCCAGTATGGTTTTGTCCCTTATTTCTCCGGAGGCAACCGCAGCCTGATACTCCTCAATAGCGGCAGCGCGTCTTGACTGATAGTCCTTTTCAGCAGTAATGCCGTCTTTCAGCCGTTTGTCATGCTGCCGTTGTGTTTCACCGTGGGGGAGCCTGGTCTTGTCTAAATTCCAATCGCTGACAGGGCTGCTGAGGCCTCGCTTACCCAAAAACTCATCAAGGGTCATTGGCGCAGGATCTTTCTCCTTCCCAGCAGTTGGCTCTATGCTTACCAATGTCGCCCCCGCATCTGTAAAGGCTGCGATGGATTGCATCAGCTCCGCCTCAGATGCCGCCTTTGCCATGCGGATCACCGGCTCTGCCTGATTGGGGAAAAGGACGGCAACACGGTATTCCTGCTGCTGCGGATCTTCCGGAAGTAAGACAGGCTCTCTGTCTTTTGTATTGTCTGCTTCCTGTACCTCCAAATTTTCCGTGTTGACATTGGCACGGAATTGTGCTACATTATCAACGTAGTCACCGGACTGCAATCCGCTCAGTAATTGTAACTGAGGGCTTTGCAAAATCTGGTGGCTTATTTTTTCGCCCACATACAAAATGCGGTTTTCCTCAAGGGCGTGCTGTATAAAAAGATCAAAGCCATTTCGCCCATAGGCGCTATTTAAAGAATTTGTAAGTACACTTACATTATTGACTTTTGCTGTCACATTCGCTTGAATAGCCAAAATCACGGGCCGTCCCTGCTGATCTAACATATCGGAAACCACGACAATACTGTCATGAGGACGTGTGTGCGAGACCATTACCATTGCAGGATCTGCAACCGCATCTGGAAGGGATTTAAGGATTTCTCTGGAAAGGTTGTGCCGGTTGGCACCCACATCCTGATCTTCTTCATGAACCTTTCGCAGCTTTCCGCTTTTTACCACCAAGGGAAGGTTGATATCAAATCCGTATTTTGCGAGGTTGTCAGGTGTTTTGCCTAAGACTACACGCGTTTGTGAAAAATCCTTCGTACCGTCTAACGCGGCATCAATGTCATTTGCCACATGATCCATCTCAATGGCGTGGGTAAATTCTCCACGTTCCACCAGATAATCCGCAATGGCACCGGCGTCTTTAATGGCAGCGTACAGTTCCTCCGGCTTTTCCTCCAGCACCCCGATCCAGCTCTGGATATAGGCCTTGTGCAGTTTGAAATGTTCCTCCAGCGTTTTTTCCGGCATGGACAAGCCCAGCTCTTGCGCTACAAAACCACTGGCAATCTCCGCCCGCAGCTCCTCGCGGGCATATTCCGGGCTGCCAAAGCCGCCGGACATGGAGCGGTTGAGCCGGCTTTCATGGCCAGTGGCGTGGCCGCACTCATGCAGCAGGGTACACATATAGCCATACACGTCTTCAAAGGTCGTGGCGGGTGGCAGCACCACTGTATCGCGGCCGGGGGAGTAGTAAGCTCGGACGCCTTCTTCTTTGTAGCCCACAGCCATGTTCTTCAGCAGCGTATCACGCTGGCCACAAATGACGCCAATATCCGTCTCTGGCAGCTGGGGCAGCTCCGGGACGCCATCCATTTGCTCCGCATTGAATACCGGCGAGCAGCGGACACTTAAAAACAGATCTTTCCTGGCCCGCTCCGGATCTTCGCGCTGAATCCGCTGGGCTTCCGCCCAGGGCAGCAGCTTGTGCATCTGCTTGTCGTAATACGCCCAATACTCAACCAACACGGATTTTTCGCCTTTGCAGATATGCCAGCCTTTGTCCTTGGCCTGCTGGAAGGTACACCAGCGCGGATCGGTGTAGCCCTTTAATTCCCCAAAGATGGAGAGGTTTATGGTGTTCACGCCACGATACCGCTTGCCGGTGGCACCGTTTATGGGTGTGCGCTGCTGCCAGACAGCGTGCCAGGGCAGCTTGTCCGCCTTCAGTGCAGCAATGAATTGTGCGGATAACTCATCACGCAGCTTATTTTCTGTGGCCATTTTCGTCTACCTCCTCTCCCTCCAGCGTGAAGTAGCGAACCTCTTCCGCCTCCATGCTCTCCAGGAAGGCAGGCTCCTCCTCAATCTCAATGCGCCCCAGGATCTCTTTTTCGTTACTCATGATTGTTCCTCCTTCAGATAAAATGCAATGCCGCCCGTATACCGGGCGGCATTGGTTGACAATATGGAAACGGCAGCCGGTTTCGGCTGCCGTTGTATAATGCTCATAGGGAGTGTCAAAGCTCCATGTCCCAGGACTGGGAGGCTCGATCACGGGAATGTGCGTGAGTTCTGTTCAGTTCTGCTCTAAGATGCTGGATTTCACCTTGTGCCATGCTGTAATCATGTTCCAGCCTCTGGTACTTTTCCTGCAAAACCTGCATCTGACCGGCGAAATCCCCCAGCTTTTTAACAGAATCGACAATACCGCGCTGATCGGCATCAAGCCGTTTGTAGCGATCATCTGCCACCGCATTGCGCTTTGCATCAGCTTCGAGATAGCTGCGAAGTTTCTCATGCTCAGCGGAAAGAACACTGTTGCTGGGGGTGCTTCCCCGAACCAGTTCACGGTAATCTTCATGAAGAATGTTATTTGCCGGTTCCATTAAACGCGCTAATTCTTTATTTCGCTCATCAAGGTTTTTCCCGATCCATTTCTTATAGGATACAATGGCAACAAGTCCTCCACCAAAAAGAGAACTGACAAGACTGACTAAAATGGTTTGCAATGTACTGTCCATAGTAGCACTTCCTTCGTCAAAAATTTCATGGAAGCCCCAGATAAACACAAGCAAAGAGAAACTCACAATACAAACGGTATCGGCAATGTCGTTTATCAAAAATGTGGGGTCTTTTTTCATGATAGCATACGTCCTTTCTTTTGGCAATTTTGGTCACTTGAAATAGAAGTTTTTGTTCAGCCGGACATAGCCGGTTCTGTGTATGACAATCAAATTGTCGCCCAGGTTCGACCACTCCGTAAGCGGGATAGCATATTCTTCAGCATAGCTGGTGCTGGTGCTGCCTCCGTGACTGCTGGAGGTAGTGCTTCGCTTTGCGGCATCCTCTTTGCCCACCATTTCGGAAAAGTAGCGCTTAGTATCATTATCCCGGGCGGACAGGACGACTGTATAAGCGGTATTGTCCAGGATCACTTTCCGTTCTTTCTCGCCGTATACAAGGTCAAGATCGGCCAGTGATTGTGTCAAAAGGCAGATGTTACAGCCGTTCTTCCGAAACTTCCGCAGGGGACCGAGGATCTCAAGATGCCGCAAACTTGCAAATTCGTCCAGGGCAAGTAAGATCCGCTTATCTTTATTCCGGTCATATTGCCGGCCGGAGATGTAGTCCAGCATCTGCGATACCACAAGATTCATAAACAGGGAATAGTATTCCTGCTTCTTATCCGGCACGACCAGGAAAATCTGCGCTTCCTCCAGGTCCTCCGGCGCGATGTATGGCTCGGATTTGCTATTCGGCCGGCGTAGGATCTGGGCCATCTTATGATTGTCGGCAAAGATTTTAATGCAGTCATTTAATGTTGATTTTGCTCCGTTGACATTCTCCTCCTTTTCCCCGGCAAGGGATCGAACATAACCCTTGCACAGTTCATTGTCGCCTTCAAGAATCGTATGGCACAAGCCTGTTACTGTGGCAAAAAACACTGTCTTGCAAATCTCAACGAAATCATACCCCAGATCAAAATAGAACAGCATACCAGCCAGGAAGATCTTCCGTGCGGTACGCAGAAAGTATTCCTGGGCGTCCCGCGCTGTCGGCGGCAGCGGCACCATCAAATTGACAAGCTGCTCCAGCTTCTCCCTCTGTTCGTCAGGATCTTTTTCCTTGTCTATTTCATCGAACACATTGTAAATCATACTGTGTTCCGGATCATCCGGCGCGAGGATGCATTTTTTCTCGCACTCCACGTTTTTGCTGATGTCGCCGGAAATGTCGATACAGAAAAACGATCCCAGCCACACCCGCAGCGTCGGAATGAGCAGGGCAGCGGTCTTGCCAAGGCCGCTGCCGCCGAAAATGCCAATATGACCTTCAGCCTTGTAGCTCTGATATACTTTTTTATTTCCCTTCAGCCCAAAGATAAAACCGTCAGGATGATTGGATATCGTCAGGCCGCTGCCCTTCAACGTGTTCTTCACTTTCAGCTTTTTGTGTTCGCCAGAGGTGATATTTGATTTTTTCAGCAGCAGCTTAACAAGTACCACCACCACCAGAAACACCAGCCCAACCAATACCGCACGCCAAAGCAGCGGCATAAGGTGTGTTAAAATGTTCGTCATGTCAACCTCCTCCTTAAAACATGGCCAGGATATCCCGGACAATCTGATTCATATTATCAAAAAACAGTGACCGCGTATTGGTATACAGCAGCGTGATGATGGCAATGGCCATCAGGATAACGGAAAGCACGGTAAAGGCCACGCGGAAAAGGCCGACCAGAAAATCAAGGAGAACCTGTGTTGTCCCCTTTTTCCGAATGATGATCGTATTTTCTTTTTCGTCCTCGCGCTGCTTGGCGTCATACAGTTCTCCCACAAATTCATTGAGTGTTTTGGCCTCCGTCTGAACTGTTCTTTCCGCAGCATTGAGATCCTCCCGGCCATTGTTTTCATAATAGCCCGCCAGGATCTTCTCCAGCTGCTCTTTTTGCTCGCCGGGAGAGAGCGCCGTGTTTACAAGCCCTTTGATCTGCTGCGCCACAGCTGCCTTGACGATTTCATTGTTGGGGTGATTGGTTGGCACCAGCAGCACAACGGCAGCCTTATTCGTGCGGTAAATACGTTTCGCAATGTTTACCAATTCCTCGCCGTCATTGAGATACTGCTGCGTATCGTAGATGATGGCTCTGGCAGTCTGAGCGGCAAGCAGAATGTCGTTTTCCTGCTTTCGGATGTCATAATTCTCTGGCACAAAAGTAATCTCCTCGTGGAGCCGGCTTTCCAGCGCCTCCACAATATGCCCCATTTTAATGGGATCTCCGACACAAACGATCATGATGCCACCTCCCTTAACCGCCCAACTGAATCAGTTGATTATTTTGCGCGGCGATTTTATCTTTCAGAGCCTTCTCATCCAGAGCAATCTGTTCCAGCTCACTTTGGAGCTTAACCTGTGTTGTTGACAACTTCTGAATACTCTTCTCTGTTTCTGTTCTTTCTGCCTGCGTTTGAGCAGCTTTTTTTGCTGTTAAATCCGCCAGCTTTGTGTAAGAGTATTCAATATCCGCTTCTTTTTTTGCCTGGGTTGCCTCCAGCTCCGCCAGCGTTTTTTCATAACCGGCGATTCTGCTTTGGCAGGCGTGGATTTTGTATGCGGTGTCGGTCAGCTCGGAGAGATGCCCGATATTGGCAACGCTTTTGTCGTTCATGCCGATTTTATAATTGGCATTGCCCACGCTGATCGTGAGGGACACTTCTGTCCAGCGCGGCGAGATATCATAGACCCTTACCACCAGCATATCGTCCATCTGACGGTATACTTCGCTTTTATAGATCTCATCGCCGGCCCGGCAAGTGATAATGTATTTCGGCTCCCGATCCAGGGACACGTTCAGCACGTCGAGCAAGATCTCAAAGGCTCGATCCTTGGGAGCGTAATCCCAGGCGTCCAGCGTAAACGTATAATCTCCCATCTCTGTGACGGTACCAATGGGCGCAGCCTCCACCCCCTTGTAGATCTTTGGAAAAAAATATCTGCTGGAGAAGAAAAAGAGATAGCCGGCTATGAAGACCAGGAGGAAGACCTTCAGCCCGCAATCACTCTGCTTCTTCCACTTTTCCCGCTGCTCTACCGTGGCTTGCAGAAAACCTTTATCCATGTCCGCCACCTCCGTTGAAAGGCCGATATACCCGATTGTCGGTATGGAACAGAACAAACAAGCTCTCCAAATTCGTTCGGCCCCGATTGAATCTGGAGGGCAGGATCAGGTAGAAGCTGCAAATGCCGCTGAAGATCATGTAGGGGATGAACATAATGCCGCTGACCAAATCCCGCAGCATATACGCTACCAAAAGGTAGGCAATGATGAAGAACAGGCCGGACAGGTTCAGGTGTTTGGCCGCCTTGGTTTTACTGTCAATATTGGTGATGACGTTATTGCTTGCCATCTTCCGCTTCCTCCTTTCTATTATTTTTATCCTTGCTGGGCTGGTAGGATTTATAAGCCTCTTCCAGCTGCTGCGCCTTGGTGTAGTTTTTCATCTGATAAGCCTTTGCGTCCTCCGGCGGCCGAATTGCCTCATGCTTTTTGCCCCGGACAATGGCGTTCATTTGAGCATTGAAGTCTTTGCGTTCTTCCGTTGATGCGCTTGCATCAGGCGATAGGCGCTTTACCGCATCGGAAAATGTGGGATTGTGTACCCTTACCCCGGTAGGGCGTTGATCGGCGCTGCGGCTGGAAGGCCTGCTGGAGCTGCGGTCGCCGGCCGCATTTTCCATCGGCTTGATGGAATCTTTGGGAAAATTCGTGGTTTTCTTGTGTGCCTTTGCCCCGGAAGAACGCTGATCGGCGTTGCTGGAGGATGTGCTGAAGCTGCTGGCGGCAGCCGTACCGCTCAGCGGAACAACCGGATCTTTTGGAGTATTTGCCTTTGGCTTAGAGGATTCATCCTCACCGCTGCCAGGTGCCGCATCCATAAAGTCCGCGCTAAAACCGGCGTTTTTCTGTTCCTGAGCCTTTGCTGCATCATCAAATGAAGCCTGCGCGTTGCTTCCGGGAGAAACAGCCTGGCTCTGTGTATCCGGTTCTGTGGCAGCTGCCGGCTGGGTGCGGGATTGTGTGCTTTCTTCGGCCTGTTGCTCCTTTCGACCGTCACGGATCTTCTGATTCAATTTTTTGCCAATGGTTTCACCGGGGGTAGCGTAACCGGTTTGCACGCTGCGTTCATGCTTTGTCTGTCCGGTGGCAGCAGCCATGCCGGCATTTTTAATGCCGCTGGCGGCTTTGGCAGCCGTCGAGGTACCGCTTTTCAGCACGCTGCCCGCCATACCCATCATGGCCATCGTCCGGCCAACAGAAGATTTCAAACCTGCATCCATACCCAACAGCCGCTCTACCAGATTCGGCCCGTCAATGACGGCGTAAGCGACGAAGACCGAAACGATGCCTTTGCCCAGACCGGTGATCCCCAGACTGGTGATCGCCCCGGTGAAGATGACGTATAATTTGATGCACAGCACACTGACACAGAGCGTAATGTAGGTGTCTCGGATAAACAGCAGGAGGGCCTTCAGCCGCTCTCCGTTGCTGACGTCGGCGGCATACATAAATGCCAGTATCCGGCTGACCACCAGTTCATAGGCCATACGAACATTTTTATAGGCCAGCGCACCATACATCAGGATCAGCGCGCCAAGCTGCAAAAGGCAGGAGAAGAAATCAAAGCTGTACCGATAATAAAACTCATTGCCGATGTTGGCGCGTGTAATGCCATCATCGTTTTTCTTCAGCTCCGATCCGTCGGCAGTGGAAATCAGATGAAACTTAATTTTGTTATTAAAATTCTGGCTCCAGCCGTACAGCTTTTTTCCGTTGGCGGCCGTATACCAGTCCAGCGTTTCATTGATGTTGATTCGGCTCATATCATCCGCGCTTTGGATGCCGGCTCCATAGAGGATTCCGTCTCCGGCCTTGTAGTTCAGAGCGTCAATATCACCGTTTTTCTCGATGTGTACCAAATCAATGATGTTATTTTCCAAAAGGTCATACGATTGGGAGGTTTGGCTGCCGCCATCCAGTATTCCATCCTTAAAGGACGCAGCCAGGCTGTTTGCCGTGGAGAAAAGATAACCGGAGCAGCTTACCGCCAGGATGCCGATGAGAATATTGCGGATAAGGTTGACCTTTTCCTGCTTGACCATGTAGGTCACGCCCAGCCCGGCCACACACAGGCAGGTGATGGCCACCAGAACAGGCTTCAGCTGCTCAAGGATGGCATTGACGTCCGGATAATTTGTCAGGTCGATCAGGCCGAAGGTCTTGTCATATAATGTTTCGCAGGCCTCAGACACCCGGCATACCAGCTTTGTCAGCCCAAAGCCGATCCAGCGCAGTGCGTCCCCTATCATATTGTGATTGGCTAGGATGGCACTGTTGTTTTCGTACCAGGCCGTACCGCTGGCTTCCGAGTTATCATCTGTTTCCTTCTTCAAGAAGTTTTCCGTCTGCTCCGCAGCGGCAGTCGGCTGATCCTGTGTTCCTTCCGCCGGCGCAGCGTAGGCGGAGACTGCAAGAGGAACCAGAAGGATCAGCAGCAGAAACAGTGCCGCCACGCCTTGTCTCATCTTCTTATAAATTTGAATCACTCCCTTTATTCTGTGCTCCAGCCGCCATAGCCGTAAACTTCTATCCAGGCGTCCAGGCTCTGGAGATACGGTACTTGCGCACCGGCGACCATACCGTTGCCGATATAAATAGCCACATGACCGGCGTAATGACCGCAAACATCGCACCAGGCGCTTTCCCGGTGATTGTTTTCGTACATGGTGCCGTTTGGCCGGATGCCTGAGAAGATCAGCGCACCCTTGGGGATTGCCCCCTCTTTGTTGGCGCTGGTGCTGTGATTATAGGCGCAGCACGTCCCGTTATAGGGCAGTCCAGCGTGGTGATACACAACGCTGCACCAAAGTTCACACTGACCACCGTAGCCTTGACGGTAGGGACTTGTCCATTGTGCCGTTTCATCCAATATGCGCCTGGAAAATGCTGTATCTATGTCATTTACGCCGACATAGGTCGCTTTCCCAATCAGGTCTTCTTTTTCCTGATCGTATTGCTGCTGATAAGAAACAGCGCCTGCTATGGCGCTGCTCTGGCCCATCAGCTGCCCGGCCACGGCCGCCATCACGACGGCTATTAACAATAGGAAAAGAAAAGCAGGCAGCCCGATCCAGCCGATTACCTTCAGCAACAGCTTCCTGCCGGCTTTTTCCGTAGCACCTTTTACGGTGTTCATTCTCTCGCCACCACCTTAACGGCCACCTGCGAACAGGGTTTCCTCATAATCTTTGCTGAGCCAGGTCTTGAATTTCATACTGCGGTCGCCGGCAATACTCATAATCGTTTCGCCTTCCAGCAGAGATGGGATCTGCTCCACCTGATCGAAGGTCATGCCGTCACCGAAGATATTGCGGATATGCTCTTTGGCGGCGCTGTCCTGCTTGAACATGAATTTATATTGCGACAGCTCGAACAGCAGCCGGATCTTATCGACGCCCTGGGCATCTGCCTGCGGCATAAAGTCACGCACTGACTGTGACGCCAGGGTAATACCGGCAAAGTATTTCCGAGCCTCGCGCATATAGCGGATGACCATATCCAAAATGTGAGACATGGAAGTGTTGACCCAGCGATGGCTTTCGTCGATGATAATGAGAAACTTGGTGATGTCCTCAACCGGCACGGTGCCGCTTTCCCATTGCGATTTTGCCTCCACACCGTTATTGACGGCATTGTCCCAGCACAGGGAAACAAGGTTTTGCATTTGCGCCGTGAAGATATTGCCCAGATCCTTGATGGCGGAAATATCAAATGTCACGATCTTTTCCATCGTGATGTCATTGATGGTGGTATGGCCGTCAAACATATTGCCGAAGTTGTTGCAGAGATTTTCAACGGCGCTGAGGATGATGCTGAGGTTCTTTGCTTTCTCCACGTTCAGCGCGGTCTCAACGTCTGTGGTGGACTGTGCGTCCTTCTCGCTGATGTAACGGATAAAATTCTCCAGATATTGCCGTAAATCGGACAGGGTGGGATATTCCGCTGCTTCCAGGCCAGTGATGATGTTTTCGTCGCTGGGTACGAGCTGGTATTTGGCGTAAAATTCTCGTAATTGATTCGCCAGCTCTTGCAGCAGATGATCGCTCATGGAAGGTATAATGCACTTAAAAAAGGATTGCAGCTTTGAGATATGGTTGGCATAGCTGGTATAATCGTCCTCGCCGGAACGGAGGATCTCCAGGGGATTGAGCATACCGTCCTTGCCGTTGCATTTGATGATCTTTCCGCCAAACTCATAGGTCAGCTTTGTGAACTCTCCGGAAATGTCGAAGGTGCGAATGTAGTTGCCGATGCTGGCGTTATGTTTAAAGCGTTTCTTCAGCAGCGTGGACTTGCCGCTGCCCATATCCCCGCAGACGATGCAGTTATAATGTTTGCGCGTTTTGGTTTTGGAAAATTCATCGAAGATCACGGCTCCACCCGTTTCCGTAAAGCCCAGCAGGTCGCCCTGCTCGTCGATCAGCTCGCTGTGGTGGAAGGGATAACCGGTGGCAAGCTGCTCCGTGGTCAGTGTCAGCCCTTTCATGACGAAGGGCTGCAAATGCGTGGTATGGCTGGACTGGTAAAAGGCTTGCCACTCGGTCTTCTGTTCGTTGAGCAGCGTGGTGGTCTTATATCCCTCTGCCTCCAAATTTTTAAAAATTTCGCTGCATTTTTCCTCCAGCTCCTGAAGGGACAACGCCTTGACAAAGATCCGAAAATCGCAGATTTTAATGACCTCGCCCATGCGGGACAATTCATCGAACAGCGATTGCAGCTCCTGCTTTCGCTTTTCGGCGTCGTAATACTCCAGGTACGTTTTGGAGGAAACCGCCCGGGCGTTTTCTTCTGAAATCGAGCGGTTGATGTTCTTCTTGACCTCGTTCATATCCTTGGTGCTGACATCAAAGCTGCAAATGCTGTTTGATACGGTAAAAACCCTTGTAAGCCAAAATTGGGAGAGGGAATTTGGCAGTTCGTAAATATGCAGGCAGCGTACATAGCCATCGCCCATCCGGACAAAACTTGCGTCCTTAAATGTGATGCCGCCCTTTGGCTGAATCAGATCAAACAGTGTTTCATCTACTTTTTTCTTCGCGCTTTTCTGTTCTTTGCGGCTCATTCTTCAGCACCTCTTCTCTCATAATAGTGCAGGTCGATTTCCGTATTCATATTGTTTAGCTTTTGGAGGATCTGTCCTTTCTCATATTGGTTGATCTCTTCCACCAAACGGTTTGTGCCGCTGCCTGCAAATTTCAGCAGATCCTCCTTGTTTTTGATAAAGCCCGCCTCTGCCTCCCCAAAGAAAAACAGATAGAAGTTTTGCGTACTCACATTGCTTTCCGCCAGCTCCAGCTCTCGGATCTGGCGGTCGAGCCAACGACGTCTCACCGCGTCCTGCGCCCGCTCCCGGTGATGCTGCAAAACCTGTTTCTGGTTGGTCAGTGTCAGCGGAAATTTCATGGATACGAATTTCAGATCACAACCCACCGTCTTATAAATCTTCATCAAGTTGTAGATCTCCAACTGGATCTCATCGTCTGCCGTGTTATCCAGGTCGCGGGGGATGATCCGCAGAATATCCATGTAGCTTCCGTCCTCCAGCACGAATGCCGCCAGGCGTTCGTCGTAAGAACGGATGGGGATGACCTCCAGACAGGTTTTGATTGCCTCCGGCTTTTTCCCTTTTGCCGGCTTTTGCTTTTTTTCTCGAAGCATACACGCTCCTCCTTTCGATTCGTTTATAGCTGTATTCCCACGCCAAAACGCAGAAAGAATGTTCTGCGCTTTGGCGTGGGCGAGGGGGAAGCACCCCCTCACCCGGCTGCCGGCAAGGCCGTCACATGAACCAGCTCATGATCTCTTTGCCCAGGGCGCTTGCGCCAAAAGCAATGGCGGACCCGATGAGCAGCCATTTGATACTCTCTTTGAATTTCACATGACTGTCCGCACCGCCGATAATGGTTTCAACGCCCATGATGAGCAGCATCAAAATCAGAACCGCCGTCAATACGGGCTGTGCCGCATCGCAGATCTTGTATATACCGTTAACCAATCCTGCCATAATAAAATCTCCTTTTCATGTTGTGGCCCCATGGCGAAGGCCATGGGGCATTTGTTTATTCTTCTTCACGCTTTTTCTTTTTTCGCAGCACCGCGATTACTACCGCAGCGGCCAGTGCCAGCACCAGAACACCGCCACCGATCATCAGCAAAGTTGTAACGACATTGCTCTCGGCGTGATAGGAGGCCATGGCGGTGGCCTGGTATACGCCGTCCGGATGAGCGGCGTCTACGTAGGTGATCTCCGCGTCATAGACGGGATCGGCACTATATGTCGCTGTCCAGATTGGGGTCTCCCGGGTACCGAAATAGGTGGCTGTGCGGGTATACTCGCCGCCGGTCTTTACAAAGTCGCCGCTCCAGGCCGCCCCGGTGATGGTGTAGGTGCTGCCGTTGCCCCCCAGGTAGGCCGCCACATCCGCCTCGTAACCGCTCCAGGTGGGCGTATTGCCGGCAATGGTCACGATTTTGCCATTGAATGCATACAGCGGGCTTGCTGTATTTGGCGTGCTAAAGGCAGCGTCGGAATTAAAGTCCACCGTTTTCGTGCCGGCGACCACATCGGTCAGACGGTAGGCAGCTTCACCCACTGTCAGAGCAGCCGGCACATCGGCACGGGCAGCGTATTCGCGTACTTCCTGGCTGATCGGCTCCGCTGACCATGCGGGTGTCTTGGCTGTAAGCCGGTATTCTTTGCCGGCAACTGTTTCGGTGATCTCCTTGGGATACTTGTCCTGATCGGTCGTCTGCATGGCCTTTACAACGGATACGGGCTGCGTCAGCTTACCCAGCTCGTATTTCACGTCATCGAGAATAAAGGCCTTTCCGTCCACCGTGATTTCCGGTTCCGCGTCGTACTTCAGATCAGTGGGATCGTCCACGGTAAATTGATAGGTCTTGGTGGCCGTGCTGCCATCCACGGTTACGTCCCCAGCGGCAAGAGCCGTGCAGGGAAGACAAAGCAGCAGCGTTGCCGCTGCTGCCATTGCCATGAGGCCGTTCTTTTTTCGCATAAAAAATTCACCTCCTCCTTATTCATTTTCGTCGCGTTTTGTGTTTTTGCGGGTGCTGCGGATCAGGACACCGGCACCGGCAAGTGCCGCGCCGCCCAGCGCAAGCCAAAGGATCATATTGGCGACGTCGCCGGTTTGTACCCCAGGCTGTAAGCACTGAAAGCGTTGCAGCGCGGGCAAGTCCTTCAATGTAATTGTGCCAATGGGCATTTTGAACTTCACCGTCTGGCCTTCGTCATTCAGATCCGCGTGGGTGGCATAGGTTTTGCCGTCCCTGGCCAGCGTTTCAAAAGCCACCACGTTGTGCCCGGCGAGGCCGGCGGCGTCAAAGACGAAGGCTACATCAACGCTGCCATCGGCCGCAGCTGCGGTGAAGGTAGTGCTGGCGGTGACGGACTTTCCCTGGGCATCCAGCACCGCCTTGCCGGTGGCCTGATCCATCAGGACGCCAATCACGGTATACTCCTGGCCAACCGTCAGGTTGGTGTAGGCCACCGCGTCAATCAGTGTCACCTTGTCGGTGGCCAGAGCTTCATGGCTGCCGCCAACGGTGGCCGTCGTGTCGATGGCCGGAAAATGTACCGTCTGGCCTTCGTCGGTCAGATCCGCGTGGGTGGCATAGGTTTTGCCGTCTTTGGTGAGCGTTTCAAAGGCCACCACGCTGTGCCTGGCGAGGCCGGTGGCGTCAAAGACGAAGGCTATATCAATGCTGCCATCGGCCGCAGCTGCGGTGAAGGTGGTGCTGGCGGTGACGGGATTGCCCTGGGCATTCAGCACCGCTTTGCCGGTGGCCTGATCCATCAGGACGCCAATCACGGTATACTCTTGGCCAACCGTCAGGTTGGTGTAGGCCACCGTGTCTACCAGCGTGATCTTGTCGGTGGCCAGAGCTTCATGGCTGCCGCCAACGGTGGCCGTCGTGTCGATTTCGGGGAAATGCACGGTCTGGCCTTCGTCGGTTAGATCCGCGTGGGTGGCATAGGTTTTGCCGTCTTTGGTGAGCGTTTCAAAGGCCACTACGCTGTGCCCGGCGAGGCCGGCGGCGTCAAAGACAAAGGTTACATCAACGCTGCCGTCGGCCGCAGTCGCGGTGAAGGTGGTGCTGGCGGTGACGGGATTGCCCTGGGCATCCAGCACCGCTTTGCCGGTGGCCTGATCCATCAGGACGCCAATCACGGTATACTTTTTGCCGGGAATCAGGTTGGTGTAGGCCACCGCGTCTACCAGCGTGATCTTATCGGTGGCCAGCACCTCATGGCTCCCGTCTACGGTGGCCGTCGTTTCCAGCGTCGGAATCAGTTCGTCTGTCATACTGATGGTCTGAACCGCTGCGTTGTCGCCCACCGTGACGGTCATATCGTCGGCCAACATCCAGCCTTCCGGGGCGGCGGCCTCGTGCAGCGTGTAGGAGCTGCCGATGGGAAGGCGGTAGATGATGTGGGCCTCGCCCATGGTAGTCCATTTTTCCACGATCATGCCATTGGCATCCAGCAGCTGGAGATCAGCGCCGGCCACATAGTTGCCGAGGTAGTCTACCTTGGCAATGCTTACCTGCGTGGGCGTATTTTTTGCTTCCAGCGTAACGACAGTCAAGCCATCTTCTTGATGCGCTGCATCTGCCGTCACATCAAAAACAAAAGGCTTGTCTGCCAGCACATAGCCCGCCGGAGCGTTGGTTTCAACGGCGGTGTAGCCCTTGCCGTACTCCAGCTGCACGGGAATCTTCACGGTGCCGGTATTGTCGCTGTACCAGGTGTCCACACCCCAAAAGGTAACAAGCTCACCTTGTGGATCATAGATCTGAAAGCCGACGCCGGTCGCAGGGATGGCAGTACCGGTGATAGCGTCGGTCTTGACCACTTTCAGATAGCTGTAAAACCGCTCGTTATTGATGATATACGAGTAGGTTTTGCCGTTCTCGTTGATTGCCACCTGGAAATCGGTCATGAGAGCCGAGCCTTCCCATCCGCTGGTCTGATGCACGGTATAGGTGCCATAAGGCAGATCCTTTGTTTTTGCAAAGCCGTTGGCGTCGATTGTCAGCTTGTCCCGCGCGTTGCCGGCAGCGCCTGCATAACTGCCGGCCGAGGTGAGATAGACGTCAAAAGTGGCCCCCACCTCCGGTGTCTCGATCTGCGTCAGGCCGTGGTTGGTATGCTTCACGATCTGAATGTTGCCCTTGATTGGCTGCTCCGTTACTGTTTTGCTGGTAGGTGTCAGAGCCAAACTGGCAGAGCCGGCTGCCAGGCCCACTGTATAGGTGTTTGTATCCAGCAAATATCCCGTGGAGGGCGTGATTTCCGCAACCGTCCAGCCTGTGCCGCAGGCATAATTCTTGGTGGTAAGCTGGCCGGCTGCATTGGTGGTGTAACTGTCCATCAGGGTGCCGCCCTTATAGATGCCGTACACGGCTCCTGCCAGCGTGGCGTTGCCTTGTGCTGCACCGTTGGTTTCTGCGTCCCGTTTCGTGACGGTCAGATTCCATTTTTTCAGGACGTTATTAAAGCTGACGGTGGCCGTCTGGCCTGATACTACGGTAAAAGTCTGAGCCGCCTGAGCGACATACTGATTGGGCACAGTTTCAGCCACAGTATACTCACCCGGCTCTAACTGCGTCAGATTGATCTTACCGCTGGCATCCGTGGCAGTTGTCTGTCTGTACCCGCCAGGGCCGGTGACAGTAAACGAGATGCCAGCCACGTTGCCATCTTCACTGGTCTTTGTCAAGGTCAGCGCACCGCGCATTACTTCCGGCACGGTCGGCACGTTAAAGGTATCTACGGTTTCAGAGCCGGTTCCATCCGGTGTAATATTGCGGACGTAAATAGTCGGGTCGAGCATAAAGTTTGATGGCGCTTTCGTTTCTTGAATGGTCACTGTCCCAACAGGTACCGTCGGGACTCCGTTGCTATAATAGAGAGCGTCGCCACCAACTTTATACGATTCATCCGAAAAGTTGATGTATCCATCTGCATCCGTTCTGTAAACCCATGTACGGGTCAGAGTCCCACTGGCACCTGCTTGTGCTGCGGTTGCATACTGCCCGGCGTAATAGCGGAAGGTGTACTCGGCACCTGCCAGTGAACCGTCTTTAACCTCTACAACCTGTCCGTTGACGATGGCTGTCTTATGGAGTGCAACGCTGATAGGGTCGCTGATAGGCGCATCCGTTACAGCCACGTTAGTATTGCTGCCGCTGTTGACGGTGGCCGTGTAGACCGTGGTGTTCAGTGCCATGCCGCGGGGCGCTACGACTTCTTTCAAATAATAAGTGCCGTTGTCTATTGTAATAGCTGCTGCCTGACCGCTGGCATCCGTTGTCAAAGTAGTAATACGGTAGGTATCTGTATTTGCACTACCCGCCGACGCATACACACCGTACACAGCACCTTGCAAAGAATAACAACTGTTGCCGTTGGTGATTTCCGGTTTACTGCTGGTCTTTGTAAGCGATAACGTTCCTTGCAGTTTCGTTCCCCACACAATCATGGTCTGGCCGCCATCTGCCGGAGTTCCTACATAAGTCAGAAAATTATCGGGTACGGAAGCATTGGGCGCATCGGCCAAATACTGTCTGATCCCATCATCCATTCCGGCGTTGTTAAGGCCCAGGTGTTCTGCTGCCGCATGATGAATTCGCCATAATTCTGCCAAATCGCTTGTCTGGCTGGCAAACCAGCATAGCCCGCGAATGGTGGAATCTGCTTCGGAGAGAGTCACAGCCGTCCCCGGTGCAGCTACGTCCTTGGCTGGCTCCGCGCAAAGTGCGTAGAGATCGCCGCCGTTGATCTCTGCCCTGGCGTTGGTGTTGCCGCCGCCGTAGGGGCTGCCGCCAAGGTACTCCGAGCTGGTAACGGTATAGTCGGCCCCCCATGCAGTGTTTGCCATAAACGGCACGGTGCTGCTGATAACCAGCAGCACCGACATGAACAGAGATACAATTTTTTTTGCTCGTTCCTTTCCTTTCAAAAGAATACCTCCTTTATAAAAATTTTTATATGGAAAAAGGGAGCGACAAAAGCCGCTCCCTTGAAGATAGAGAAAGCCGGCTCAAGTTTGAGCCGGCTCTTATGATTGTTATGCAGTTTTAATCGGCATCCGTGGGATAATGAGAGGTGTCGTTATACACAGCCCCACAGGTGGTGCAGACAAAATGGTCAATGTACTGCATATCCTCTGTGCCTGTCTTGACCTGCACGGGTTTTTCATACCAGCCGCTTTTTTTAGAGCCGGAAAGGACATGAGCCTTATCATGAGCCGTTCTTTCTGCTGTACTCATATCTGTAATATCCATGCCACAAGCAGAGCAAATCATTCTCATTTGCGTTTCGTAGACATCCGTGGTCTTAGTTACATAGACCGGCTCCCAGTGATGCTTATGCGCTGCGGTAGCAGTCTCGGTGGCCGTGGAAGTGCTGCCGCCCGTCGCCGGTGCGCTGACGCTTTCAGAGGTGCTGCTGGTGCTTTCGGAATGGGAAACATTAGTGCTGGGTGCGCTGACAGCAGGCTCTTCTTCGGGCGCGGCTTCCGTCTTAACCGTTACCTTCGCCGTTGCGGTGACAGCTCCATCCTTGCCAGCGGGGGCCGTTGCCGTAACGGTGGCTTCCCCATCCGCGGTGGCCGTCACCTTATTCTGGCCATCCACCTGCACCGCAGTGGGATTGTCGCTGACGACGGTGTAGGTTTTGTTGGTGGCATTATCCGGCTCCACCGTGACGGTGAGATCCACGTCGGTGCCAGGAGCAGCCGTCACATCACTCTGGTTGAAGCTGATGCCGGTCACATAAACATACTCGGCGGCTTTATCCGCTGCCACGGTGATTACGTTTTCCGCATTGACCACGTTGCCATCCTTATCGACGGTATAGCCGGTCATGGCCTTACCGCTGAGATCGACGACGCTCTTTGCACCGTTCTCGCCGGTGGTGATGTAGCAGCCAACTTCCGCGCTGGTCACAGTGGGCAGCGCCGCCAGCTTCGTGGTTTCCGTGTTCCCTTTATTCCCGCAAGCCACCAGCGTGGCAGTCATGGCCAGAATCAGCAGCAGGCTCATGCTCTTTTTTATATTCTCTTTCATCACGCTTCTATCCTTTCCAGACTTGTAGCCTCGTTGTTTCTTTATTATATCATAATAGCATATATCAGTCGTTTACTGCACAAACGATCCCATAGATATTGTCCCCCGCATTTGTAATCGAATAACGAAAATGTGTGCCAGCGGGTGCGCCTACCTGTGCGTTAAAAACATCTATGCGACTTTTGGCGGCTTGAACAAGCTCGCTATACGATGTGGTCGTAATTGCGCTGCTTACACTTCGACCGCCCGTTGAATGGTCAATCACCCAACCATAAGTGTTGGCCACATAGCTTTCGGCTTCGGCTTCTGCTGCGCTGCAATTCAGCGAAGAGGCGGTATTTCCGCCAACAGCATCAGCTGGGATCTCCGAGGGATCTATGATCTGAACTTGAGAGCCGTTTGTTGTTGTAACGGAGCCGCCACTGCCGGAAGAACTGCCAGCGCTGCCAGAAGGACCGGAATTGGAGGGCGCTGGGGCTGTCTGATGGGACGAACTTCCCTGGCTACTGGATGTAGTGGACTGGCCGGTGCTTCCGTTCGTCGCCGGTGCGGCCGGTGCTGCTGCTTCCTGCGCCGCTGTTTCTGTCGCGGCAACGGTAATCACACAGGTGGCTGTCAGACTGCCGTTATATGTCTTTGCGGTAATCGTTGTCTGGCCGCCCGCGTTGGCCATACCGTTTTTCTCTGCGGTCACACTGACCACGGCGGCGTCACTGGATACCATCTGAACATCCTTGCAGGTAGCATCTGCGGGCTGCACCTCCACATTCAGAGAAATAACGGCACCCGGCTCCACCGTCTGATCGCCGCTGGTAAAGGAAACGGATGTGACGGGAATGTATTCGGCCACGTTTGCCGCAGCTACGACCACACTGGCATCCTGCCCGATGATATTCCCTTCTGCGTCAAAGCCATATCCAACGACGGTATCGCCGTACTTATTGACTACGGTCTTACTTCCGTCCCCAGCGGTCAGACGGTAATAACCCGCCTCCGCGCTTGTGGCGTCCGAAAGAGCGGTGGGTGCTGCCGTCGCTGCCTTTTTGTTTTGGCAGGCTGTCAGCGATACGAGCATGACCAATGCCAGAAATGCTGCAACATACTTTTTCATTTTTTCTCCTGTTCTCCTCAAATACGAGATAAATTCGTTTAGATTTTCTTGTTTGGATCCTTTTTCAATACCTTGGTTTCTCTGATTGCTCTAAGGGTTTCTGCATCAGAAGTCTCATAGCGTATTACACTCAGCATATACCTAATGAGATTTCCCTTAACATTCTCGCCATTCCTAACAACAATGCTCTTATAAGTATTGTAGGTATCGCGATCCATAGTAAAAGAACACGTTACTGTTTCAGACATAATATAAAGCCCCCTTACATACTCAGTAAACTATGTACCATTAGTAAGTATATGCGGGAATAGGTGAGAAGTCAAGGGGGAATTATAAGAGCAACAGAAAAGTTTGGTTAATTTCGCTGTACCACCAGTAGTAGAGTACAAAAGCAATTAGTGGTGTAGCCGCCGCGACAATCGGCAGCAGTACAATTTTTCGACGTTGTGATAGGCCGGCATCCAATCGTGTCAGCTTATATTTCTTGCTTTTTCCTTCTATCAGATAAATGATAAGAGCAAGAACAGAAGGAATAAACAGAACAACTGGAACAGAACAAAAGCCAAAGGAACCGATCAAGCCGCTGTAAACAGCCCCGTCCGCGCCGCCAAAAACAGGAAAGTCCGGCACGGCTAAAAAAAGGATTGTCAGGCATAGCGCGGTAACAGCGGCTGCATGGAAGCCAGCAAGGTATCCGGCGACAGAAGCAACAATGCAAAAGGCACCCGTCATAATATCCGGGACCTCCTCGTTTTTGAAATCCTGCACTGCTGCCAGAATTAAAATAGCGAATGCAATTCCTCGAAGAATCCAGAGTAAATATTCCAAGTATTTTTCCTCCTATTCAATCACTGGTTTGTTCTGTTCCCTCCGAAGAGATATGACCAGAAACGCCGGGTCTGCGTAAAAAAGCTATCATGCTGGATCTCACCGGTAGAGCTGACTGCCGGGACGAGCTGCTTTGTGGCAGAGCTGCGATTACCAAGCAGATCCGTAGCCGTCACATCCAATGTGGCGGCCTTGTCCACCGTAAAGGAAAAGGAATCGTTGCTATCCCCCGCCTGTACGGAGCCGTCAGCAAATTGCAGAGTGTAGGTAGCCGTCTGAACACCGACAAACCGATCAATCACCGACACATTCAAAGTATGCAGGTAGGTGTCATAGACTGGCGTAATATCGGGCGGTGTCACATCCACTGCAACGGTCATGATATATTGCCGGGTGTCTGTTTTCTGCGTACAGGGGGCATCTGCATAGATCTCCGCTGTAATTGTGAGGCTGGTATGGTTACTGCTGGCCGCCAGCTCCGACGGATCTATCACAGCGGTTCCGTTGGCGGAAAAAGGTGTTATCCTGTTCCCATCATCCCAAACAAACGGATATTCTGCACCCATGAGTGACACGGTTTCTTTGAGGTAGCTGCCCGCTTTCGGCTTGCCGGTTACATGGATGGCCAGCCCGTTGTACTCCATTGCGTCGAGCGTAATATAATCTGTGTAGGTGTTTATCGCTGCGGATGGCGTCATATAGGCTTCACTGCCAAAAGTGTAACCGCTGATATCGGTTACGGAATGAAAAGGGTCGTCGTAGTCGCCGGCTACATTCCTTACCGTAAGCATTTGTGAGGCCACGTTGCCTGCATTGTCACGCACAAGCACTGTCACGTCCCCATTTTCTTTCTGCACGGTGGTATTTTCGCTTTGCCATGTCATTCCACCATCCCAGCTATAAGGGGCGGACGGAAGGCCGGAGAGTGCATCAGATGCCGTTACAGTGACAGTGGTGCCAACTGACTCCGGTACAGCAGCCGTTGTGTTGGGGGACAATGAAACGACGGGGGCCGTTTTGTCGATATTGAATGTGGCGGTTGCTGTTTTGGTAAGGGATGGAACTGATGTGTTAAAGGTCGCAGCGGCGATTTGATATTTTCCTTCCTGGCCATACAAAAGCGGTGCCGAGTAATTCCCTGCCGCCACTGTTTGAGAGTAACTGCTGCCGGTTTTCGTGGTATAGCTTAATCCCAGCGATCCGGCACCTGTGATAGCAGCAGAGCCAGAGGAAATCGTGATACGAACATCATGGTTTGTCCAGCTCCCTTCCCCAAGCATTGCTCCGGTTTCATTGTCAGTCATTTTGATGGTGGGCGCTGCGGACGGCCTGCCATAGACGGTGATAGACGCTGTGGCGCTGTCTTTGGTATCCATGCTGTTGTTGACGCGGCAGAAGACATAGGCTCCGTTATAGGAGGTCGGCACTGATGCAAGTGTCAAGGTACTGCCCGTAGATCCCGCAATAGGTGCGGTAGAGCCGCCTGCGGTGTGCAGATACCATTGATAGATGTAAGAGACACCAGATGATCCGGTGGCTTTTACCGCGAAGGAAGCATTATCTCCTTCTGCTACGGCGACACTGGCGGGGGCCGACACGGCAAAAAGTGGATCTGTTACCCGGATACTTGCTTTGCTACTGGCAACAGCGGAATGAATGCCATCGTTTATGACGCAATAGACGCTGCCGCCGTTATAAGAGGCAGGAATATTGGATAGTGTAAGGCTGCTGCCGGTGGCACCGGAAATTGCTGTTCCGCTGCCTGTTCCTGGCGCTTGATAATACCACTGGTATCCTACGCCGTCCAGGTAGATACTGCTTGCGGTCACAGAAAAGCTGGCCGAAGAATAGATATTTACGGTGACGGAGCTGGGCTGGCGAGTAAAATACGGTGCCTGGTCTGGATAAACGTAGATTTGGCTGCCGCTGCCGGAAGCTGGGCGGCCACGGCTGTCGGTGACGGTGGCAGATGGAGTAAAATATCCAGATTGCGAGATGGTGCTGGTCGTGCCGGAAGAAAGGGCGCCTGCCGCGCTTGCTGCACTGCCCAATGTGATCTTGTAGTTGGCAATGGTCGATCCATAGGAGCCGCTTGCGGAGATGGAGTAATTTGCCGCGGATCTCCCGCTGACGAACAGCGGATTGCCACGCCAGCTCCGCGTGTTGGAGGATACGGAAATGCCGTTGACGGTAGGAACCATGAAATCCGGGACGGCCAGTGTGACGGATGTGCTTTGCGTGCTTCCCACTTGGGTTGTCATGCTGCCATCCGTATAGGTGTTTTCGTAAATGGTCAGAGTACCATAGGTGCTGTTAGGTATGTAGTAGGCCCAAACAAGACCCGGAGTGATGGTTGTCCATGTATTGCAGCGAGCACCGTTTGCATCTACCGGATCGAGATTTACGCCCCCGCAGGGGATGATTCCCATTCTGGAACACTGTTCATCGAATTCAGTGGAACGTGTGAAGCTGTAAAAAACATCCTCTCTGGATCTGCCTGCATTCAGCTCGTTGAGCCAGGTGTTATACCCCCCACTATCCGGGTCGCGTCCCAATATGGCTCTATATACGTCATAGATAAATTGAGAATTGCTTCTATTTCGTCCACTGTATTCCGGGCTTCCGAAGACACCGTGAACGGCATATTCGCCTGTTTGCGTGTAGTTTTTAAGAGCAGGCGCCCATGCGTTTATATCGCCACTTGATGCTGTCCTCCCCAGCGCGTTTAAATAGAGCCGCGAAATAAAAGCGTCCACAGCAGCCGAATTGAGTTTTGAAGCATTTGCACCTGGATAGAAGTCTTGGCGATAGTAGCTTTGCATATTTACGCCATTGAATGTGTACCAAACACGGTGCGGCACACTGCTGCTTTTTGAGGAATTTGTCCAGATAGACATTGTTCGGCCAATTCTGCCGCTTGTGATATTTGCGTCGTCATAAGGTACTCTGCCTTCTGTGATGTAAGGAACATCTGCGTTTTTTACTACATCAATGTGAGGTAAGGATATTGTAGCAGAGACATATAGATCTCCCGGTGTATAGGTCGTTGCGTTGCCGGAATGCCAGTGCGCGGATATTGAAATGTTGGCATTTCCGTTTGAATCATGTGGCACGGTAAAAACGTGAGAACCGGTATCTCCGGTGTCGTTTATGTTTTTTATTATATTTTCTCCTACCGAAGCAAAATCGTAAGTGTAATTTGGACTGCTCGTATAAGTGCTTCCGCCTACGGTGATGGAGTAATACCCTTGATCTGAATAGTGGTTCCATGAGTGTCCCGTACCATCGTAGACAAAAAGTGTTGCTGTCACATAGGAAGTGTTTGTGCTTTTACTGGTTGCGACTGTATAGACCAAATACGGATACCAGGCGTTGTTATAGCCACCGGGGGTGCCGGTAATCATCTCCGCGTGGGCGGGCCGCATAAAGGCCAAAGCGCCGGCAGCGATCAGAACGGTTATCAGCAGAAAGGCAATGCCGGTTTTCCATTGCTGTTTGTATCTTTCCGTTTTCATTCTTCCTCCTTCCATTAGACACGAACGGTTATGCCGATTTCACACAGAACAGTTGGATATTTCGAGGGGTAAACCTGTTTGATCTGGCACCGATCAAATTCTGTACTTAAAAAAGCAGCTTTTCCTGCCTCCACCTGCCGTGTCGCGGTATTCTCAATCCACACAAAAGTGGTTAATGGGATCAATTTTCGGAATTCGCCAAAGGTCAAGCAGGTTCACCTCCTGTCTGTTCTTATTTCCAGCGGCCTTTTACGATAATGTCAAAATAACAAGTTTGTGTCCCGCCATAAGTAGGGCTTGCCGCATATGGTACGACTTTCGTCGTCGAAGCATTTATGAAAGCCGGTATTGCCCCGCCATCTCCAACTCTGGCGGTATAGGTGTACGTTGGTTCTTTGGCAAATGTAAAGGGAAGATCAAGCTGAGTATAATAAAAATAGCCGTATTTCGCGTCATACCCATAGCTTGTAAGCGGCCCATTCCAATTACCCCAACATTCACAAGTCCCGTCCGAATATTTCTTATATGTCCAAATGCCGCTGGTGCCGCTTTCTACAATCGTTACAGGCGTTGTATTTGCCCAATTCCCGCCATAGATTGTGTAATTCGTATTTTGGCTTGCATCATACGAAAGTATAGATACATACCCATAATCTCGGTCCGTCTTTGAAATGGTCGCCGTTGCATTGGATGAATATGGGCCGCCCTCGATATATGCGGTTATAACGCAGTGATTTGGAAGATGAGCATATATTTTCTGTATCGCAGCTAAGTGGGTCTTCTGTTCATCTGTCAGTATTGTGTTGATGGTTCCGGTAACGCTCCAACCAGACCAATTATTGCTTATATAGGTATTTGTCGCTATAAGATTCTCTGTGTCATTATGAAGTGTTACGGTACATTGATTGCCCTGCCGTCTAAAGACGGTTCCCACTGAATAGGTGAAGTCATTTGTCCCGGTCGGGAGATCGGTTGTGCTGCTTTGTGTTGCGAATGTTGTTAGGCCATTTGCCATTGTCAGCGCGTAATCAAGAACGCTGCCGGAAACATATGCCTGTATCATGAGGGGCGCTTTAATTCCTTTTGCTGCGATAGTACCGTTAAGTGCGTTTAAATTTCCCTGCAAATCCAGGTTTCCGATCACGCTCAGATTTCCGGGCAGCGCGGTGTTTCCGTTGGCATCGCTGGTGGGGTAATCGAATTTCGCCGCGTTCCAAGTACCGCCAGTCTTTGTCTTCACAACGGATTGGCCAGATGTCGTTCTTCCGCTGACCGCGGCATCACTGCTGCTGGCTTTATAGATGGTTCCGGTATATGTAGCGTCCGAAATGGCCGGCGCGTCTTTAAACTGGATCGTTGCACTGGTGCCATCCGGCATTTTCGTCATAAGGCTGTCCAGCCAGTTTTCAAAATCCTTGCCCGTCGTATCGGCGCTGGCCGTGAAGCTGCGTCCGGCGTTGGCCGGATCGTCGTAGTCGGTTTTATTCGGTGCCGCAGGGTTTTCCGATTTATCCTTCCACACCGCTTTTGCGGTCAAATTTGCCCTTACCGTCACGCTGCTCCCTGCCGCATGGTTTTCACCGTTGATGCTCCAGGATGCGAATTGCTTGCCGTCCGGTGCAGTGAAGCTGCAAGCAGGTAATGTGTAAGCCTGTCCCTTTTCAACGGTGCTGGCGGCCATTGTGCCGGAGCCGCCATCGGCGTTGAAGGAAACGGTATAGGTGCTGGCACTTGTATTGACCGAAGCACCGATGAACTCGCCGGAGGTTTTGATCGTCAGCAGGTTTACGATGTCGTCATCGTAGGAGCCGGCCAGATATGCTTTATTGTCCGGCTCTGTTGCCCATGTGCTGTCCGGCCCCGCTGAGCAAAATAGCGCCCGATCCGGCTCTCCGCTGCCGGTCGTGAGAATGTAGTAAAACTGATAGACGCCGCCCCATGCGTCTTTTTGCGGGGCAGTGCTGATGGAAAGCCCATAATGGCTGCTCTCAAAATCACTGATTTGCAAAGTGGAATAATCAAACCGACAGGTGAAATAGACATCTTCCAGCTCTTTCAAATAGTCGGCTGCTTTGCTTTTCACCAGATCCGTGTTGTCGCTTTGTTTCCACTGCAAAAATCCGATATTATCCACGGCGTCTTCGAGATTTTTGCCGTAGACGGTCAACTGACTGGTCGTGTTTTCGATATTTGCGTGTTTGACGTGCTGGGTATATCCCGCAATCCCCATAGCCGAAAGGATCGAAAAAATGACCATGGCAATAATTACGCTTTCAAGCGTAAAGCCTTTGTGTTTTCTTACCACTTGTTACCCCTCCCTCTGTATGGTGGTTTCCATATTTCTTTGCCCGATCTGCCGCCCTTCCAGTGTCAGGGCGGCGCTGTTTCCGTCGATACTGGCGTGGATGCCGCTGGCGTTATGTACGAATCGCACCATAAGGCCAGATAAGCAATAGGTTTGCCGCAGCATATCCTTGCCGCGGAGCAGTGTGACGGAAAAATGGATGTCGCCCAGCATGGCCATATCACCGGTTCTTCCGGCGATGGCATTTTTTTCCGCGCCTTGGCTTATCGTGATGCTGCCATCAAGAAGGGCCAGTGTCATGTCGGTATCTTTCAAAAACAGCGCCATGTTTTTTCTGATTTCTTCATCGCTGATATCACAGGCGGTGCTATTTACCAGCGTCACCGGCGATGTGACCACATAATGCCCGTCGCCGTCAAATAGCTTGTTTTGGATGGCGCTGACCATGGCGTTGTATTTGTCGATCACGGAGGAGGTCAGCGGTGCGCCGCCGTCAGCCGTCATGCCCTCTAAATCCTGTTCAAACGCATGGGCGGTCATATCGGACACGGCCATTAGAGAGTATATCCGTGTGCAGCCCAACGCTTTCGCCTGTGCCGATTGCTGCTGGTTGAAAGCAAGGAGCAGCGCCCCGGAAAGAAGCCCTGCGGCCGCCAGAAGAAATAAAACAACAGCCATCATATTTCCTTTGTGTCTTTTCACCGCTTATTCCTCCCTGCTACTATTAAAATCCTGCCGATGCAAGGTAAAGTCTATTTTATCTGTTGGCGATAGGCGCACATAAATGTGAACCGCTTTATTGCCCACCGTCTCAAAGCTGCCGTCGTCAAGCGGCTCGAAAACCGTTATTTTGCCGGAATCTGTTGTTTTTGTAAGTGTGAGGCCGCCATCTGGGTCCTCGAAAGTATAGATTGCTGTTTTGTCGTGATAAATCAGAGTCAGTGTCTTATCACTCACAGTCATGTCCGTTGCCATCTTCATTTCTGCGGCAATCGTGTCTGTGAAGTCCTGGCATTGCTGCTGTGTCTGGAATGTATTTCTTCCTACCATAGCGGTTTGCTCAATGTTGTAAAGATACAGCACCAGAAGCGTTATCAGCGGAACGATCAATACCATAGAAACCACAAGTTCAGCCAAAGTAAAACCCTTGTGCTTTTTTAGCTTTCTCATACAGCCCCTCCCATGTAGGTCCGCGTAACAATTCGCACATTTGCTCTTCCGGTCAAGTCCATCACGACATAATAGAGGGGATGCCCGTAAGCAGCTTCTGCCTGTATTGTTATCTTAACGGTAATACCGTCTATTTCCTGCGAATAGTCTTGCGTGGCAATGTCTACCCCGCTGCTTACATCGGCCTGTATTTGGTCAATAAGGCCGATGCCAACGGTCTGCATACGGCCATACTCTCTCACTTTCACCTGGCTTGCCCGTGTGTAGGTGAGCATACAGATGATGCCGGCTACCGCCAAAGCTGTAATGACGTAGCAGGTCATAACTTCGATCAGAGTGACCCCTTTGTGCTTCTTCCGCACGATCCTCCCGCCTTTCCGAACGCTGCCCGGTCATATAGACCGGGCAGCGTGTTCTCTTTTACGCTGGTGTTAGGTGATAGATAGCGTATTGACATACGCGGTATCCATCTGCACCTGGGCGTTGGTGTCGCCGTTTTTGTACTCTGCAATCATCACACAGTCGTCCGCGGTATTTGCCGTGGTGTCTTTACCGGTGGTGTAGACATAAACGGTGGTGGTTTTGGTGCCATGCACGATTTCCACGTTGTAGGCAGTTTCCCAAGGATCATTCAGTCCCAGCGTCCCCTTTACGGTGGATGTGCCGTCTGCGGTAATGGGGCTGTCGTTGGACATATACTTGTTCAGATCCGCGATGGCCAGCGTACCATCAGCACATTTGCCGGTGTTGTTCATCATGACCGATGTAACAGCCGTTTCAAAGTTTTTCAGATCGTTGGCCACGCGGGTCGCGTTGGCCCGTGCCGTCTGCTGCTTCATCCCGCGGAAACCGACTACGATCAGAATGGCAATGAGGATCATGACAATCACCATTTCCAGCAGGGTAAATCCCTTGTGTGCGTGGGCCTTTTTGCTTCTGTTGAGAATACTGTTCATTTTGATTTTCTCCTGTAAAATATAATAAATTTAAGGGTAACAAGGTTAAAACGTGGTGAGATTTGATGTGGTGGAACCGGAACTGAACATGGGAGGATACAGCGCGAGCGCTACAATTCCTACCAGCAGGCCAATGAAAATAATGGCCACCGGTTGAGCAAGAGATACTACTTTTGCAAGGGACTGTTCCAATGTCTCTTTACGCTTTCCTTCCAATTCCACGAGAACATCTTTCAGATGATCCGAACGATACCCTACGGTAATGGAGGCCAGCTCCATGTCGGTGATTGCATCTACGTCCGCCAGTGCTTCGTTCAGCGGTACACCTGTGCGTGAATAAAGTGACGCGGCATCCAGCAGTTGATGCCGAATGAAAAGGTTGCTGACACTGTTGGCCGCCACTGTCATGGCTTCATCCAGCGCGACACCGGCAAAGAGCATATAGTTTAGGCTGTTATAATAGGCCACCACGCTGTTGTCGCGCACCAGGCGTCCTATCACACTCAAATGGCTGTATATCCGGTGGGCGGGTTCTTTCAGCGGCCCTCGCGCCAGATAGACTATGCCGCCGACAACAAGGGCCAGTATGAGCATCAGAAGTAAGCCGCGCTGCTGCAAAAAAGATACGACGTTGAAAACGGCTTTTGTCAGCGGGGGAAGTGTCATGCCGACATCATCCTGCATGGCCGCAAATGTAGTGGGAAGAATTTTCCCAAATAGGAAAATAGAGGCGGCGAAAACCATAACCAGTAAAAAGACCGGGTAAGCCATGGCACTGCGAACCTTTCCTTTGGTTTTTGTCCCTTCCGTCAGTTGATTTGCAATGCGTTTGATGGCCTCTGTCATGTTGCCAGAACGTTCTCCGGCTTCTATCTGGCGATACAGCGCCCCGAAAACATCTTCATGAACCTTGAATGCTTCGGAAATTGTTAAGCCGTTTTCCAACTCCGGGATAAGGCATTTTGCGGATTTTTCCATCTGCTCGGCTTTTTTGTCTTGCTTTTTCCCGCGCGAATTGTTTTGTTGGCTGAGATTTTGTGCGGCTTCCAGCGGTGTCATGCCGACACCGATCAGAAACGATAGGTTACGCAGCAGCGCCGCAGTGACTGAGGCAGACAGCTTCTTCATCCCTGTCAGCCTCCAATCATATCCAACTGTATATAGCACAACGCTGTGCTGTGCTGCATTAGCGCCGATACCGTCAGATCCGACAGAGCCGCAGTGTCAGCGGTGCTGGTATCGTCTGTGGTGGATTTGTTCTGGTAGTCTGAAATATCCCACCAGGACAAAAGCAAGTGGCTGTCGATAGCCCGCCACATCCAACGGTAGGTCTGGTTGTCGAGCCGGTAGGAAAACTGCTGAATGGTCATGACTTTATCGCTCTTATAGAGATCCGCGCAAAACGCTTCGATGTCGGCCAAGTCACCTTGCACTTCCACCTCGAACGGCATATAGCTGATGGTAGATCCATCCACGGTTTTTGCATCTTCGGCAGTCAGTTTATGAATATTGAGCTTGTGGGTCGTGGCCAGATCGCCAAGGTAAGAAAGGCTTACGTCCTTTTTCCCTGCCAACGATTCAAATGTTTTTCCGGCCTCATTGACTTTTACCGATAAGGCGCTGGCCGATTTGTTCTCATTGGCAATTTGGGTAGTGATACGCTGCTGCGCTTCGTAAGATGCTCTTACCTTCTGCATTTCCGGTTTTTGCTGTACGCAAATCAGCAGCAAAACAATGGCCATGAGAAAGAAAAGGCCGGAGCTGATATACCGCAGTTTTGCTTTGTGCTTTACGGTATAACTCATTACTTTTCACCTCCTACGCTGAGTTCAAAGGCATAAATAGACGCCACCGGTGCGGTAGAGATCTTTTCGCCGTTTTGTGCTTTTCGATTGTCTTCCAGCTTCACTTGCTGGATTCCAACCAGTTCCACGCTGCCGATACCGGACGCCATCAAGCTGTTGTAAAATTGCATGGCGTCGCCGCTGCTTGTGGCATAACCGCGAATGATGATTTTCTGGCGGCTTGTCAGATCGAGAGGAGTGCCGCCAGCTTCTGTGGCAGGCGTCTGGCTGCCATCTGTACCCGTTTCGGCGGGCTGGGATGCCGTATCCGCTGCGAATTTCGATGCCGATGTGGTTTCTTCCAGTACGTTTTCCGTGTCGATGGAAGCGATATTAAGGCTGCTGTTGACGTTGCCGAGGGCATAGACCAGTACGCTCTTATACCGGCTGTCAATACCGGCAAGGGCAGTGAGCCTGTCTTCCATGCCTTGCCGGTTGGCAATGGCGGAAGCAAGGCTGCCTTGCAACGCGGTGGCGCTTTGCAATTCAGAACGCATACGGTATGTCCCCACAAGGCGAACCCCGGTGAGGGCAAGCGCCAGTGCCAGTGCAGCAGCGGAGATGGATACCAGACGTGCCGAGAGTTTTAGCGCTGCCATATCTGTTTTTTGCAGATTCCCTTTTGTCAGCAGGTTGCAGGGTTCCTTTTCAAGCTGACGGTACAGCAGGCCGATGCAGACGGTAAACTGGCCGCAGACATTTTCTTTTCCGCGGTTTGCGTAGATTTCCGTGGGTAATGCCTTATCTACGCACCGATTCGGCTCTCCTCCGTCCGGCTCCTTGCAGTTATAGATGTCAAGGATGGTGCAGCCGTTTTGCTCCATATACTCTACTGCTCCGATATAAGCGGAATAGGTAGCCATCAGATCGCCGCCCAGCATGATAAGCGGACGCCGCAGATTTCCCGCCAGCGATTCTCTCTGGCAAATGGCCAATACCTGTTCTGGTACAGTGCTGCTCTCCGTATCAAAGGGGCGCTCTGTCACATGGGCGGGCGTGTCCTTTGTCCAGCGATACACGGTGCAGGCATTTTCTCGCGTCTGGATCAGCATCTTTTCTTTACTGTCCCAGCTATACGGGGCGGCGTGGCGCAGGTACAGCAATGCGGTTTGCTGGGATTCGATACTGTTGACGTGATAGCCAAGGTCATGGAACTCATAGGCAATGCCGGCAATCAAGTCATTATCCGCTGTGCTGACGGAGCGCAGCGTTCCGCGCTCCCCTTCGGTTACATAGACGCCCCAATGATCCACCTGGCGGCACATGCCGGTATCTGCTGTTTCCTGCTCTTTTTGGGAGGTGATCGCCTTTTTCCCGATCTCCATGTGCCAAAGATTGCTAATTTTACGGCGCGGTTTTTCTTCTGGCACGGTTCCTTCCACCCACTCCACGGCAATGTCACCGAGGTTTTCGTAGGCAATGCAAAGATCTTTCGCTTTCATTCCGGCGCTTCGCATAGCGGCTGCCACCGCAGCGGCCAGCTCTGCCAGATGATCGCATTTCCCATCCGGGAAATATTGTTCCGCGTTGGGGACGAGCGCGGTTTTATAGATCCGCAATTTGCTCCCGGTAATCGCGCCTTCTGCCACGCGGATGCAAGTCGGCGTAATGTGGATTGCTGCTGTTCTTTTCAATTTCTTTCCTCCTTCTTACAAAATATCGTTGGCGATGTCATACAACTCCTCAAACGTAGTCATGCCAGTCAATGCCTTTTCCTTACCATCTTCCAGATACGTTTTGAAGAGGTCTCTTTCGAGAATTTGGCGGATGGCATCGGTGCCTTTTTGTGCCTGGATCGCTGTTCTTATCTCCGGCGTGGTCAGCATGATCTCGTTGATTGCCATTTGCCCGTAGTAACCGGTGCCGGCGCACTTCGCACAGCCACAGCCGCGCTTCAAGCGTACAGGGCCGTCACCGAGGTCAAATGTTTTCCTCCACGGGTGGTCTTGCGGGAGATCATATTCCTCCGCGCAGTCCGGGCAAATACGCCGCACCAACCGCTGTGATACCACTGCGGCCAGCGTGTCACCCAAGACATAAGGATCTACACCCATGTTGACCAGCCGGGAGACGACGCTCACGGAATTATTGGCGTGGAGCGTGGCGTGTGCCGGATGGCCCGTCATTGAAAAACTAATTGCAGGTTGAGCATCAGAAAGATTTCGGATTTCCCCAAAGGCGATAATATCGGGTCTGTGTCGCAGCGCTGAGTCGAATGCCTGCTGACGTGTCATGCCAGTGGTATCATCCGTTTCGACTTGCGTGATTCCGCTGAGTTGGATTTCCACAGGCGACTCGACAGAATAGATGGCACGATTTGCGGAGAGGGCTACGCGGAAACCGGCGTAAAGCAGGGATGTTTTGCCGGAACCGGTAGGGCCGGAGATCACAACAAGTCCCTTTGTCAGATTGAGGACGCGTTTGTACTTTTCCAAATTTTCTTTACTCATGCCCAGGTCGTCCAGGCTCCGCAATACGGTTGTAATAAAGCGGAAGTTGAAGTCGTATCCGTTGAACGACGGAACGATATTCACACGCACGTCAATGTTCCGGCTCTGAAATCGAACGGTTAAACGGCCTTCTACCGGCTTCCCGTTTTTTTCATCGGGGCAATGGCAGCGGTTTTTGACTACGTTCCTTAAATTTGGGAGAATGTTGGCAAAAATGGTGGTATATTTGGTGTTTTTGCCATCCACCGTTAACCATACCTGCGCTTCTGCTTTGCTATCGTTTTCAACCTTTTCCAGAGGAATAATCCGCAGGTCTGTTGCCCGCCAAAGAAGGGCGTTTTCAAAGAGCGTATCCAAAAAAATGGACATGGGGTTGTCATACTGTGCAATGCGATCCGGCTGCAAGTCGGTGCGGCTCATAAGCGCGATCCGTGCCGGTTGGATTTGATATCGCTGATACATGGCAAGAGTTTGCTCTGTGAGCAGTGTATATTTGATCGGTACTCCGCCGCCCAGCAGGATTTTTACCTTGCTCTTGTCGGTATCATTTTCGGGATCGTTTAACACAAAGAACAATGCGTCGCCGCTCCGAACAAAGAACTGGCGGTTTCGGATCACGGCATCAATATCAAGATGTCCGTGGATTCCATAAAGCCGTTCTGTCAGCTCAAAATCAATACGAGCCTTATACGGATTCTCAATGCAGTCCATGCGATAATAGGCCAATGCTGCATTTACGACGCTTTCCTGTGACAGGAGGCCGGAATCCATCAGGGCTTTGTAGTAGGTCATGCCACGCTCAGTGATGGCTTTTTCTCCCAGCGCACGGTTTTGCCCCGACGTCACAGCACCAATTTCTTGCACATAATCCCGAAACATTTTTATCAACTCCTTTCTCAAGAAAAATAAATAGTGCAGGCGGCATTCCTCCTGCACTATTTTTGCTTTAAACAGAAAGCATCAAGTGCGCCTATTCCTCTTCGGAATCGTCCTTCTTCTTTTCGCCAAAATAGACGTTATCCACGACGACCTCCACGGCTTTGCGCTTGTTGCCGTCGTCGTCCTCCCATGTTCTGGTTTGCAGGCGGCCATCGACGATGACGGCGCTGCCCTTGGAAAAATACTTGGCCACAAATTCGGCGGTACTGCGCCAGGCAACGACGTCAATCCAGTCGGTTTCACGTTCACCGTCCTCTGTTTTGAAATCCCGGTCACAGGCGATGCGGAGACTGCATACCGCAGTGCCGCCCTTGGTTTGCCGCAGTTCGGGGTCTGCTCCCAGACGCCCCATGATGGTTACTCGATTCAACATGATATTTTCCTCCAATTTTTAAAATAGTTAGTAGCTGTATTTTTGGTCGTGTTCCTGCTCGTGCAGAATGGCGTCGCGTTCGCGCTTCAGCTCGGCCACCGTCCGGTTGCCGCCCTGCTCTCTGGTGATGCCGGTGCTGACATTGGCTTTGATCCCAGCACGTTCAAGATACTTCTTCAGGTCGGAATGGAAAGTTTGCAGATCATAAAGATTAACCACATCCATTGCAGATAGTTTTTCGTCTTTGATGTCCGCTTCGGTCATGTTCCAATACCGCCGGACGGTTTTTCTGCTGATGCCCAAATCTCGGGCAATGTAAGTAACATTGCTGGCGGTGGGGTGTTGCTTCATATACTGGATCACCCGCACCATGGTTTCGTTCGGGGTGCATTTTGCCACCGGCACGAAATAAAAATGCAAGTGTGCCTCGCCGCTTTCGTCCTTATGTACTACGGCTGATACCACATTTTTTTTGCCACCGTATCGCTGCTCCAAAAAGTCGTAGCACGCCCGAAAGAATTTCTCTTCCGTCAGTTCCGGTAAATCTTTGGGCTTGGTTATCACCCAGCCGCACATGACATTGACATCCTCCCGATTTTGACACCGCACCTCGCGCAGCCGCTTTTGCAAATAGGTGTAGGGTTTCATATGCCGCTGCGGCGACAGAAAATAATTAAGCGGTGTGCGTGCAGGGTCGATGTCGATGTTCCGCGGCTTTTTCACTTCGCGGAGAATGTGCCGCAGGTGGCTCACTGCGGCGCTGGCTCCAAATTTCGTGACCGCTGCCAACTATTGTTTCCTCCCTTCAATCGTTAAGCCCTCGTCCCTCGTCCTTCGTCCCCCGTCCCTGGGGTTATCCAAAAGGGGCCGCGCCCCTATTGGCAACCCGAGCATACCTGCGAGGGCAACTGTCTTGGTTATAGTATCGGCGAGCACCGTCAGGTGGGCGCAGATGCTATAACTTGTAAGCCGCAAAAGCCCAGAACCGGAAAGCCTTGCAAATGCAAGGTTTCCGGTTCTGAAATTGAAAAACACAGTTTTTTAATTTTTTGGCTTTTTGCGGTACAGAAAAAACTGCCTTTTTTCTGTCGTCGAGCTTGTCAAAGCGCGATCCCGTTATCCACAATGTACCGCAGCGCCTTTGTAATGTAGGCGTCCCGCTCTTTTTTTTTCAGGTCGGCGGGGAACAGCTCATCAGCAACCTTGTAGCGCTTCGGCTTCTCGACTTTTTCCACAGGCTCCGGCTCAGCCGCCTGCATGATGCGCAGCATACGCTGTCTGGAGTATTCGTTTTCCACACCGTCTCGTCTCCAGCTGTTATAGTCCTTCCGAATGTCCTCACAGCCATTTTCCGTCCACGGAAACTTATACAGCTTCTGATCCTCCAGCAGCGTCTTTTGCACCGACGTATCAAGATACGACAGGTTGACCGCCATCTTCTGGCTCAGTTCCCGCTTGTCGTACAGCTTGTATAGATCGTCACAAAGATAGGTCAAGCGGATTTTTCTTTGGACTGTCCTGCCGTTCAATCCGTACATTTCAGCAATCAAATCCCTGGTCTTTTTCACTTCGCTTGAGGATGTGGACACAGTGTCCACATCCTCTTCATCCCCCAAATCGGTGTACTGATTATTTCCCTTTTTGTTCATGGCCTCCGCCAACTCACGGTATGCCCAGGCTTTTTCCAATTCGCTGACATCGCCGCGCTGGAGGTTGCTGTCGTTTATCATCCGCACGGCAGCCACATCATCTACGCAGACGATCTTCGCCTTGATTTTTTCCATGCCCAGATCTATGGCGGCGCGGACACGATTGTGTCCGGCAAGAATCTCGTACTCGCCGTTGATCGCGTAATTTTGGATATTGGCCTTCGGCCGGATAACGATTGGATAGACAAGACCGTTGGCCTTGATGGACGCTTTCAGCTCTTCAAACACATCATCAGCAATCTTGTGGAAAGAATTTTTGGGGGATGCGGAGAGCTTGCTGATCTCCACCTCCTGTTCTGCTTCTTTCTCCATCAGCATTTTTTGCCGCGGGGTGGGATTCGACGGAGAAAAATCAAAGTGGGGTTCTTCCTGCTTTTTAGGATAGGGATATGCGGGCGCCTCGTCGTCTGCAAGCGGTGCCCTTCCTTTCCACGCCATTTTTCATCACCTCATTTTTGTGGTATTTTTTGCCGAAAAAATACCGGTAGGCACGGACGGCATCTGGTGCCGTCCGGCTGCGGCAAGCACTGGTAAGCATAACAGTCAACAAACATGGCAAAGTGCTGAATATTTGTCAGTTCCGCTTTTGTGACCGGCTGGCCCATCCGCGCACAACCGGCTATTGTGTAGTACCCCGCTTTGGCCGCAGTGCCGAGACTGCCAACATAGGTGGCTCCGGTATTTGCATATTCTTTTTTAGGCTTAACGTATCCGGCGGAAACCCGCAACTCTTTATCTGCTTTTTGCCGCCGAACACAAACCGCCAGTTTGCGGTTTTCTTCCCGTGTTCTGCTCATTTTGTCACGCCCTTTCTTAGCATAGTTCCAAGCCGTTTTGCTTGGCGTAGTCCGCAATGACCGCTTCAATCTTTTCCAACACGCCAGGATTATCCAGCGCCTTTTTGATGGTGCGCTTGTTCAAGAGTACGTCGCTGGTAAAGCGAATTGAAATATTCTGTTCGTGGCGGTTCGGGGATGTTTTGACCATGTGGAACATACGCAGCAAGAAATTCTCGTTCAGCTTACCTGCTTCGCCTGCGGCACGAATCTCCTTTCCCGTATCATCCGTGACACGTTTGTTATTGCTCTGCAAAAACGCGAGCACGATTTGCTGTTGGTCAGCGGGGAGGAAAGCAAAGGAATAGGCCGCCTTGACCACAATCCGCCCATCATCCGTCATGTCCAGCAACTCCGGCAGCAGGTCGTTTAATTTGATATACATTCTAAAAGCGTCTTTACCAATTCCCCATTTTTTGGCTGCCAACTCGTCGTTTCTGCAATTTGTCGACTCGGTAGACGAATTGGATAAGGCGGGATTTCCCGCCTTAATCCCGCTGCTTTTCTGCGTGGCTTCGAGATGCGCTTTATAAGTGCGGGCTTTCTCAGAGGGTAGCCAGCCGGGGCGCTGGATGTTGCTCTCTGCCATCAGCCTTGTGGCAGCGTTGTCGTCCATGGCGGCAATGGTTGCCGGAACGGTGGTTAGGCCCGTCAGCTTTGCCGCACGGTAGCGGCGATGTCCGGCAATAATCTCATACTCGCCGGGAATAGCGGGGTGGGGGCGTACCAGCAGCGGCTCTTTGATGCCGTTCTCCTTAATGCTTTCACGCAGGGAGAGAAAGTCAGGGCTGTCCTCCTGCACCTTGAAGGTGTGGCCGGCGAACTCATGCAGCAGCGTCACACGGACTTGCTGTATGTCGCCCGCCCTAAATTCCGGGCTGTCCAGCGCATCAAAAAAATCCGGAACGACACCGCCGCTCTTCGGTGCCGGTGCGCCGCCGGACATTGATGCCCGCAGACGATCAAAGCTGTTCGTCACGTTCCATTACCTCCTTCGCAAGCTGCCGGTACAGGTCACCCAGCCGGCTGCCTTTCAGCTTTAGGGTGCTGAACCCCTTGTCTTTCGCATTCCCGATTTCAGCCAGATTGGGGATCACCGTATCAAATACGCTCTCTCCAAAATTCTCCCGCAGCATGGCTTCGGTGCGTTTTGCCTTGCCTCTGGTCATGTTGGCGCGGGAGATCAGGATGCCGTTGACCGCCAGCTGCTCGTTGTATCTGTCCTGTATCCGATGCACCGTGTCCATCAGATCGGCAAGGCCGTCGATGGCGTAGTCCTCCGGCTCCACGGGAATGATGATCTCATCGCTGGCTGCCAGCGCATTCGTAACCAGCAGATCAAGGGACGGCTTGCAGTCAATGATAATGTAGTCGTATTTCTCAAAATAAGGGGTACGGAGAAGCCGCGCCAGCACCGATCCGCTGTCTCGGTCTGTGGCCAGAAAGCTGGGGACGGACGACAGTGCCGGCACAGAGGGGATGTAGTCGATGCCCTCCGATTCGTTGTACCGGATGTACTCGGTAATGTTGATGGGCAAGCCGCGCACAGCAAAATAAATTAGATCGCTTATAGACTGGCCAGTGTACTCCACATCACCATTGAGGGTGGTGGTAGCGTTGCGCTGGGGATCGAGGTCAACAACCAGAACACGTTTTCCGGTCTCCGCCAGAGCAGATGCCAGATTGAGGGAGGTGGTGGTTTTGCCGACGCCGCCTTTTTGGTTTACGCTGCTGATGATTTTCATGATTTTTCCTCCTTTAAAATTTAGGCCCCGGTGGTCACGGGGCTTTTCTTGCAAAAAGCAGAGTGGGAACCAAAGTACCCGCTCTGCTTGTATCTCAATCAGTATGTATAGCTTGTGTCACTTTTGGAAAAAGAAAAGGATTCAAACTCCGCTTTGTCGTTCCGATGCTGCTGCTCAACCTGATTCTGGTTGAAGTCTGTATTGTGCAGCCATGCCTGCAACTGCGTGATTTCTTTTCCCTGGTCAATGGGTTTGTCTGTTTCCGCCCATTTTGCGAAATCCGCAAATAGCGCATTAACAGATTCCTGATAGCCTTCAAAAGCTTCTTTGATTCCGGCAATTTCTTCTGTCTCATATTCTTCCGGGTGTTTCGCAGCGGCCAGCAGATCATTCCGCGCTTCCGCAAGCGCTTCCCAATCGCCAACAGTCCAGCGGACACCATCCGCGCCCTGCGTCAACAAAAGGTAGCGCAGAAAGTTTCTGGGTGCGGTTTCCTCAAAGCCACAGCGATCGTACCAGTCGTTTGCCATCATGCGCTCGTCGCTGCCCTGGCTATATGTACCGTCTACCAGGTCGCCTACGAAGGCGGACAGCAGCTCGCCCGGTGTCATGCCGCCAAGCGCCGCTTTTTCTTTCAGCCTCTCACAGTCTGCTTCCGACAGCTGGACGGATATGCTCCGCGGCTTAATGGTTTTGATTTCGTCATGCTGGTTCACAATATTGTCCTCCTTAAAGTTTGTTATAATAAAAGCCCGAGCCATTGCCCGAGCACGCTCTACACGTTATTTATCCAGTAGGAGTGATGGCCGCCAGCTTATCGCTGGCGGCCATCGGAGGAAGTAGGCAGGCTCGGATCATCAGCTCCCGGCCTTGCCCATGTATAGTCTTGACCGGCGTAGTATGTCGCCGGTCAAGGAATAAAGAAAAGCGAGCTTATAGCCCTACACGTCAGGGCGGGGTAACAAATCAAGCGTGCAGATATACGGAGGCCCCGGCGAGCTGTGATAGGCAGCTCACCGGGGTCGAAAATGGGCGCTATCTGCAAAGCGCCCCGGAAAGCCGGTTCATGCACCGGCATCCCGGATATAAGACCAGCATCCAGCTTGGCTGGATGCTGGAGAAGGGAAGGTGTCAAATCTACAGACCGATTGCTGATCGCATAGCATCCAAGTCGTCATGCAGGTATCTTTTCGATAGCATGGACAAATCGCAATGTCCCAGCAGTCTCGCCACTGTCCACAGATCCACCCCTTGGTATGCCCACAACGTAGCGCGAGTGTGTCGAATTTCGTGTGGGCTTATGGGTTTTATCTCCGGGAATTGCGCCAGCAAAGCTGCCAACCACGGCTTATAATCGCGCTTGTACCAGTTGTCGGGACACTTCGGTTTCCCATTTACAGTAGGAAAAAGATATTCGCCGGATGTTTGATTTGCAAAATCAAGCAGTCGTGTGGTAAGATAATTTGTAATAGGTACTTTTCGCTGTCTATAAATGTTTTTACAATTTGTGCGTTGCAGCTCCCAGTGTCCGGTTTCCGCGCTGCGTGTTCCTACAATTCCGCCACAAACAGCAATCGCGTTTTCCTCCGACCTAATATCTTCTTTTCGGAGTCCAAGCAGTTCACTGCGCGAAATGCCTGTTTCTAATAACAATAAAAAAGCCTCTCCGCCGGGATATGTCTGGCTGAAAGCATAGGCGGTTTCCCATTCTTTGTTGCTCCACGCGGATTTCGTGATGTTGGGCTTATCGCTGTGCAGGCGCAAGGTTTTTGTTACTGGATTGCGCCGACAAAATCCATTTTCAATTGCGGACTGAAAGATGCTGTAAAGTGGATACTTCATTTTTTTGAGGCTTTCAAGTGCATAATTCTTTGACTTGATATTGAAAAACCTCTGGATATCTAACGGCAAAATATCATCAACCATTTTGCTCCCGAAATACGGGATTAGATGGCATTTGATAGGACGCTCGTATGTTTCCGTGTAGGTTATGTCGGACACACTGCCTTTTCGCCACGTTTGCATCCATGTGGTTGCCCAATCTCCAAAATTGATTGGCTTGATTTCCGGTTGAGTTGCAGATATTATCAGTGTTTTGATTTGCTCGATCTCTTTTTTTTGCATATTATCCTCCTTTAAGATGAGGATAATTATATACCGAAAAATCGCTGACCGTTATCTTCACACGCAGGAGGTCAACGGTTCGAGTCCGTTATCGTCCACCAAAAGAAAGACAGCAGCAAGTTTACTTGCTGCTGTCTTTCTTTATGCCTTACAGTATCCAGATGATGCTCACAAGATTCAATCCCAGCAAAAGCCAGTACGAAAACGGCCCGGCGCCTTCTTTTTCCGGGAAATGGATGACCTGCTCTATCATTTTTGCCAGCAAAAACGGTGCGGCAAAGGCACCCATCATGGCAATGACCTCATACCCATTCCCCACGCTGCGATCTCCTCCCTTTTTCTATCAATGAAGTGCGGTCTCCACTTGATTCTTAACATCAGTATATCATGTTTCTTGTTCTCCGGCGTCTGTTTGGTCATACAAAAAAGCAGCTCCGCTCCGGCAGCTTGCCCAATGCCTCCCGTTTCTCTCACCTACGGAGCGATGGCGGCATACACTGAAGCAGACATTAATTGTGAGGTGAACCCCATGGAAAACGCCACTGACAAAATGGCCGAAGCGGCGCCGCAGAACCCTTCCAGCATGACCTATGCGGCCTTTTTGAAGGAAAATCCGGATATCGGGTATTTAAAGGTACAGGCCAGCCGGGCCCGCCAGTCCCTTCCGGTGGAGGGCGTTCAGATACTGGTGGTACAGAGCTTTCTTGACCACCGCGTCCTCTTTTTTGAAGGCAAGACCAACGCCGACGGGCTGATCGAGAGCATTCCGCTGCCGGCGCCCCCTGTCGCGCAGTCCCTGGACCCGGAAAATCCCCGGGGCGGAGCTGTCTATCAGCTTTACGCCAGCCACCCCAGCTTTGAAATGCAGAAATACGATGTGGAAATTTTTGCGGACACCACGGCCATTCGGCCCTTGTATCTGCATCTGAAAGGGGGACTGTGACCATGTCCACCCCCATTGTCCCCTCTTACATCACCGTACATCTGGGTGCGCCGGACGAGGCGGCGCCCAACGTGCGTGTGCCGTTCATCGACTACATCAAAAATGTGGCCTCCAGCGAAATTTGCCCCACCTGGCCGGAAAGCGCCCAGCGGGCCAATATTTACGCCCAGGTGTCCTTTGCCCTCAACCGGATCTTTACGCAGTGGTATCCCAGCCGCGGCTATGATTTTGATATTACTTCCTCCACCCAGTACGACCAGAAGTATATCGACGGGCGGGAGATCTTCAAGTCCGTCTCTCAGATCGCAGACGCCCTGTTCAACGACTACCTGGTGCGCTGGGGCACCGTGCAGCCGCTTTTTACCCAATACTGCAACGGTATCACCAGCACCTGCGACGGGCTTTCCCTGTGGGGCACAGTGGACTTGGCCAAAGACGGTCTGACACCCTACGAAATCCTGCAATATTACTATGGCGACAACATCAATATTGTGTCTAACGCTCCCACGGAAGAAAATCTCCCCTCTTACCCCGGCATTCCGCTGCGCCTGAGCTCCGCCGGCGAGGATGTGCAGATCATCAAACGGCAGCTAAACCGCATCAGCCAAAACTACCCCTCCATCAAGCCCTATCTGGAAGTGACGGACTTTTATGACGTCAACACGGAAAAAGCGGTGAAGAGTTTCCAGAAAATTTTCAGTCTGACCCGGGACGGCGTTGTGGGAAAAGCCACCTGGTATAAGATCAAGTCCATTTTTAATGCCGTCAAGGGCTTGGCGGAGCTGGAAAGTGAAGGACTGAAGCTGGAAGAGGCGGACCGCACCTACTCCGGCTCTCTTTCCCCCGGCGACACCGGCCCCCAGGTAAAGATCATTCAATACTACCTCTCCGTTCTTTCTTACTTTGACGACGACCTGCCCATGCCGTCTGGAAACAGCAATTTTGATGAAAAGACCGAGCAGGCTGTGCGGGCCTTCCAGGCACGGCAGGGCTTGACAGTGGACGGCGTGGTGGGCCGTGACACATGGAAGGCCCTGACCCAGGCCTACGACCGCACCATCGCCTCTATTCCCAGTGAATATAAGGAGTCGGCAGATGAGATCTATCCCGGCCGTTTTTTGGCCCTCGGCCAAAGCGGAAAAGAAGTACGGATCCTCCAGGGCTTTTTGGTGCGGGCTGCGGAAAACGTATTGGATATCCCCGCCATTGAGATCACAGGCGTGTACGACAATGCCACGACTCAGGCCGTGCGCGCCGTGCAGGCATTGGGGGGTCTGCCTGTCAACGGTGTCACCGGCCTACTGACCTGGGACGCCATTGTGAATCTGGCTAAGCGGATCCCGGTATAGCGTTTACCCATACAGCGGCATATCGCGCGCGAAAAAAGCCGCGGCCGGCGCGGCGGCGCGCCGTTTTATTTAGCCTGTTGTGTGCGAGGCCGCGGATGAGGAGCTTGTCGCTGA